>Ga0182024_10019750_pt1 | contig 12382 bp, 6 predicted proteins | sample P32metaG_FD_120480 | JGI IMG/M metagenome (GOLD analysis project Ga0182024, IMG submission 120480) | Permafrost microbial communities from Stordalen Mire, Sweden - P3-2 metaG (Illumina Assembly) | ecosystem: Environmental > Terrestrial > Soil > Wetlands > Permafrost | place: Sweden: Stordalen...
CGCTCCGTTGCTTTTTCAGAGGCAGAGCGTCGGCAGAAGATCAGAATGAACGCACCGTGGAGTGACCAGTGAATCCACCGCAGACCATCGACCAGGAACCGCAAGCCGCGGAGGTCTCGCAGGCGGTGGAACATCTTTTCCGTCACGAAGCGGGGAAGATGGTCGCCACGCTGACGAGAATCTTCGGCCTCGAGCATCTCACCCTGGCCGAAGACGTGGTGCAGGAGGCGTTGGCGCGGGCGTTGCAAACGTGGCCGTTCTATGGCGTGCCCAAGCAACCTGCGGCGTGGATTATGCGGACCTCCCGCAATCTCGCCCTGGACGTCGTCCGGCGTCGGGCGGTTTTCCGCCAGAAAGAAGCGCAGATCGTTCAGTTGATGGAGCGCGATACTCCATCCATGGACGAAGCCATTTTTCCTGAACAAGGGATTGCCGACGACACGTTGCGCATGATGTTCGTGTGCTGCCATCCTCTCATCCCGGCGGAGGCGCAAGCCGCGCTGGCTTTGAAAACGCTCTGTGGATTCGGGGTGCGGGAAATCAGCCGCGCGTTCCTCACGACGGACGCGGCGATTGCCAAGCGGCTGGTGCGGGCGAAACAAAAAATCCGCCAAGCGAAGATTCGGTTCGAGATTCCCGTCGGCGAAGAACTAGGACGCCGGTTGGATGGCGTGTTGCAATCGCTCTACCTTCTTTTCAACGAGGGTTACAAGGCGTCGAGCGGCGACAGGTTGGTGCGCGAGGATATTTGTCAGGAAGCCATCCGTCTGACCGGTTTGCTGGTGGAACATCCGGCGGGCAACCAACCGAGAACTCACGCCTTGCTGGCGCTGATGCTCCTGGACGCGGCGCGTCTTCCGGCGCGCGTGGACGGACAGGGCAACCTGCTTCTGCTCAAAGAGCAGGACCGGTCGTTCTGGAATCAGCCGATGCTGGCGCGGGGCATGTTTCACCTGGCGCAATCGGCGGCGGGCGAGGAAATCACGGTTTATCATTTGCAGGCCGGCATTGCCGCCTGTCACAGCGCGGCCAAGGATTACGGGTCCACCGACTGGCGGCAAATTCTGTCGCTGTATGACCGGTTGGGAGAACTCGACCATTCCCCCGTGGTCGCTCTCAACCGCGCCATCGTATTGGCCAACATTCACGGCCCTAAAGCGGGGCTTGATGCCATCGGAGCAATTCGGGATAGGGAGGTGTTGAACGCCTATTACTTGCTCCACGCCGTGCTGGGCGAATTCGAGGCGCGCCTGCAGCATACACAAGCAGCCGCCAAACACTTTCAAAAATCGCTGGAGCTGGCGGAGACCAAATCGGAGGAAAGGTTTTTGGCGCAACGGCTCCGGGACTGCGAAGACCAAATCCGCAACTGAACGGGGACGCGGGAGTCAACGAAATGAAAACGAAAGCATGGGTTGACGCTTAGTACGCGTTAAAAAAGGTTGCGTTTCTGGCGGTCTGTTCATCACGCCGAATCCACCATCGGTGAAAGCGATTCTCCGCCTGTGCTTCAGCCTCCCATCGTACAAATCGATGATGGAGCTGTTTTTATCAATTTGCCGGGCGTTCAGCGGTCTGCCAACGTGGCACTCATGAATTTAAGCGTGGTGCCAGAATCTAGCCAGTTGTCAACAAGTGCTTTAGAAAAGCCGCGTCTGCCGGTGTGGCTCAAGTTGGCTTACACCGCTTTCATGATGGTGCTGGTGCCGGCTTACTGGGTGAATTACGGACCGACTAATTTTTTCTACTTCTGTGACGCGTCGTTGTTCCTGACTTTGTGGGCCGTCTGGATGGATAGCGCGCTGCCGGCTTCCATGGCCGCGGTGGGCATCCTCCTCCCGCAATTCTTTTGGTGCGTGGATTTTGGCGGAGAGTTGCTGGGTTTCCACATGACCGGCATGACGAGCTACATGTTCGACACGCATCTCTCTCTTTTTCTGCGCGGGCTTTCTCTGTTTCATGGCTGGCTTCCCTTTCTGCTTTGCTACCTGGTTTTTCGCCTGGGCTATGACCGGCGCGCCTTGAAAGGGTGGACTGGACTGGCTTGTGGTCTGTGTCTTTATGCCTTTTTTCTGGTGCCACCGGCGGGCGCAATTTTGGCGGACCCGAAATTGCCGCGCAATGTTAACTACGTCTTTGGCCTCAATGATGCCCATGCGCAGAGGTGGATGCCGCCGGGTCTGTATCTTGTGGTCTGGCTTCTGGCTTTATTCACGCTGGCCTACGTGCCAACTCATCTCGTGCTCACCAAATTGGCCGGCGCGCGCTCGCCCCGGCAACGATCATGAAACCCGACGCCAACTTCACGCCGGACAATCGGCAGCGCGGCTTTTGGTGGCTCTTTGTCACCCAATTCCAAGGCGCGTTCAGCGACAACGTACTGAAGAACCTCGTCATTTTCATGATCATCGGCATGAACGTGTCGCTCAGCGAGAAGCACAAGATTGGCGAGCTAGTCGGTGCGCTTTTCTCGCTGCCGTTCATTGTCTTTTCGATGGCGGGCGGCTTCCTCGCCGATCGTTTCAGCAAGCGCACAATTTCCATCGCGGTCAAAATTTTTGAAATGTTCGTGATGCTGCTGGCGCTCGCCGGTTTCGCGTGGCAGCAAAAGCTCTTGAATGCCGGCGTGGCGGCATCTATGCAAACCTGCTGGCCTTTGCTGGCTTGTGTCCTATTGATGGGCGTCCACAGCGCGTTTTTCGGTCCGTCGAAATACGGCTTGCTGCCGGAACTGCTGCCCGAACCCAAGCTCTCGTGGGGCAACGGCATCCTGGAACTCGGCACGTTCACGTCCATCATTTTCGGCACGGTCGCAGCGGCCTTCATGTCCAAGGCTTTTCGCCTCGAGCAGTGGGTATCAGGCGTCATCCTCATCGCGCTGGCCGTGTTTGGATTTCTCACAAGCCTGGGCATTTCGCGCGTGCCAGCGGCAAACCCGCAGAAAAAATTCAACGCGAATTTTCCCGGCGAAGTGTGGGCGCAAATCCGCCTTTGGCGCAAAGATCGGCCCCTATTCCTCGCCGCCGTCGGCAACACCTACTTCAACTTCCTCGGCTCGCTGTTGCTGCTGAATTTGTTTTTCTACGGCGCGGACGTGCTGCACGTGGACGAAACCAAAATCGGTTTCCTCAATGTCGCGCTCGCGCTTGGCATCGGACTCGGCAGCGTGGCGGCGGGATATTTGTCCGGCGGCAAAATCGAATACGGCCTCGTGCCTCTCGGCGCGCTTGGCCTTTCGGTCTTCGCCGCCTCGCTGGCGCAAAACAATTTGTCCGTGAACGCCGCGCTGGTGCGGCTCGCCCTGCTCGGCCTGGCCGGCGGGTTTTTCATCGTGCCCATCTCCGCTCTGCTGCAACACCGCCCGGACAAAGCGGTCAAGGGCGAAACGCTCGCCGCCGCGAACCTGCTTTCGTTCGTCGGAATTTTTCTCGCCTCGGGCGTGCATTGGCTTCTGGCGCAGGCGATGCACCTGAACCCGCGCCAGATTTTTCTCGTCGGCGGCGTGCTGACACTCGTGACTGCTGTTTATGTAATATGGCTCCTCCCCGACGCCCTGCTCCGTTTCGGGCTCTGGCTGCTCACCCGCACGTTGTACCGCGTGCGCGTGCTCGGCCGTGACAATATTCCCGCCAAGGGCGGCGCGCTGTTCGTTTGCAACCACGTTTCCTTCGTGGACGCGCTCCTGCTCATCGCTTCTACGGATCGGCACGTGCGATTTATGATGTTCGCCGGGAATTACGAGTTGCCCTATGTGAAGCCTTTCGCGCGCATCCTCGGAGTCATTCCCATCTCCTCGACGCAGCGACCGCGCGACATGCTTAAATCGCTGCGAGCCGCCAGCGAGGCCATTCGCGCCGGCGACGTGGTTTGCATTTTCGCCGAAGGTCAAATCACACGGATCGGACAGTTGTTGCCCTTTCACCGCAGGATGGAGCAGATCATGAAGGACCTGGAGGCGCCCATCGTGCCGGTCGCGCTCGATGGCGTGTGGGGCAGCATCTTCAGCTTCGAGAAGCGGCGGTTCATTTGGAAGTGGCCGCGGCGCATTCCGTATCCGGTCACAGTGAGCTTCGGGCCGCCCATGCCGCCGCGCGCCACGGCGTCCGAGGTGCGCCAGGCCGTGCAGGAATTGATGGCATCGGCATGGCCTCATCGCCGGCACCACATGCGGCCGTTGCAACGCGCGTTTGTGCGCTCGGCGCGGCGGCATCCCTTCCGCTTGGCCATGGCCGACTCGCAATCGCCGAAAGTGAGTTTTGGTTCGGCGCTGGTAAAAGCGATCTTTCTGGCGCGGCGATTGAAAACGGTTTGGGCCGGTCAGAAAATGGTAGGGCTGCTCTTGCCGCCTTCGGTGCCGGGCGCGCTGGTGAATTTTGCGGCGATGTTGCTCGGCAAAGTCCCGGTCAACCTGAACTACACGCTGTCGGAACAGTCCCTCGCTTCGTGCATCCGCCAGTGCGAAATCAAAACCGTCTTGACGTCGAAAGCGTTTTTGGAAAAGGTGAAGCTAACAGTGCCGTGTGAGCTGATTTACCTCGAGGAACGCGCGGCGCGTCCGGGTCTGGGCGAAAAACTCGCCGCATTTTTCATGGCTTGGATGTTGCCGGTAAGTTGGTTGGAGCGGGCGTTGGGGAACGCGAAGAAAGTTGAACTGGACGATCTGGCGACGGTCATTTTTTCCAGCGGCAGCACGGGCGAACCGAAGGGCGTCATGCTGAGCCATTACAACATCAGTTCGAACATCGAGCAGATGGAACAAGTATTCAGCCTGGACGGGCGGGATCGTTTCCTCGGCGTCCTGCCGTTTTTCCATTCGTTCGGTTTCACGGGCACGCTGTGTCTGCCGGCGGTGCTGAGTGTGGGCGCGGTTTATCACGCCAATCCACTCGATGCCAAGACGATTGGCCAGTTGGTCTGCGACCACAAAGTGACGTTCCTGCTCGCGACGCCGACGTTTCTGCAGCTTTACATGCGCGGTTGCACGCCGGAACAGTTCGGCAGCGTGCGAGTCGTGGCGGTGAGCGCGGAGAAGTTGCCCGAGCGCCTCGCGTCAGCGTTCGAGGAGCAGTTCGGCGTCCGCCCCTTCGAGGCTTACGGCTGCACCGAGTGCTCGCCGGCGGTGGCGGTCAACACGCATGATTTTCGCTCGGCGGGTTTTCGCCAGGTTGGGGTCAAGCGCGGGAAGATCGGCCATCCCTTGCCCGGCATCTGCGTGCGCATCGTGGACGCGGAGACGCAGCAACCGGTGCCACTCGGTCAACCGGGCCTGATGCTCGTGCGCGGCCCAAACGTGATGCAGGGTTATCTCGGCCGCCCGGAGAAGACGGCGGAAGTGTTGCGCGATGGCTGGTATGTCACCGGCGACATCGCGGCGTTGGACCAGGACGGATTCCTCGTGATTACCGATCGCCTGAGCCGCTTCAGCAAGATCGGCGGCGAGATGGTGCCGCACATTCGCGTTGAGGAAAAGCTGCACGAACTGGCCGGAGCGACGGAGCAAGTGTTCGTCGTCACCAGCGTGCCCGACGAGAAGAAAGGTGAACGACTGGTGGTATTGCACAAGTTGGCCGAAGCGAACTGGACGGAGTTTTGCGCGAAGCTGCCGCAGCTTGATTTGCCGAATCTCTGGAAGCCGCGCGCCGACCAGTTCTATCACCTGGACGCGTTTCCCATGCTCGGCACGGGCAAACTGGACCTGCGAAAGATTCGCGAGCTGGCGATGCAGTTCTCGAAAGCGGAGACGGGCGCATGAACCACCAACGGATCACTTCTTAGTCATGCAAAACGTTGTCATTGCCAAAACGTATCGCTTCGTGCCGCCGCGCTTCAGCCCGTTTTGGTCGCGGATCATCCAGTGGTATCTGCCCACATTTCTTCGTAAGAGCTTCGGCATCGTTTCGTGGGAGTGCGTGGGCGCGGAGCGCCTGGCCGCTTCTCTGACGGCCGGATGCGGCGTCCTGCTGGCCTCCAATCACTGCCGGCCCTGCGATCCCGCGGTTTTGGGACTTCTTTCGCGCGAGGTCGCCCGGCCTTTCCATGTCATGGCCAGTTGGCATCTCTTCATGCAAAACCGCGCGCAGACTTTTCTCTTGCCACGACTCGGGGGGTTCAGCGTTTATCGCGAAGGATTGGATCGCGAATCCCTCAAATGCGCCACCCGCATTCTGGCCGAGGCTCGATTTCCCTTGATCATTTTTCCGGAAGGCTTCGTCACCCGCAATAACGACCGACTGATGAACCTGATGGACGGGGTGGCGTTTCTGGCGCGCGCGGCCGCCAAACAACGGGCCGCTTCTCCGCGGCCTGGCAAGGTCGTGATGCATCCGGTTTTTGTCCGCTACTTTTTCGAAGGCGACCTCGCGGGGACCATCGCGCCGGTCTTGCAAGATATCGAAGCCCGCTTGTCCTGGCAGCCGCAGATTCATTTGGCCTTGCGCGAACGGATTGTTAAAGCCGGACACGCGTTGCTCGCGCTCAAGGAAATGGAATACCTCGGTGCGACCCAATCCGGCGGAGCGATAGAACGCCTCCCGCATTTGCTCGATCATCTGCTGGAACCGCTCGAGCAGGAGTGGACCGGTGGCCGACGCGAGCCCGATCCGATGACGCGGATCAAACGTTTGCGCACAGCCATCCTGCCTGAGATGGTTCACGGCGAGCTCACCGAGGAAGAGCGCGCGCGGCGGTGGCGGCAGTTGGCGGATTTGTATGTCGCCCAGCAACTGCATTGTTACTCGGGTGATTACCTTGCCGATACGCCAACGCCCGAGCGATTGCTGGAAACGGTGGAGCGTTACGAGGAAGACCTGACCGACACCGCCCGGCCTCATCCGCCGATACGTGCCGTCATCTCCGTCGGCGAAGCCATCGAAGCAGCGCCAACGCGGGATCGCAGTGCCGACAGTGACCCCATGGCGAATGAACTCCGACAGCGGCTCGAAATGATGCTGGAAGAAAGCAAAGCCTGTCGGCGCACTTGACGCCATGACGCCTAACATCATGACACATATCCTCGCAGTATTGCACTGGTCCATCATCGGCCTCCGCGCCGTCGTCGTCGCTGGGGCATTGGCCGCTTGGTTTTGGACGCAATCGCTGATCGCGCGCAAGTCCGCGCCGAAGGAGGGCATCGGCGACGTTGTCCATGATCTAACCGCGCGCTGGAACCGCTACTTCGCCACCCATGATCGCGCCGCCAATGCGGCATTGATCGTCAGTTCGAGTTTCATCGATGTGTTTGGCCTCTCTCTCATCGGCGGCGCGATCTTCGGCTCCACCTTTGCGCCGTTTCTGGCCATCCTCATCCTTTTCGGTTTGCGGCAACTCTGCCAGGGTTTCTGCACCCTGCCACCGCCGCCGGGCATGATCTGGAGAAACCCTGGGTTCCCAGCGCTGCTGGTGACCTACTCCGTGGGCAATGACTTCTTCTTCTCCGGTCACACTGCGCTTGTGGTGCTCGGAGCCATTGAGGCGGCATGTCTCGGACCGGCGTGGCTCGCGGTCATCGCGGCCTGCATCGCTCTGGGAGAAATGCTCATCGTGCTGGTGCTGCGGGCACACTACACGATGGATGTGGTGGCGGGCGCGCTGGCGGCGTTCCTGGCCGCCGAAGCGGCAGGAAGATTGGCGCCCGCGGTCGATGGGTGGTTACGATGAAATTGTGAAACGGTAATCCGCCCTCACGCTGGCCCGCTTGAAATTGGAAGAATGATGCGATGAAGATTGCGTTCGCTTGGAAAACATACCATCGTCAAGTCATGCTATCAAAAAGGAATACGCTCAGGACACCCATGGCGATATTTGCGCTTTTATTTGCCGTCGCCGCGCAAACAAGCGCCTTTGCGCAAGGCGACAAACCTATTGTGGATATTCGATTTGACTCTCATTATCTGCAAATTTCAAACAGCAACGGCGACGAGTGGGCGCCGACCTGGGCCGATGATGGAAACCTCTACTCGGGCAATGACGACGGGACCAGCTTTGGGGGAATATCCGGCCGAAGCGTGGCCTTCGGGAAAATTGAGGGCGATGATCCTTTTAAGCTCGTTGGCAAGACGGTCTCTGACATGCCTGGCTACGGCGCAACCGATCCCCAACCGGATCATGCCAACTGGAAAACCATGAATTCATATTGCGTGGATGGAATTTTGTATATGTTCGTAACCAGGTGCCTTTACCCCGAGCAATCCGGTGATCCAAAAAACCGGCACATCTTCAAGAATTCCAGCATCATCAAATCCACCGATCACGGCTTGACATGGAGCAGGTCGTCAACCGAGAGCTATAATGCTCCCATGTTCCCAGGATTGCGGTTCGGTTCGCCTTACTTTGTTTGGTACGGAAAAGATGGCGCGGCTTCGGTTGATAACGCGGATCGATATGTTTATGCGGTCGCCAACAACGGTCATTTTGAAGACGGGGACGATTACATTCTGGGCAGGGTGTTGAAAAGCAAACTGCCCGCTCTGAACGCTGCCGACTGGCAATTTTACAACGGCGCAGACGGCATGCTGGACGGCAATTGGACCGGCGACATCGGCAACGCAAAGCCCATTTTGCAGGATCCCATGAATTGCAGCATGACCGGCATGACCTACATTCCGGGATTGGGAAGATACATCATGGTCGTCTGGCACTATACCACCTACAACCTGCGCACGGATCCGAGAACCATCAATAAATATTACGAGGCGCCCAAACCGTGGGGACCATGGACGAATTTCAAGACGGTCGATACCGACAAATTAGGATGGTATGTGCCGATCATCGGCCAAAAATTTCAGAATGTGGTCGATGCGAATACCGTGAAATGTATTCTGTTTCCAACGGGTAATTATCAGAACAGCAAACTATATAAGCTGGATTATATTCCGGTGACGTTGTCCACGGTTCCTTTATCGGCGTCTCCGGGCGAGCCTGCGGAGTCCAAGCCCTGACGTCGTCGCATTTTTGCCCGGGAAAAGTCCAGGATGGGGCTGGGGAGGTTCGAATGCGATTGATTTAAAGTTCGTCAGATGCATAGTATGTCGAACAATGTTCAGTCTGCAATATTCTAATCCGCCTTCGGCCGGAGTTCTGTTCCGGAGCTTCGGCCGGATGCGCGTCTGGCGGCTGGCCTGGGCGCTCGGTGTGGCCGCGTCCATTCCGGCCAGTCAGGGCGCTTCATCAACGGAGATTTCCTCCGCGGTGGCCAAGGTGTATTTCAACCACGATATTCGTCCAATCCTCTCGGAAAACTGTTTTTTGTGTCACGGCCCTGACGAAGGCAGGCGCAAGGCCAAACTGCGCTTTGACCGCAAGGAGGACGCTTTCAAGGCCCTCAAAGACGGGAGTTTTGCCATTGTGCCCGGCGATCCCGGCAAGAGCCAATTGATCGCGCGTGTCAGTTCCCCGGACATGGAGGAAGTGATGCCGCCGGTCAAGTCAGGCAAGAAGCTTGGTCCGCAGCAGATTGAGTTATTGCGTCGATGGATAGCCGAAGGAGCGCCATGGCAGAAGCATTGGGCCTTTGTGGCTCCGCAGCGTCCGGCGTTGCCTGCTGTCAAGGATCAAAAGTGGGAGCGGAATGAAATCGACGCCTTCGTGTTGGCGCGGCTGGAACAGGAAAAAATGCAGCCATCGCCGGAGGCGGACAAGGCGACCCTCATCCGGCGGGTCACTCTGGACTTAACCGGCTTGCCTCCGACCATTCAGGAAGTGGATGCCTTTCTGGCCGACCACAGCCCTCAAGCCTACGCCAAGGTGGTGGATCGCCTCTTAAATTCCCCGCATTACGGAGAGCACATGGCCCGATATTGGCTCGATGCAGTCCGCTATGCTGATTCGCACGGCTACCACATAGACGGTCCGCGAGACATTTGGGCTTACCGGGATTGGGTGATTCACGCTTTCAACAGCAATATGCCGTTCGATCGATTTACGGTTGAACAATTGGCGGGGGATCTTTTGCCGGACGCCACGACCGAGCAGCGCATTGCCAGCGGCTACGTTCGATGCAACATGACTTCGAACGAGGGCGGAGCCATTGAGTCCGAATTCCTGGCCAAATCCACTTTTGACCGGGTCGAAACCACGGCGACGGTTTGGCTGGGACTGACCTGGACCTGCGCGCGCTGTCATTCGCACAAATACGATCCTATCAGCCAGCGCGAGTATTACTCGCTGTTTGCCTTCTTCAACAGCCTGGACGAGCCGGTCTTCGATCAGAATTCTCCCAATCCCGATCCCTTCATCAAATTGCCAACGCCGGAGCAAACACAGCGTCAAGAATGGCTGCGCCAACAAATCGCGGAGGGTGAGGCGAAAATCGAAGCGGCGACGCCGAAGCTGGACCAGGCCGAAACCGCTTGGATGACCAAGTGGCACCAATCCTTGAGCGCCGGTTGGACGCAACTCGAGGCCATCAGCGCCAAATCCACGATCCCTGACGCCGCGCCGCTTAAAATTCTCGCGGACCAATCCATCCTGGCAGAGGGGCCGGGTGCCCGGGCTGAAACCCAGGAGGCCGTCTTCAAATGCGACGCGGGAAATTTGGCTGCTGTAAAACTAGAAGTAATGCCCCCAAGCTCGCCGCCGGAGCCAGCCAGCGGCCAGACCAATTCCGCCGGATTTCAACTCGCTCAGTTCGCAGCGGAAATTATCCCGCCAGAGCCCGGAGCCATTCCGCAAGAGCTCAAATTTGCGCAAGCGGCCGCTGATTCAGCCGAAGCGGGACACGAGGCGGACAAAGCCATTGATGGCAATTTGGATTCGAGCTGGAGTGTAGGAACGAATTCTGCGGGTGGCAAACATCAGGCGATTTTCCGACTGGCCGAGCCAATAAAGATCGAGGCAAACGCGAACTTGCGCGTTCATCTGGAAGAGGGCGCGACCAAAGATCATGCGGCCATTAGTCATTTCCGACTTGCAGCCGCGCAAAGCGAGAGTTTGGTCACCGCCTTGCGCGCGCCTGAGTTGACGCCTTGGCAGGTGCTGGGACCCTTAAAAAACGAAAGTCTCCAGACGGGCATGGACACGGTCTATGAACCGGAACAGACGATTGATTTGAACAAGACCTACGCCGGGGCATTTGAAGAGATCAAGTGGGAAACCCGGCCGGATTTTGAAGACGGCAAAGAGCACGCGCTGGTCACTGAAATCTACAGCCAGAAAGGGAATGGAGTGTATTATTTCTATCGCATCATCAAGGCGCCGACCGATTGCAAGGCTCAGTTGAGTGTGCGCGCGGATGACCTTTTCAAACTCTGGGTGAACGGGCGTCAAGTTGGTTCGCGCACGGCGGTGGAGCGGCCGGGCGACGGCCCGCTTAAGCTCAGCATTGATTTCCAGCAAGGGGAAAACAAAATCTTGATGAAGGTTGTCAATTACGAAAACAAACTCTGCTTTTTTACCTTTGGCATCGAGCTCAACCACGGCGACGATTTGCCGGGCGACACGGCTGCCATATTGGCCGCAACCGCGAGCCCGACAGGCAGCCAGCAGGTTGCCGTTCGCAATTACTATCGGAGGCATGAAGCGCCAGAGTTCAAGCAGCTTCAGGACGAGGTGGACGCGTGGCGTTATGAGGATGCCGCCGTCGAGAAAACCATCGCCACGACATTGGTCGCCAAGGAGATGGATAAGCCGCGCGAAACCTTCCTTCTCACGCGGGGCGAGTATGACAAGCCGGGAGAACCAGTCACCCGGAGCGTGCCTGCCATCCTTCCGCCGTTGTTGAAGGATCAGCCGACGAATCGGCTGGGATTGGCGAGGTGGCTGGTGGATCCGTCCAATCCCCTCACGGCGCGCGTCATCGTGAATCGTTTCTGGCAGCAGTATTTTGGTGTCGGCCTCGTGAAAACTGCCGAAGACTTCGGCGTGCAGGGAGAGCGCCCTTCGCATCCCGAGTTGCTCGATTGGCTGGCGACAGAATTTGTTCGCACCGGCTGGGATGTCAAACAAATGCAGCGGCTGATTGTGCTTTCCGCCACCTACCGCCAATCCTCCCGCACGACGCCCGAGTTGCGCGAGCATGATCCCGAGAATCGTCTGCTCTCTCGCGGGCCGCGCTTCCGAGTCGATGCTGAAGTGATCCGCGACGAGGCGCTGTTCATCAGCGGCCTGCTGGTGGACAAGCAGGGCGGCGTCAGCGTCAAGCCCTATCAGCCTTCCGGTTTGTGGGAAGCCGTCTCGCATGACAACCGGGCTAGATATGTATCCGCCACCGATCAGAGCCAATATCGCCGCAGCATGTACACGTTTTGGAAGCGCCAAAGTCCGCCGCCGAACATGTTGCTTTTCGACGCGCCGACCCGCGAGACCTGCACCGTCCGCCGCGCGCGCGCCTGCACACCATTGCAAGCTCTGGATTTGCTGAATGATCCGCAATATGTGGAAGCTTCGC
>Ga0182024_10019751_pt1 | contig 12381 bp, 11 predicted proteins | sample P32metaG_FD_120480 | JGI IMG/M metagenome (GOLD analysis project Ga0182024, IMG submission 120480) | Permafrost microbial communities from Stordalen Mire, Sweden - P3-2 metaG (Illumina Assembly) | ecosystem: Environmental > Terrestrial > Soil > Wetlands > Permafrost | place: Sweden: Stordalen...
AATGCCGCGAGAAGAGATTTACCAGCGCACTGGAATCCAGTTCATGTTTTTCAACACGCTGTTTCAATTGTTGGCGGAAACTAAGTCCCCCGCGCGAATTGAGAAAGCGCACCGCTTGCTGTTCATGCCGGACCTGATTCATTTTATGTTGACTGGCTTTTGCGCCAACGAAAAATCCATCGCGAGCACCAGCCAGCTCTTGAATCCGCGCACCCAACAGTGGGATTTTCATTTGATCAACGCCATGGAATTGCCCGAGCGGATTTTTGGCGAGCTGGTCGATGCCGGAACGACACTGGGCGAATTGACTCCCGCTGTCGCCACTGAAACCCACGCGAAGAATCTTCGAGTCGTGGCGCCGGCAGGGCACGACACCGCGGCGGCGGTGGCGGGAGCGCCAGCCGAGGATCCCGAACCGGTTTTTCTGAGTTCAGGAACATGGTCTTTGTTTGGCCGGGAGCTTGGCCAGCCATTGATTTCTCCGGCGAGCTGTAAAGCGTCCTTCTCCAATGAAGGAGGCGTTTTTGGAACGACGCGCTTTTTGAAAAACATCGCGGGCATGTGGCTGTTGCAGGAAAGCAAACGCACTTGGGACATCGCCGGAAATTCCAACAGTTTTGGCGAACTGATTTCCTGCGCGGAAAAGGCCCCGCCATTTGCGGCGTGCGTCGATCCGAACTCGGGGGATTTCGACGCGCCGAAGGACATGCCACAGGCCATCGCCACTTTTTGCCTGCGCACCGGCCAGTCTGCGCCGGGAGACTTTGGCGCGTTCACGCGCATGATTCTGGAAAGTCTGGCATTGAAATACCGTTCGGTGAAAAATGCTCTCGTGCGCGTCACCGGCAAATCAATCGACAAAATTCATGTTATTGGCGGTGGCTGCCAAAATCATCTTTTGAATCAATTTACCGCCGATGCGCTGAATCTTCCGGTCGTGGCCGGTCCTGTCGAGGCAACCTCCCTCGGGAACATTTTGATGCAATTGCGCGCCCTCGGGGAAATTCATTCACTGGCGGAAGGACGGGCATTGATTCGACACTCCTTTCCGACCAAGACTTTCATGCCGCACAATCCTGCGGCCTGGGACGAAGCGGCAGAGCGTTTCAAAAGAATACTTCCCCAATGAACGAATCACAAATTCTGCAACGATTGCTCCACTTGTCCCATGAATTGGGACGGGAAGACCGCCATTTCGCCATTCTCGGCGAGGGCAATGTCAGCGCTGATTTGGGCGACGGCACATTTTATGTGAAAGCGTCGGGAAGCGAACTGCGGACCCTTGACACCGCCGGCCTGACGCGCGTCAAAATAGCGCCGATATTTGACGCGCTCGAGCAACCTGAAAAGAGCGACGCAGAGGTCCGCCAAATACTGGAAGCCTCACACGTCGATCCGGCGGCAAAATTGCCGTCGGTGGAGACGTTTTTGCACGCGATCTGTTTGCGGGAGGGTGGCGCCAAGTGGGTGGGGCACACCCACACGGTTTCCGTTTTGAAAATTCTTTGCGGCAAACACGGGGCGGAACCGTTTTGCCGTCACATTTTCCCCGACGCCATTGTTGTTTGCGGTCGGCATTTGGCAGCAGTGCCGTATTTGGATCCGGGAATCCGTCTCGCGGCTGCCTTACGCGAGGCATTGCGAGACTTTATAAAGCTGCATGGGGCGCCGCCGAAGGTGGTTCTTATGGCCAATCACGGCCCGGTCGCTTTGGGCCAAAGCGACCGCGAAGTCTTGAACATTATGCTCATGCTCGACAAATGGGCGTCGGTGTTGGCTGGTGTGCTCGCGATTGGGGAACCGCGCTTTTTGGACGAGGATCTTTCCGATCGCATCGAGGATCGCCCGGATGAACATTATCGCCGCCGCCAGCTTGGCCAGATGACATAGTGAACAGCTTTTGGTCTGGAATGACATTCTTATGACAACAAAAAAAGGCCTGTTTATCACCGACGATGGCAAAAACGTGGTCGTTACGTTTGCGCTGGTCAGTTCGCTTTTTCTCCTTTGGGGGTTCTGCAACGGGATGATCGACGTGATGGATCGCCACTTCCAGACGGAATTGCATTTGACGCTGGGACAATCAGCCTGGGTGCAATTTGCCCATTATCTTGGGTATTTCTTGATGTCGTTGCCGGCCGGTTGGCTGGCGATCAAGCTCGGATACAAAGGGGGCATCATCGTAGGTCTTTTGCTCGTGGCGTGCGGTGGCTTCTGGTTCATCCCGGCGACGCATATTGCCGCATTTTGGGCGTTCTTGTTGGGCGTTTGCTTGATCGCATCAGGATTGACTTTTTTGGAAACGATCGCCAACCCATATACCACCGTATTGGGGCCAAAAGAATTTGCGGCGACGCGCATTAATCTGGCCCAATCTGGCAATAGTATTGGGTGGTTTTTCGGGCCGCTGGCGGGCGGCTTATATTTTTATTCGAAGGACGCCGCCGGAAACAGCACGGGTAGTCAAACACTTTGGATTCCGTACGTCGGGGTTGCGGTCGTCGTGCTGATTTTGGCTGTGCTTTTTTACATCGCGGATGTGCCCGATATCAAGATGGAAGACGAATATCATTTGGACGACTCCGTTCCAAATGTCTCGCGCTCCATCTGGACGCATCCTCATTTTATTTTTGCGATCGCAGCACAATTTTTTTATGTGGGGGCGCAAGCGAGTATCTTCGGGTTTTTTATTTTTTACATGACCTCGCAGGTTCCACCGATTCCGCCGTCGTGGAATCACCATATTATTTCGTCCTGGTTTGAGATGAAAGATGGCGTTTTGCGCATAAGCGACGCGGGCGCATCGTATCTACAGTCGGGTGGCTTTTTATGCTTTTTTGCCGGCCGATACACGGGCGCAAATTTGCTCAAACGCCATTCAGCTTCCAAAATTCTGGGATTATATGGAGTTTTAAATGTGATTGTTTGTTTACTTATTTTCGCGCAACTGGGATGGATCTCGACACTGTGTATTTTCCTGAGTTTCTTTTTCATGTCGGTCATGTTCCCTACGATCTTCGCTCTAGGCATTCATGGACTGGGCGCGCGCGCAAAGCGAGCGGCTGGTTATATTGTGATGGCCATCATGGGAGGGGCGGTGTTGTCTAAAGTTACAGGGCGGGTTTCTGATTTGTACGGCGTGTCGCATGGATTTATAGTGCCGCTGATTTGTTTTCTATTCGTCGCGATTTACGGATTTGCGTGGCCTAGACTTAGCCAATCAGCTTCATCCCGTGAAAGTAAGGCTGTTCATCCCGTGCTACATTGACCAATGCCTTCCCGCGGAACAAACCTGTTGGGGCAAGGCTGCCTTCAATTCGGGAGCGTGGGTCCGTGGACAAGTCTAAGTTCGGGAAGGCTTCTCCCGCACGACTTCCTCCGGGCGTTTATCCACGCGCAGCCCGGCGAAAACGGGTTGGCGCAGTTGACCGTCGCGCGTCCATTCGTTAAACACCACTTCGCACACTAGATTAGGCTGTACCCACGAACACCGTTTCATCTCAGCCGAAGTCAAGCCCCGTCCGGCTGCGGAGCGTTTCTCGGGTAGATTGGCAAAGGGACATTCTTCTTGCGCAAGTCGTCGGAATTGCGTTAGCAAGGATTTCAACAGGGCGTGGTCAAAGCCTGTCCCGACCTTTGAGGCGAATAGCAATTTCCCTTTTTCATAGTAACCGACGAGGACGGCGCCGAAGTGTTCCCGTGAACCTTTTGGTTGAGTGAATCCGCCGATGACGAATTCCTGTTGCTGAATGACTTTGATTTTGAACCACGCGCCGCTGCGCTGCCCTGGCTCATAAATGGAATTGGCCTTCTTGCCAATCAACCCTTCCAAACTGCGCTTGCGCACCTGTTCCAGCAGCTCTCCCGGTTCGCCCATTAAACTCGCGGAAAACCGCACCGCGCCGCCAACCTTCGGCAGAGCTTTTTCCAGTAGTTCCTTGCGTTCGGTCAAAGGAAGTTTGGTCAAGTCCTTGCCGTCTAGATTCAGAACGTCAAACACATAATAACATATGGGCGGAGGCTTGGTTCCGGGCAATTGGGACGTTTGCAATAATTGGAAAGACGAACGTCCGGAAGATTCCAGCGCCACGACCTCGCCGTCGAGCACGGCATCAACTGACTTGAGGCTGCGCAACTCCCGGGCGATGTGGCTGAATCGTTCGGTGACGTCGTTTGCCAGGCGTGTAAATAGTTTGACATCCGCGCCGCGTTTGATGGCCACGGCGCGAATGCCGTCAAATTTTATTTCGTAAAGCCAGCCTTTTTCGCGTGGGAACTGCTCACGCAAGCGGGCTTTCATGGGCTCGATCCATTTTAATTTGGCGTTCGGGCTTTTGGCATTGGTCGAGCGTTGCGGGCGTTCCAGCCGGGTTGGGTCCGCGGCGCGATTACTTTGCCATTGGGCGGCGTCGTCACGGGCGATTTGTTTTAAGCTGCGGCCAGTCAGCGCCGATTGGTCCTCGCGCTGCGGGCTCAGAGTTTCCGTGTCTTCGCCACTTTTCATGAGCAGCCAAGGCTCCTTGCCGCGCTCGGCGAAACGGCTCATGCGCACCAGCGTCCATTCGCTTTTCAGTTTCTTGCCATGCAGTGTCAGGTGTAATTTTCCTTCGGCGAGCGCTTTGGACGGATTTCCCCCAGAGACTTCAAAAGTGCCAATATCCCAAACCATCACCGTGCCGGCGCCATAGTTTCCCGGGGCGATGGTTCCTTCAAAACGGGCATAATCGAGCGGATGATCTTCGACGCGCATGGCGAGTCGCCGGTCGCCGCGTTGGAAAGGCGGTCCTTTGGGAACTGCCCACGATTTGAGCGTCCTGTCGATCTCCAGGCGAAAATCGTAGTGGAGCCGGGTGGCATCATGTTTTTGGATGACGAACATCGGCGCCTGCGCAGAGGGCTTTGCTTTCCCCGGCGGCGGCTCGGCTGTCCTCTTGAAGTCGCGCTTGCCGGCGTATTCGGCCAATGATGGTCCTTTCATTAGAGTTCCTTTTATTTCACCCGCTGTTTGAGCGTGGTGGCTCGTTCGAAAAGATCGCCTTGTTGGTCGATCCTTTTTAAGACTTGGTCCGAGGTAAACGTCAAACGACTGCCGTCTTTCTTTTTCAGAGCCGCGGCGATTTCCTCCCATGTGACGGGCGTGGAGACGGTCGGCTGATCTTCGGCGCGTAGCGAATAAACGCACACCGTCGTCTTGTGCCGGTCGTTCTGGCTCCAATCGACAAACACTTTGCCGTCGCGAAGGCGCTTCGCCATTTTGGACACAATAAAGTCCGGATGGTCGTGCTCCATCTTTGCCGCGATCTTATGGGCGAAATTCTTGGTGACATCGTAATTGGTGGGCGTGTTAAGTGGGACGTAGATTTGCAAACCTTTCGAGCCGGAGGTTTTGGCGACGGATTCCAGCTCAAGTTTTTCAAGCTCGGTTCGCAACCATTGTGCGACTTGGGAACATTGGAGAATATTGGCGGGCGCCCCGGGATCCAGATCAAATACGATCATCGTTGGAGAATCGATTTTCGGATAAAGCGCCAGCGACGTGTGCAGTTCCAAGTCGGCCAGGTTTGCCGCCCAAACGAGCGAGCGCAAATCATTGATCAGACAATAATGCACGGTCTTGTCCTCGCGCTCGCTGCGCACGGGCGCCACCTTTACCCAATCGGGTCGGTGAGATGGACATTCTTTCTCATAAAAGAACGGCGCCTCGACGCCGTTAGGATAGCGTTTCAGGGTGAGAGGCCGGTGCTTTAAGTGGGGCAACAGGACGCTGGAGACTTTGACATAATAATCGATGACCTGGCCCTTGGTAAACCGCGCCTTGGGATAAAGAACCTTGTCAAGATTGGAGACCGGCAATCGCTGACCTGCTATCTCCAATTCTGAAACCCGTCGCATCCTTTCAACCAACACCATTGTCGCTTCCAGCGCAACAGGGCTTACCCTGCTTCTTGAACGGCTAAAATGATGGAGGCGAGAGCAGATTTTCCTTCGCCCAAAGACCTCAATCAGTCATCGATTTTTATCGAAATAGCCTGCCGACCTATCCTTTCAGGATGGTAAGAAACTGCTTCATGGCGGGCGAGAGCACTTTGTTTTTCTTGTAAATGGCGGCCAATGGACGAACCAGACTGACGCCTTCGATTTTCACTTCGGCCAGGGTTTGTTTGGCCACTTCTTGGGTGATGGTGCCCGCCGGCACGATCGAGATGCCGGCTTCAATTTCGACCGCGCGTTTCACGGTTTCGATGTTGTCAAATTCCATCACCGTCTGGACCTCGATATGGTGATCGCGCAACACCTTGTCGATGGCCTTGCGCGTCGGGATGTCCGGTTCGAAACTGACGAATTTTTGTCCGGCCAGCTGCGCGAGCTTGACCGACTTCGTCTTCGCCAGCCGGTGGTTGGGATGACAGATCAACACCATGGTGTCCTTGCGCAGCGGGACAGTCTCGACTTTGGCATCGCGCGTGGGATAGGCCACCAATCCGAGATCGACCACATTGCTCAGGACGTCTTCGTAAACCTGGTTGGCCCGCCGATACTCAATGTGGACGTTGACGGTGGGAAACAGCTTCAAAAATTGCTTCAGATAAGGCGGCAAATCGTGCAGACCGATGCTGTAAATGGTCGCCACGCGGATCGTGCCGGAAATAATGTCCTTCAGTTCCTGCAAGCGGTTTTGCAGGGAATCATAAGTGGAAATTATCTGCTTGCTATACTCGTAGAGGACCTGGCCCTCGCGCGTGAGCCGGAATTTTTTCTTGCTTCGCTCGATCAGCAGAGACTTGAACGTGCGTTCCAGTGAACTGATTTGCTGGCTCACGGCCGATTGGGTGACTTCATTTATTTGAGCTGCCTTGGTGAAACTTTCGGTCTCGGTCAGGTCGCAAAACACTTTTAGACTATCAATCTGCATGACTCATTGAAGCGGCAAAGATGGATAATGTCAACTTATGGTGACAGGTTTTGCGTTTTTCGTCATTCGTGAAGGGCCTGTTTGACCCGCCGCAATAATTCCTGGCTGGTGAACGGTTTGTGCAAATAGTGTTCCTCGTCCTCCGCGTTGCTCGAACGGACGTATCCGCTGCACCACAGGACGCGCGTGCCGGGCGCTATTCTGAGGATTTGCTCGGTCAATTCGCGCCCGCTCATGTTGGGCATCACAAGGTCGGTAATCACCAAATCGATTTTGGACTTGGATTTCCCGAATATTTCAAGGGCTTTCTGGCCGCTATTGGCCGTCAGCACCGAGTATCCGAAAGACGACAAAACCATTTGGCCCATCGTCAATAACAAATCCTCGTCGTCCACCAGCAGAACGGTCCCGGTCCCGTTGAGATCCGCGAAATCCGCCGTGCTGTCGCGCACCAGCTTCTGATTGGCCGGCAGATAAACCCGCACCGCCGTTCCGACTCCCACCTTGCTGGAGATGGCGACGCCGCCGCCGTGATTGGTCACAATGCCGTAAACCCAGGCCAGCCCCAGCCCGCGATGCCGGGAACCTTTGGTGGTGAAAAACGGCTCGAAGATCCGCGGCATCACTTCGTCCGGTATTCCGGCGCCGTTGTCGGTGATTTCGATGCGCACATAATTGCCGGGATTCAGTTTGGCGGTGCGGTCTTGCGTCGGCTCAGTGAGCTCGAGATTTCGCGTTTGCACAGTAATATTGCCGCGATCGGCGATGGACTCGACGGCGTTCTCAAAGATTTTGACAAACGCCTGCTGCATTTTCGCCTCGTCAAAATTTGCCGTGTAAAGCTTGCGCTCCAACTGCCGCGCAATCGAAATGGCGGCCGGACGCGAACTTTGAAAAACTTCAACGGTCCGTTCGAGAAGGGCATTGACGTTGCCGGCCATCTGTGTGCGCGCGTCCTTTTCCTGCCGGCTGAATGCCGCAAGATCGTTGGTGATTTCCGCCGCCTTGGCGGCCGATTTTTCGATTTCGCTCAAAGAATTGCGCCACGGGTGATTCGGCTCGGTTTTGCTCAGCAGCAGGGAAGTATGACCAAGTATGCTGGTCAAGGCGTTGTTAAAATCCAACGCGACGGAACGCGCCAGTTGCAGAGCGCAATCCAGCTTCTGCTTGTGCGCGATATTGGCTTCGGCCGAGGTCTGCGCCGCGCCCTCGCGTTTGGCGGGGGACGGCGATTCCTTCTTGACGACAGGCTCGACGGCCGGCGCGGGATTGGAAACTGGCGCGCCGGATTCCTTGAACAACTGTAGAACAAAATAATTGAAGCCATCCCGCCCCAGGCGAGTGACGCGGCTCGTGAAAGTTTCTTCTTTACTGCCGAGCAGCCGCAATGTGAGTTTGCCGGCCCCGGTGATCGCCTGCTGCGCCAGGAGAGCGCCAGCGTCCGTGGAAACACCGTTGCCAAGGAGTGAACCCAGGGTCCGGCCGTCACGGGCTGTCAAACCAAAATCATCCCGTGCCGCCTCGTTGGCCCGGCAAATGGTTCCGTTTTCCTCCAGCAACAACGCGGGCCACGCAGCTTTCTCCAGGACAAACTCCGTCTCCGGTCTCATGACTCGCCCCTTACTCTAAGGGCTTTGGCCGGTTTGACCAAGTAATTTGTCCCTGCTCAACCGAGATGGCTCGACTCGGCGCCAAAATGGAAGCCGCTATCGTCTTCATAGCCGGCGGGTATCTTCGACTGAATGGCCATAATCAACGTTGCCATCCAGCCGGCTTTTGGGGCGGCGGTCTCATTCGACTCTGTCTCCGAGATGCGCGTCTCTCGGTCAAAATGACCTTCATCAATCATATCGGGTCGGGCTTGCGGGCAAATGGAATCATGGTTGCAGATGCTTGGCAAGCGGTTTTTCATCGAGGCATTTCGGATCAAGTCAATCACGTAGGGCTTCTACCCACGAAACGCGGCTTCCTTGCCTCCAACGGGACCGTCACAGTGGTGACCTTCAGATCCGTGATTTTCATAAATATTTCGCGAGGATCGGCCGAAGGTCGGATTTGGTTTTAGCCGGCCACAATTTTTTGTCCGTCATGATGGCGTTTTTCAGCGCGTCATGGCAGGGCCAGTTGGGTTCGGCGGGAATTTTGGGAATAGTGCGCTTGAGAATCGCCTTGGCTTGGGCGGCGTTGCGCATCAGGTTGGCGATGACCATTTCGACGGTGACGTGCGCCTCATCGACTTTCCAGGCGTCATAATCCGTGATCATGGCCATCGTCGCATAGGCGATTTCAGCCTCCCGCGCGCATTTGGCCTCGCCCAGGTTAGTCATGCCGATCACATCGTAGCCGAGCCTGTGATTGGTGATCGATTCCGCGCGAGTGCTGAAGGCGGGGCCTTCCATATTTACGTACGTTCCGCCGTTGTGGACGCGCGCTTTTTCGGCGCGCGCCGAGGCCAAGACCAATGCGCGCAGTTCCGGGCAAATCGGGTCGGCCAGGGCGATGTGCGCAACGATGCCGCGGCCAAAAAAGGTATGTTCAAAGGAGCGTTTGGTCCGATCAACGAACTGGTCCGGCAACACGATGTCGCACGGGCGATATTTCTTTTGCAGCGACCCAACCGCGCTCACGCTGATAATCCAGGCGACGTTGAGTTTTTTCATGCCCCAAATGTTGGCGCGATGATTCAACTCGCTGGGCAACACCCGATGACCGCGTCCGTGGCGCGGTAAAAATGCCACCTCACGCCCGGCCAGGTGTCCCGTCAGGAAATCATCCGAAGGCGCGCCGAATGGCGTTTTGATTTTCACCCACCTTTGGTTCTCGAACCCCTCAATATGATATAGCCCACTGCCGCCGATCAGGCCGATGCGATAGTCCATGGTGCCGGAGCATACCGGACGACCCGCAATTTGAAATTCATTTTGCGCATGGCGGTTGGGATTAAGTCGTATCGGTTTGATCGACCCGCAGCGCCCCGGGGGGTAAAAAAGACTTCAATCTCTCCAAACCACCTCACACGCCAGATAACTATTAAGTACCATCCGAATTTGGGTGCCTCCGTCATGTTCGGCTCGAAAACGGTATAAATCCTTTTGCACCTCAATCCATGATGGGTTGCCCCTTACGATTCGCTGCATTGCGCGGCTGCCCAAAAGAAAAGAAAAGGGAAAAGGGGTCATAATGAAAAGGGGTCAGTTAATGGTATTGTCATATCCTAAGCGCGTGCGCCGATTGCGCCGACGCGAACGTCAAGGTCATTCTTTGGCAAAGAGGGAATTAATGTCGCGCGCTCCGTGAAAGACATGGAGAACCTGCACGCCGTCTGGAACGGGACGGTAGAAAATCAGGTAGTTATCAAATCCGCGAATGGCCCAGGAACGGACCTGACGCGTTCTCGGATTTTGAAAACGACGCTTCCGCCCGATGCCGGGATTGGCGGCGAGCAGACCAAAAGTCGAGTAGGGGGGCTCAACAACACGAGTGGCCGCCTCTGGATTATCCTGGGCGATAAAACGCCAAATGGCCCGAAGCTCCTGTTCAACGCACGGGTCAAGGCTGTAGTCAGCCATGGGCGCGGGCGTTCTTCATCCACTTCCGCATTCGCCGCAGGGATTCCTTTCCCTGGACGCCTTCGCCCCGATCAAATCGTTCGATGCTCTGTGCCAATTGCGCTTCCAGTTCAGCGAGTGTTTTGGGAGCCCGTGGAAGATGGGCCTCTTTATCGCCTTTGAGACGGCGCAGACCGGCGCGGATGACTTCGCTGGCGGTCTGATACAGCCCGCTATCGACTTCCTTCTCGACAAATTCCTTCAACTCCGGCGTCAGCGAAACGTTCATACGCAAAACCTTTAGAAATTCAATCTGCCACAAATGACAGGAATGAGTCAAATCCTGTTATCGCGCGTTGGTCGGATCCAAAGTCCAATCTCCCCGCTCATCCGTGAATTCCGTGCCATCCGTGGTCCTTCTCCCTTTTGGTTGCGGCTCTGCCGCGCTAAGCCTTTGCGTTGAAATCCTTGTTCAGTGGGGGTAAAAACGGGCTTCGCACTAGCCGACGCCAACAAGGTCATTCTCGAATCTTGTCAATCTTGTCCAGAATTTCTGCCTTTTTTCAAAAAATCCGTTCAAAAAGCCGAAATTGGCAAAATACCGCCCAAAATAATTGTATAAGTGGCATACAGTCCATAGCGGGGTAACACCACCTCGACAGGATGTGATAGGGTCGCGCCGTGACGAACTGTCAAAATCGTCCAGGCGATGCGCCGCCGCTCTGCCGATCCCTCGGCCGCGTGGGCGCTTTCGCCTCCCGTTCCAGTCTTGCCTTATGTCTGCCGCGGCGCCTGGGAGATGTTTTGCCGAACCGCGCGGCGCCTGAAATGTTCCGTGATGTCGCGCCATGTTCCGCGATGTCGCATCATGTCGCTCATTTTTCCTTATATGAGGAAAGCACCCGTTTCTTCCACCTTCCGGAGGCTGCTGCGCGGTCAAACCGGAAGCCGCCTCGACGTCTCGATGCTTCTCGCGCCCTTTTCCCCCGCATCCCGTCATTCTTAATTTCTAATTCTGCATTCTTAATTTCCCCAATGTGCGCTTCGCGTGCCCTGACTCGCATTTCACGAGCGGTGAGCCGTGACAAATGTGCATTTACGTGCGCCAATGTGCGCCAATGTGTCCCGCCGTGGCGGGGTGCGGCCAATTTCTCGCGCGCACGAGGGATCATTCCGAAAATATTCATTTTTGTCATCGGTTTTGAACGAAGTGAAAGAGTCATTGCGTTGCGAATGCCCATTATGTTACTTACACGCTCATCACGCAAAGCAATGCACAGTCCACGGTGTCTCGACGGCGGGCCGTCCGCGTCGGATTTTCTGTGGCTCAACTTGCCCCAAATCTATGCAACAGACCCAATTAGGCGTCATTGATTACGTAACACTGGCCCTGTACGTCGCGTTTGTCATCGGGATCGGTTTCGCCCTCAAGCGATATTTGAAAAGCTCGTCGGACTTCCTGACGTCCGGCCGCTCGATACCGGCCTGGGTGACTGGGTTGGCGTTCATCTCGGCAAATCTGGGCGCGCTCGAATTAGTCGGAATGGCGGCCAGCGGCGCCAAATATGGCATTGCGACGTGCCATTTTTATTGGGTGGGGGCGATTCCGGCGATGCTGTTTCTGGCGGTATTCATGATGCCGTTTTATTACGGCTCAAAAGCGCGTTCCGTCCCGGAATACCTGAAAATGCGTTTTGACGAGCGGACGCGTGCGCTGAACTCGGTTTCGTTCGCAGTGATGACCCTGTTTGCCTCGGGCATTTCCATGGATGCGCTGGCCAAACTCCTGCATCAACTGCTCAATTGGAATTATCTTTTCAGCTTGATCGTTTCCTCGGTGATCGTGCTGGTCTATGTGCTGAAGGGCGGGTTGACGTCCGCGATTTACACAGAGGTCCTGCAGTTTTTTATGATCGTGCT
>Ga0182024_10019752_pt1 | contig 12380 bp, 11 predicted proteins | sample P32metaG_FD_120480 | JGI IMG/M metagenome (GOLD analysis project Ga0182024, IMG submission 120480) | Permafrost microbial communities from Stordalen Mire, Sweden - P3-2 metaG (Illumina Assembly) | ecosystem: Environmental > Terrestrial > Soil > Wetlands > Permafrost | place: Sweden: Stordalen...
CGTCAGCGCGATCGCCTGCCGCTGTGCCTGCACCGCTCCGGGGCTGTCGCCGGCGCGAACCAGCGCGTCGGCGAGGAGATCCAGCCGCGCTGCCCGGTCGGCGTCCGCCTGCGTATGCTGCAGCGCCAGCCGCGACAACTCCACCGCGATGTCCGGCGCGCCCGCGGCCAGGGCCGCTGCGACCCCGGCATCCAGGGCCAGGGCGACCTGGGGATCCGCCCGGGTTGCGGCCAGGGCGGCGTGCCGGGCCCGCTCGACCGGGTCATCGGTGGCCGCCGACAGGCGCTGATGCAGCGCCCGCCGGTCCGCGACCGGCAGCGCGGCATAGGCGGCGGCACTCACCAGCGGATGCGCCGCCCGCACGATCCGCGGACCGCCCAGCACCGCCGGCTCGTCGACGACGACGAGGCTGGCGTCTACCGCGCGTTCCACCGCGCCGGGATCGAGCCCGGCGTCGGTGAACCGCCACGCCGCCGCCGTGCCCGCGGCGATCTCCAGAACGTCCGGCGGCAAGCTCGCGACTCGCTCGGCGACCAGCGCGTCCAGGCTGGTGGGCACCGGCAGCGGAGCTCCCGGCCGCACGGTGATCTCCAGCCGGTCCAGAGCCCGCGCTAGCTCGAGCGCGTACAGCGGATTGCCGCCGGAGGTCGCGTGCACGCGCAGCAGGACCGGCCGCGCGAGCCGCACCGCCAGCCGGGCCGCGAGCAACTCGAACAGCGCGCCGACGGTGACCGGTCCCACGCCGACCGACAGCACCCGGTCGCCGGGCAGGCCGTCCGCCGGCGCCCATGGCCGCGACCCGTCGCCGCGGGCGGTGGCGACCAGCCGCACGCGGCTGGCCGGCTCCATCCGCCGCAGCGCGAACCGCAGTGCGCCGGCGCTGGCCGTGTCCATGTAAGGCAGATCGTCCAGGGCGATCAGCACCGGATCGAGCCGCGCCAGCGCCGACAGCACCGACCACAGCGCGGTTCCGACGGCCCGCTCCTCGACCGCCTCGCCTGCGCCGGACTGCAGCATCACGACCTGCAGGGCCTGGCGCTGCGGCGGCGGCAGGCCGGCCAGGATCGATGCCGCCACGGTGCGCAGCAGATCGGTCAGTCCTACCCACGGAAGCTGGGCCTCGGCGATGCCGGCGCGAGAGGCCAGCACGACGTAGCCGACGCGGGCCGCCCGCTCCAGCGTCCATTCCCACAACGCGGTCTTCCCGATCCCGGCCGGGCCGGTCAGGACCGCGGCCACCGCCTCGGGGCCGAGGCCCTCGGAGCCGTCGGCGGCATCGGCTCGGGTGGCCGGGTCCAGGAACCCGGCGAGCAGAGCCTGCTCGGCGTCGCGGCCGACGATCCTCGGTTCAGTCGGCGACCGCCGCGCAGCCTCGCTCATGCCGCTCCCCGTCACGCTCGGCAGTTCCACCGGTCACGCGTCTACTGACCCTGAACGCCATCATGGCCGGTCACCTCGATCGGCGTCGGCCAGTTCGCAGGCGATATCCAGCAAGGCGGCGCATAGCTCGCCGCGGTCGGGGACCTGGTCGGCGAAGAACATCCAGCCAAAGCTCATGCCGCCGAGGGCCATCGCGGGCCGCAGCCGGTCGGCCAGGGTCGCGCCGGGCTCGACCAGTAGCTCGATCAGGGGTGTCAGGCGTTCCTTGAACAGTTCGCGGCGGCCCTTGGGGCCGGCCATGCTGTGCACTGCGGCCTGATTCTGGTGCAGCATCCGGAACGCCCGATGGCCCTCGGCCATGATGGCGACGTAGCGGCGCAGGATCTCCGCCCGCGTCTGCGGCGTGGCCGGCTGGCTGGTACCCCAGGCGATGAGGTCGTCGATCTGGGCGAAGTAGTCCTCGACCAGGCTGGCGACGATGTCTTCCTTGGACTTGAAGTAGTAGTACAGGGCGGCCTTGGTGACGTCGAGGCGCTCGGCGATCTCCCGGAGCGAGGTCTTCTCGTAGCCCTGCTCCGTGAACAACTCGACCGCCACGGCCTGGATGCGCGCCCGGGTCTCCCGGCCGCGCGCTGGCTCATTCATCGCGTCCCGTCACGCCTCACCATCGTCTGGACACCTCGCCGCGGCTGGACACCCCACGAACCCCTCCGGCGATCCGGCTGAGCCCGCATCCGTAGGCCGGCTGCTTCTGCTCATTTACTTGACGGCCGGTAAGCAGGCGTCCTAGCCTTTCGGAATGCTAGCCGGTCGGCAGGTAAGTGAGCAGAGTAAGCCAGCAGGGTGAGCCAGCACGGGAGCAAGCCGGGTGAGCAAGCGGACCGAGGAGCCCGATAGTGACGCAGAACCGGGCGGCAGCGGCCGCCGGGACCCAGCCCTCCAGCGGACCGCGGCGCGAGGTCCTCGTCGTCTTGCCGGGGTTGCTGCTCGCGCTGATCATCGCCATGCTCGACCAGCTCGTGGTGTCGACGGCCCTGCCGCGCATCGTCGGTGACCTGCACGGCCTCAGTCACCTGGCCTGGGTGGTCACCGCCTACGTGCTGGCGTCCACGATCACGACTCCGCTGTACGGCAAGCTGGGTGACCTCTACGGCCGCAAGCGGTTGCTCATGATCGCGATCGTGATCTTCCTCATCGGGTCTGCCCTGGCCGGCCTGGCGCACACAATGGACCAGCTGATTGCCTTCCGCGCGTTGCAGGGCCTCGGCGCCGGCGGACTGATGGTCGGTGCCCTCGCCACCATCGGCGACATGGTCTCCCCGCGCGAGCGGGGCCAGTACATGGGCTACATGATGGCCGCGATGATGCTGGCGATGATCGCCGGCCCGCTGGTGGGCGGCTACATCACCGACAGCCTGTCCTGGCGGTGGATCTTCTACATCAACATGCCGATCGGCGGCGCCGCGCTGGTCTACCTGGCCCTGACCCTGCACCTGCCGCGCAAGCGGGTCGAGCACCGGGTGGATTACCTGGGCGCGGCCGTGCTCGCGGTGGCGGCGACGGCCGTCGTCCTGGTGACGACCTGGGGCGGTAACCAGTACGCCTGGGGCTCCGCGCAGATCATCGGCCTCGGCGTCATCGCGGTGGTCGCTGTGGCGGCCTTCATCGCGATCGAGGCCAGGGCGGCCGAGCCCGTCCTCCCGCTGCACGTCTTCCGTAACCGCAACTTCTCGCTGGCGACCGGAATGAGCTTCCTGCTCGGCCTGACCATGTTCGGGGCCCTGACGTTCCTGCCGTTCTACCAGCAGACCGTCCAGCACGCCTCGGCCACCGGCAGCGGCCTGATGCTGATCCCGCTGATGCTGGGCTCGACGGTCACCTCGCTCATCGCCGGCCAGGTGACGACCAGGACCGGCCGCTACAAGGCACTGCCGATCGTCGGCAGCGCGATCATGACCTTCGGCCTGTACATGCTCACGCACCTGGGCCCGCACACCTCGCGGCTCACCTCAGGCGTCTACTTCGTCATCCTGGGCATCGGCATGGGCTTCCTCATGCAGATCACCACGCTGATCGTGCAGAACAGCGTGGAGCCGCGGGACATGGGGGTGGCCACCAGCTCCCGGACGTTCTTCCAGCAGATCGGCGGCTCGATCGGCGTGTCGCTGTTCGGCGTGATCTTCGTCCGCCGGCTCACCGCGGCCCTGAGCGCCCGGCTACCGGGCGTGCACCTGCAGGCCGGCGCCGCGCAGCTCGACCCGGCCACCATCAACCGGCTGCCGGCCGCCGTGCGGGGCGCCGCCTTCTCCGGCATCAGCCACGCGGTCGACGGCGTATTTTTCTGGACGGTCCTGGCGGCCGCGCTCGTCTTCGTGCTGGCCTGGGCCGTCAAGGAAATCCCGCTGCGCGGCCGGTCAGAGCCGGCCTCCGGGACGGTAGCCGACCAGGAGCCCGAGTTCGCCAGCTAACGAGCCCTTACGGGCATTGCGGCCCGAGGCTCGAACGACGTGACTGGGCCCCTGCTGCTACTAGGACGGCAGCGGGGGTCCAGCCATGACATAAAAGGGCTACATGCCGCCGTAGGGGACGGCCTCGAGAATCTCGACGGTGGCGGCGCGGCCGTTCGGCAGGTTGTAGGTCGCGGTCTCGCCGACCTTCTTCCCGCTGATGGCCACGCCCAGCGGCGACCGGGGGGAGTAGACGTCGATCGGCGCGCCGCTCTCCTCGCGCGAGGCCAGCAGGAACGTCACCTCGTCGTCGTCGCCCGCGAAGCGGATCGTCACGGTCATGCCGGGACCCACCACGCCGTCGGTGCGGGGGGCCGTGCCGACTCGCGAGTTGTCCAGGATGTTGGTGACCACGATGATCCGGGCCTCCATGATGCCCTGCTCATCCTTGGCGGCGTGGTAGCCGCCGTTCTCCTTCAGGTCGCCCTCGAGACGGGCGGCCTCGATCTTCTTCGCGATTTCGATGCGCCCGGTACCCGAAAGGTGATCGAGCTCGGCCTTCAGCCGGTCGTACGCCTCCTGAGTGAGCCAGGTGACGGTGTCATCGCGGGTTTCGGTCACGGGTACTCCTTGATTGGGGTGCGGAGCTTGTCTTCCGCGGGGTCCGGTCGGACCCGGTTGGGGGTAATCCTCCGAGGCTAACAAGGCTCCGCGAGTATGTCGCACCTTGTCAATGGTCTTGGCCGGCGCAGCGGCACCATCTGGTCACCGCCAAATCACGGGAATGCCGCCTGCAGACCGGCTTGTTGTCCTGCACAATAGCTTCCCGGCCCGGCCTGACGAAGGCAAGGCCGACTGCTCGAATACGGGGCATTTTTGCGATATGCCCGTTGCGTCCTCCTGCCAGAGTCACTGAGGGGTACTCGTTGCCTGCCGCTAGTTCCGACCAGGGTGCCACCGTCGCGTCGCGTCGCGCCTCCGTCCCGGCTGCCCCGTCGCCGGCCGCCGAACTGCGGCTGATGGCCGTGCACGCGCACCCCGACGACGAGTCGAGCAAAGGTGCGGCGACCGTGGCGCGCTACGCCCGGGAGGGCGGGAGCGTGCTGGTGTGCACCATGACCGGCGGCGAGCGCGGGGACATCCTCAACCCGGCCATGGACCGGCCCGAGATCCGGGCGGACCTGGCCGGCGTCCGGCGGGCGGAGATGGCCAGGGCGCGCGAGATCCTCGGTGTCCAGCAGCGGTTCGTGGGTTTTACCGACTCTGGCCTGCCCGAAGGCGATCCGCTTCCGCCGCTGCCGGATGGATGCTTCGCGCTGGAGCCGCTGGAGTCCGCCGCGCGGCCCCTCGTGCAGGCCGTGCGTGAGTTCCGGCCGCATGTCCTGCTCACCTACGACGAGAGTGGCGGCTACCCGCATCCCGACCACATCAAGACCCATCAGGTGGCGATCGAGGCCTTCGAGGCCGCCGGGGACCCGGACCGGTACCCGGGCTGCGGCGAGCCCTGGCAGCCGCTCAAGCTGTACTACTTCGCGACCTTTCACCTGGCCAGGTTCACCGCGCTGCACGAGGAAATGCTGCGGCGCGGCCTGCCGTCCCCGTATGCCGAGCGGCTCGCGGAGTGGCAGGAGCGGGCGGACCGCCCCGCGCCCGAGATTACGACGAGAGTTCCCTGCGGCGACTACTTCGAGATCCGGGACCAGGCCCTGCTGGCGCACGCCACGCAGATCGACCCGGAGGGTTCCTGGTTCGCCTGCCCGATCGAGGTCCAGCGCGCGGCCTGGCCGACCGAGGATTATCATCTGGCCAGGTCAGTGGTGGATACTGAGATTCCGGAGGATGAGGCGGATGACTTGTTCGCCGGGATCCGGGAGAGGGTGAGCTTGTGATGGTACTGGCCGCGTCGACGAGCGCGTTCGACCAGCCCGGCACGCTCGGTTTCCTGGTCGTCTTCGGGATGGGCGTCCTCCTGTTCTTCGTGTTCCGGTCGATGGCCAAGCATCTGCGCAAGGTGAACGAGGCCGCGCAGCAGGACGCGGCCGCAGCGCCGCCGGACGGCAACCTGGCCGCGAGCGCGCCGAAGGACCCGTCGGCTCCGCGGTAGCGCGGATCTGCCTGCATGGCTGGCTGATCTAGCCTGCATGGCCGGCAATCCGCGGGGTGGGTGTCACCGAATGGGTTAGGTGCCGGTTTTCTGGGCACTGCCGCGATACATCCACCCGGGAGGCTGATGGCAGATGACGTTGCCGCATGGAAGCGAGAGCCCGCCCACTCCCGACCAGCCCGGTCCGGGCCTGCCGCAGGAGCAGTCACTCGCTCAGCCGGAGGTGCGCCCTGAGCAGGCGGCCGCTGAACCGGGGGCCCCAGTCCAGCCCGCGCCGTCCGCCGGGCCGGCGGCACCCGCCCAGCACGTAGTCCGGCGCACGCGCCTGGGCGGCGTCTGGGTCGCCTCGGTCCTCTTTGCCCTGGTCCTCCTGCTGCTGCTGATCTTCATCCTGCAGAACGGGGCCAAGGTCGACATCAAGTTCTTCGGAGCCAACGGCCACCTGCCACTCGGCGTCGCGCTGCTCCTCGCGGCGGTGCTCGGGGTGCTCCTCGTGGTTCTCCCCGGCTCCGCGAGGATCATCCAGCTGCGCAGGACGGCTCGCCGGCACCGGAAGGTGGACGCCAAGGCCGGGGCCGCCCAGGCGGCAGCGAGCCCGGCCGGGACTAGCGGGCAGGGCTAGCCGACAGCGCTGCCTGGGAGGGCCGGCTGGGAGGGCTAGCTGACCGGTGCGGCCCACGCATCCAGGCGCAGGCCGTAGACCAGCAGCTTCGTCCCCGGCTCGGGGAACCAGTCCCGGTGCGGCAGCCGGGCGAACCCGGCCTGCTCGTAAATTCGCTGCGCCGCGCGCATCTCCCGCTGCGTGGACAGGACCAGGCTTCGCGCTCCCTGGCGGGCGGCCACTTCCAGCGCCGCGCGCAGCAGCGCCCGGCCGATGCCCCGGCCCTGGGTGCCGGGCGCAACCGCCAGCGCCCTGATCTCAGCCTCATCCGGGCTGCTCACGACCTGGCCCGTGTGCGGCCACGAGACCAGCATGATCGTCCCGACGATCTGGCCGGTGCCGCTCCCAGCCCCGGTGGCGTCCGGGGTGATGGCCTGCTCATCCGCGTCGGTCGCGACCAGCACCCGGCCATCCGAGTTCGTCCCCAGGGCTCGCAGCCGAGGCACGTAGCCGGAGTCCGCCGACAGGAAGCCGCCGGCCACATAGGCGCGAACCCGCAGGTCCGCGACCGCGGGCAGTTCGTCTGGTCGTGCATCTCGAATGACCACATTGCCATCTAATCAGGACTGATGCGGTCGGCCGCGGGCCAGCACCCGGCGAGCTGGTGGCGACTTGACCGCCTGGAGTGACCGCTCCGGTACTGCATGTGGTCGCATTTGCCCGTAGGGTATTCGGAGTGAATCCAGCCGGGCGAGGGCCCGAGGGAGCAGGTGAAGGACAGTGGCGGAGTCGTCTGCCGAGATCCCGGCAGCGAGCGTTGCGGACGGCGCGTGGCTGCTCGACGTACGGGAGGATGACGAATGGGTGGCCGGGCACGCGCCTGGTGCGACGCACATTCCGCTCGGCCAGCTCAGCGGCCGCGCGACTGAGGTCCCGCGAGACCTGACCGTCTACGTGATCTGCCGGTCCGGCGCACGCTCGGCGAGAGCCGCATTCGCGCTGGCCGGAGCGGGCTGGGAAGCGGTCAACGTGGCCGGCGGCATGCAGGACTGGGCGGCTGCGGGCCGGCCGATGACCGCGGAGTCCGGTGCCGAGCCCTTCGTAGCCTGAGGCTGCTCCGGCTGGCGAACGGCCCGGGAAGTGCCCGTACGCCGCTAGCTAGCGGACGCCCCTCGCGTGAGTCCAAGCAAATCTGCGCAGTCGCCGACCAGATCTAGGTCGTTCAGACCGGCAGCCAGTTCATCCGCGGACTGCGAGCTGAGCCTGGACCGGGCATTGTCCCGGAACTTGTCGGCCAGCTGCTCCCGGCTGGCCGGCAACTGCGGCGTGCCGAGGGCGTGCTCCTGGTGAATGTCGGTGACCTGGCCATTTCGGGCAGTGAGCCTGACGTGGGCGCCACCGCGCGGCACGGCCGGGTCTGGCACCAGCACGATGTGCTCGTCGATGAAGTCGGCCAGCCCGCGATCTTCGCGGTACTGGGGCTCGGTGAGGTCAATGCCGAAGCGGCCGTGCGTGACTGTCGCGGCAGCGATGTAATGGAAGGACAGCAGAGCCTCGAAGCAGCCTGCCGGATGGGCCAGGTCACGGTGCGAGGCGTGGGTGGCCGGCGAGACACCGATCTCGATCCGCGCCAGGTCGCTGGCCGGCGGCAGCCGCACGCCGCGAGCGAGCAGCGCGGTGATCAGCGCCTGTACGGCCGTGGCCCCGGGCCACAGCCGGACCGAAATCTGCTCAAGCTCCCAGTGGCTGCCGAGGGCGGCCAGGGCGGAGCTGGCGTCCCCCGGCGCGTAGCTGGCGAACAGGCCGCCGTCAGGCGCCTCGAAGGGCTCAGGCGACGCGGCGAAGCCCTCGGCTGCCAGGAGGGCGGCGAGCAGGCCGGCCATCGCCCCGCGCGCCTGGTGGAACTTCACCGCCGCGGTCGGCCAGGCGGCGAAGGTCCCTGCCGCCTGGCTCACGGCCAGGCTCATGGCCATCTGGAGCTCGCTGGCACCCAGGCCTAGCAGCCGCCCGGCCGCTACGGCGGCGCCCACCGGGCCGATCACGCCAGGCGCATGCCAGCCCCGGCCCCGGAATTCTGCATAGTCCATGGCGCGCAGCAATCGGCTGGTGACCTCGAGGCCCGCGGTGACCGCGGTCAGCAGATCGGCTCCCGACGCGTGCTCAGCCTCGGCGACGGCCAGCGCCGCCGGGACGACCTCCGGGGTGATATGACAATGGGCAGGAGCGTAGACGTCGCACGCCGTCACCGCCGTGGTCAGATATGCGTTGGCCAGCGTGGAGCCGATCAGGCTGGCCGTCCGCGCGTCCCCGAGGACAGTCGCTTCCCCAGAGCCGCCCAGCAAGCGGGCCGCGCGCAGCACCTGAGGCGTCTCCTCACCCGCCCAGCCCGCGAGGGCGCAGCCGATGGCGTCCATGATGAGGGCGGAGGAGTGGTCGGCGGCCGACGCTGCGACGGCCGGCCTGCGTAGCCCGTGCGCGAAGTCCGCCAGGCCAGCCGTCAGGGGCGGCTGCCCAGGATGGCTATGACCGGACATCGCTGGCCATCAGGAGCCCGTAGGGACAATAACGAGGGACTTGAGATAGGTCATCGCCTCGGTTGCGTACCGGGGGCCTTCCCGGCCCGTGCCCGATTCGCCGATTCCGCCGTAGGGCAGCTGGTCCAGCCGGAAGTTGGAGGATCGGTTGACGATGACGCTGCCCGCCCTCAGTTCTGCGAAGCAGCGAAGCGCTGTTTCCATGGAAGCCGTGAAGACGGCGGCCTGCAGGGCGAACCGAGTGCTGTTGGCCGACTCGATCGCCTGGTCAAGCCTGTCGTAGGCCTCGACGATGACGACCGGGGCGAATACCTCGTCGCAGTACAGCGGCAGGGTCCGCTCGACGCCTGACAAAACGGTCGGCGCGATGACCGCTCCGTGACGGCTTCCGCCGGTGTGCAGCTTGGCGCCGTTGGTTACGGCGTCGGCGATGGCCGCTTCCACCCGGACAGCCGCCGACTCGCTGATCAGCGGCCCGATATCGGTGGCGGGGTCCATGGGATCCCCCAGGCGCAGGCTGCCCACCCGGGCGGCCAGCACCTCGGCGAACTGCTCCTGCTGCTCGCGATGGACCAGGATGCGCTGGACCGAATTGCAGCTCTGCCCGTTGTTGGAGAATCCGCCGGAGACGCACTCCCGGAGCGCGAGCGGGATGTCGGCGTCGGGACAGACGAGATTCGCCGAGTTGCCGCCGAGTTCCATCAGCACCTGCCGCGTCCCGGCGCTGGCCCGGATGGCCTGTCCGGCGGCCGTGCCACCGGTGAAGCTGATCAAGTCGACCCGCGGATCGCTCAGCAACGCCGACCCGGTTTCCCGGCCGCCGGGCAGCACGCTGATGGCGCCGGGCGGGAAACCCACCTCGGTCAGTATCTCGGCGAGCCGAAGCGCGGGGGCTGGCGCCTGCGGCGCCGGCTTGACCACCACGCAGTTGCCGCCAGCCAGCGCGGGCCCGACCTTGTGAGCGACGAGATTCAGCGGGGCATTGAACGGGGTAATGGCGGCCACCGTGCCGACCGGCAGGCGGGTCAGCAGCGCCGTCACTCCCTCGCCGCCAGGAATCGCGTCCGGCGGCGGGGCGGCCGTCGCCAGGTTCTCGGCGGCGGACGCGCAGGCGCGCAACGTCCAGGGGACCCGGCTGGTTTCCCGCCGAGTGTGCCCGATGACCTTGCCCGTGGACCTAGTGATCTCAGCCGCCAGGTCGTCCGCCCGGGCCTGCACCACCTCGGCGGCGGCCCGGAGCAGGCGGGCGCGCTGGTGAACTGGCATCGCGGCCATCTGCGACCGGGCCTCAGTGGCCGCGGTCAGTGCGGCGGCGACCACGTCAGCGTCAGCGATGCCGACCTGAGCCACGGTCCTGCCTGCCCAGGGCTCGATGAGAGGGGTGAATTCGGCCACCTCGACGCTGCGACCGCCGACCCAGGGCAGCAGTCTGCTGGCTTCGCTACTGCTCATCGTCGCTGCTACCAGCCATAATCGGGCATCGGTCCGGCCAGCGGCGGCAAATCCCAGCTGCCGGTCGACGGCGCCGCTACCGTACCGTCGACGCGCACGTCGAGAACCGTGGGCCGATTCGACTTGATGGCCGCCTCGACGGCATCCGCGACCTCGTCCGGGCTGTCAATGCGGGCGCCGTCAGCCCCCATGGCCCTGGCGATCGCTGAGATATCAGTGCTGTACAGCTCGCCGGTCGCGGACTTGCGGAACTGCGTCGCGATTTCACGGTCGGGGCCGAAGAACGTTGCCTGCTGGCCGCGTATAGAGCCATATCCGGTGTTATTCCAGACCACCCACACGGCGGGCAGGTCCAGCTCCACCGCCGTGGCCACGGCGTTGGCGTGCATCAGGAAACAGCCATCGCCGCAGACCGTCACGGCGGGGCTGGCGGGGGATGCGAGCTTGGCGCCGAGCACTCCGCCGACCCCGAATCCCATCGCGGCGAAGCCCCAGGCCTGCAGGAGCCGGCCGGCCGGCGGTACTGCCAGCTGCTGGAGGAGCCAGTTATGGTGCACGCCGACGTCGGCTAGCACGATCGCGTCGTCGGGCAGCGCGCGCTGCAGCTCGGCTACCAGCCGGTCCGGGCGGATCGGCACGGCCGTGTCCTGCTGGCGGACGGCGATGTCACTTTCCCACTGCCGCTTCCAGGCCAGCGTCTCCCGCAGCCAGTCGGCCCGGCCGTCGGGATGAGCCTGCGCATCACCGGGCGTCACGGTGCCGAGCATCGCCGCCGCGAACTCGGCGGTGTCGGCGATGACCGCGAGGGTCGGCGGGTAGTTCCGGCCGATCTCCTGGGGATCGATGTCCACATGAATGAGCCGGCTGGGCGGAATGCTGAAGGTGACTCCGGGGAGCCACGAACTTGTCGTCCGATCGTCAAACCGGGTCCCAAGCGCCAGGACGACGTCGGCGGTGCGAGCTGCCTTATTCGCCGCATAGGTTCCATTCCGGCCGGTGGGCCCCAGGCACAGGTCGTCGCCTTCGTCGAGGACGCCCTTGCCGAGCGGCGTCGTGACGACCGGGATGGCCAGCTTCGCAGCCAGCTCGCGGATGAGGGCGCGGGCTCGTGGCGCAGTCGCGCCATTGCCGGCGACGATGACCGGTCGGGCGGCTTCGCTCAGCAATTCCGCCGCCCGGCGCACCGCTTCGGGGGCCGGCGCCGGGGCGGCGACCGCATCCGGCCGCCAGATCGGCATCGCGACTTCGTCCCCTACATCCTCGACGAAGACGTCGAGTGGCACGTCGAGATTCACCGGCCCCGGGCGGCCGGTGGTCATGAGAGCAAAGGCCTGGTCCAGCATCCGCGGCAGCATCTCCGGCCGGACCGCCTGGAAACTGCGCTTGACGTAGTTGCGGATTACGCTGGGAAAGTCGCCCTGAAAGTATTTTCCGGACTCCTGAAAAGGCCCTCGGTTAAACTGCGAGGTGGGCACATTGCCAGTTATGGCCAGCATGGCCGATGAATCGTACATGGCGCCCGCAATGGCCATCACGATATTGACAGAGCCCGGACCGCACGACGTATACGTGGCAATCGGCTTACCGGATACCCGGTAGTACGCGTCTGCGATGAAGCCGGCGATCCGTTCGTCGTGCGTGGAAATAGTCTGGATTTCGCTGCGCCGGTCGTAGGCCGCGTCCAGGAGCCCGAGGATCCCGTGGCCACAGACTCCCACCAGGTACGGAACCCGCTGCTGAACAAGGTAGTCAATGATGACATCGGCGCCGCGGCGACCCATGAGTGCCCCTTTTCGATTGCATACCGCTGTGTACAGCACGGTACAACGCGAACTTGAGCAGTGTCAACGTGGCCTTAATAC
>Ga0182024_10019753_pt1 | contig 12380 bp, 11 predicted proteins | sample P32metaG_FD_120480 | JGI IMG/M metagenome (GOLD analysis project Ga0182024, IMG submission 120480) | Permafrost microbial communities from Stordalen Mire, Sweden - P3-2 metaG (Illumina Assembly) | ecosystem: Environmental > Terrestrial > Soil > Wetlands > Permafrost | place: Sweden: Stordalen...
CCGCGTACTTAATGAAGACGCCCGCAAAGAAATCGAAAAGTTTCCTAATGTAGTGGAAGTCTACCCGCAGATTCGTTTCTTCACGGAAGTGCGCTTCAACAACAAACCTTTCGCGACTGTAGTCGCAGGAATGCCGGAATCGTCTAAAAATTCAGGTTCCTTCGATGGAATGAAGGGCCACTTTTTTTCCTCGCCCGCTGCCGATGAAGCCATTCTGCAAATTGAATTTGCGAAGGAGCTATCCGAAAATAGCGATGCGCTGATTGGGCAGGAACTAATACTGCGTTACGCAGAGCGTCAAGCGCTGCAACCGAGTGGCACCAGTTCTGACGGCCACGCCGCGGAGTCGTCCGGTGGTTTTTCTGTTGTTCCGAAGGAGTTGCGGCTAAAGATCATCGGGATTGTTGAAACGGAGCCTGCACAGGGATTCGGCGGCTACGGCAACGCGCGGCTGCTAATCCCTCTGGAGACTGCGGCAACGCTGCGCGCTGCGCAGGTGAATGATTTGCGCGACATCGTCCGTGATTCAGCCACGAATAAGACTACTTATCCATCGCTTTCCGTGCGCGCGAAGTCGCCCTCGCAGGTTGAATCTCTCGAAACCTCCATCAAGAATCTCGGCTTCAATGCGTTCTCTCTTCTGGATGCCTCCAAATCGCTACGGATTTTTTTCTCTGTCTTTGATTCACTGTTGGGAATATTTGGCACCTTGGCGCTAGCAGTCGCCACGCTCGGTATCGTCAATACCCTGGTTATGTCCATTCTGGAGCGACGCCGCGAGATCGGCGTGTTGAAAGCTCTGGGAGCTGCCGATTCCGATGTGCAGCGGCTTTTTTTTGTCGAAGCCGGGGTCATGGGTTTGCTTGGCGGAATTCTGGGCGTGACCTTTGGCTGGTTATTGGGTCGCGCGGTCACCTACGGCACTAATGTTTATCTGCACCGCCAAAATCTCAATTCCATTGAGCTCTCTTCCGTTCCGTGGTGGCTGGTGCTGGCTGCGCTTGTCTTTGCGGTGCTTGTGAGTCTCGCTGCCGGGCTCTATCCTGCTTCCCGTGCAGCCAAGCTCAATCCAGTTGACGCTCTCCGTTATGAATAGACTGGCGCGACTATGCGTCGAATTGTGCTTACTAATTTGTTTCGTCTTCCTGCCGCGACCGGCCTTGGCGGCCGGCCGCGTCGAATGCAATTCTCTGCCCAGCAAAATCCTGGCCCGTCCCGTGCCTTACTGCATCGTTCTTCCACCTTCGTTTGATGCTGATAAAGCGCGGACTTTCCCTGTCTTGTATTTCTTACATGGTCTGGGAGATAACGAACAATTCTTTGTCCATTCCGGCGCATGGAATCTTCTGGAGGACATGCGCGACAAAGGCGCGCTCAAAGATTTTCTAATCGCCACGCCCGATGCTCGCTCCACGTTTTATATCAACGCCCGTGATGGCAAAGAGCGCTACGAGGATTTTCTGCTGCAGGAGTTTTTCCCCTACGTGGAAAAGCATTATCGAGTGGCGGCAGGCCGGGCCAATCGAGCCATTTCCGGAATTTCGATGGGCGGTTACGGCGCTTTGTATCTGGCATTCCGACACCCGCAACTCTTTTCCTCAGTAAGCGCGCATAGCGCCGCATTAATAGAAAAGCTGCCCACTTTTCTAGCTGGTGTGCTGCCAGATTCGCCCCGGGCACGCGTGCTGGGCGGTGCGTTTGGAAATCCGCCAGATCCCGTTTTCTGGCAGGCGCACAACCCCATCGTCATTGCACGAACGGCAAATTTAGCGCATCTGAATATTTATTTTGATTGTGGAGACCAAGACGACTTTGGCTTTGAGGCTGGAGCGATTGCTTTAGATAAAGTACTGACGGCTCGACAAATTCCTCACGAATTTCACGTCTACCCAGGCCGCCATGACGCGTCGTACTTCGCCGAACATCTCCCGGCATCGCTGGAATTTCACTCGCGTTTCTTTGCGAAGTGGCTAACAAGCAAGTGATGCGATTTCTTTTTGTAATTTCGATTATTGCGGCTCGGGAGGATGGGGAGTTTCGGCAGGGGCGTTGGCGGGCGCGTCAGTACTGCCTTTTGGCTTGCCCACGGTCGAAATGCTTTCGACGTTGAATCGCTTGTAGTCCGAGTAGCGGATCACAGCGTTTACCTTAAAGCCTTTCACCAGCAAGACGCGGACGCCAACATGAACTTCTGCGTACGTCGGCAGCCATACTTCATTGTTGGTAAACGCTTGCTCAAAAACGAAGCTCGTACCTTTCTGCAAATTGGCCAGCATACCTGCGGCTAACTTAAAGTCGCCTACAAAATAAGCTTCGAGGCGCGCCACGTCGTGGCTCTTTTCGTCGATCCAAACAACGCCCGCGAGCTTCTGTACCAATTTTTCCGCGAGTTTGTGGGGTTTAAACTCTGGATTCGGCTCGAAATCAAAAACAAGTACGTCCTGTCCGCGGAAGCGCTCACGTCTGGGATTCACAAACTGGCACGCTCTCAAGAAAAGTTCGATGCCGGGATCGTCATCTTCTTTCTTCGCTTTTTCTTTATCTTTGGCATCCTTCTTCTCGTGCTCGCGGATTTCTTTCTGCGTTTTTTCGTTTTCCTTCTTTTGTTCTTCTTCACCGAGGGGCTTGCCGTCTTTGCTGATCAGCGTGGAAATCTCGTCGCCGTCCAAATAGAAGAAGGTGTACTCCTTGGCCTCGCGTTTAATCACTTTTCCAGTTTTGTCGTATTCGGTTTCTTCTTCCGCGCGGGTGCCGGTGTAATTTTCTTTAATTTTGTCGACGGCTTTCTGATTGTCGTCGATTTCCTTGAACAGCGTCTTCAGATCAGGCAACTGTACCTGCGACTTCTTCGGAAAATCGAAAACTCTCTCGCCCACCGTGCCGTTCACAACCGTGCGAGTGACGGTGATGTCGTAAACGTCGCTTCCACGGTGTAGTTCGATTTTGAACGGAAGCTTCACACCGTCCTGCGTGCGGTAATCGTCGTACAGGATCTGCTCATCGATGCCACCGATCGGCGCTGCTTCTTTCACGATAAGGTGGGTGTGTGGATCGAAGAAAATCTCCCGCTTCAAACCTGCGGAGGTGGTCACTTCAATCTGCAGTGCGTCCTTTCCGCGCACCTGCGCATGGCCGATAAGAGCGATTCCCAGTTTGTTCTTTTTCGCATTGACCAGCCGCGAATTGTAGTACTGGCCTGCAGCTTCCAGTTGAGCGCCTTCCGGCCCCACCAGGGTCGCAAGTTCGCCGGCGTTCTGGTGCCAGGCGGATTTCCCGTTGTAAGCCTCGATCGAGGTTCGATCACCATCGACGAGTTCTGAGTAGTAGCGGTTCGATTGCTTGGTAATCAGGGTGTACGTACCAGCCTTCTCATTCGCGCTGTTGGCAAAAGTACCTTCGAGCGTCAGGGTATTGATCTTCGCTAAAACTTTTGGACCGCCCTCGGCTTTGATGTACTGGTCTACAATCTTGGCAGCGTCCTGCGCATGGGCAGGAATGGTGATACACGCCGGGATGAGCGCGATAATTGCCCGAAGTAGGTGCGTGCGCATAGGTCTTACTGATAAGAACGCAAGAATCGGCGAAAGGTTTCAGCACGTGCCAGCATCAATTGATTAGGAGGGCCTATTTATGGCGACCGCAACAAATAACGGGATAGTTAACAAACCGAGCAAACACTCTGTAGAACAAACGGTCGAAGCGCTTCAGAACATACTCAAATCTAAAGGTGTCGCAGTGTTCGCGCTCATCGATCACAGCGGAGAGGCGGAAAAAGTGGGATTGAAAATGCGGCCTACCAAGTTACTTATTTTTGGTAACCCCAAGGCCGGCACGTCATTAATGCTGGCGTCGCCCAGCAGCGCCATCGACCTTCCGCTGAAATTGCTGGTCTGGGAAGACGCCCAAGGCAAAGTCTGGGTTTCGTACAACAGCCCCGAATATTTGAGAGAGCGGCATGGGCTGCCTCAGGAGCTGATGCAAAACATCGCGGTCGTAGAAGGTCTTGCGACCAAAGCCGGGGAATGAATCCGCGAAGATGCGGCGCCGTTCGAACGGTGGATGTCGACGCGCCGACAATTGCACAAAATGTCGGCCGCACAAATGTCAGAGGGCCGACAATTTGTACTTTTGTATCGAGCGGTCGCAAGAAGTAAGACAAAATTCTTGTTTCACGTGAAACGGAAATCATTCGAACGCGGACGTCATTCGAATGCGCCAGTCGTTCGAACGGGCGTCGCAGTTCGAAGTGCGGTCACTCGGGGTAGTTATAACGGGGCGGCGACACTGAATAAGCTAGCTATCGTAATAGCGTCCGTTTGCTTCATCGCCGATGATGGCAAAGTCACATTTGGAGGTTTCGAGTGGATCGGACTTCCACGAAAATCCCGCGGAAGGCACTTCAACTTGGGCTTCCAGTTGGCAGCTTGCTGCTGTGCCAGAAAAACGGAAATGCCGGGAAGCGTCTTCATAGCGCACGGGCTGTCCATTCGAACCGCAGCCAGACTCGGAATAGTCCTTTGAGCGGCCTGTCAACTGCCGCACCTCCTTACGCCAATCTCGTTTTGCTTTTGGAACTGCTGATGGGAGTTGGACTGCTTGCCGGAGCGCTCCTCGCGCGACTGAAACGTTTCACGCAACACGCGTGGTGTCAGTCGGTCATCGTGCAGGTCAATCTTTTATTAATTGTCCTCACGATGCTTCCGTCATTTCGTGCTCACGTCGCTCCGCGTATTCCCTTGAGACTTGGCAAGGCTTACTACGCTCTGGCCACTGCGCACGCCGCCTTAGGAACCTTGGCGGAAGGCGGAGGTTTGTACATCCTGCTGGCCGTCGGCACGAGCCTGTTGCCGGCGCGATTACGCATCAGGAACTACAAGCTGTGGATGCGAACAGTGTTAGTGCTGTGGTGGGTGGTCCTTGTGTTGGGGGTGGCAACGTACGCCCGCTGGTACGTTCCGCATACGTTCCGGAAATAATCCGCGAACACTCGCGGCGATACAGGTCTCTGCTTATTGTGTCTTCTTATTGTGACTCCGGCGTGAAATAAATTCGCGCCGTTCTGGTCTATGTCACTGCAGGCGGGGTCACTGCTGGTGGGGCCAAAGCTATTCGCACTTCGCTTGACAGCAGGCCGCCGACAAATTCGATTTCCAGGAGATCAGAGTGAATAGCACATTGCGAATTACGTTTTTATTTGTGTTGAGTGTGTTTGCACTCAGCGGAGGATCCGCCACTCCACCGAATGGCCCCCAATCGGATCAGAGCGTACAAGTTATAGAAGTGACCGCGAAGAAGTATGAATATTCGTCGTCGCCGATCCGTGTAAAAGTCGGCGCGCCAGTGCAGTTGAGGTTCACATCACTCGATAAGACTCACGGCTTCAAGATTAACCTGTATCCCGACGGAGCGGACGCCAAAGGCGAGCTGGGGCTCGTTTTTAGTTCGAATGAGGACTGCTTCAAACTCGAAAAGGGAACTCCCACGGTAGTGCAATTTGTGCCGCGCACGGCAGGAACCCATTCATTCCACTGTTGCAACCGTTGCGGGCTCGGCCACGGAGGAATGAAAGGTCAACTGGTTGTCGAACCGTAGCTTAGCCTTCGTCCAGCGTTAGCTGATTTGTATTCTTCGCGTCTTATTAAACCGTTTTCTACAAAGCCAAATATTCTGCGCTGTAAAGATATTTCCTCCTAAAAGATTGCTGATCGCGGAATTATCCGCCCACTTATCCGGTCTTACATCTTGAAGACACGAGAATGTCTTGACACCTAAATACAAAGGAACAAGGAGATTTCACATGAGTTCGGCTCGCTATTTGAAAGTGGTTTCGAAGTTAGGCCTTGCCGCGCTGGCAGTGGGGATTGTGGCTGGTGGTGGAAATGCGGTAACTGCCTACCAGAGCAAGTTTACGCTGCCGTTTGAAGTGTATTGGGGAGGTTCCACGCTACCCGCCGGCGATTACACCTTTGAGCTGTCATCGCGGAGTTCGCCTTACACGCTTTATATTCGCGGCCAAAAATCGAATGTCATTATCCGGGCTCTTTCAGCCGACACTGGAGTTGTCTCCAGCACTGCGCAATTGGATCTGGTGGACATTGCGGACGTACATACCATCAAGAACTTTGAAGCGCCGGAACTAGGAGTTACTTTCAGCCACGACACTCCTAAACAGAAGCATATGGCGCCCAAGGAAGTTCTCCACAAGGGCCTGTCACAGACGGAACCCGCAACGCAGGTAAGCCAAAACAAAATGTCGATAGCGGTTCAATCCTCAGGTCGCTGAGAAAACGCCATGCAAGCTACTGCAAACGCCAGGTGCAGGAATACAACAGCTCAATCGCTGGCGCCGCACACTATACCAAAGCGGCGCAGTTTCACCGTGGGCGCGTGTTCCACTACGGAATCCGCCACGAGGAAGTCTGCGCCGCCACTTTCTGACACAGGCAAAAATAATTTGACTGAAGCAGAAATTATCAAACGCGCCCAGAATGGCGATCACGCCATGTTCGAACAGCTGTACCGGCTGCATAGCCGGCGTGTCTATGCCGTTTGCATGCGCATGGTAAAAGATCCCGCCGAGGCCGAAGATCTCACGCAAGAGGCCTTCATGCTCTTGTACCGCAAAATTCACACTTTTCGGGGCGAATCGGCTTTTTCCACGTGGCTGCACCGTTTAGCCGTCAACCGCGTGTTGATGTGCTTACGCAGGAAGTCACTACCGGCTGTATCACTTGAAGAGCCACTCGACGCGAACGAAAGCAGTGGTCCACCGGCCATCGATCTTGGTTGTCGAGATTCAACTCTGGAAGGGTCGCTGGACCGAATCAACCTGGAGCGTTGCATAAAGCGGTTGCCGACCGGCTAGCGCACAATATTTGTTCTACATGATGTGCAGGGGTACAAGCATCAGGAGATTGCAGAAATCCTGGGACGGTCGGTGGGTGATTCGAAATCCCAGTTGCACAAAGCGCGAGCCCAATTGCCTGGCTTTCTCCATGAATTTCAACGCGCCAAGGCACGCGATGGCCGCTTGGCTGCCAAAGCTTCACCGCGCGAGATGCGCGGGCTTGCTGGCGATCTTTGCAGTAAGGTGCGTCAGGAATGCTTGCTGCACGCGGCTGAGCGACCGGCCGTTTAAGGTAACCGCGGCGATTGCCCGCGTGGCGCGGCCGTCGGCGAGCGGAACGAACTGACAGCCATTTCGTTTCTCGAGGGCCATAGCCGGGATGATCGATACACCCAGTCCGGCACATACCATGCTGAGTATGCTGCTAAATTGACCGCTTTCAAAAATGATCTTCGGTTGTACCCGCGCTCGCTTACATGCCGCCACCGCCGTTTCGCGGAAACAATGACCATCGCGTAATAATAGAAACGGTTCATCGTGCAACTCTCCGAGCGTGATGCTTCGGCGCTTGGCTAGAGCGTGCTGCCTGGGAAGTGCGGCGTAAAGTTTTTCCTCGATCAACGGAAATGTCTGAAACTCGTGCCCACGGGTCTGTAGTGGCACAGCCACAACTGCAACATCCATAGGCCCGCTTCGCATTCTCTCCAGCAATAACGGCGTAATCTCCTCGACGACAGTTACGCGCGCTTGCGGATATCTACGAGAAAACGTAGCCAGCAACGGAGGGAGAAAATAAGGCGCGATGGTAGGGATCACGCCCACACACACTGAGCCGGTGATCGATGTGCTACTTTCCGCGACAGCGCTGCGCGCGGCTTCCAGGTCAGATAACAGTGCTCTGGCGCGCGGAAGAAACGCCCGCCCCAGTTCCGTAAGGCGAACGGTGCGCCCGATGCGATCAAAAAGCTGTGCTCCCAGCTCCTCTTCCAGTTTGTGAATTTGTTGCGAAAGCGAAGGCTGGGACACGTGCGTTAGACGTGCCGCGCGGCTGAAGCCGCCACTGTCCGCGATGGCACAAAAGTAACGCAACTGGTGAAATTCCATTTTACAGTCCTATAGGCAATGCCTATCCATTCTATGTGAACAATGTATTGGATGTATAGGTCGCCCCGGCCTACTATTCAGGCGGAAGGAGTAACAATGTCAGAAAACAAAAGAATGACCACCGACGCAGGGCGCCCGGTAGGCGACAACCAGAATTCCTTGACCGGGGGGCCGCATGGCCCAGTAGTGTTCGAAGATTTTTTATTGTTCGAGAAAATGGCGCACTTCAATCGTGAACGCATTCCCGAGCGCGTCGTGCACGCCAAAGGTTCCGGAGCTTATGGACACTTTGTGTGCACCAATCCGCTGACGCAATACACCACTGCCAAACTTTTTTCCAGTGCTGGAAAGAGAACCCCGACCTTTTTGAGATTCTCGACTGTAGGCGGCGAAAAAGGCTCTGCGGACACCGAGCGGGACCCACGCGGATTTGGTCTGAAGTTTTATACCGAGGAAGGGAATTGGGACCTGGTTGGGAACAATACGCCGGTCTTCTTTATTCGCGACCCGCTGAAATTTGGCGATTTCATCCACACCCAGAAGCGCGAACCGCAAACCAATCTCAAATCTGCCACGATGATGTGGGATTTCTGGTCGTTGTCTCCGGAATCGCTCCATCAGGTCACCATCCTGTTCTCCGATCGCGGCACTCCCGATGGTTACCGGCACATGGACGGCTTCAGCAGCCATACATTTAGTTTGATCAACGCGAAGAATGAACTGTTCTACGTGAAATGGCACTTCAAAACCAAGCAGGGCATCAAGAATTTTACCCGCGAAGGCGCCGACGAGATGCGCGGGCAGGATCCGGACTACGCGCAGCGGGATCTTTTTGAAGCTATCAAGAATGGTGACTTCCCGAAGTGGCGCGTGTGCGTGCAGATCATGCCCGAAAAAGACGCCGAGACTTACCGTATCAATCCGTTCGACCTCACAAAAATCTGGCCTCACGGAGATTACCCGCTGATCGAAGTTGGTGAACTGGTCCTCGACCGCAACCCAGAAAATTATTTCGCGGAAGTGGAGCAGGCTGCTTTTGATCCCAAGAACATTGTGCCGGGCATGGGTTATTCACCGGACAAAATGCTGCAGGCTCGCTTGATTTCTTATCCGGACGCGCATCGCTATCGCCTGGGTGTCAATTACGATTCGCTCCCGGTCAACAAGCCACAGTGCCCGTTTCATACTTACAACCGTGACGGCGCCATGCGCTTCGACGGAAATTCTGGCGCATCCGTGAACTACGAACCGAACAGTTTCGGTGGTCCCACGCAAGATCCCGCGTTCCGGGAGCGTCCGCGCCCCGTCAGCGGGACTGTCGACCGGCACAACCACCGCCTGGACGCTGACTACTACACGCAACCGGGCAATCTTTTCCGCCTCATGAAGCCTGATGCTCGCGAACGGTTGATCGGTAATATCGCGGCTAGTCTGAAAAACGCCCCACAGCGTATCCAGGAACTGCAGGTGCAGCACTTCTTTCAGGCTGATCCTGCGTATAGTGCCGGCGTAGCAAATGCGCTGGGCCTGAGCACGGCAAAAACGAACAACTCCGAAGATAGGTTTGTGGCGGCTGATTAACAAAACGAAAACCAGATGTTTCGCAAGTCGGCGCCTCATCTGCAAGTGACTAGGTGAGGCGCCGCTCTATCTCGGGACACTCAAAAAACTAAACTTTTCGTCCGGGTGGAAGGGATACGCACCGGTACGCCCTGTCCCCCGTGCATAAGTCCCTCCCGCGTCGTGGCAATTTGACTTGGGGCGGCTGAGTAACTTATATTTCCATTGCTTTGGAAATATGAAGACATCAGACGCTATCGATTTACTGGCTGCACTCGCGCAAGCCACTCGCCTCGACATTTTTCGGTTGCTGGTTAGACACGCCCCTCATGGTCTTCCGGCAGGGACGATAGCCCGGCGTCGGCGGTTACCAGGCCCAACGCTTTCCTTTCATCTGAATGTCCTGGCTGCGACGGGGCTTGTGCGCTCACAAAAAAACGGACGATCGATCTCGTACTCTGCCGACTTAGAGGTTGTGAACCGCCTTACGGATTTTCTTACTGAAAATTGCTGTGGTGGACGAGGCGGATGCGAGCCGGTGGCAAAGAAGATTCCAGACCGAAGGTGAAGACTGCATGCCACAGCATTACAACGTTTTGTTTTTATGCACGGGAAATTCCGCCCGTTCCATCATGGCGGAGGCCATTATGAATCGCAAAGGTGCGCCAAACTTCACGGCGTATAGTGCCGGGAGCCAGCCGAAAGGCGCAATACATCCCGGCGCGCTCCGGCAACTGGAACTTGCCAAACTTCCGACCGCGGAGTTGCGGAGCAAGGCATGGGAAGAATTCGCACGACCCACCGCGCCACGTATGGATTTCGTTTTCACCGTTTGTGATAACGCCGCGAAGGAAGTCTGCCCCATTTGGCCTGGTCAGCCCATGACCGCGCATTGGGGCATTCGGGACCCTGGGGAGGCCGAAGGCACGCCTGAGCAAATCGAGAAAGCATTCCGGGAAGCTTTCTTGCTACTCGACAGAAGGATCAGCCTTCTGCTTTGCCTCCCGCTCGCCAGCCTCGACACACTGGCCATAAAGAAAGAAATCGACCGCATCGGTCAAGAATGAACAGATCACTGCCGTGCCGCGCCGTTGCGGAATTCACCGGAACGCTTTTTCTTGTAGCTACGGTTGTGGGTTCCGGGGTGATGGCGGAGCGTCTCGCAAACGGCAACGTGGCCCTGGCGCTGCTAGCAAACACCATGGCCACAGGCGCGGCCCTCGCAGCGCTCATTTTCACGTTTGGCGGAATTTCCGGCGCGCATTTCAATCCCGTGGTTACGGTGATGGATGCCTTTGAGCGGGGGTTACCATGGCGGGACACACCACACTACGTCGCGGCGCAAATATTCGGCGGCATTAGCGGGGCAGTCGTCGCACATTTGATGTTTGGACTCCCGCCAATTTCTTTCTCGCAACACGCCCGCAGCGGCGGATCGCAGGTTTTTAGTGAATTTGTCGCGACGTTTGGTCTGATGTCCGTGATTTGGGGTTGCTCGCGTTTGAGGTCCAACGCCGTTCCGTTCGCGGTCGGCGCGTACATCACCGCCGCCTATTGGTTTACGGCTTCCACGTCGTTCGCGAACCCGGCTGTCACGATCGCGCGCTCCCTTAGCGACACCTTCGCTGGAATTCGGTCAATCGATGTACCGGGGTTTGTAGGCGCGCAATTTCTAGGCGCATTTGCGGCGACGTTGTTTTTCCGCTGGCTTGTACCCAATCTTCAAGCTGGAGCCAAGGAAATTATTTTGCCTCGACAATCAGAATAGCCTGTAACGGGGCCTCTAATCGTTCGGGGTGCGAACTGCCGTGGGATACCTGTATAGCTATCGTTTCTGATGTAAACGCGCTACCGACGAAGCCCTCCGGTATGCAGTAAACTAAGACCTGCAGGACAGTGGTTTCAGGGACCTACCAATTATGCGATTGGCGTCCCCGGTCAAGTGTCAGGAGAAGCTTGTGGATGGCGCTGTAAGTCAGGATGTGCAGGTTAAGCCGGAGATGGTGGATTTCCAGACGGAACCATCGCGCTATAAGCACTGGCGTATGTCTTTTGATGGACCGGTGGCTACTTTGACCATGGATGTAAGCGAAGACAGCGGGATACGGCCGGGCTATAAGCTGAAACTAAATTCCTATGATTTGGGCGTAGACATTGAGTTGCACGACGCGCTGCAGCGGATTCGGTTTGAGCATCCGGAGATCCGTGCAGTGATGATCACCAGCGCCAAGCCGCGAGTGTTTTGTTCTGGCGCGAACATTTACATGTTGGGGCAGTCGTCGCATGCGTGGAAAGTAAATTTCTGCAAGTTCACCAACGAGACGCGCAACGGAATTGAAGATTCGAGCCGGCACTCCGGGCTGAAATTTCTGGCGGCTCTGAATGGCACGACAGCCGGAGGCGGTTACGAATTGGCGCTGGCTTGCGATGAAATTGTGTTGGTGGACGATCGCTCCTCAGCGGTCAGTTTGCCGGAAGTGCCTCTGCTGGGCGTGTTGCCGGGTACCGGCGGATTGACGCGGGTGACGGACAAACGGCGAGTGCGTCGGGACCTCGCGGACGTTTTTTGCACTACCTCAGATGGAATTCGTGGGCAGCGAGCCAAGGACTGGGGATTGGTGGATGAGGTAGTTAAGACCCAGCAGTTTGGCGAACATGTGAAGAAGCGCGCAGCGGAGTTGGCGCAGGGGAGTGACCGTCCGGCGGATGCTAAAGGTGTTGTTCTTTCGCCGTTGAAACGGACGGTCGATGAAAATGGGCTGCACTACGAGACCGTTGATGCGGTGGTCGATCGCAGCAGCCGAACAGTCACGATTACGGTGAAGGCTCCCGAGATGGTTCCGTCGCAAACTGTGAAAGGGGTGACTGA
>Ga0182024_10019754_pt1 | contig 12379 bp, 11 predicted proteins | sample P32metaG_FD_120480 | JGI IMG/M metagenome (GOLD analysis project Ga0182024, IMG submission 120480) | Permafrost microbial communities from Stordalen Mire, Sweden - P3-2 metaG (Illumina Assembly) | ecosystem: Environmental > Terrestrial > Soil > Wetlands > Permafrost | place: Sweden: Stordalen...
CGGGTACCACGAGAGCTCCCTCTTCTTTCGGTTCCGGTCCGTCAGTACGAACCGAGGTCGCGTGAGGCTATCGAGCGCGAGTGGAGAGTTGTTGACGCCGTAGCCCGATTCGCCGTGCCCGCAAAACGGCGCGACCGGAAGGGCGCCGGTGAGGCCGTGGTTGTTGATGGTGACCACCCCGGCGCGGAGCCGATGCGCCATCTTCTCCGCGCGCCGAATCCGCTTCGTCCAGAGGCTCGCCGTGAGTCCGAAGCGCGACGCGTTCGCCCGGCGGATCGCTTCTTCCGCGTCGGCCACGACGGCGATCGGGATGACCGGTCCAAATGTCTCTTCCTGCATCAAAGGCGAGTCGTCGTTGTCCACCTGGACGACGATGGGCGAGAGGAAGAGACCTTTCGCTTCCCCTTCCACGAGAATGCGGGCGCCGGCAGCCTTCGCGGCCGAAACTTGCGAGAGTACCGTCTGGACGCGTGCCTCGCTCGTCAGCGGCCCGAAATCCACACCAGGCCGGAGCGCTTTTACCCCCTCCACGACTTTGTCGATAAAGGCCTTCGCGACCGCCGATTCGACGTACACGCGCTCAATCGACGACGAGCTCTGACCCGCGTTCGTGAGCGCGCCCCACACGACGCCGTTCGCAGCCCGCTCGAGGTTCGCATCGGCCAAGACAATTGCCGCATCCTTGCCTCCGAGTTCGAGCACGCAGGGCGAAATACGCTCGGCGCAGGCGTGTGCCACCTTACGCCCCGTTGCCACGTTGCCCGTGAAGACGACGAGATCGACGTCCGCCGAGGCGAGCGCGGCACCCAGGTCGTCCGCGCCTTGAACAAGCACGAGAATGTCTTTCGGCAAGAGCCCGTCGAACAGCTCGAACACCATCTGGCCGGTTCGCGGCGCAATCTCGCTCGGCTTCCACACCACTGCGTTGCCGACGAGCAGGGCCGGCAAGAGCGTACGGAGGGGGACAGCGACCGGGTAGTTCGACGGCGTGAGGAGCGCGACGAGTCCGCGCGCATCGCGGAAAATGCAGCCTGACTTCCGAGAATAGCGCGCTCCGTCGAGCTCGACCTCGGTCACGTCGAGCAGCTCCTCGATGGACTCGGTCCAGTAGTCGACGATGTCGCCACCGGGGAGCACCTCGCCCATCAGCGCCTCGACTTCGGGCTTGCCGGTCTCGAGGTGGATCGTGCGCGCGATGGCCTCCGCACGCTCGAGGATCCGATCTTTGACCGCGAGGAGGACCGTCGCTCGCTCCCGCGCCGATCGGTTCGCCCAGGCGCCCTGAGCGGCGCGCGCGGCGGCGATCCGGAGAGACAGCTCGGACGGCGAGGTGCTCGCAACCGGAGCGAGCGGAGAGCCGTCGGCCGGGCTCACTCTCGTGAAGGGCGAGTCGGCCTCCCAAGCCACAGGCGACGCTTTGGGCGCCTCGAGGGTTGGGGGCGGGCTTTCCAGGGGGGCCTCTGTCGTCGATTCGGTCATGGCGCGCGCAGCATACTCCACGCCGGGCACGCGCTACTCGAACGACGCGGATGGCTTTCGGCTATTCTGCGACGCCGCTATGACGAGCATTCTCGACGAGCTGGTGCAACTCCTCGCACTCGAGCGCGTCGACGAAAACCGCTTCTGCGGTCAGAGCCAGGACCTCGGCTGGGGCGCGGTCTATGGGGGGCAGGTGCTCGGCCAAGCCCTCTCGGCGGCGGCGCAGACCGTTTCCGAGGAGCGCCACGTGCACTCCTTGCACGCGTATTTTCTGCGACCCGGCGATGTGACCCTGCCCATCGCGTACGAAGTCGATCGCATCCGCGAAGGAGCCTCTTTCACCACGAGGCGCGTCGTGGCCGTCCAGAGAGGGCACGCCATTTTCAACCTCGCGGCGTCGTTTCAGAAAGTCGAGCCAGGGTTCGAGCACCAAGACACGATGCCGGAAGTGCAGCCTCCGGAGTCTCTCCCAACCGAAGGCGAGCGCCTCGACCGCATGGCGCACAAGGTCCCGGACGCCCTGCTCGAACATCTTCGGCGCCCGCGCCCTTTCGAATCGCGAACGACCGACCCGAAAGACGACCCGCTCCTCCCGACTGCGCGAGCCCCCGCCCGCGCCGTATGGCTGCGCACGAGGGGCAAGCTCTCCGACGATCCCGCTCTCCACCGGTCGTTGCTCGCCTACGCGTCGGACAACGGCTTGCTGCTGACGGCGCTCCTGCCGCACGCGGTGAGCTGGCTCACGCCCAGAATGCAGGTCGCGAGCCTCGACCACGTGATGTGGTTCCACCAGCCCTTCCGGGTCGACGAGTGGCTTCTCTATGTGATGCAGAGCCCGACCGCCCATGGCGCGCGTGGGCTCGTGCACGGCCGCGTCTTCACTCGGGACGGGCGACTCGTTGCCTCGACGTCGCAAGAAGGGCTGATGCGCGAGCACGCTTCACGGTAACCGCGCGAGCTCGACCGGATCGGCTTTGCATCTGCGCCGCGATCTGTGAACCCTATCGCCATGCGAACCGTCACCAGGGGGCTCGTCCCGCTTCTCGGGGCCACGCTCGGCGCTTGCACGCCGGAGCCGGCGATCCATCCGGCCGCGGCTCCTCGCGAGACTCCGCCCCAGAGTCCCCCTGAGAGTCTCGCCCATACCGAGGTACAGTTCACCGACCTTCCCGCCCCTTTCGCCACGCCCGACTCGAACAATCCGCCGCTCGTCGTCCCTCGCGGCGATGGGGACCGTCTCGTCTTGCCGCCCGGCTTCGCCATTTCCCCTTACGCCGAAGGAGGACTCGAAGGGCCACGATGGCTGGCGCTCGCGCCGAACCACGACGTGTTTCTCTCGGACTCGAAGGCTGGGACGATCGTAGTCTTTCGAGGGCTCGACGCTCACGGTGCCGCGAAAGAGCGCTTCACCTTTGCGACCGGCTTGAACAAGCCTTTCGGCATGGCGGTACTCGGGGGGTATCTCTATGTCGGCAACACGAACGCGGTCGTACGCTTTCCGTACGAGCAAGGTCAGACCCAAGCGCGAGGCGAACCCGAGAAGATCGCCGACCTTCCCGGGCGCGGCTACCACGAGCACTGGACGCGCAACGTCGTCGCGAGCAAGGACGGGAGCAAGCTATTCGTAACGATTGGATCGTCGACCAATGTCGACGCGGAGCCCGATCCGGAGCGGGCGTCGGTCCTCGAGATGGACCCGGACGGGACCCACCGAAGAATCTTCGCGAGCGGCACACGAAACCCCATCGGACTGGCCCTCTATCCGGGCACGGACCAACTTTGGGCCGCAGTCCAAGAGCGCGACCGCCTCGGCGACGATCTGGTTCCCGACTACCTCGTCGCCTTGAAAGACGGCGGCTTCTACGGCTGGCCTTTCGCCTACCTCGGCCCTCACCCCGAGCCGCGTCACCAGGGAGAGAGGCCGGATCTCGTCGCCAAGACGCTCGCGCCGGACCTGCTCTTTCAGGCGCACTCGGCGGTTCTGGGTCTCGCGTTCTACGAAGGTTCGATGTTTCCCGAAGGCTGGCGAGGCGACGCGATCGTAGCGTTTCACGGCTCCTGGAATCGGTCGAAGCGAACTGGGTACGAACTGGTTCGCGTGAAGTTCCACGACGGGCGCCCCGTCGGCGGTTACGACGACTTCGTGAAAGGCTGGATGCGAGAGCCGACGTCACGGGAGGTGTGGGGACGACCGGTCGGACTGCTCGTCCTCCCCGACGGCTCGCTCCTCGTCGCGGACGACGGAGCGAACGAGATCTGGCGGATTACGTATGGACCGTAATCTCAAAGGCGGCCCTCGCGACCCGTCGGGCGGAGTGGACTTCGCGCCGCGACCCGTGCACGATAACCGCACGTTCATGCGCGTTCGATCCTTGCTCGTTATGGCCGTCGTGACCGGCGTACTCGCGTCGACCCTCTCGGTCGCGGCGTTGGGTGCGGGCGGCAGCACCAAGGACACCGCCGGGAGCAAATCGCAAACCGACTTCAGCGATGCCGTCAACGCGGGATGCGTGAAATACGTCGCAAAAGACTTCCCCGGGGCCATCGAGCTCTTTCGCAACGCTACGCAGGTCCAGCCTCGCAATCCTCTCGGCTACTATCTTCTCGGCGAAGCGCAGCTCGGCGTCGGAAGCCTCCCGGATGCCGAAGCCGCTTGGCTCCAGGCAGACCAGGTCTCGGACAATGGGCCTCCCTCCGTCAAGGCCAAGGTCTTGTTCGTCCTGGCAGATCTCCGCGAACGGCAAGGGAAATGGGACGATGCGAAGACCGCCTGGAAGCGGTACGCGGATTTCGCGGCGTCCAACGACGCGGGAGCGTTCCCCGTGAGCGCCGAGACTCGAACGAGAGATATCAACGCGATGCAGAAGCAGTACGCGGACTATGCGATCGTGCGAAAGCGTATCCGGGACGAGGACGGCGGGGCCCTCGGCAAGATGCCTCCGCCCGAGCATCCGTAGGGCGTAGGAGTTGCACCCATGGCACGCCCTGCCGCGCGGCTTGCCGGAAACGCTCCGGGCGACTTTTACGTCGACGACTCGTGCATCGACTGCGCGATGTGCCGCTTTCTAGCGCCCCAAGTCTTCGGGCGCGAGCACGCGCGAGGAGTCTCGATCGTCGCCGGGCAACCCGAAGACGACGCGCACAAGATGCGCGCGGCGATGGCGCTCGTGTCTTGCCCTACGAGCTCCATCGGAAGCCTCGAGAAGACGTCCGTGACCGGAGCGGTGCGCGCGTTGCCCGAGGCGATGGCCGATGGCGTGCACTTCTGCGGGTTCGCGTCGGAGAAGTCCTACGGGGCATCGAGCTACTGGATCCGGCGCGAAGGGGGCAATGTGCTCGTCGACTCGCCTCGCGCGGCGAAGCCGCTGATGGACCGCATCGCCGAGGGGGGCGGGGTGGCGATCTTGTTCCTGTCGCACCGAGACGACGTCGCCGATCACGCAAAGTACAGAGCGCGCTTCGGCTGTGAGCGCGTGATGCACGCGACCGACGCTCCCCGGCACCTCGGCATGGAGCGCCTGGTCGAGGGGCGCGAAGACGCGTTCCTCGCCGACGACCTCAGGATCATCCCCGTACCGGGCCACACCCGCGGGAGCATCGCGCTCCTCTACAAGGAGAAGTTTCTCTTCACGGGCGACCATCTATGGGGCGAAAACGACGCCTCGCTCGGCGCGTCGCGGAGCGTCTGCTGGTACTCTTGGGCGGAGCAGATCCGATCGATGGAGCGGCTGCTCGACTACTCGTTCGAGTGGGTCCTACCGGGTCACGGCGCGCCGCTCCACGCGCCCTCCGCGCGGGCCATGCGCGAGAAACTCGAGGCCCTGATCGGCCGAATGCTGGGTGAGAGCGCGCATCTGTGACGTCGTTTCGCAGAGGGCCACCTCGAGTCGACGGACGAGCTCCGGTACCGGGTCGCGCTGCGCCGCTTTTGCCGCGCGCTCCAACATTTCGGCGAGCTCCGCCGCGGTCGAGGCGAACATCCCTAGGCATGCGCCCCGGAGCTGATGCGCAGCCTGAACCAGCCCCTGTGGAGCGTCGCACTCGATCGCACTCCGAATTTCGGAGAGCTGACGCGCGCTGAGCGCGACGAAAAGCTCCACCATTTCATCGACGAAGTTCGGATCGCCCAACTCGATGAGACGGTCCAGCTCTACCTGCACGATCATCTGTTGTCTGTGAACGGCTCGCGCCCGAAAAGCTTTAGCTCTCAGCCGCACTAGCCCTTTGACGAGATCTCCTTCCACGTGCACATATGGTCGCACGATGCGTCCGAGGAGAGCCACTCTGGTCGCGCTGATCGCTTCCGCGCTCGGCCTCGTCTTTGCCGCATACTCCACCTACGACTACGCGCAGCAGCTCGACCGCCAAGTGCACGCCGTGCACTGCAGCTTCATCCCCGGCGCACCCGTCTCGAGCGACGCGGACAACGCCTGCAAAGCCGCGCTCTTCAGCCCCTACTCCGCCATTTTTCGCGCGACGTATTGGGGCGGCGTGCCCATTTCGCTGTTCGGGCTCGGTGCCTTCGCCTTCTTCATCGGCTTCGCGGTGTATCTCCGATTGGGCGATCGCCGCCTCCCGCGGAGCGCATATCCGACGTTCGTAGCCCTCACGCTCGGACCGCTCGCCGTATCGGTCCTCATGCTCACGATCTCGCTGACTCACCTGCACGCCCTCTGCAAACTGTGCGTCGGCATCTACGTTTCGTCGCTGATCTTGGCCGTCTCGGCGTTCCTTGGCATGCGGTCGCACGCACGCGAAGCCGAGACCGCGGGAAACGGCCGCGCGCTCGGCGTTTGGACACCGATCGCCGCGCTGCTTGCGCTCGGGATCTCCGTGCTCGCTCCGGCGCTGGTCTACGTGGCTTCGCTCCCCGAGTACCGCCCTTTGCTCGACAAGTGCGGCAAGCTCGCGACGATGAGCGATCCTCACCACGGCCTCCTCAAGATCCCTACGGCGCGGCCGACCCGCGCGGTCGTCCTCTTCGAGGACCCGCTCTGCCCGACGTGCAAAGCGTTCCACGAGCGCCTCGTCGACGAAGGGATCTTCGAGCAGCTCGACGTGACCATGGCGATGTTCCCGCTCGACAGCGAATGCAATTGGATGCTCGATCGCGCGCTGCACCCGGGTGCCTGCGTGCTAGCAAAGGCGGTCATCTGTGGCGGCAACGCGAAGGCGCGCGCCGTCCTCGAGTGGGCGTACGACCAGCAAGACAGCTTGCGGGAGCTCGGGAAGAAAGGAGCTGCCGCCCTGACGGCAAAAGTCTCGGAGCGATGGGGTCAAGAGATCGCGTCGTGCGTCACAGGCAAGCAGGTGGACATTCAGCTCAACCAGGAGCTCCACTTCGCGGCGAGCAACCATATTCCGGTCTCGACGCCTCAGATGTTTCTGGGCGACGAGCGCATCTGCGACGAAGACACGGATCTGGGCCTCAAGTACACGCTCGCGCAGCTCGCACCGGAGGTGCTGCCATGAGTAACGAGAATCGCCGTCGAGCCGTCTCTGCGCGCGAGATGGTCGATCCGGAGCCGAACCCGTCCGACGAGAGAAACGTGAATCACCGGCGGGCCACGCTTGTGGGAGGCGCGGTCGGGCTCGCGCTCCTTCTGGGCGGGACGGGCGCCGTGGCGTCGATGGTCCACGGAGCCAAAGAGCGCCTGGAACATCCCGCTGCGACCGCACCGCAAGCCGTCGCCGTCGCGGACGACGCGGAGGCTCCTTACTGCACGCCCGCGTTCAAGCAGGTTCTCCAGCGTGTCCTCAACGCCTGCGGACTGGTCGGCGCCGAGCAGCGACGCGGCTGTCAGCCGGCCGACGTGAAAACGTTTGCGTCGATCACCGACGACGACTTCAACGCGCTCTTTACGCCGCTCAAGGATCGCGGCGCCGTCCTCATGTTCGACGACAACTCGGACGTGCTGGACACGGGCGCAAAGAAACTGCTCGACGAGCGTTGGCAGGATAGAAAAGGCGCGCGCTATTTCTTCGTCGTCGCGCGCGCGTCGCGAGACGGGACGGTCGAGGGCAACCGGGCTCTCTCTCACAAGCGCGCCAACTCGGTCCTGTTTCACTTGAAAGAGTCGTTTCAGGATCCGGATCTGGACAATCAGGTCGGGCTGTTGTGGCTCGGAAGCGAGTATGCGCAGCTCTCGAACGCGTACTGCGAATGGCCGAGCTCGCGCGAAGGGAAGCGCTGCACCCCCGAAGCGATCAATCGCAGCGCGTTCGCGTCATGGGTCGATTGCCGCCTCTGATTCGCGCCTTGGCGGCCGGTCTGCTTGCCGCGGCCTCGTGCGACGCGCCGAGTGGAGCTTCCGCGCCCGTAGCTCGTAGCGAACAAGTCATCGCGACCGCGGCTCCGTCTTCGGCGACGACGTCCCCCCCGACGACGGCGACCGTCAGCGCCCACGCGCCCGCATCCCCGCGAAGCAAGAAGCTCTGCGACGGCGACGGGAACGCAAAGGGGCGTGCGCTGCCGAAAGGGAATCTCGCGCACCTGGAGGCGCCCGGCGCGCCCCGGCTCGACGGAACGTTGCCTCCCGCGCGCGGAAAGTGGACCTGGATCAACTTCTGGGCGTCGTGGTGCGGGCCGTGCAAGGAAGAGATGCCTCGGCTCGCGGCGTGGCAGGACAAGCTCGCGAAGGCGGGCGCGCCCGCGCGCTTCCTCTTCGTCTCGCTCGACGACGATCAGCGGCAGCTCCAAGACTTCCTCGAACATCAGCCGGAGGACGGAGTCCGAAGCTCTTTGTGGCTGCCCGAGGGTCCGAGCCGCACGAGCGTGCTGGCCGGCTTGCGGATGACGACCTCCCCGGAGCTCCCCGAGCAGGCGCTCGTCGATCCAACCGGGCACGTGCGCTGCTTCGTGCAGGGGGCCGTCGACGACGGAGACTACGCCGAGATCGCCGATCTCATCGCGCACTGAGCGTCGGAAAGGTGCGCTCGAGGCGGCGCACCGCTTCGCGTACCTCCCGCTCATTGAGCGCCCCGAACCCGAAGCGCGCGAACGGGATCGGCCGGCCGCTCCACGTAAATCGCTCTCCGGCCGCGAAACTCACCCCCTGCTCCAACGCGCGTCGCTCCCACACGGCTACCTCGGACGCGGCGAGCCAAACTCGCGCCCACAGCGCGAGCCCGCCGGACGGGGGCTTCACGGTCACACGCCCCCCGAGCACGCGATCGAGCTCTGACACCAGATAGTCTCGACGCCGCTCGTAAATGCGCCGCACGCGGCGGACATGGCGCGCCACCGTGCCGTCCTCGATCAGCTCGGCGGCCGCACGTTGCATCACGTGGTCTCCTTGCCGATCGAGGACGAAGCGGTCCTTCGCCATACGCTCGATGACGGGCGCGCTCGCGACCACGTATCCGAGGCGCAGCCCCGGAGCGAGAATCTTCGAGAGCGTCCCCACATACACGACGCTCCCGTGAACGTCGGCGCTCGCGAGCGGCAGGATGGGGCGTCCTTCGTAGTGAAGCTCGTGATCGTAGTCGTCTTCGATGACTGCAAAACGCTTGCGGCGCGCAAGGGCAAGGAGCGCGACCCGACGTCCCGGCGTCAGCGTCACGGTCGTTGGATACTGATGGTGCGGGGTCAGATAGACGGCGCCAACGGATTCCTTGTTTGCCAGCTCCTCCAGAGCGTCCACATCGAGCCCCTGAGCGTCCACCGCGACGGGCACCACCCGCGCTCCTCCTCGCGCAAAGGCCGCCCATGCCGGACGGTATCCGATCGCCTCCACCGCTACCGCGGCGCCGAGCGGGATGACGGCGCGCCCGGCCAACTCGAGCGCCATCTGGCTCCCTGCAACGACGATCACCTCGTCCGCGGTCGCGGGCACACCTTGCGACTCGCGGGCCACGGTGGCGATGGCGGCGCGGAGCTGAGCGTCGCCGCGCGGATCGCCGTAGCGAAGCGAGTCGCTCACGTCTCGCGCGGTGAGAACGCGGCGCAACGCGCGCGCGAGCAAGACCCCCGGAACGAGCCGAACGTCCGGGACCCCTCCGGGCATCGCGAAGAGAGCCGGCGTCTGGTACGGCGAGGGAGCCAGTGGAGCAGGCGTGGTGCCGCGAAGCGGAAACGACGGCGACCTCGCGACACTCGACGGGCGTAGCCGCGCAAAAGAACGTGGCCGCGGCTCGGGCATCCCTTCGGCCACGAACGTCCCGCCCCCTGATCGCGCGATCGCCCACCCTTCCGCGACCAATTCGCGGTACGCGGCCACGACCGTGTTGCGGTTTACCCCCAGCGTGTCCGCGAGGGTGCGCGACCCGGGCAAAGGCTCCCCGGCGCGCAGCCTCCCTCGGCGCACGTCGTCGGCAACCGAGCGCGCGATGCGCAAGAACAGGGGCAACGCCCCGTCTTCTACGGTCACGACTGCCCGCGAACGCGCTCCCACTGGAGGATCACCTTTCTACAAACCGGACCTATGCGCTAGTCCGGTGTGGTGCACGATGCGGGCATGGCCTCCTACCTTCCGACGCCGCGTACCCAGATGCACCGGCTGCCCGTGCGCGCCGCGTACGACCATGTGACCGTTCATGCCATTCTCGACGAAGCGCTCGTTTGCCACCTAGGCTTCGTGGACGCCGGGCAGCCTTTCGTAATCCCGACGACGTTCGCGCGCGTGGGGGAGACGCTCTATGTCCACGGCGCGGCGGCGAGCCGTACGCTCAAGGCGCTCGGTGGCGGAATCCCTATCTGCGTGACCGTGACTCTAATCGATGGGCTGGTCTATGCGCGTTCGGCGTTCCACCACTCGATGAACTACCGTTCGGTCGTCGTTTTCGGGGCGGCGTCCGAGGTCGTGGATGCCGACGACAAACGAAGCGCGCTCTTGGCGTTCGTCGACAAAGTGAGCCCGGGGCGAGCCGCCTCTGCGCGGCCTCCGAGCGACAAGGAGCTCCGCGCGACGACCGTGCTGGGCGTGGCCCTCGCGGAAGTCTCGGCGAAGGTACGCACCGGTGGACCGAAGGACGACCCGGAAGACATGGATTGGCCCGTGTGGGCAGGGCATCTCCCGGTCTCGTTGCAGGCCGCAGGCGAGCCCGTAAGCGATGGGACCCCGATGAGCCTGGACCTGCCTACTCTGCCCGTGGCCCTACGCGTCCCCGCAGCGAGGAACCGAGCGCCGAGCGGCGCTACTGAGTCGTGAGCGCGTAGAGCTGCGTCCCCGCGCCGACGAAAATTCGCCCTTTTACGTCGATGGGCGTCGTCCACTTGCTCACGTTCTGGAGCGAGATGGCCGTGCCGGCGAACACCTGCATCCCGGTCGCGCCGTCCCACCCGTTGAGCGAACTTCCGGACATCCACACGATGGGGTTCGAGCCGGTCGCATCGGTCGTGGTCACCATGGGCGACCCGAGGCTGCTCGAATTCACACACCACGCTTGCGAATAGGACGGGGTCCCCGAAGTCGCGAACTTGAGCGCAAGCAAGTCCCCGCCGGTGCAGTTGGCCTGGAAGGCGGTATAGGTCGTCCCGCCCGTCGTGTACGCCACGGGGCCGTTTCGAATCTGAGTGGTTGTAGGCTGCGCGCTGTAGACTCCCTGCCCCGTCGTCACCGGCATGCCCGTGGCGCCCGCGGCGACGCCTCCGAGGTTCGTGCGATCGAGCACGTGCACGACGCCACTCTTGCCGTACGCAATCACGAGGCTCGAAGGCGTCGTCCCCGCGATGTCGACAACGACCGGCCCCGTCCCTCCGAGGTCGAGGTCCATCTGGTCGAGGTACGCCCAATTGGACGGGGAGAAAAAGTCCGTCGTCGCGCCGGAGAAGGTCGAGCCGCTGTGGAGGCGTACGACGGCTTCGTTGCCTGCCCAAGTCGTTCCCCCTGTCCCGTTGCTCGTGGCCGCAAAGACATCGGTCCCATCCGAGGCAACACCCCCTACCGCCCATATCCCCGCTTTCATCGTGCCCGTCGTGTAGCCCGTGACCGCCGACGGAGTGGCGGTCGGCACGCTCACGACCCACCCGTGATAGTTGCCGCAGTCGCCGTCTTCGCCGCCGAACGGGACGTAGAGGAATCCGTTGACGAGGGCGAGCGCGCTGCGCTCGATCTGTGGCTGAGGATTGAACGGTACCTTTCCGGCCGAGGTGACGGTGGACACGTCGATGGGCCAACCCGCAGGGGAGGTAAGCTCGTCCCCTGTGTCGATCGAGAGAGCGTGGATCTTGTACGTCTGGATCGGCATGTTGGCCCCCGCCGCATGCACCGCGACCAGATAGATCGTGCGGTTGGGGAGGTCGATGACAGGCGTGCCGGTGATGCCGATGTAAGTACCGGGACCGGTGGTGTTGCCAGGGTCGTTGCCGCAGCCAGATCCGTAGCTCGTCGCGGGGGTATCGATCGCCTTCGACCAGACGATTCCTCCCGTCGTTTCGTCGAGCGCAAAGAGGTTGTCGGCATCGTCGGCGACGTAAAACGTCCCCTTCCCGTTGACGCCGTTCTCGACATAGAGCGGCTGGCTCCAGACGGTCCCTACCGTCCCGCCCGCGGGCACGGTGAGATCGCCGGCGAAGCTCGTGTCGATCTTGAGGCCGGCTGCCGCCGTTTGCGTCATCAGCGGGTCGATGTAGTGGCCGTCCCGAGTAGCATTCCTATGATACTGCAGGACCGAAGCGCTGCTGGCGGCCGCTCCGCCCTCCGTACCGGAAGCCGCGTCAGCCTGGGTGGCCTGCGATCCGTCCGCCCCCGCCGAGGAACCGTCGGAGGCGGAGGACGCACCGTCGCCTTGCGTCCCGTTGCTGCTCCCGCAAGCCATCGTCGTGACGCATCCGAGTACCCATGGTGGAGGGCGGCCGTAGCTAGACCGCCCGCCCGGTTTCCGTCGTCCAGGGCCGCCAAGAGGGTGTTGGCACCCGGCGCCGTCTCGTGCGGCGAGCACGGGGGCCACATCGCGGGAG
>Ga0182024_10019755_pt1 | contig 12379 bp, 11 predicted proteins | sample P32metaG_FD_120480 | JGI IMG/M metagenome (GOLD analysis project Ga0182024, IMG submission 120480) | Permafrost microbial communities from Stordalen Mire, Sweden - P3-2 metaG (Illumina Assembly) | ecosystem: Environmental > Terrestrial > Soil > Wetlands > Permafrost | place: Sweden: Stordalen...
GAAGTTTCGACAACGATCCGGCCGGTAACACGGGCATGCTTCAATCATTTCTGCAGCTCGCGCCGGAGCGGCTTGGGAAACTCGAAGCAGCCGCCGGCCTCGCCGATGCCGCCACGCTCGGAGTAGAAGCGCGCACCCTGCTGGCCGCGGCGGACCGGCTCGATTCGTCCGATGTGAGCGAATGCGCGCGACGCATCCAGGAAGCCGCTACGCGCGGCGATTTTTCACAGATTCACAGCGACCTCGAAACGCTGAAGCAGGAGATCCGCTCTCTGGAAGTCCTCACCCCGTAGCGCCTCTCGAGGGATCCGTCAGCCTGCCGGTTCGGCATTCTTCCACAAAGGACAACCAATCCGTACAGCCCTGGCCTAGATCTCCCCGGCGTTATCCAGGCTCCGCCACAAATACCAGCACGCCACCGAACTGTATGGCCGCCATGACGCCGCGATCCGCGCCATCTCCTCCGGCTTCGGCAGTTCCGCGAGCCCGTAGGCTCTCTTGATTGCCGCCCGAATCCCGAGATCGCCGGTCGGCAGAACGTCGGGCCGGCGGAGAGCGAAAATTAGGAACATATGCACCGTCCAGACGCCCACCCCCTTCACCCGCGTTAAATGTTCGATCACCGCCGCGTCTTCAAGCGTCATGCAATGTTCGAAGTCCACCTCGCCGTCGCGAGTCAAACGCGCCAGTTCGCGAATATACGATAGCTTCTGCGGAGAAAGTCCCACCGCCCGCATTCGCTGGGGCCGCAGCTTGAGAATGGATTCCGGCGTCAGCGGATCCGCCTTGGCCGCTGCTTGGAGCCGCCCGAAAATGGTTGCTGCCGCCTTCCCGTGCAATTGTTGATACACGATGGACCGGACCAGCGTCTGAAAAACAGGCTCGCGATATTCGATCTTATAGGCGCCAACGCGTTCGATAATCGAGCCCAGGACCGGGTCAGACCGTTTCAGGTGCAGAATCGCTTTTCGCATTTGGTGTGAGATGGAACTCGTTTTGGCTCAGGTGCATCTATCATTGTAATTATGAGGGCCCTGCCGTTTCTGTTCCTGCTTCCCGGTCTGTTTGCTCAGGACGAACCGACTATCAAGGTCGACGTCAACCTGGTGAACGTGTTGTGCTCGGTCCGCAACAAATCTAATGGCCTGGTCGGCAATCTCGAAAAGAAAGATTTCCAGATTTTCGAAGACGGCAAGGAACAGGAGATCAAGTATTTCACGCGTGAGACGGACCTGCCGTTGACCATCGGCATGCTGGTCGATACCAGCAAGAGCCAGGAACGGCTGATCGACATCGAGCGCCGTGCGGCGTTTCAGTTTTTCTCCAAGGTGCTGCGCCAGAAAGATCTCGCCTTCCTGATCCAGTTCGGCGCCGAAGCGGAACTGCTGCAGGACGATACTAACTCCGCGCGGCTATTGCAGGAAGGGCTGAATCAATTGCGGCTCAGCGTTCCCATGGGCGGCCTGCATCCCGGCCCGGTGCCGACCCAGCAGAGCCAGGCAGGAACCATTTTGTTCGATGCCGTTTTCCTCGCCGCGAACGACAAGCTGAAGAGCGAAGTCGGTCGAAAGGCCATGATCCTGATCACCGACGGCGTCGATACCGGCAGCAAAACGTCGAAGGAAAAGGCGATAGAAGCGGCACAAAAAGCCGACTCGATCATTTACAGCATCGATTATGAAGATCCCTCGGCGTACGGCGGGGGCTTCGGAACCATCCGCATCGGCGGGGGCCAGGGAGAAGGCGATCTGCGGCGCCTGTCCACCGAGACCGGCGGTCACGTCTACAAAGTGGACCGCAAAAATTCCCTTGATGATATTTTTCGCGAACTTCAGGAAGAAATGCGTAGCCAGTATTCCATTGGCTACGTCCCCACCAACCCAGCGAAAGACGGCAGCTACCGCAAGCTTGAGATCCGGTGTTCGAGCAAGGATTTCAAAGTCCAGGCGCGCAAAGGCTACTACGCGATCGAACCCACACAGTAAGGGTTCAGTAAAGCTGCCGTAGGTTCATTGCGGCGTATAGACTCCCGACTTGGTGATGACTGCAAGGCCGACGAAGGCCACCCATCCGTGACGGACGACGGCACCGCAACTACGCCCGAGCGGGAAGTGGATGTCAAACGTCTTGAGAAGGCAAGTGCCGGCCACCAGGTTCGCGGCCGCGCGGTGTGAGTCCGCCGCGATACCGTTCTGAAGTTCCGCATCGATCGTCCGCTTCAAGTGGAAGCGATCCGTCACGATCGCGGAAATTAACTCGACTCCAGGCCGATTTCCTGTCTAATGCGCCGGATTTCAGCGCGGGGATCCGGGGCGCGGGTGACTTGCCGTCCGACGACAACGTAATCCGCGCCTCCCGCAATTGCTTCGGCCGGCGTGGCGACCCGTTTCTGATCGCCGGCCGAGGCTCCCGCGGATCGGACGCCGGGCGTCACCAGAATCGCGCGACCGCCGGCGAGCAGGCGAATGACGGCGACATCGCGCGGCGAGCAGACAATCCCATCCACTTGGTCTTCGACGGCATTCCGCACGCGACGCGCGATCAATTCCGGAAGCGTGGCTGAATAGCCGTCTTCGCGCAGATCGTTTTCATCGACGCTGGTCAGTACGCTTACCGCGAGCAGCTTGACCTGACTTCCGCCGCGACCCTCTACGGCGGCGCGCATCACCTGCCGCATGCCGTGAATGGTCACGAAGTCGACTCCCGATTTCGCGATCTGCGCCACCGCGCGGCGCACGGTTTCGCCAATGTCGTACAGTTTCAGATCGAGAAATACGCGGTGACCCTGCTGTCGCAGCTCATGGACAAAGTCCATCCCCGCCGCGGCATAGAGTTCCAGGCCGACTTTATAAAATGAGACGGAATCGCCCAGCGCGAACACCAGCTTTCGAGCTTCTGCGGCGCAAGGAACGTCGAGCGCAATTATGATCGGCGATTCCTTCATGAAATCCTCAGCGGCTTCTCCTGTTTTTCGATCGCCCGACCCATGACATACGCCGCCGGGTATTTTCGCACATAACGCGCCGCATCGTGCTCCGGCAGAGCGATCAGCAAGCCACCAGAGGTCTGGGGATCGTAGAGAAGGTCTTCGAATTCCGATCCTCCCTCGACGCAGCTCACGATGAACTCGCGATTATTCTTGAGGCCACCGGGGATCGCGCCGGTTCGCGCGCATTCCACCGCCCCATCGAAAAACTGGACGCGCCGCGAATCGATTTCGAGGGTGACGCCGCTGGCCAGCGCCATCTCCCGCGCGTGCCCGAGCAGCCCGAATCCGGTCACATCGGTCACCGCGTGAATCTCCAGTCGCGCCATGGCCGCCGCGGCGGTATTGTTCAGCTGCAGCATCGAATGGATGGTCGCGTCAACGTGCGCCGGCAATGCAAGATTTCTCTTCAACGCCGTGGCGATCACGCCGGTGCCTATTTTTTTGGTAAGAATCAGAACATCGCCGGGCCGCGCCCCCGCATTGGTCTTGATACGATCCGGACGAATCGTCCCGGTGACGGCGTATCCGAACTTGACCTCGGGATCGGTGACGCTGTGGCCGCCGAGCAGGACCGCTCCCGCTTCGTGAATCTTTTCCGCTCCACCTTTGAGTATTTCTTCCAGATCTTCGAGATCTTCCGAACCGGGCCAGGCGAGAATCGAAAGCGCGGTGACCGGAGTGCCTCCCATGGCGTAAATGTCACTCAGCGAATTTGCTGCCGCGATCGCTCCGAAGGTGAACGGATCGTCGACAATAGGCGTGAAAAAATCGACCGTCTGCACCAACGCGAGAGTCGGGCTCAGGCGGAATACGCCCGCGTCATCGGCATTGTCGAAGCCGACGAGCAGGTTGGGATTTTGAACGCGTGGAATGCGCGCGAGCACCTGGTCCAAAACCTTTGGACTCAATTTAGACGCTCAACCGGCCGCCTTCACATGCGCGGTTAACTTTTTTGCCACTTCCCTTGAGTCTACAGTGGGCCAGAGCCGCGCGCCGACTGTACGCTCAATTTCTCCGGCCCCTGAACAGGAATCAGGCGGCGGCGGTTTCTTTAACTTTGTTCTTGCTTCCCGGCGGACGGCCGCGACGTTTCACGGCGGTCATCCAGGCTGGCGGACGCCCTCGGCGACGGCCGCGGCCATTCGCCAGACGTTCCAGCGTCAAAATTGCTTCCTCAATCTGTTCCCGTTCCTGGCGTAAATCCGCCAGCATTTTCAATACGTCCATCGATATTCTCCCACGGCCCGAATATAGTGTGACCGATCCCAACCCTGTTCCGAAAAACGAACAGACCGGATAACTTCTTCCCGATCTGGCTGTTCGAGTTTAACCTTAGTTTCATGAGTGTTTCAAGTGGTTTGTTCTGAAAACCGAACAAAATTGTACTAACCTCCCTTTTTTTGGTAGTTCTCCATTTTCCTAACCGGGAATCGCCCGAGATCCTTGAACCTGCCTTTTCCAATGGAAATAGAATGGAAGTCCCACGATAATCAAGCCCAAACCTATCCCGGATTCTCGCGGCGATGTTCGAAATGTCGAATAAAGCAGCGCGACTGCGACCAAAACGAAGACAAGCGGTACCAGCGGGTAGCCGATGACCCGGTAAGGCCGCTCCATGTCGGGACGTTTGTGGCGCAGAACGATCACCGAAGCAGCGGTCATGCCATATAAAATCCAGCTCGGAAAGATCACCAATGTATACAGTTGATCATATTGGCCGCTCAGCAGCACCACCGACGACCAGACTCCTAACAGCACGATGGATGCGGCGGGGGTGCGAAAGCGGGGATGCACGCGGCCCAAAGAGTGAAAGAAATAGCCGTCGCGGGCCATGGCATACGGAATCCGGGAGCCGGACAGAATTGAGCCATTTAACGCAGCGAATATCGAAATCATGGCAGCAATACTAACGATCACGCCGCCGGGAGGCCCCAGGACGCGGCGCATAGCGTCGGCCGCAACCCGTTGACTCGCACCGACTTCCGGTCCGCTCAAAATGTAAAAATAAGTAAGGTTGGCCAACAGATAAATCGCCATGATTACCAGAGTTCCCAGGATAAGCGCTCGCGGCAGATTCTTCTGCGGCCGTACGATCTCCGACCCGAGCATTCCGGCATTGTTCCAGCCGTCGTAGGCCCATAAGGCAGCCACCAGGGCCACGAAGAATCCCTCGATTCCACCTGGATGGGCCGGCATTGCGGCGCTGAAATTCGCGGCGTTTCCGCGGCTGGACAATAATCCTGCGACGATCACCCCGGCGATCAGCGATACTTTCACCACGGTCACCACGATTTGTACCGCCCCGCCAACGCGCACGCCCAGATAATTGATGCCGGCCAGAAACAGGATCAGCAATATTCCGACCACCTGGCCGTAGCGGATCTCGAGCGGCGCTCCGTGCGCGCCGATCGGCAAGGGCACGGTGTAGACCACACCGGCAAGACCTGGAAAAAAATCGGCTAGATAGTAGAAGAACCCGGTGGCGAGCGTAGCGATCGAAGCGGCCTTGGCCACCCAGGTTTGCGTCCAGCCGTAGATAAAACCGAAAAAGGGGCCGTAAGCGGCGTTCAGATAGACGTATTCGCCGCCGGCGCCGGGCATCGCGGCAGAAAGTTCCGCATAGGTGAGTGCCCCGAAAAGGGTGAGAATACCGCCGAAAATCCAAACCTCGAAGACCTTGGCCGGCGACCCCACCGCCCGGATCATCTGCGTCGGGACCAGGAAGATGCCGCTGCCAATCGTGGTGCCGATGACGACCGCGATGGCGGCCCAGGGCCCCAGAGCGCGCCGCAATTCAGGATTCTGCACGCGATTTCTCCTTGACGATCAAAGACGCCGCGAGGCCGGTCAGAAACGTTGCGGAGGTGCCGATCAGAACGTACCATGTCCAGGCGATAGGGGTTTCGAAAAAAATGTAGAGCATCAGGGCCAGACCCACAAACATGGCCCACATCGCGGCGATTTCACCGACGCGCCGCGTCAGCAGGCCGAGCAAAAATACGCCGAGCAGAGAGCCGTAAATAATCGACGCGATCGAAAGACCGGCTTGTAGCACCCCTCCCCAATGCCGTGCGAGCAGCCCTACGCCGAAAAGTATGACGGCCCAGAAGATGGTCGCCAGGCGGGCCACCTTGAGGCCGGATTCCGAGGTCGAAGGTTTGATGAAATCCATAACCGTGGTGGAAGAAAGCGAGTTGAGCGCTGCACTTAAATTGGACATCGCGGCCGCCAGAATCGCGGCGATCACCAGGCCGGCGATTCCGGTGGGCAGATGCTCCCAAATGAACAATGGATAGATTTTATCGAGCACCGCGGGCGGTTGCGATCCGCGATCGGAATAAAACGTGTACAGGCACACGCCGATGATCAAAAATAACGTGAACTGGACAAAGATCACCACCCAACTGGCCATCAGAGCGGCACGGCTCTGCCGCTCATTGCGGGCGGCGAGCAGCCGCTGCACCAGCAACTGCTCGGTGCCATGGCTGGCGGTGGTGAGAAAACATCCGCCGAGGACGCCGGCCCAGAAGGTGTACGGCCGGGTGAAAGAAAATCCAAAATCGAAGATCTGAAATTTTCCAGCCGCTGCGCCGACGGCGGCGACATGCGTCCATCCGCCGGGAATGTCGCGCAGGATCACGAACAGGCTGACCAGCGCGCCCACCACGTAGAGGAACATCTGAATCACATCGGTCCAGATGACCGCGGTCATGCCGCCTTCGTAGGTATAGAAAAGCGTAAGGCAGAGGATCGCGACGATCGACGTCTTCTCGCCGGTTCCGAGGATGATCGCGATCACCAGCGAAATCGCGACCACGCGGACGCCTTCGGCCAGCGCGCGCAGGATCAGGAAGGTTCCCGCGGTCAACCTGCGGATCCGCTCGCCGAACCGGCGGCGCATCAGCTCGTAAGCGGTGAACATCTCGCCGCGGAAATAGGCGGGCAGAAAGAGCGCGGAGATTACAATCCTGGCGAGAAGGTATCCTAGGACCACCTGAAGGAATCCGAAGTTGCCTTGAAACGACAGTACCGGCGTTCCTATGACGGTCAGAGTGCTGGTTTCAGCGGAAACGATCGACAGCGCTATGGCCCACCAGGGCGCGGTTTTGCCGCCCAGGAAATAGTCCTTTAAGGTGTGCTGCGATTTGCGGAACCGCGCGCCGAACCAGGTGATCCCGGCGAGATATAGGGCGATCACCGAGAGATCGAGCCATCGCATGTAAAGCACAGGATACAAGGAGTCGTAAGCCGAAGCCAGCAGCGGCAGCCCTCCGTTTGGCGGCGGAAACAATTTAAAGGGACGCGGCGTCCAATGAAGTGTCCGGGGAATTACGTGTCGGTGTAGGCGAGCTAGGGGTGACGGCGCTTGCGACTGGCTGGCGGCTTCGGCTATACTCCGCAAAGTACCAACAGCCAACATTACACGCGCAAATTGCCCCTGGGGAGGTAGTAGAAGGTGCTGTGGTTCAGGAAAAGCGTAACGGCGCTGGCGATTTTCGTATCGTTGGCGGCCGGTCTGTTCGCGCAAGATAATAGCAACAAGAAGAAAGAGTGGAAGGACCGGTCCGAGTACGATTTGTACGAATCGATCACCAGGACGCAGGATCCCAATCAGTGGCTCGCCACGCTTGATAAGTGGAAGCAGCAGTATTCGGAAAGCGATTACGCCGACGTGCGCCGGCAGCTTTACCTGGAGACCTACCGCGCGCTGAACAAACCCCGCGAAGCGTTCAACGCCGCGCAGGAAGTGCTGAAGGACAATCCCAACAACCTGGTGGCGCTGTCGGCGATTGTCGGCTACGTGTATAGCCTGGTGCCCCTGGGCGCGGCGCAATTGAGCCCGCAGCAGACCGCGGATCTGGAGGTGGCCGAGAAAACGGCGCAGCAGATCCTGAACGGCCTGGACACGATTTACGCCAAAGAAAATCGACCCGTGAACATGACCGATCAGCAGGCGAACGACGCCCGGCCGGCGCTGAAAGTTTTCGCTCAGAAGACGGTGGGTTACATCGCGCTCGAGCGCAAGGATTACGAGAAAGCGCAGACGGAGCTCACCAGGACACTGCAGCTCGATCCGAATCAGGGGCAGGTTTCGTTCTGGCTGGCGACCGCGGTGCTCGAGCAAAATAAAACCAAGCCGGAGCTGCAGCCGGCCGCGCTGTACGATTTCGCCCGGGCGGCGGCGTACAGCGGAACGGGCGGCCTGCCGGCGACCGATCGCAAGCAGGTGCAGGATTATCTGACCAAGGTCTACGCACAGTATCACGGCTCAGCCGAGGGCCTCGATAAGCTGCTGGCTAGCGCGAGCACCAGCGCGCTTCCACCCGCCGGATTCACCATAAAGAACTCCTCCGATCTCGCTCGCGAAAAGGCCGAGGCCGACGAAGCGGCGGCTCGCGCAAATCCGATGCTGGCGCTGTGGAAGAGCATCAGAAAAGAATTGCAGAGCGACGGCGGAGCCGCTTATTTCGAAAACAATATGAAGGGCGCGCTGCTTCCCGGCGGTGCCAACGGCGTCACCAAATTCAAGGGCAAGCTGGTGTCCATGAGTCCGGCAGTGCGGCCGAAAGAGTTGGTGCTGGCGATTGAGGATTCAACCAGACCGGATGTGACGCTGAAGCTGGATTCAGCGCTGCCCGGCAAAATGGAACCGGGCGGCGAACTCGAGTTTGACGGCGTGGCCGAGTCTTATTCGAAAGATCCGTTTATGGTGACGTTCACGGTGGAAAAAACGCATGTCGACGGCTGGGCTGGCAAGAACGCGCCCACGGTAAAAAAAGGTGTCGGAGAAAAAAAGAGCGGCGCTTCACCCAAGTGAGGCAGTCGTGATACAGTATCCTGTTTAGCGAGGATCGTGTGAAAACAATAATGAGATTGGCACTGGCATTCGCCGCGGTAGTTGCTTTGACGTTCGCGCAGGACCCCAAACCACCTGATGCCCCCAAAGGACCGGTGGCGAAGGACGAAGCGGAGGCGAAGCTGATCAATACAACCATCGCTGAAACCGATGCGAACAAGCGCGTGACGGAGCTCGACGAATGGTCGCAAAAGTATCCGCAGACGGAGTTCGCGGATCAGCGGCAATTGCTCTATCTGGTAACCTACACCCAGCTCAAGAAGAATCGCGAAGCGTTCGACAAAGCGAAAGAGATTCTTGCCAAGCACCCGGACGATTTTCCGGCGCTGTCAACGATCCTGACCTTCGGTCCGACTTTCAACAACAACAATCCCAACCAGGCGGATTTCGATACGACCATCGCCGCGGCCAATTACATCATCGACAACGCGGACAAGGTTTTCGCCGATTCCAACCGGCCCGCCACCGTTACTGCGACCGATTGGCCGAAGGTGAGGCCGTACTGGGAGCCGCAATCGCGGCACGTCATCGCGCAGATGTGGCTAAACCGGAAGGACAACGCCAAGTCCGAGGAAGAACTGAGGAAGATGACCGCGCGCTGGCCAAATGATGCATTGCTCGACCAGATGCTCGGCCAGGTGATTCTGGCGCAGAACAAGACCAACCCTGAAAAACAGCCGCTGGCATTGTTCTACTATGCGCGCGCAGCCTGCTACGACGGCGAGGGCGCCTTGCCGGAGGCCAACCGCAAGACTCTGCAGAGCGGCTTCCTGATCCGCGCTTATAAGACGTACCACGGCGACCAGCAAGGATTCGACGAACTGTGCGCGACGGCCAAAGCCAATCCCGCGCCGCCGGCCGATTTCAAGGTGAAGAGCACGGCCGATCTTGCGCAGGAAAAGCAGGACGCCGAAACAGCGGCGGCCAAGAATAATCCGGCAGGCGCGCTCTGGAAGACCATCAAGGATGGTCTTACCGGCGCAACTTCGGACCAGTTCTTCGAGAGCGTAAAGGATGCTGGTCTTCCCGGCAAGGATCCGAGTGATCAAAGCAAGGATCTGAAATGGAAGGGCAAGATCGTTTCCATGACGCCGGCGATTCGTCCCAAGACGCTGGTGCTCGCCGTGGAAAATCCGGCAGGCGACGTCACCTTGAAATTCGAGATGCCGCTTCCCGGAAAAATGGACGTCGGCAGCGAGATCGAGTTCTCCGGTACCGCGAAAGCGTTTACCAAGGATCCGTATATGCTGACGCTTGAAACCGAGAAGGAACTGATCAGCGGCTGGAAGCCCGTGGCGGCTCCGGCGACCAAAAAGTCCGGCGCGACCAAGAAAGCCCAATAGCAACCGTTTCATGACGGCGGGGGAGCCTTTCGAGGCGACATCCTAGAACTCGTCCAGTGGAACTTATCTCGCGCAAAACTCATAGTGAACCCTAGGAGGTTCACTTGCAATTCATAACTGCTGCGCTTGCGGGCTTAGTCTTGACCGCCTTCGCGAGCGCTACACCGATTACACTCATCTTTACTGGAAACGGGACCGGGACCGTAGGAGGTCAAGCGTTCACGGACGCAGCATTCACACTTACATTCCTATCCGATACAACCGGCCTGGTTTCGCCCAGCAACGATCCGGGGGACACCAGTACCCCCTCCATGACCACTAACATATTTTCGATCGGGAGCTTTTCGGGCTCGCTGATCGGACTTCCCGGATTCGGACCGGCCGTCTTCCTGAATCCGAATACAAATAATGTCGGAATCTGGTATTTTAACGGCGGCGATTGGCTGGTAACGGCTGATTCAAGCGCCTATAACAACTCTTTCGGCCTTAGCCAGAATCTGAAAGTGACGGATGTCACTGCCATCCCGAACGATGGTCCCGGCCTCTTGAATCCGAGCGCGATGCCCGCCACTGTCGCCGGGGCAGCGAGCAGCGTGAGTTTCACCAGCCTTTCAGATGTCAGTTTTCAGGAGGTCGTCGGCTCGATCGGAACCGGCGGTGCGAGCGGGGCTTCCGGAGCTTCAGGGCCGAGCGGCGCCTCCGGACCTGCGGGGACGTCCGGCACACCAGGTATAGGTACGGTAACCAGTTCGGCCGGCACGGTCCCCGAGCCTTCAACTCTGGTGATGATTGGAATCGGTTTCGCCGCCGTGTGTATCGGAACGCTGCGCCGGCGCCGCGCGTAAATCGTCTCGCAAGAATGGTTCGTGGCGGCGCGTTCCGCCACGGACCTTTTACATTTTATACCGCCCGAAATCCTCGTCGTTCAGATTTTCGAGCACCCGCCTGAGTTCCTCGTTACTCCCGGCCTCGGCCACCGCAGCCACGGTCTTCGATGATTTAAGCACCGTTTCCGCCACGTAGATGGGACAATCCAAACGCAGCGCGATCGCCAGGGCGTCGCTGGGACGCGAATCGACTGATATGAGTTCGCCGTTGCGCTCCAGCCAGATCACCGCGTAAAACGTGTCTTCTTTCAGATCGCTGACCACCACTTTCTTCACCCCGGCTTCGAGGCCGAACAGCAGATTGCGGATCAGATCGTGGGTCATGGGACGCGGCGTCGCCACTTTTTCGATTTCGAGCGCGATGGCGTTGGCTTCGTAAATCCCCACCCAGATCGGCAGAATGGCGCTGCCGTTTACATCCTTCAGCACGACGATCGGCATATTGGTTACCGGGTCCATCAGCAGCCCTCGGATTTTCATTTCCACATCCATTTTGAAATCCTTCCTTTCGCCCCGGTCAGTTCAGCCTAGTTTACACATTCTCCCGCCAAAGAATTCGGTCCCGCGCGCGTCACCCGAACGTCGACGTAAGTTCCAAGCAAGTTATCGTCCGCCGCCGAGCCGGGCCGTAGGAAGTTCAGCGTCTTATTTTGCGATGTCCGCCCGATCCATTGGCCGGTCGCCTTGTTGAATCCCTCTACCAGACACTCCTCAACCGCCCCCAGGTATGTGGCATTCCGCCGCACCTGGATGGCGCGTTGCCTCTCCTGCACGACGGCCAGACGCCGGGATTTTTCTTCCTCGGGAAGCTGATCGGCCAGCGCCAGCGCGGGAGTGTTGGGACGTCTCGAATACTTGAAGCTGAAGATGGAGTCGTACTCCACCTCGTCGAGCAGCGTGAGTGTTGCCTCGAGATCAGCCTCCGTTTCACCGGGAAATCCGACGATGATGTCGGTACTGATGGCGATGGGACGGGTCGCGCTCTTCATCCATTCGATGCGCCTCATATAATCGTCGCGGGTGTACAAACGTTGCATCGCCTCCAGCACTCGGTCCGATCCGGACTGCACCGGAAGATGCACGTGATTGCACAGCGACGGTTGGCGGTCGATGGCGTCGACGATGTCTTTCACAAAATCGCGCGGATGCGACGTGGTGAAGCGGACGCGGCGGATGCCCGGCGTCTCGCCGACGTTTCGCAGCAGCGTTGCGAAATCCCAACCCGCCGGCGACGGATCGCGATAGCTGTTGACGTTCTGGCCGAGCAATTGGATCTCGGTATAACCCGCGGCGGCGATCGACC
>Ga0182024_10019756_pt1 | contig 12378 bp, 11 predicted proteins | sample P32metaG_FD_120480 | JGI IMG/M metagenome (GOLD analysis project Ga0182024, IMG submission 120480) | Permafrost microbial communities from Stordalen Mire, Sweden - P3-2 metaG (Illumina Assembly) | ecosystem: Environmental > Terrestrial > Soil > Wetlands > Permafrost | place: Sweden: Stordalen...
ATGCGCTTTCCGGTCAAACGGAACGAGGCTACCTGCAAAATCACCGAGACGGCTTCGACCACGTAGATGCCACCAACGGAGAACAGGAGAATTTCGTCCTTAATGGATACGGCAATCAGTCCGATGACGCCGCCGATGGCTAGCGAGCCGACGTCGCCCATGAACAGGTCGGCCGGATGCGCGTTGTACCAGAGAAAGGCCAGCGAGGCGCCCATAAGCGCGCCGCAAAAAACGGTCAGCTCGCCGACTTGCGGCAAATGCTGGATATCGAGATACGAGCTGAAGCCCGCGTGGCTGGTGACATAGGTCAAAATCGTCAGCGCGCCGACGGCGATGACGACGCAGCCGATGGCCAGGCCGTCGAGGCCGTCGGTAAGATTGACGGCGTTCGATGAGCCGACCATGACCAGCGAGGCAAACAATAGAAACGGGAGGAACGCCAGCGGCCAGAGGTGCGTCCGGCCAACCAGCGAGGGAAAAGCCAGCTCGGGGTGGAACTTCTTGAAGAACGGCACGACGAGCTGCGTCGAATAGACGCCGTATGCCCGCAGGAGAAGCAACACAGCGCCGGCGGCCAGGCTGGCGACAATTTGCAGAATGAGTTTGGAATTGCCGGAGAGGCCGCGGTTGTGGCGGCGGACGACTTTGGTGTAATCGTCGGCAAAGCCGATGGCGCCGAAGCAGAGCATGGCAAAAATGGCCAGGAGCACGAAAGGGTCGGCCAAGTCGGCCCAAAACAGCGTCGGGATGAGCGTGGCGGCCACGATCAGAACGCCGCCCATGGTGGGCGTGCCGGCCTTGGCCTGATGACTCGCCGGGCCTTCTTCGCGGATGAATTGCTTGATCTGCATCTGACGCAAACGCCGAATGGTCCACGGGCCGGACGCCAGTCCAAGAAACAGCGCCGACAGGCTGGCTAACGCTGTGCGCACCGTGATGTAGCGAAACACATTCAGAAAGTGAGCCGCCGCTGGCGACGCGTGAAATACAAGGAAGTAAACCATCAGCCGCGCCCTTGTTGGGCCGCAGGCCCGGCTTGCAGATCGCCGGCCGGCGCGTACTGTTCGCGCAAGGCCTCGACGATGCGCTCCATCTTGACGCCACGCGAGCCCTTGACCAGCAGCAGATCTCCCGGCTGCAGCATCTCGGCAAGAAATGCGGCTGCATCGGCCGAGTTGGGAAAAAATCGCGCGTGCGAAGCCGACAGCCCGGCCTCGACCGCGCCGCCGACAATCTTGCTGGCCTGCCCTTGCACGCCGAACACCCAGTCGATTTTTTTCGCGGCGGCGGCTTGACGGCCGGACTCGCGGTGCAATTGCGCGGACTGCGGTCCAAGCTCGAGCATCTCGCCCGCGGCTAGAATCCGGCGGCTGTAGCCGGGCGTTTGGGCGAGTAGCTCGATCATGGCTTGGAGCGCTACCGGGTTCGAGTTGTAGCTATCGTTGATCACCGCAAAGCCGACTTCGAATCGCAGGAGGCGTCCGCGCATTTCGCCGGGCAGCAATTGCGGGAAGACGGTGGCTGCTTCCGCGGCGCCCAGTCCCCAAACGCTGGCGGCGGCGAGCGCGGCCAAAGCATCCTCGATGCTGTGCCGGCCCGGCAGCGGCAACGAGAGCCGCGCGCGCCCGCCGGGGAAAACGAAATCGAAAAGAGAGCCTGCGGCGCCGCGTTCTTCGATTTTTTCAGCGCGATATTGCGCGGCCGGGGAGTCGATGCCGAATGTCAGCACGCGTCCGCGCGCAACGTCCGCGAAGCGCGCAACGCGCGGATCGTCGGCGTTAAGCACGGCGACCGGATCGTTCCCCGAGAGGCCTTCGATCAGCTCGCGCTTGGCCAGGGCAATCTCATCGACGGACTCGAAAAATTCCAGATGCACGGGCGCGACGCGGGTGACGATGCCAACCTCAGGCTCGGCGATTTCCGCCAAGCGCCGCAATTCGCCGCCATGGGACATGCCGAGCTCGATCACCGCAGCTTCGTCCGCGGGATCGAGCCGCAACAGGGTGAGCGGCAATCCGTATTCGTTGTTCAGGTTGCCCTCGGATTTCAGGACGCGGAACTTCGCGCCCAGCAGCGCCGCCAGGATTTCCTTTGTGGTGGTCTTGCCCACCGATCCGGTAACCGCCGCGATCCGGCGGCTCCAGGAACGCCGCACCGCGCGGGCCAGCTCTTGCAAGGCTGCGAGCGTGTCCGGAACGCCGAAGAGCTTGCCGCGAATCTGCGGCGGATAGCCGGCCAGACGATCGTTCGCAACGATGGCAGCGAGCGCGCCGGCGTCCAAAGCGGCGGCGACGAAAGCGTGTCCGTCAAAGCGAGGCCCGCGTATGGCCACGAACAACTGGCCTCGACCCACGGTGCGAGAATCAATCGAGACGCCGGCCAGCCGGGCCACGGGGTCGAGCCCGGGGGAAACCGCGCATCCCAGAGCGCGCGCAACTTCTTCCACTTTCCACCACATATGATCCTCAGCGAGATCAGCGGGCCGGGTTTCACCGCTCGCGACGTCTCCTCGTTGTTCAGCTGCCGTAGCCGCGCAGGCGCAGAAACTTACGCGCCATTTCGCGGTCATCGAGCGCGAGCACGCGGTCCTTGAGCACCTGCGTGGTCTCATGGCCTTTGCCGGCAAGCAGCACAATGTCGCCGGAACGCGCTTCATCGAGCGCCATCCCGATGGCACGCTCGCGATCGGGTTCGACCAGGAGCTTGGCCGAGGTGCGCTGCAGGCCGACCAGGGCATCATTGATAATGTTGCGTGGATCTTCGCCGCGCGGGTTGTCACTGGTGAGCACGACGACCTGGCTCATGCGACCCGCGGCCTCTCCCATCAGCGGGCGCTTGCTACGATCGCGGTCGCCGCCGCAACCGAAGAGAGTAATGATGCGGCCGGTGGGATGCAGTTCGCGCGCGGTGGCGAGAAGATTTCGCAGAGCGTCGCCGGTGTGGGCGTAGTCGACGATGACCAGGAAGGGCTGGCCCAAGTCGATGCGCTCGAAACGGCCGGGCACGGACTCGAGTTGGCGAATGCCCTCTTCGATGGCTTGGCGGGAAAAGCCGAGCGAGACACTCGTGGCGATGGCGGCGAGCAAGTTGTACACGTTGATTCGCCCTACCAAACGCGAGTGGACTTCAATCTTGCCCTGCGGCGTCTCGGCTATGAACTCCAAACCGGAAAAACCGAGGGAGAATTTTTTCGCCGTTACTTGGGCGCCGGGAGTAAGGCCGTAGGTAATTGTGCGGCGCGCCAGACCGACCAGGCGGTGGCCATAGGCGTCGTCCACGTTGATGATGCCGGCGTCGGGAGCGCCTGCGCCGGTGCCTTCAAAGAGCTGGCGCTTGGCGGCGAAGTACTCTTCAAAAGTGTGATGAAAATCCAGATGGTCTCGAGTGAGATTGGTGAAAACGGCGGCAGCAAAATGGCAGCCCCAAACTCGATCGAGCGCCAGCGCATGGGAACTGGCTTCGAGCACGGCGTGCGTGCCGCCGCCATTAAGGACCTCCGCGAGAAAACCTTGCAGGTCCAGAGATTCCGGAGTGGTGGTGGTGGCCGGACGCGTTCCTTGCGGGGTGCGATAGGCGATGGTGCCAAGAAGGCCGCTCTGACGGCCAGCGGCGCGCACGATCGCATCGATCAGGAAGCTCGTGGTCGTTTTGCCATTGGTGCCGGTGATTCCGATCAGCGCGAGCTTCTCGGCGGGACGGCCGAAAAAATTCGCGGCGATTGTAGCCAGTGCTTTCCTGGCGTCCGCTACACGAACCCAGACGACGCTGGGAGGGATTGCCGGTGGGTTCGCCGCGCTGTTTGCGGGCGCCGCGCCAGCTTGAGAAAAGAGGGCGTCCCATGCTGGTCCTGGCGGAGGCGGCAATTCGCTGACGATCGCGGACGCGCCGAGGTCGAGGGCACTGGCGATAAAGCGATTCCCGTTGGTGATCTCGCCGTCGATGGCCACGAACAGCGAGCCCTGCGAGACGCGGCGGCTGTCATAGGCGACGGAAGAAATTTCAACGTCTCGGCCGGCTGGAAGTTCCAGCGCGCCCGCACCAGCCAATAGGTCTTTCAGTCGCATTCCGTCACGATCCAGTATAGGCCGCGCATCGGGGCGGCTCAATTTCTCGCGGTTCTCGTGGTGAGATGTAAACACCTTCATGATGCGCTCCCCTGCGGGCATGACCCGATCCCTTGTGAGAGCTTGCTCACCTTGCGGCCTTCTGATTGCGCGTCTGAGCAACCTCGGGCGGGCGGCCGAACCAGACCGTTACCGAGCCGCCGCGACGCGTCATGGCTCCGGCGTCGGGCTGTTGCTGCTGGGCAATTCCGTTGCCGACGAGCACGGGATTCACGCCCAGCTTCTGGCAAATTTCCGTCACCTGGCGCACGGTTTTGCCTGCGAGGCTCGGCAACTGCACACCGTCGCCTTCGGCTAGCTCAACCGTGGGCGGCGAAACGGACGCGGAAGCGGCTGGCGGCGCGGCAGGAGCAGGCTCGGCATTCACTTCCTGGGTATCGGGCGATTCGATTTGGACGGGATCGAAATCAGCGATGTCGCTCGGCGCGGTTTCCGCTGCGGCGCCGTGCGAGGCGCGAAGCGCCTTGGGCGAGATCGCTTCGTCCTGCGGCACATTCAGGTAGGCGAGCGCCTGTTGGGCAACGCGCTTGAAAACCGGAGCGGCCACCGCCCCGCCCATGTGGGAGCCCGTCGATGGCGAATCGAGCTGGACGAGAATCGTCAACGCCGGATTATTGATGGGCGCGAAACCCACGAACGAGGCGATGAGTTGCGTGGGAGAGTAGCGGCCCGTGGCGGGATCGATTTTTTGCGCCGTGCCGGTTTTGCCGGCCGCGGTGTAGCCATCGAGGCGCGCGAGCTTGCCTGTGCCGTTCAGCACCACGCCCTCGAGCATGCTGCGCATGGTGGCGGCCGTGGTCTCGCGGACGACGCGCCTGGGATCGGGTTCGTTTTCTGGAACGAGATTTCCCTCGGCGGTTCGCAACGTTTCCACCACGTGCGGGCGATAGAGCAAACCTCCATTGGCGATCGCCGACACAGCGTTGATCATCTGCAGCGGCGTCACGCCGACTTCCTGGCCCATGGAGATGGAGCCGACGGAAACGGGCGTCCAACTTTCCACGTGGCGCAGCAGACCGCGGTTTTCGCCGGGCAAGTCGACGTCGGTGAGGCTGCCGAAACCGTAGGAGCGAATGTAATCGTAAAATTTCGGGGCGCCCAAGCGCAGACCGATCTTGATGGCACCGACGTCGCTGGATTTCGCGAGAATCTGGGAGACCGTGAGTAAGCCAAAGGGCATATGGTCGCGGATGCGATGACCCGCGATGTAGATCGCGCCCATCTGGCAATCGACAACTTCGTCCGGATTGGTGAGACCCTGATCGATGGCCGCCGAGAGCGTGACAATCTTGAAGACCGAACCAGGCTCGTAGAGATTGGCAATGGCGCGATTCTCACGCGAGTCAGGTTTGCTTTCAGCCGGCGCATTGGGATTGAACGTGGGCCAGTTGGCCATGGCCAGGATCTGGCCATTCGAGGGGTCCTGCACGATCACGGTGCCGGCCTTCGAGCCGGTCTGCTCGATGGCCGCAGCCAGTTCTCTTTCCGCTATGAACTGAATGTTTTCGTCGAGGGTGAGGACCACGCTCGAACCGGCGTCGGGTTTTTTGTCGCTGCTGTCGTACCAACGGCTGCGCGCGTCGGCCAGGATGAGCATGCGACCGGGCTTGCTGCGGATGCGATCGTCGAGCGCGTATTCGATGCCGCCCAATCCCTTCTCGTCAATGTCCACATAGCCCAGAACCGCCGCGGCGAGATTTCGCTTGGGATAAAAGCGCTGATCCTCCGGCTGGAAATAGACACCGCGAAGATTGAGCACCTGAATGCGGGCCACGGTTTCCGGAGGCAGCTTGCGGGCGATCCAAACGAACGAGTGCGAGGAAGCCAGGCGAGCTTCCATCTCGTCCGGCGAGACGCCCAGCACGCCGCCGAGCAGTCGCGCCACCATTTGCGGATCGGCAACCTCGGCAGGCACGGCGAAACAGGAATTCACCGTTGCGCTCATGGCCAGCGCGTGCAGATTGCGGTCAAAGATATCCGCGCGCTTAGGGCTGATCTCGACGATGTGCTGCTGCTGCCGTTCGGCGCGGGCCAGGAAATCGGCGTAGCGGAATACCTGCAGATAGGCGAGGCGGGTCAGCGACGCGGCCGTCCACAAGGCCAGTGCCGCGGCGACGATCAACAGCCGGGTCGAGGAACTGCGCGATTGCATGCGAGTACCCGGAACTCCCGTTCGCACAAACTTGTTAAACTGTGTGGCTGGTGGGCGCGATGATGCGCTGCTCACTGCGCGCGAGTCGAGCTCGTCCGGCGCATTTCGGCGAGGACTGCTTCGCTCGGGGCTTCAAACGGCGCGACTTGGCCAGCCACCGGCGCGGTCAGTCCCAGCTGGCGCCTGGCAATCTGATCAATCCGCGAGGGCGCGCGCAGACCGGCCACTTCCAGCCTCAGTTCCTGATTTAATTCAGCCGCCTGCGCACGCTGGGATTTCAGCGACTCCAATTGGTAGCTGAATTGGATGCATGCGAAGTGCTGCCAAGCGTAGAGAAGGGCGACCGCTGCGACCAATCCGCCCAGCCCCAGCAAACGCGCCAACTCGCGCACGCGATGAGGCGCCGCGGGGCGCACCAAGCGGGAATTATCGATCGGCTTCAATGTATGAAATTCGGTCATGCCGCCACCGCCTCGTCCGGACCTGCATCCAGACTTGCATCAAGTTTCTCCGCGGCGCGCAGCTTGGCGCTTCTCGCTCGCGGGTTCGCATCCACCTCAGCATCGGAGGGCCGCTCGACATGGCGCGTCAGCACCTGCAGAACGCCTTCGCGTGACAACCGCTGGAATTGTTGCTTGACGAGGCGGTCTTCCAGCGAGTGGTAAGACAACACCACCCACCGCCCCTTCGGAGATAATGTGGCGGGGGCACGGTCTAGAAACTGCCCGAGTGCCTCCAACTCTCGATTCACCGCAATCCGCAGCGCCAGAAACGTTTTTGTCGCGGGATGCAGTTTCTGCCTTCCCCTTGAAGTACGTGCCCCTGCCACAACCGTTGCCAGATGTTGCGTGTCGCGGATGGGCCGCGCACGAACAATGACCCTGGCGATTCTTCTGGAATCCCGCTCCTCACCTAATTGGTAGAGCAGGTCGGCGAGCTCTTTCTCAGCGGCCTCGTTCACGATGTCCACGGCCGCGGTCGCCTCGTCCAAATCCATGCGCATGTCAAGCGGTCCGGCGAAGCGGAAAGAAAAACCGCGCTCGGCGGTGTCCAGTTGCATGCTCGAAACTCCCAGATCGGCCAGCAGGCCATCGAGGAGCGGTAAACCCAGCTCCTGAACAACCTCGCCGATTTTCGAGAAATTCGCGTGCACCAGAGTCACCTTGTCTTGGTATTCCTTCAATCGCTCCCGCGCGATTTCAATTGCCTGCGCGTCACGATCCATCCCCACCAACCGCCCGGTGGTCAGCCGCCGCACAATTTCCAGCGCGTGGCCTCCGAGCCCTACTGTGGCATCCAGGTACGTGCCGCCCGGTTCAATCCGCAGCCAGCGCACAGCCTCTTCGGCCATCACCGGCGTGTGCCCCACGCTCAACGCTAAATGCCCAGCTCGTCCAGCGTCTTCTCGTCCTCTTCCGTCATGGGGTTCTTGCCCATGGACTCGAGGAAGCGCACATGATTCCAAACATCCAGATAATCGAGGCTGCCGAGCACGTCCACGTCGCCCTTCATCTGCGCCGCTTCACGCAAAACCGGCTGAATCAAGAGGCGCCCTTGCCCGTCCACTTCGACGACCTGGCCGTAGTAGTTCATGCGCGCGAGATATTTCTGCCGCGTCTTATTGTGCGAAGAGAGCTTGGCCAGCTTCTCTTCGATCCCGCGCCAATACCGCATCGGGTAGATGCGTACAAAGTCGCCATTCTCACTGGTCACAAAAAACTGATTGCCTTGTTCGCGCAGCTCTTCCAGAAAGGCCGCCGGTATTTTCAACCGGCCTTTTTCATCGACCCTCGCCTGATAGTTGCCAAGCATTCTGAAAAACCGCCACGAGCGCCGAAATAGCCTGAGCGCTGAGTCACCGGTCTTTTACCGCCTTCCACTACTTTTCACTTCTTGCTATTTTTCGCCACTTCTTACCACTTTGTGCCACGCATAGTAACGGTTCTGTTTTTCTTGTCAATAGAAAAATCTCAGTTATTTTGAAAAACTTGTGAAAATTTTGTAGCCGCGTCCGGAATACGCAGAAGACCACAAGGGATGGTGGAGAATCCGTTCCAGATCGGGACAGGTAGCAAGGAAGTTGCCGGAGAAATCTTGGGCCGACGTTTCGTATGAGTTACCGCGGGGGCAAAATCAGAGGGAAATTAGGGTTCGCCGGGAGGTCCGCCAGGTTCCTCGGGGCCCACGCGCAGGTTGGAGAGGTCGCGCAGCATTTGCCGGTCTTGGGGATTCAGGCCGCCGAGGAACTGTTCATCGTTGAGCCTTGCGGTGCGCTGGGCGTCGTCCAGGCCGCGGAGTTGCCGCAGTTTGCCGAGGATTGCCTGGCGCTGTGCCGGTGGGGTTTTTTGCCACTGCGGCAATAGAGTCTCGCGCACGTAGCCTTGCTGCTCGGGCGTCAGGCGGTCCCAGACCTGCTGGCGATCGAGCATGGTCTGGCGCTGATCGGGCGAGAGGCGGTTCCACTGCTGCATTTGCTGGCGGATTTGCGCCTGACGTTGCGGCGGCAACTCGCGGAAACGCTCGTTATTATTGAAGAATCGCTCCTGCTGTTGCGGGTTCATCTGGCGCAACTGGCTGACCCAGGCTGGCGGCATCGCGAGCATGCGGCGTTCGCCGGGCTTCGGATTATTGGCATTGGGAGCAGCGCGAGGGCGCGGCGGCGGGGTCTCGCGCTGGCGGCCCGGCCGGGCCAATGCGCTCGAACCTGCGGCCAGCATCATTGCGAGCACCACAGGGACCAGCAGCATAGGGGCTAGCAGGCGAGGAGCCAGCAGCGCGGAACCGAATTGGAAAACGCGTCTGGGCATGAGCCGTTTGTTCCTGTGTTTCCGCCTAGAGCCTCGGTTGAACTTGCGTCGCCGGCGCCGGCGATGCGGGCAAATACGAGAGCGCATCGAAATTCGAGAGCACGTCGTAATCCTCGAGCACTGGCAGATCCTCGATCATTTTGAAGTCTGCTTCGCCGCCACTGCTCTGCGCTACCACCACCTGAGACGGACGGCTTGGCCGCATCGACGAGAGCCACACCGACAAGAGCACCACGGCCGTCAGCGCGAAAGCCGCGCGGGGCGATGGAATCAACCACGCCCAGAAACCGGCGCGCGCAGGAGCCTCCGCGACGTGCGCCAGCACATTGGCATCGAAATTTGCCGAAGGCGGCGGCGCCGGCCATTCGTCGAGCACGCCCCAGAGCATGCGAAACTGCTCGGCGCGCTCGTGGCATTCGCCGCACTCCGCCAGATGGGCCTCGACCTTGCGACGCTCAGAGGCGCTGGCCTTCCCATCGAGGTAGGCGATCAGATTCTTTTCCATGCGTTGGCAGTTCATGACGTCCTCACTTCTCCAGACTTTGCGCGGGCTGCGGGCGCCCGCCCGGTCTCGACCAAGGGTGCAAGTTCGGTCCGCAACGTCTCATACGCGCGAAATAGCAGCGATTTCAGCGCGCTTTCCGAACATTGCAGGACCTTGGCGATTTCATCGTAGCCCATCTCCTGATACTTGTGCAGCAGCACGGCCGCGCGCTGTTTTTCGGGCAGCGCTTCGATGGCGAGGCGAATCATGGCGGTACGGTCGCGCGCGATCAATTCCGACTCGATGCCCGGCTGGGCATCGGCTACTTCTACGGACGGCGCGTGACCGGTATTCGTTTCACCGGCCGTTTCGCCGGGCTGGCCGATCGATACTTCGAGCTGGCGGTGGCGGCCATCGCGTTTGGCGTTCAGCGCCAAGTTGGTAGCGATGCGGAACATCCAGGTGGTGAACTTGGCGCTGGGCTCGTACTGCTCGCGCGCGCGATAGACGCGCAGAAACACTTCTTGCGCCAAATCCTCGGCACTGGCCTGGTCGCGAACCATGCGATAGAGGAAATGGACCAAAGGAGTCCGATAACGATGGAGTAAAAGCTCGAAGGACACCTCCTCCCCGGCTTTTACGTCCAGCATCAGTTGGACGTCGGACCTGACCATGGCCTCCACAGTCTATCCAACCCTTGAGCTGTCAAAAAGTTGCGGGGACATCGCAGCGGCGAAAGGGGCAATAACGCCTACGAGGATACTCCTAAACGGCTGACAATGGGACAGTTGCTTGCTTGATGGCCGATTGGCTCGCGACTGCGACATGGCCGTGGCCGAATGGGATTCCGCGCTCAGGCCTCAACCGCCGTGGCGGAAGAGAATCGTATCGCCTTCCTGCACGACGTATTCCTTGCCTTCCAGGCGGACCTGCCCACGCTCGCGCGCGACGGCGATGCTGCCTGCTGCCAGCAAGTCTTCGCAGCGCGTCACCTCGGCGCGGATGAAATTGCGCTCGATGTCGGTGTGAATCACGCCAGCGGCTTTCACGGCGGTGGTGCCGCGGCGAATGGTCCAGGCGCGCACCTCGGGCTCGCCCGCGGTGAAGAAGGAGATCAGCCCGAGGAGGCGATAGGTGGCCGCGACCAAGCGATGCAAGCCCGATTCCTTTAACCCATAGGCGGCTAGTAGTTCGGCGCCGGCGACTTCGTCGAGCTCAGCGAGTTCGGCTTCGACGCGTCCACAAATCGATACGACAGCGCATTGCACGCCGGTACCCAACTTCTCGAGGCCGTGACGCGCGGCGGCAGTATCGAGTTCGCCCACTTCGTTATCGCCTAAATTGAGGACGTAGAGCATGGGGCGCTGCGAGAGAAACTTGAAGCCGGTGAGGATCTTGCGCTCCTCTGGGTTGAACTCGACCTCGCGCAGCGGGCGCTCGGCAGAAATCGCCTCCTGGCAGCGCAGCAGCAGGGCCTGCTCGCGTTCTAGCACCGGCTCTTTCTTTTTCTTGAGATCTTTTTCCAGGCGCTCGAGCCTGCGCTCGATCTGCTCGAGGTCGGAGAGCATGAGTTCGAGGTCCAGGGTGACGGCGTCGCGCAGCGGATCGACGCTGCCGGCCGAGTGCGGCACAGCGGGATCGTCGAAGACGCGCAGGACGTGCGCCAGCGCGTCCACATCGCGCAGCGGCGCGAGGACGGCGGAATCGCGGGCGCGGCCCTCGGCCATGCCTCCGACGTCGACGTAATCGACGGTGGCGTAGGTCACCTTGCGCGGCTTGTAGAGCGCGGCGAGCTGATCGATGCGCGGCTCGGGCACGCGGGCGACGCCGATGTGCGTGGCGGCGCGCGCCGACTTTTCGTCCAGGTGCGCGCGGGTAAGGATGCGAAACAGAGTGGTCTTGCCGACTTGCGGAAGTCCGATGATTCCAGTTTGCATGGCCCGCGCATGGTAGCACACGCCAGCGCGGGATTCAGGCGCTCAGGGCTTGCGGCTGATGAGCACGAGCGCGGCGATGCCCGCGAGGAGGACGCCCATTTCCAGGCGCACCGAGAGGGTGTGCAAACGATCAAACGAGGCGCGCAGCGCATTGTTCACGGGCGTGGCCGACACCGAGCCCATTTGCGCGCGCAGTGCGTCCATCGTGGCGATCACCCAGAATTGCGAAACGAAGGTCAGCACGATCATCAGCAAGACGAGTAGCGGCGCGGGACGCAGCAGCGCGGCCGGCGAGCGCTCCAGGGCCGCCGTGGCAATCAGATAGATCACGCCTGCGACAATGCCCATGAAGTGGAGCCTGCTCAGCGTCAGGCCTACAAACGCTCCGACCTGATCTTGATTCGAGGAGACGGTGAACGCAGCGGGCGCCACGATCGCGCCGAAGTATAGGATGCTGCCGATCCAGATGCCCAGCGTGAAAAACTGCAGGAAACGAAACAGCGTGGTCATCGCGAAATTCCTCTCGGGAGCGCGCCGCGCAGACGCGCTGGTTCAGGCTACACGTGCGGCGAGCCATTATATCCGGCTTACTTCCGGCGCGCGTCATTCGCTGGGGCGCTCACCCGCCTTGCGGGCCAACTGGTTCGACACATGCGACCAATCAAACACTGCGAGGCAAAGTGAAAAAGGTGGCAAAATGGGAATTCGCGCGATGACCACGCAAGTGGACGAGTACGACGAGCCAAACCAATGGTGGGCGATAAAGGACTTGAACCTTTGACCTCTCCCGTGTGAGGGGAGCGCTCTAACCAACTGAGCTAATCGCCCACGAGTCAGCACAGCGTTAAGCCGTTTGTAACAGATGAGGCAGGTG
>Ga0182024_10019757_pt1 | contig 12378 bp, 12 predicted proteins | sample P32metaG_FD_120480 | JGI IMG/M metagenome (GOLD analysis project Ga0182024, IMG submission 120480) | Permafrost microbial communities from Stordalen Mire, Sweden - P3-2 metaG (Illumina Assembly) | ecosystem: Environmental > Terrestrial > Soil > Wetlands > Permafrost | place: Sweden: Stordalen...
CCAGAGTAACGCGACTGCGATTGCCAGAAGCGGAAATGCAAGAACACTCGCGACGGCTCCGATAAGCTCTCCGAATTCTGCGATAGAAACCATGGCTCGTGCCCCCTTTGAGCAGGGAGCTTAGGCGAAATCTGGCGCGCGTCACATCTGACGCCGTCACGATTTTTCCCCTTTAATTACCGTGAACTGGCCCTTGAATTGGCCGTGATGGCGGGTGGATTGGATGGCATCGGATGGGTCAAGGTTCATCGGGTTTTCGGTTGTCGTGCCGGTCGGCAATTCGCCGTCCAGAGCCGCGTCAATTAATTCGCCGATGCTCCAAATGTGATCCGTCACGCCAAGCTGCATCGCGGGCGTGATCCGGAGCGTTTGATGCACGCGGCAGAAATTGTACCAAGCCGCATAGAGCGCGAACGCCGCGACGTGATGCTCAAACTTCTTGGAGAAGGCATTTGTAAGCCGCGTGAAGCGGCGTTGCTGCATCCGGATCGTAAGGTTCTGGCGTTCGATGAAAGACGTTGAGATTTCGCGCGGATCTGGGCCGCTGCTGCCGTCGGTCTCATCGCGATAGTCACCGGGAGCATTGATTCCTACCAACAGCGACGCGTTATGCAGGGTACGTTGAATGAAATGCGCGACGAACAGCGGGCGTGGGTTTATTGGACGGCCACTCCCGTCGGCGACCTCACAATCACCGAGAAAAGCGGTCGAATCCACGCCGCTATTTTCGCCAAGTTCAGCCTGAAAAACTCCGGGCACCTTCCAGCCAGAGCCATTATTGCCGCACACCTGTTCGCGGAACCACCGTTCGGGACTCCGTACAGGGATCGGCAGAATCTCCGAGAGTGCCGCGACAGTACTCCTAGCGATAAACGCTATCGGCTGGTCTGGGATCGGAATCGAAACAGCGGATACACGAGACCGCAGGATATTGTGCAAGAGATTTTTCCCGGTCAGGAACCAAGGCCGTTCCCGCTTCTGGTGGAGACGATTGCCAATCCCCCAGAGAATCTTGCCAAGGATAGATGGGTAAGATTTGTGATCGCCGGCTGTGTATTGTACCGCAGCGGAGGGGATGAATCTGTCTGGCACAAGACGGGCATTTGGGTTTTTCTCTATTGGGCTGATGCCCGTCGGCACCTTGATTTCAACCCCACCCCAGGTGCCTTGTACGGTGTGAAATTCGATTTTCCACCTTTCGGTGAATATGCCGACTGACGCCAGCGCTGGCGTGAACAAAAACGCGCCCGCAAAAAACACCACCAGAAATGCAGTGGCCGGAATTGAAAATAGAGTGGCCGGATTTGGTTTAATTCGGCCAAAACAGGCCAGCACCAACCGGGGAATCATCCATGTCCGCGACGAGTAATGCTTCTTCTGCCATATACGCACTTCTTTGCGCGATTATCTTGAGCAGCTTTCTATCACCGAACGCTGCCTGTGCAAAGAATCCGCGTACCCTTCATTCGTTCACGGGATACCCAAATGACGGCGATAGCCCAAACGGTCCCCTGGTCAGAGACGGCGCAGGCAACCTTTTTGGGACAACGTATAAGGGAGGAAATGATTGCAACCCTTGGGGCTGCGGTACAATATTCAAAATAGAATCGGATGGCGCGGAGACCGTGCTCCACTCCTTCGCTGGCGGAAGTGATGGGGCTTACCCGTTTGCCGGATTGATCGCAGATAAGTCCGGAAATCTCTACGGCACTACTTCGGGCGGAGGAGGAACTGGTTGCAGCGGCTTTGGCTGCGGGACAGTGTTCAAGCTTTCGGCAGATGGCACAGAAACCGTGCTCTACGCTTTCAAGGGCGGCAGCGATGGAGAGGACCCCCAATTGAGTCTGACGCTGGACGAGGCGGGCAACCTTTACGGCGCTACTCTTGAAGGGGGAGGGGGGACGGGGTGCCTGGGCAGTTTCGGCTGCGGCATCGTGTTCAAGCTGACTGCGGACGGTCAAGAAACGATCTTGCATGCATTTACCGGGGGCAGTGATGGCGCATACCCCGCGGGTGAACTTGTCTTGGACGCGAACGGCAATGCTTACGGCTCTGCCTCGGAGGGCGGTTCGAATCAGTGTAACGGTGGTGGTTGCGGCATCCTATTTAGAATTGCACTGGATGGTGCAGAGACGATCCTTTATACTTTTTGTGATTGCGAGGGCAGTGCATTGCCGGGAGGCACTTTGGTTTTGGACGGAGCGGGCAATCTCTACGGCACGGCGGGCGGCGGCGGAAACGGTTACGGCACCGTATTCAAGTTCACGCCCGATAGCATCGAAACCGCGCTCTATACTTTTCAAGGCCCACCTAACGACGGCGCTTTTCCCGACGGTCTTATTGGAGACGCTCAGGGTAATTTCTATGGCGCTACGGAGCTCGGCGGAGAGATATGCGCCAAACGTTCAAGATACGGTTGCGGGACGCTCTTTGAGCTGACGGCAGGAGGCACCGAGATCGTCCTTTATGACTTTACGCGTCGTGATTTTTGGCCAGGACCCGAAGTCGTTGAAGATAAGAAGGGCAATCTATACGGGGTGACTTCTGGGGGAGGCGATCACTGTCCCGATGGATTTCGGTGCGGAACCGTATTCAAATTTAAACGGTAAACCGTATCGTGCATTGTATAGAGAATAGTCTCTTGAGTGAGGCCTCACGCGCCTGATGCGTGTGAAGGGCGCTGTGCACTTTCTGTCCTTGCCACGATTAAAGTGAATTTGCCGGGGCACGCCGCTGGACAGGGTTGGGGCTTGACGGTTGAATGTACGGGGGGCTTTCGAGAGGAAGACCGATCATGGCAACCGATCCCGAAAAATACCGCGATCTTCTTGAAGAGAAGAAGGCGTTCGCCAGTCTGGCAACCCTGATGCCGGACGGCTCGCCGCAGGTGACACCTGTCTGGTTCGACCGCAAGGACGGCAAGCTGCGCGTCAACACCGCGCGGGGCCGCGTCAAGGCGCGCAACATGAAGGAAGGATCGCATGTGGCGCTGTCGATCATGGATCCCGACAACGCCTATCGTCACTTGCAGGTTCGCGGGACGGTTTCACACGTGACCGAGGATGGCGCCGACGCGCATATCGATTCGCTGGCGAAGAAATATCTCGGGCAGGACAAATATCCCTTCCGGCAGCCGGGCGAGGTGCGGGTCATATACGAGATCACGCCGAAATCCTTTTCCGGAATGGGCTGACGATCCGAGCGCCGGCGCGGACCAAAAGGGGGCATCCATGCGTGCGAAGACGTTGGTGCTCGGCATCGCGCTTGCGTTGATGCTCGCCCAAGACGCGCTCGCAGCCGGAACAAATGCAGATGCGCGCTTCAAGGCGATCTACACGAACGAATGGGCCTGGCGCCAAGAGCAATACGCCGCCCGCGATGAATCCGACAAGCGCCAGCCGATCGTCGATCGTCTGCCGAAGATGGATCCCGCGACCGAAGTCGCGCGGCTCCAGCACTGGAGGGAGGTTCTCAAGGAAGTTGAGGCCATCCCGCGCAGCGCGCTCTCGCCGAAGGAGCAGATCGATTACGACGTCTACCGGCCGCAACTCGCAGCTTTGATCGCGAGCGAACGATTTCGCGAATACGAGATGCCGGTCAATTCCGACACCGCTTTCTGGAGCAATCTGGCGGAGACGGCCCGCGGCGATTTTCGCAGCCTGCAGGATTACAGGAACTACCTGAGGCTGCTGGACGACGTGCCGCGCTATTTCCGTGAAGAGACGGGCGAAATGCGCGCGGGCCTGAAAAGAGGCTTCACACCGCCCAGGGTGACGCTTGCGGGCCGCGACGCGTCGATCGCTGCCGTCGTGAATGCGAAGCCGGAAGACAGCCTGTTTCTTGAGCCGTTCAAGACGAATGGGCTCAATTTGTCGGCCACGGAATGGAACGAGCTCCGCGCGAATGCGCTGAAGGCCGTTCGCGAATCCGTGATTCCCGCCTATCGCGATCTTCTGAAGTTCATGCGCGATGAATACATTCCCGGTGCGCGCACGAGCCTTGCGGCGGAGTCGCTGCCGGACGGAAAGGCTTATTACCGCTCGAAGATTCTCGAATTCACCACGCTCGATCTCGATCCGGCTTCGATCCACAAGACGGGGCTTGCGGAAGTCACGCGCATCCATGCCGAGATGGTGAAAGCGATGCGGGCATCGGGCTTCAAAGGCGATTTCCCGGCGTTCCTGAAATTTCTGCGTAGCGATCCGAGATTCTACGCAAAAACGCCGAAGGAACTGCTGATGGACGCGGCGTGGATCGCCAAGACATTCGACGCCAGGGCGGCGCTCTATTTCGGCATGCTTCCGCGCGCGCGCTTCGCGATCAAGCCGGTGCCGGACGATATCGCGCCGTTCTACACGGCAGGCCGCGGCGGCCCGGGCGTCTATCTCCTCAACACCTACGATCTCAAATCACGCCCCCTCTACAATCTGACCGCGCTGACCCTGCATGAATCCGCGCCGGGCCACGCTTTCCAGATTCCGCTCGCCGCCGAGCGCAAGGACCTGCCCGATTTTCGCCGCCAGACCTACATCTCCGCTTACGGCGAAGGCTGGGCGCTCTATTGCGAACACCTCGGGCTCGAGATGGGCATGTATGATACGCCCTACGATGTGTTCGGCATGTGGGGCTATCAGATCTGGCGCGCGGCGCGCCTCGTCGTCGACACCGGAATTCATTCGCAACGCTGGACGCGCGATCAGGCCATTGCCTATCTCAAAGAAAATACCGCGCTTCCCGAGCGCGAAATCGGCACCGAGGTCGACCGATATATTTCCTGGCCCGGTCAGGCGCTTTCCTACTATCTGGGCGAGATGGCGATCCTGAAGGCGCGCGCGAAGGCTGAGAAATCGCTTGGACCGAAATTCAATCTCCGCACCTTTCACGACGCGGTACTGGAAGTCGGCTCCGTGCCGCTTCCCGTCCTCGAAGCGCGTATCGATCGATTCATCGCTGACGGCGGCAAAGGGCCTTATCCGGACATGGAGTAAGGAGTTCTCACGAACGTGAAATGAAAAGGTGCGCAGAGCCGCATCTTTCGTCCCGCACGTTGGGGGAGAAAATGAAGACGCGGATCAAATCGCCTCGCCCCATTCCTTCGGGATCGGCGTGGCGCGCTGATTGGTGAGAAGCTTGAGGCGGCGCGCTTTCTCTTCGTCCGAAAGCGTTGCGGGATCTTCCTGCAGCTCGGCGCCGACGGCCATGCCTTTGCGCACCGCGGGACGTTCGCCCACTTCCGCAAGCCAGCGCTTTACGTTGGGGAATTCGTCGAGGTCAATGCCGCGCATCTTCCAGCCCGCGGCCCAAGGATAACAGATCATGTCGGCGATCGTGTATTCGCCCGCAGCAAGCCAGCGTTTCTCGAACAGGCCGAGATTCATCACGCCGTAGAGGCGATGCACCTCGTCGCTGAATCGGCGAACCGCATAGGTCTGGTCACCATTTGCCGGCGTCTGCGACGCGCGCATGAAATGGCCCTGTTCGCCGAATTTCGGTCCCTGATTCGCCATCTGCCACATGATCCATTGGACCACGTCATATCTCTTGGGCATCTCCATCGGCCAGAATCGTCCGGTCGTCTCGGCGAGATACATCATGATCGCGCCCGATTCGAAGATCGCGAGCGGATTGCCGCCGACTTTCGGCTCGGTATCCACGAGCGCCGGCATGCGATTGTTGGGCGAGATCCTGAGGAATTCTGGACGAAACTGGTCGCCGCGTCCGATGTGGGTGGGCTTGAGCGCATATGGAAGCTCAAGTTCCTCAAGGAGGATCGTCACCTTCTTGCCGTTGGGAGTCGGCCAGAAGTAAAGTTCAAGCATCGCGCTGCTCCTGCAAAGCTGCGGTGCCCCTTTCCTATCCCCTGGACGTCCGATTCTCGCGATTCATTCCCGCTTGCACAAGAGGGGGCCATGCCCTTTGGCGTCACATCGATGTGTGCGGCGCGGCAAGAAACGTCACGTCGGCTATGCTGGCCGAATTCGAATCGCCATCGGGGGCAACGCTCATGACATGGCTTCTTATCATTCTGGCCGTCATCCTGTTTGGTCTGCTGACCGGATTCCGCGTCGCGCAGCAATATGAGCGAGGCGTCGTGTTCCGCCTGGGCCGCTATGCGGGCACGCGCGGACCCGGTCTCTTCTGGATCATTCCGCTCGGCGTCGAGACCGTAACCAAGGTCGACATGCGCGTGCTGACCGACAGCGTCGAGCAGCAGGAGACGATGACGAAGGACAATGTGCCGATCCAGGTGAACGCCGTGATCTGGTACCGCGTCGTCAAGCCGGACCGCGCGATCATCCAAGTGCAGAACTTCCGCGCCGCAGTAGTCCAGGTCGCGCTCACCACGCTTCGCAACGGGCTCGGCCAATATACGCTCGACGACGTGCTCAAGGAGCGCGACAAATTGAGTGTCGCGCTCAAGGACCGAGTCGATCAGGTGACGGAGCCCTGGGGTGTCGAAATTCAGAGCGTCGAGATGCGCAATGTGGAGATCCCGGCCACCATGCAGCGCGCGATGGCTCAGGAAGCCGAGGCATTGCGAGAAAAGCGCGCGCGCATCATCAAGGCGGAAGCCGAACTCGAAGCGGCGCGCAAATTGCGCGAAGCCGCCGACGAGATCATGAAAACGCCGGCGTCCCTCGAACTGCGGCGCATGCAGATGCTGACCGAAGTGGGCGCGGAGCAGAACAGCATGACGATCGTCATGATGCCATCCGAATTCGTCGACGCTGCTCGGGCTCTGGCACGGAAAACCTAGCGCCCGATACTGCAGTGTTTCGCCGGCTTATGACGAGCGGCAAAACCGCCCCGGGGACGCAAAGTAATGCGCAGCAGCGGCTCGACCTCGATTCCCGGCGCCAGTTCCAGAGTGAAGCGGGCGGCGATCGAGGCAAGAAGAATCGTGGCCTGCTGAAGCGCGAACGTCGCACCGAGGCAGATTCGCGGGCCGGCGCCAAATGGCAGATAGGCATATCGATTCACGCGCATCCGGTTTTCGCCGAGGAAGCGATTGGGGTCGAACTCGTCGGGACGCTCCCAAAGGCGCCGATGGCGGTGAATCACGTAAGGCGCAACGATCGTCATCGCGAGGAAGGCCGCGCCCGTGCCGTCGCGCGCGGCGTGAAGATGGGCCGAAAGCCGAAACTGACCGCGCATCAGCAGCGCGAGGCGCTCAAGTGTCGCGAACGGGGCGAGCCCGTGTGCGAGATCGGTCGCAGCTACAACGTCAGCCACAGCACGATTTCGAGGCTTGGGGCATGACCGCCACCCCTGTCGGTTTGGCGACCATGGTGGCGATGTGACGGGTGAATGCTCGTCATCGAGGAAGGACGAAATGGTACCCCTCCAAGATATCTTCACGGGCGCGACGGAGGAGGCCAAGGACGCACTGCGCTTTTATGAAGAAAATTACTCATCCATCGGACAGTGGATTCCACAGCCTCGGGGAAAAGTGATTCTGACATCCTCCAAGCCCGGTGTTTGCCGCTTCTGTAGTTTGGCGCACCCAAACGTAAGCTTCAGGAAGGAAGCGCACGCAATCCCGGAGTGCTTGGGCAACACTAGCCTCTTCACGAAGTATGAGTGCGACGCCTGCAATAAGTTTTTTGGCGATGGCATCGAGACAAATCTCGGTAGCTGGTCCAAGGCGCAGCGCGCCTTGTCTGGTGTTCGCGGGAAGCGGGGGGTGCCTAAGCTGAAGGAAGAATCGAGCAGTCGATGGCGTTTTGAACACGATCCCACGGGAATTAAGATTACGCAGGACGAGACTGATCCAATCGCCGTCGTGAATGAAGTTACGAAAGAAATCACGCTTACAGTTCACCGAGACCCATATACCCCCGTCGCTGTTCTGAAAGCATTCGCGAAGATGGCTATTTCACTCCTTCCAGAAGAAGAGTTGCCGAGCTTCCACGCTGCCATCGCATGGATTCGTAACTCCGATCACCAAATCGGCTTGGTGAAGACCTCTTTTTTTCCTGTCCTTTATACCTTCGTCCCTGGAAATAACCCCCTGGTAGACTCAGTGATATTGCTTCGGCGGCGGCGTGACACATTACCGGTCCCATATGTAACCGTTGTCCTCACCTACGGAAATGAGGTGTTCCAGACAGTTTTGCCTAGCTTGGAACGTGACGCGGCCCTTTCGGGGCAGAAGGTCAGATTCCCCTTTTTCCCGACACCCTACGAACTCGCCCGCGATCTTGAGCCAGTGGCCCCGATACAGCGCGAACGGTTAGACCTTACGGGCCGGTCTCTCCTTGCGAGAGAGACGATTCAGACGGTGTTGCGCTACGAATTAAGCAAAAGGGACGAGGCGGCGGGCAATGGCACCGCTGCCTAATCTCAGCCGATGCCCGGCTCAGAGCATCCGACTAAGGATCATTCAATGACCGACGCCAGGGAGACGGTTCAAGCCGTGGGGGAGATATTAACTCGCTTTCTGAAATCCGGCCCAACGTCTCCCGATCATGTGCAAGAGACCAGGACAACGATTTCCAAGCTTGCCCGTTCCATAGCGGTCAGCGCCGACGAGGCGGCGGCCAGCTACGAACGGGTGTGCAGAGAATTTCCTGACAAGGTAATACAGGTCAAGGGCATACCGACACGGACGATTTGCGGTGAACGTGAAAACCAATCCAACATAGTTAGTTCTAGCGGCAATCACATAGCGCAAGAATTCGATGCCCTGTTGCCGTCTCTAAAAAAGCGCTTTGAATGGTGCGTTACAAACTATAATTCAGAAGCAAAAACGTACCTCGACGGACAACTTCATCAGTTCGACGCGCTGTTGCAGCAATTCCTAGAGCAAGTTCCCATCGGTGGAACCAAAGACAAAGCGATCAAAAGCCGAATTGCCGAAATTAAAAAAGGGCTTCGATCGTTGACAGAATGGGATCGATTTTTTTATGTCCATAAAGCGAGGAGTTTTCCTGCCGAGGTAGATTGTCTCTTTGCGCTCGAAGGCAATCCAATTGCTGCAATATGGGACTACAGCCCAACAGACGAGCAAGGCGACTACCCAAAGATTTACGACCACAAGCAGCGGCATGACCTTGTATATGTCGTGCGCGGCAATTGGGCCATCACCAAGGGCCTCATGAATGAGGGAGCCAATGGCTATTTAGATGAAATCACCCGACCTAGCCAAGAAGTCGGCTGCATGTGCCATCTTCGATGGCTTTACTCAATCCGTGATCTGCCAAAGAACATGGTGACAGAGAAGGGCTGCTCTGAGCTTAAGCGTGTGAGCGCAGCAATCTGATTTTCGCCGCGTCGCGGGCATCACTGGTGCTCGCGACGACCTTCAGCGTGACGCACGTCCAATGGCGCGTCCCTTCGGGCCACGCTCTACTCGCTTCCGCTCCCCGAGCCGCGAAGGCGTCTCGGCCGTCTGGTGACGATCCTTCGCGCGTTGCTGCGCTTCGCTCCACAAGCGGAGAGCATCTGGCGATCGCACTTTCACCCGCGCTTGCGCGCTCATTCGGGTGCGCCGGAGGGTGGGTGCGCAAACGGTTACATCAGTATACGGATAATCGCGCGAATTCGAACGGGCGCAGATCGATCGAACTTCGGCCGTTAGCTATGATTTCGGCCACTGCTTCGCCCAGCGCCGGCGAATGCTTGAACCCGTGGCCCGAGCAGCACGAGGCGATGATCACGCGGCCGCTTTCGGGATGGCGGTCGAGCACGAATCCGAAATCCGCGGTGACGGTGTACAGACAGGTTGATGCACGCGTGCAGGTTGCGCTCAATTGCGGCAGGAAGGGTGCAACATAGGCTGCGTGCATGGCGGCAGGTTCGCTCGCGCCAACCTCGCTTCCGGGGGCAGCTGCCGTCGTCGCTAAGTCGAATTGTTCAGTCGCGATCTTGACTCCGTTGCCGTCGATGTCCGGAAATCCGTAGATGGATTGTCTGCGGCCGCTCAATTCCCAGATGAAGACGGGAAACCGGCCTGCGCCGAACAACCCTGCCAGGTCCGCAAACCAGAACAGGGCCTGGCGATAGATTCGGAAGTGCCGCGCGAGGCTCGCGTCGAGCAGCTCCGGTAGCCACGGCCCCGCCGCCACCACGAGCTGTCCCGCGACGTAGGTGTCTTTATCGGTCGTGACGACGACATCGGCCCGGCGCGGCGCGAAGCTCAGGACGCGTTCGTTCACATGAATCTCGGCGCCATGGTGTCGGGCCAGTTCGAGCTGCGCGGCGAGGCAGGCTTCAGGCCGCAGGAATCCGCCACCCGGCTCGAAGTAACCGATCTCGTCATCGCGAATACGAAACTGGCCGTAGCGGCGGCGGATCGCCTCCGCGTCCAATATTTCGTGGGCAATGTGGTATTTCCGGGCTGCCGCTACCGTGTTCGCGAAGAAGTTCTCGACATGGGTGAAGCTTGTCCTGGCCGGGCTTGAGAGAACAAGGACACCCCGGGTTGTTAATAGCTTGGCGCCGGTCTCGCTCTCGATCTCGCGCCACAGAACGTGCGAACGCAGCGCCAGCGGCGTGAAATGTTCACCCTCACCGATGGCGCATCGCGTAATTCGGGTTTCGCCATGAGACGAGCCCTGCGTGTGCGGCGGGGCTAGGCGGACGACGCCGAGCACGCGGATGCCGCGGCGGGCAAGCTGGAGCAGCACGGCACTTCCCAGCGCCCCCAGGCCGAGAACCAGGGCATCGAACGCTTTCATCGGGCGGGTCGGGCAGGCTGTAGGACGGCATCAGGCAGGATCGCGTTAACGTCGCCCGGGAAAATCGACGACCGAGTCTCGCCCCTCTGTGCCATTCCCGCACAGGCGCGCGTTCGGCTCTTGCGCACCAGTTGAATCAATTCGAGGCCATACCCACGTTTGTGTTGCATTTTAGTGCCGCCCTTTGGACTTTGTGACGCAGGAGACCGGGGTATGACACCCTGTCACGTTCCGCGCGTTTCATCTCTGGTTCAGATTAGGGCTGGCACAAGAATCGCACTATTCGCCCTGTGGAGCGACGGAGCGTTGCCATGAAGCTGACATTTCTTCCCACAATGACCGACCTGCGCGAGATGCTCGGGGACAAGCTCTATGTCGAGTTTGTCTGGATGTGGCGCGAACAGGAACAGGCCGTGCGCACCCAGGAGCGCCGCGCAAAATGGTGCGAGCAGCTGCCCGTGCGCAACGCCGAAGAATGGCCGCAACCTTTGTTTCAGCGGATCGAGTCGCCTCAGCCTGTGCGCATTCCAGAGGCGAAGCCGGCCCAGGTCGCGCTGCTGCGCCGCGGCGTTCAGCGGCTTCTCGAGCAAAAGGCGGTTAACGCACCGGACTGGATGAATTCGGTCGGCGGAAGCGACCAGGACGACGAGCCAGCGTTACCGCCTGCCCGGGTCGTTAACGGTTATCACGCCGCGGCCGAGTAGAGCGGACCGTCGGCGCGCTGTCGCGGCTACCGGGCGTTGTTGCGGCTGGGCGTCCGCGGGGAAATGCCTCGAATAGTCAGGCTGGTCGGGAAGTGTCCGCGGCTGCGTGGCTGGCGGTTTATTCCCGCGTTGTGCATTCCCCTTCTCGCCTGCTCTCCACAGGCCGAGCCCGAAGCTGCGAAATCCATCGAATCGGTCCTCATGCGCCAGGAAGCGGCGTGGAATCGCGGCGACATCGCAGCGTTCATGTCGGGTTACTGGAAGAGCCCGGACGTGCGTTTTCTCTCCGGCGACAAGATCGTGTCGGGCTGGAACGAGACGCACGCACGCTACCGCGCGAAATATGCAACGCGCGCGCAGATGGGCACCCTCGGTTTCACCGATCTTCGCGTGGACATGCTTGCCCCCGACGCGGCGCTCGTCGTCGGCCGATGGCGGCTCGAGCGCGCAGGCGATCGGCCGCACGGCGTCTTCTCGCTGATTTTCCGCAAGATTTCCGGCCGTTGGGTGATCGTGCTCGATCACACCTCGTGAGCTTGCGCGGCTAGGACTCGCCCCTCCGGCCTGCCTCGAACAGAAACCAGGTGCGCCGCTCCGCTTCGTCGATCCAGATCTCGAGAAGGCTCGCAGAGGCCACGTCGCCGTGCTCGTCGCACAGACCATGCGTCTCGCGCATGTAGCCTGTCAGCTGCTTGTTGTCCTCGCGAAGCTCGGCCAGCATGTCCAGCGGCGTCACATATTCCGCATCATTGTCCCGCAGCCGCTGCAGGCGCGCGATGTGGCCCACCGAGCGCAAAGTCGTGCCGCCGAGCTTGCGGGCGCGTTCGGCAATGGGATCGGTGATGGCAAAGATCTGGTCGGCCTGCTCGTCCAGCAGCAGGTGATAGTCGCGGAAGTGCGGGCCGGACATATGCCAGTGAAAATTCTTCGTCTTCAGGTAGAGTGTGTAGGCGTCGGCGAGGAGCGTGGTCAGGGCCCCGGATATGTCCTTCGTC
>Ga0182024_10019758_pt1 | contig 12377 bp, 12 predicted proteins | sample P32metaG_FD_120480 | JGI IMG/M metagenome (GOLD analysis project Ga0182024, IMG submission 120480) | Permafrost microbial communities from Stordalen Mire, Sweden - P3-2 metaG (Illumina Assembly) | ecosystem: Environmental > Terrestrial > Soil > Wetlands > Permafrost | place: Sweden: Stordalen...
GGTAGCGGCCAGAACTCGCTTCGGAGGCTCCAGCCCGTACTTCTGCCACCGGCGACAACCGCGAACTGCCCAGGCCAAAATGCCAGGCAACTCGGCTTGGAGAACCGCTAATAGCTCGCGGTCTACTTCGTCGATGCCGATCACTACCTCGAACGGAAGTACATGAATTCGGCGCCACAGGGCGTCGTCCGTGCTCCGTAACCGCGGCGGATGGTTGGCGACGAACCATAGCTTGAACTGGGGTGTGTACTCGTCAAACTCGGCATATAGATAACGCGCTGTGATGCGATCGCCGCCTGTGATCTGCTTAATGAGTGCCTCGTCAAGCTGCCGGTTCGGGTTCGACTCAACGGCCGACACCATTCGGGCCCCTTGAAGCCGAGCGAGGTCGTTGCTCACACCACTCGTCACGTGCTTCGCCAGCAGCGTCTCGGTCGGCGTGCTGCAGGCGTAATCGCCGAGTACCTGCTGCATGATCTGAATCAGCGTGCTCTTGCCGTTCTTCCCCGCTCCCTGAAGGAATAGAAAGCACTGCTCGGTAACCTCTCCGGTCAGGGTGTATCCGGCAAAGCGCTGAACGAAGCGAATTAGGTCCGTGTCGTCGGCAAAAATCTCACGGAGGAACCGCGTGAAACGAGTGCACTCAGCCTTGGGGTCGTAGAGAGCGCCGGCTCGGCGCGTCAGATAGTCGGCTGGATCGAACGGCAGTAGGCTCCTGGTTCGGAGGTCCAGCGTGCCATTCTTGACGTTGATGAGCCACGGGTCCGTATCGAAGTCGGCGATCGAACGCGTCGCATGCGGTTGTGCCATTTCGAGGGCACGTTTAACTGCGCCAGCCCCCAGGGACAGCTCTGCCCAATGCCGGCGATCAGCACGTTGATGGTCGGGGAGGAGAACAGCCTCGCCCGCGATCAGCCGCGCTGACTCCTGAGCAAAGACGAGCTGCTGCTTGGCACTGTCCGCCCGCCATACCTCACCATCGAACACGAACCATTTCTGTCGCTCCGGGACGAAGCGGAGAGATGCGCCGTGCCGCCTGACGAGCCTGTGGGCATTGTCGGTGTCCGTCTCGCCCCGCCTCGCCAATTCGATTTGAAGCGGATCGGCGACCGCGGAGGAAGTCTGAGCGCTTTTGCGGTTACGAGGGTGCGCGATACCTCCGCTGAGGCCGCTGGCCAGCGTCGCCTGGACCTCGGCGGCCTTGAGCCCAGCGGCCAGTGCCGCCTGCTTCAAGCTGGCCTCGACCTCAGCGCGGCCAATTTCGCTCACCGCGATCAACTGCCCCATCGAGAAGGCGGCGGCGTTGAGGCGGTCGTTACGCTTTCCCTCGGACTCGTTCCGTACCGCGGTCGCTTCGCCTTTCAACGCCGCAGCCGCGTACGACGAGGGCTTATCCGGTTGGCGGGCGGCGGCGGGGTCCGGTGAGGACCCTGAATATCCCCCTAACAGGGCGAGCAGCCAATCTGGAATTTTGGCGATTTCTACTTCGCTTGGCTTCCGGCCGTTCGCGTAGCGGTATGGGTCGCCATTTTCGCCGACGCTGCCGGCGCCGACAACGTAGCCGCCCTCGCCACGCCCATCCAAGCCTGGCCCTAGCGTCGAGACGCTGTTGCTCAACGGCTTGTCGGAGCAGAAGTAATAGTGAGCGCCTCGGGGCGTGCGGACTCTCACTGTCAATGGCAAGCGGCCGTACTGTTCCTGCAGAAGTTTCAGAGATCGACGCCCCTTCTTGCCATCGACATCGAGGACGAACAGTCCCAGCTTGCCCCCGGTCGCGATGCCGACGTTCGCTTTCGGATGCTCTGCCCAGAGACGATCAACCTTTTCCCTCTTGCGAGTGGCAACTTTCTGCCAACCCTTAATCGGCGGGGCTTTTGAGCGAGGGCGAATGGGGAAAACCCTGAATCCGGCTTTTCTTGCGGCGCGAGCAGCTTTTGAGAACGAAGATAAAACCGTCAAATTGATCTCCATTATAGATAGAATAGTAGACAAGATTAATAACCAAATAACTCGCGGAGAAACCGCAGCGTTTCTGGCTTGGGAGATCGCCGGAGAAGACCTAATTATCGAGGAACTATAAAATTTATACTTCATATTACTTCTTACTGATGGAGCCAACCCGGCATTGTTCAATCCATGCCTCCAGATCCGCCCGTTTATAACGTGGACTTCTGGATCCGATGAGAACCGGGTCGATTGTGAGAACGTGGGGCCGCCCTGAGCGGCGATACATCCGCTGCTTTCGGACCCACTCCGGCGACATTCGCAACACTGCTGCGATATCAGAGTCAGAGCATAAGGTTTCCATCGGGATATGGTCCTAGATCATTAGTGCTGCGCCTGGGCCCGGGCACAAAGGCTATGCGGCTGCCTTCTGCCGCGCCTTCTGATCGGCGGAGAGGGCACGGCGGATCAGTTCGTCTGGCACCGTGAGGATCGCGCTAACCATCTCTGCGGCCCCTCCGGCAACGTCGACGCACATGAGGTAGGTGCCGGGCTGAACCCCAGCGAAATCACCGGCGACTTGGTACGACATCGGCGGGAGAGAAGGCTGGGGCGTAGGTTTCGCTGCGCGGCGGGCGGCGCGCCCCTTTTTTGCCAGGTCTTCGATGCCGTGATACGTACCGCGCTTGCGTCGCGCCTCGAGTTCTGCCGAGAACGCCTCGTCTGTCATCTCTGCCCGGATCACATAGTCGATGGCGCCGGCGAATGTCGTGGCGCGGCGCTGCATGCGCTTGCGTATTGCCGTGTCCTTGCCCGACGTCGCGTCAGCGAAGATGGCGCGTATCAGGGGCGAGCAGGGAATACTCGCGTTGCCGTGCTGCTTTATGCCAGCCTCGAGAGCACGCTCGATAATGAGTTGGTTTGGTACTTTGCCGTCAACGACGAGCCGCCATGCACGGATGCCCGAAAGGGCCAGATCCCTTTGCAGCGGAGCGAGACGTTTGCCAGCATCCTCAGTCTGCTCGGAAGTCGCGTGCTCGATTTTAATGATTTCCCGGGCCAACTCCCCGGCCTCGCTGAGCGCGCGGTCGAATTGGTCGCGTGACGGGTCTAGCCGACGAGGTGGGTCTTCCTCAAACTCAACGGCAGCCTTCGTTGTGTTGGAAATCTTCTGCGCAAAAAATTCTATCGGGCTGGCGGCCTTTTCCACCCACAATTGCGCCTCAATGAGTGCGGTGTCATCGGCGGCAGCGGCTTGCGATCCGCCGGCTCCGAGGTCCTGTGCCATCACGGTAGACGCGATAACCGCCTCGGCGTGCAATTGCTTCTGCATACATAGTCCTCACTACTATCGGTCGCCCGTTGGGAGCCCCAAACGGATCTTGATCGACAAATAAGACATAAGTTGTCTTTAGTCAATAAGGAATTTACAGCCCACCCATGCGCGGACATCGTGCTTGGTGATGGGTGGGCTGCGCGGATGAGGGGAATGCAGCGCCGCCGGGGGCGCATAGCAAAAGAGGTGATCAGATCGCTACTGCCCTACTCCCAGGCTTTGACGACTTCGCGCGGGCCTGACCGCTAAGTTAATCAGCCCGCGCCTTCATTCCCGCGCGGACGGCGGAGGCCCGACTGGTAGAGCGCCCTTGTATTGGCAACTGAGGCCTAGTGCGGCGGCGCCCGGGCTCTCCAGGTGATGGAACCTCTAAGAGGCCGAGGTCAGTGGCTAGTTGTTTAACGTCTATGCAGAGAAGGGATCGACCATCGGCTGGCATTTCCTCCATTGTAACGATTTTACAGCGTGGGGGCGAGCCAGTGAAGGAGAATTCAAGGAACTTTCTTGGAAATGTTCTAGCGAATGCAACTAGGCTGTCTTCGTTGTTCACATCCTCAATTTTCCGAAGAAGACGTTTCATTGTTCCCACAGTGACATTCCATCTAGCACATTCAAACAAGATGGCGGCTCGGAGGATCTCGTCTCTCGTAAATATCCGACTCTTGCCCTTGCCTGTATGCACCGCCCCCGTTGGTCGGAGGAGACCCTCACTGACCCAATATCGCACCGTACGAAGATGCGATGGGTCTTCGGGCAGATTGAATGCCTCGCGCAATGCCTTAACGACGGCACGTAACGTGAAAGTGTCTTCGCTCATGCCGCCTCTGTAAGCCATAAATTGTCTTATGTCAATGAAGTTGGCTTAGGAATTCACGGGTAGCTAGGCAGATTGAATGCCCTTTCGATTTTCTCGGCAGCCTCTTCGCTCGCTGATCCGACGATGGCGGCATAGTGCTTCTGAAGCATGCTAAGATCCGAATGGCCTATCCGGCCCGCCAAGGTTCGTAAATCGACGCCCGCGACAGCGGCGTGCGTACTGTGGGTTCGCCTGAGGTCGTGAATCGTAACGTCGCCGAGCCCCGCCTTGCGTCGGGCAGCTTCCCAGCGTCTCCGGAGGGTCATCTTCGAGATAGGGAATAGGCGCTCGTCCGCGGCAGGCCTTCGGCCCTTCTGACGATCTAGAATGTCTCGCATTGTGCGCGTAGCCACGACAAACCTTGGATGGCCGCTCTTGCTGTGCTTGACGTCAACCATTACACGGTCGGGGCCAAGCTCACGGACGTCGGACCATGTAAGCGCCTGCATCTCGCCCTTGCGCATGCCCGAGTGAACCGCCCAAAGGATGAAATCTGGCAGCCATTCGGCTTCCGTCTCGGCGACGGCCAGCAGCGCGACCAGTTCCTCGGTGGTCAGAAACCGTTGGCGGGCGACAGCTCCTCGTATGGGGTCGGCGTTTTGGGTCGGCGATTTCTCGATCAGCCCGGAGCGAACGGCATCGTTGAGGATGGCTCGGAGGGTGTTGAACTGGCGTTGCACCGTGCTCGGCTTCGCACCGCCAAGACGGTGCGCAATCCATCGGTTTACGTCCGCGGTCGACACCTGCTTGATGGCGAGCTTGCCGAAGGCGGGCAGGAGATACTTGTGAACCGCGATGCGCTCTGTCTCGATCGCCCGGGCTCGAACCGCGGCACGGCCAAGCCATCCCGTGGCGAAGATCTCGAAGGTGATGCTGGGCGCTTCCTCGAGCGGATCACCGCGGTCAGCCTTGCCCTGCAAGTCCCGATGCTTGTCGAGCAGCGTCGCCCAATCCCAAGAATCCAAACTGCCCACCTTGATCTCGACTGAGGCGTTCGGGACATAGCTCTTGCCGTTGAGGACGCCGCCATGGGGCAATCGGACTTTTAGCCAGGCCGTGATCCCACGCGCTCCGCGAAAGACCCCGATCCCGTTGAGGTATTTCGGGCGCTTTTCCATGACAGCCGGCAAGGACGCGATGAGCTGGTCATACTCAGCGAAACGGGAGGGACGGCCTCGACGGGTCGGCAGCATCGTGGTAATGCAGTGGGGAATCCAGTGGGGAATTTGCCAGATCGGCCCGCTCATGGCAATTCCATTCCCCACTCGATCCCCACTGGGAACGGCGATAAATGCTCATGAATGGTAGGAACACCAGGAACAGAGCCAAGTGTAATGCTAGGGTTTCTGCGGAACAGCGATACCGTCAGGTAACCGCAGGAACGCTCGACACACCCTTCACACGGGTGGGGTCGTAGGTTCAATCCCTACCGCGCCCACCATGCGGCCAGCCTGGACGCCGTTGCCATGCCGCTTCTCGAAATCGAGCAAATGCCGCTTGTCGCCGGTTTGTCGGTGCCGGGGCAGTTCTATGCCGTGCTGCGCGAGCCGGCGCTGCTCGCCGGCATGGCGCTGCCCGGCCGCACGACACCGTGGGACAGGCTGCACGACGCGGGGTTTCGCCATGTCGTTTGCCTGACCGGATCGCCGGCGCATTACGATCCTCATCCGCTGAAGATGTTGCACGCCACCTTCCTTCAGGACCTCGTCGGCGGCAACGACCCGGATGACCCGGCCGGCGAGGCGAAACTCATTCAAAGCGCGGTTACCGCCGCGCTCGGCCGCCTCGCGGCGAAGGAGGGCGTCGCCGTGCATTGCATGGGCGGGACGGGACGAACCGGCACGGTGCTCGGCTGTACCCTGCTCCCGCTCGGCTATCGGGGGCCTGACATCGTCGCCTATCTTCACCGGCTGAACCAGGCGCGCGGCCGGCACGGCTGGCCCGAGGCGCCGTGGCAGGCAGCGCAGGTGCTCGCCTTCCCCGCTTCCGGCGAGCCCTGCTGCGTGAATCTGACGGCGCCAAATTGACGGACCAGCCCGAGCGCCTGCCTCCGCCGCCATTCTGGCGAACGCGCTATTTCGCCCTCGACGTGCTTCCGCGCCGTGACTACCTCGATCCTCTGGAAATCCGCCGTGTCATTCGCCGACCCGAGCGCCGCGAAGTGCAGCCTGACGGCCGCATTCGCCTGTGGGGCTACGCGCCGAGTCTCGGAGGATATCTGCGGGTCGTGCTACTCTCCGACGGAGAAACGGTGCACAACGCGTTTCTCGACGAGGAACATGGATGAAGCTGTCCTACGACAAGGCCACCGATAGCCTCTATATCGAGCTTCGGCCCGCGCCCGCGCGGCGCACGCGCGAGATCGAGCCGGACGTGATGCTCGACCTCGGCGACGATGGCGAGCCGGTCGGCTACGATCTGCAGCATGCCTCGACGAAGCGGGACCTGATCCTGTCGATCATCCTCGCGGCCGAACCCAAGGTCGCGGCCGAATAAACATCGCTCCAGGGAGAAACCGCCATGCGCCGCGCCGTCATTGTCTCGACCGCCCGCACACCGATCGGCCGCGCCTATCGCGGCGCGTTTAACGACACCCAGGCGCAGGCGCTGGCCGGACACGCGATCGCCGAGGCGGTGAAGCGCGCCAAAATCGATCCCGGCGAGATCGATGACGTGATCCTCGGCGCGGCCCTGCAGCAGGGCAGCCAGGGCTCCAACGTCGCGCGGCAGAGCGCCTTGCGCGCCGGATTGCCCGACACCGTCGCGGCGATGTCGCTCGACCGGCAGTGTTCGTCCGGCATGATGGCGATCGCCACCGCGGCCAAGGAGATCATGCATGACGGCATGCAGATCGCGGTCGGCAGCGGGGTCGAGTCGATCTCGCTGGTGCAGAACGATCACCTCAACCGCTATCGCAGCCAGGACCAGGAATTGGTCGAGATGGTCCCGGCGATGTACATGACGATGATCGAGACCGCCGAGACCGTCGCCGAGCGCTACGGCATCTCGCGCGAGGCGCAGGACGAATACGCGCTGCGCTCGCAGCAGCGCACCGCCGCGGCGCAACAGGCGGGCCGCTTCGACGATGAGATCGTGGCGCTGCCGTCGACGATGCTGGCGACCGACCGCAACACTGGCGAGACCAGTCCCAAGCCGGTGACCTTGGCCCGCGATGAGGGCAACCGGCCGGAGACCAATCTCGAAGGTCTGGCGGCGCTGAAGCCGGTGTTCAAGGACGGGCTCACGGTCAAGGAAGGCAAATACATCACCGCCGGCAACGCCTCGCAATTGTCCGACGGCGCCTCGGCCGCGGTGCTGATGGAGGAGAGCGAGGCGGAGCGGCGCGGGCTCCAGCCGCTCGGCATCTATCGCGGCATCGCCGTCGCCGGCTGCAACCCCGACGAGATGGGGATCGGACCCGTCTTTGCCGTGCCGAAACTGCTCGCCCAGCACGGGCTGAAGATCGACGACATCGACCTGTGGGAGCTGAACGAGGCCTTCGCCGTTCAGGTCATCTATTGCCGCGACAGGCTCGGCATCCCGCACGACCGGCTCAACGTCAACGGCGGGGCGATCTCGATCGGCCACCCCTACGGCATGTCGGGCGCGCGCATGGTCGGCCACGCGCTGATCGAAGGGAAGCGGCGCGGCGCCAAGCTCGTCGTCTGCACGATGTGCGTCGGCGGCGGCATGGGCGCGGCCGGCCTCTTCGAGGTGGCGTGAGTTGCGCTAGCCGGCGAAACACCGGACAATACAGGCGCGAAACGCGGAGACCCGCATGATCGCCCGGATTTTCTGCACTTCAGCAGCTCTCGGCTTGGCCGGCCTCGGGTTTTTCGAGAACCCGGTGGCGGCCAGCCCGGTAAACCTGTTCGGGATCTTGTTCCTGTTCATCTCCGGTGTCGTCTGGTTCGGCTGGGACATGATCGTCGCCGCCTACGCCTATCGCGAGGAAATCTGCCCGAACAACGGCCGCGCCTTTCTGCAAACCGTTCGCCTCGGGCCAGTGCTGGTCGGCGGATTGGTCCGCAAGAAATGACGCTGCTCGAACAGATCGCCGAAAAGATCGTCGCGATCCGCTACGAGGATCTGCCGAAAGAGGCGGTCTATTGGGCCAAGGCGGCGATCCTCGACACGGTCGGGGTCACGCTCGCCGGGTCGCGCGAGGCGTGCACGCGCATCGTCGAGCAGGTGCTGGCGGCCGAAAGCGCCGGCGGCGACAGTCTCGTCTTCGGCGGCGACCGCCGCGTGCCGCCACTGGTCGCCGCGCTGGTCAACGGCACCGCCGCGCACGCGCTCGATTTCGACGATGTCAGCAATTCGCTCGGCGGCCATCCCTCGGCGCCGATCTTGCCGGCCCTCTTCGCGCTCGCCGACAGCCGGGATTGCGACGGCAAAGCCTTCATCGCCGCCTATGTCGCCGGGTTCGAGACCGAAACGCGGATCGCCCGCGGCGTCCATTTCCACCACTACGAAAAGGGCTGGCACCCGACCGCGACCCTCGGCGTCTTCGGCGCGACCGCTTCGTGCTGCCACCTGACGCGCCTCGACGCCGCCAAGACCGCGCAGGCGCTCGCCATCGCCGCCTCGTTCGCCAGCGGCATCAAGGCCAATTTCGGCACGATGACCAAGCCGCTTCATGTCGGCCACACCGCGCGCGATGGCCTCTTCGCGGCGCTCCTGGCGCAAGACGGCTACACCGCCAACAGCGGCGCGATGGAGCACCCGCAAGGGTTCCTCATGGTCTACAACGGCGAAGGCAATTTCGACGCCGCGGCGATGCTCGCGGATTGGGGCAACCCCTACGACGTCGTCCGCCCCGGCCCCGCCTTCAAGCAGTATCCCTGCTGCGGCAGCACCCACCCGGCGCTCGACGCGCTGCTGGCGCTGCGCGGCGAGCACGCGATGCCGGCCGGCAACATCGTGCGCATCGACTCGTGGACGCACCCGCGCCGCCTCGCCCACACCGACCGGCCCGACCCCAAATCCGGGCTCGACGCCAAGTTCAGCGTGCAATACTGCCTCGCCCGCGCGGCGTTGCAGGGTCAGGTCCGGCTCGAGGATTTCGAGGGCACCGCCTACGACGACCCGGCGGTGCGCGCGCTGATGACCCGCATCCACGCCGCGCCGCATCCCGATGCCGGCACCACGAACGAAGAGGCGCTCGGCGCCGAGGTGCGCGTCACCTTCGCCGACGGCGAGATCATCGCCAAGAAGGTTTCGGCCGCGCTCGGCCGCGGCCCCGACAACCCGATGCCGGCCGGCGCGCTTGCCGCCAAGTTCGTCAACTGCGCCAGCCGCGCGCTGCCGCAAGCGTCGGTCGCGCGTCTGCAGCAGATGCTCGAAACCCTCGAAACCGCGCCAAGCCTCAAGGCAGTCATCGCGGCGATCGCGGTGCCGGAACGGCTGGCGGCGGAATAATTGGGCCGCGGGCGTCTCGCCCGGAGCGCGTGGCAGGCTTCGCCCTTTGCGCGCCGTACCCGCCGCTCACTTTCGATTTGTCACGCACCTTGAGAGGACCGCCATGCTCCGTTCGATGATGCCTGCCCTTGCCACGGCGATATTGGCCTGGGCCGGCGCAGCCCAGGCTGCCGACGCGCCCACCCTCGCCAATACGCCCCCCGTCGTCGTCAAGACCGAACCGCCGGCCGGAGCGAGCGACGTGCCCGCCAGCACGACCGAGATCCGCGTCACCTTCAGCAAGAAGATGCGCGACAAAGCCTGGTCGTGGGTGATGGTGTCGCAGGACTCTTTTCCAAAGCTGGCCGGCGACCCGCATTATTCGGCCGATCTGATTACCTGCATCCTCCCGGTTGCGCTTGAGACCGGCCACACCTATGCGATCTGGATCAACAGCTCCGGAGCGCAAAACTTCCAGGATTCCGACGGCCACAACGCGGTGCCCTATCTTCTGGTATTCAGCGCAAAATAGGGCGTCGCTACAGCATCTTCTCCATGTAGACGCTGACCCCGTCGTCGGGATAATCGCCGAACGGGCCGCGCTCATGGTAGCCGTTGCCGCGATAGAGCCGCAGCGCGGCGTGATTGAGGTTGCCGGTTTCGAGCTGGATCACCCGCGTGCCCTGCGCGCGCGCCGCCGTCTCGGACGCCAGCAGCAGCGCCAACCCCACCCCCTGGCCGCGCGCCGCGTCGGTGACGAAGCAGCGCTTCAATTCGCCCCGGTCGGGGGCGGTGCGGACCAGCGCCATGCAGCCGAGCGCCGTGCCGCCGCGCCGGGCGACGAAGAAGCGGACATTGCCCGCGAGCAATTCCGGCATGTCGATCATATGCCGGTGCTCGGGCGGGTAGAGCGAGGCGGCGAACTCGTCCGATTGCCGCAGCAGTTCGATCGCCTCGCCCTGGTCCGGGCGTTCCTCGGCGACGGCCGGCCTGGCGTCGCTCACTCCGCCGCCTGTTGCAGCGGACGGCTGGCGGCCTGCATCTGCCGGTCATAGGCGTCGCGCCACTCGAGCCCGGCCTCGGAGAGGAAATCGCCGCTGCGCACCGGGTAGAGCTTCTCGGGGTCGTCGACCCCGGGCGGCACCGTGCCGTCCTTGGCCAGCGCCCGCGCCACGCCAAGCAGCCGCCGGCGGGTGCGCATGATCATCATGTCGCTGGGGCCGAGATGCTCGGACAGATGGTCGGTGATCGGCCCCATGCTCTCGGTCACCGCCTGGTCCTGCGCGTGGATGCCGGAGATGCCGGTGAAGTTGCCGCCGCTCGCCTGCGCCGCGCGGTCGATCAGCCAGTCGTTCTCCGGCCGGCCGTTGAGGCGCCAGCGCCCGTACCAGTCGGTGCTGTTGGGCAGATAGTCGAAGACCCGGCTGAACCCCGGCATCATCTGGCCGGTCCTGTCGTCGGTGACAAAGGCCGGCTCGTGCTTCCATCTGAGCGAGACGAACATCGTGTGGGTATCGTCCATCGGGACCCACGCGCGGTTATGCAGATGCGTCGCGAACTTGCCCTGCGGCGTCTGGGTCCAGAACGGCAGCATGAAATTGGCGAAGCGCCAGTAGGTCTCGCCCGGCCGGCCGTCGCGGTAGGCGGCGTACATCGTGCCGACCTCGGTGTCGGAGACTTGATAGTCCGGCGCCCGGTTGGTCACCGTGTAGCGCAGCAAGGCATCGTCGGGAAGCATGCCGGCGTCGATGCTGCCGGCATGGAGAAAGCCGAAATGGCAGGTGTCGATATCGCCCTCGAGCGCCTGCAGCCAGTTGCATTCGCGCTGCACGAAATTGATCGTGACCTCGGTCTCGGGCAGCAGCGTCGCCTCGATCTGCGGCAGCGGCGGCGCTTCCTTGCGCTCGCCCATATAGACCCAGACGAGGCCCTTGCGCTCGACCGCCTTGTAGGCCTTGGCGTGGACCAGGTGCTTGAAGTCGCGCTCGGCCGGCACGCTCGGCATGTCGACGCAATTGCCTTCGGTGTCGAATTTCCAGCCGTGATAGACGCAGCGCAGCCCGCCCTCCTCGTTGCGGCCGAGGAAGAGCGAGGCGCAGCGATGCGGACATTTGTGGTCCATCACCCCGACCTTGCCGGCGCTGTCGCGGAACGCGATCAGCTGCTCGCCCAGCAGCATCAGGCGCGTCGGCGCGCCGTCGCGCTTCAGCTCCGACGACATCGCCGCCGGCAGCCAGTATTGCCGCATCAGCCTGCCCATCGTCGTGCCAGGGCCGACGCGAACCAGATCGTCGCTGTCCTTTTGGCGCATCGTTCAGTTCCTTCTAAAATTCCACGCCGTAAGCCTGGATCGTCATTCCCGCGAAAGCGGGAATCCAGGGCAAGCGACGTGCCGTCGCTCTGGACCCCGCCTGCGCGGGGGTGACGAATAAAAGGTTTTGGCGCGAACGGGTCAAACTCATGACCAGAATGCAAAACCAAGACCGGTGCCGGTGCCGGCGGGAGTGCGATAACCCGGCTCGTAATGCGACCATTCGAGCGCGAGGTGCTCGACCGCGCCGCCGACGCAGATCCAGTTGCGGATCTCCGAGCTGCCGGAATTGAGCTTCTCGCGCGGCAGGTCCTGGATCGCCACGGCGTCCTTGCGGCGCAGCATGTCGATAAAGCCGCGGTCGAGCACCTCGTCGACGACGAAATGCGACAGCCCGCCGGAGCCGACAATGCCGACCCGCCGGTCGCCGGGGAAGCTTTCAACCGCTTCGCGGATCGCCTGGCCGAGCTTGTAGCAGCGCCGCGGGGTCGGCTGGTTCGGCGGGTAGTAGGTGTTGATGCAGATCGGCA
>Ga0182024_10019759_pt1 | contig 12377 bp, 11 predicted proteins | sample P32metaG_FD_120480 | JGI IMG/M metagenome (GOLD analysis project Ga0182024, IMG submission 120480) | Permafrost microbial communities from Stordalen Mire, Sweden - P3-2 metaG (Illumina Assembly) | ecosystem: Environmental > Terrestrial > Soil > Wetlands > Permafrost | place: Sweden: Stordalen...
AGATATTCACGATTTCGCCATCATCTTGCAACATCGCTTCGGTAATGTCGAGTCATCAAGTTGCCCTTCTAACCGGGAGGGTTTCCAAGGACGGCTTCGGGGGCTCCGGGCTGTCCTTATTTTATTTCTCGCGTGAATCCGCTGCGAGGAACCCAACCCGGGCTTTGACTTCCCCCCTCGCTCACCCTAACATGGCAGTTCCGCGCGCGCGCCGCTCATGGTCGCACGCCCTCCAGCCAGCAGTCTGCGGAAGGAAGGAAAGGAGAACTATGACCAAGATTGTGGCTGTACTGTTTTTACTTGGCATCGGCATCGGCTACTCACAAACGCCAGCCGAAGACGAGCTTCAAAAGAACATCGCGAGAATCAACATGCACGCTGGATTTAACTTCGGCTTGATCGTCGGAGCGTATCGTTTCGGTGATGCCGACGCGAAACGGCTTGCCTGCGAGATGCTGGCGAAAAGTGACAGGTTGGACCACAAGTATCAAGCTGAAGAACCCGACATGGTCGAACCAACACGAAAACTCTGCAAGCAGGGAGGGTAATGTCACTAGACCGACTCGTACGCTCACGCGACAGCCGGGTCAATGTATTCTCGGCTGGAGCAAACACCTGAAGGGTCACTTTCGACGCATCCCGCACAACGGGGTTTTGCTGACAAAGCATTCATCGCAGCCCACAACATCATCCTCCAAGTGCTCGGAGTTCAGGGAACCAGTTCAGCATTCCGGGATTGTCAGGGAAGATTGGAGTCTGCATTCAGAACTTTCAAGACATCCACCGCAAGCAGGAAATCAGTCTCTTGAAAGTCGTCCGGCCGATCATCGCCCGACGCACACGATCTCGTCAGGGCGTTGTGGGTGAAAATGCACGTACACGTAATCGGTGGGCTTCGGGCTTAAGGCGATGCGACGGTAGATAGGTGCCATCAGCCGAAACTAGCAGTCTGTGCTGATGCGACTATCGTGTACGGATGGGAAACCAGCAATTCCAGGCTTTCTCCAGTTGAAGTCTTTTCATCCGTGCGATAGTAGCCTTCAAAAGCCAATAGGCTGCCAATCACCAGAAGCTCGATTCGGGACCTTAGTGGGACCGAGCGGGCCGCTCAACCGACGCACCGCCGTCGTCCGCAGTTCCAAATAGGATCGCCACTCGGCAGGGTGCTTCTCCACGTTGTGCCAAGGCGGAGATTCATCGTGTGTCGCATCCGCCACTATTTGCGCGACTGTTAGTTGTGAATGGTAATTATCGAGCCGCTGCCCGGCGATGAGGTCTCGAATGACCCAATGCTCCGATTTGTTGTAGTCGAAATACACAAGACGGTCATCGGCAACAATTTGAGGACAGCGCAAGACAATCGCACGATTACCACCTCGGGAACCGAAGTTGTTCTGATTCACAGGCATAATGCCAATAGTCTAGCGCATTAGAGGGTCATCAAGTTGCCCTTCTAACCGGGAGGGTTTCCAAGGACGGCTTCGGGGGCTCCGGGCTGTCCTTATTTTTTTGGCCGACCAACTGACGCGCGTCACTTCAGATAGGCGCGAACCAGGCCGATCAAATCCTCGCCCAACTCTTCGGGCGACTCCATTTCGTGATCGGGATTCATCATGTGGAGGCGGATGTGGTCTTCGAGAATCTCCCCCATCAACCCGTTCACGCCGCCGCGAATCGCGGCCAGCAGCATGAGGATGTCGGCACATTCATCTCCAGCCGTAAGCGCGCGCTCGACGGCCGCGAACTGGCCGCGGATTCGCTTGATGCGGAACAGGAGCTTTTGTTTCTCTTTTGAAATTACCGGAATTTTATCTTGCATTGTCGGCCTTGGTGGCACTTTCCTCTTGCATGTACCATAGGGGGGTATGCTATAAGATTTCTAGCAAATATTCCACAGCCTGTTCCTGCGGCAAATCTTTGTGGATTTCTTATTTAATGAATGGGGCGACCCGTAAGAGCGATGGTCAAGAGGATTCGTCTGTAACATTCCCTTAACCCGTACTGCGTAATCTCTACGTTTGGCATTTCCGTTGAATGGAGAATGAGTGGCACGCGGCAGCGCTGTAGACCCGCTTTAGTTAACTGTAGTTAAGTTATAATGATATACTTGAGTTAACCAAATTTTTGGCAAAGGCTGAGAAAGCGCAAGAAATCTCTCCAGCCTGGGCGGCGTGACCTATATCACAGCCATGGGTGAGATCACGCCTTGGGCCGAGTCCTTTGCTGGCCTAAGTTGTAATTATGAAATTGAAATTCATTTTCAATATTGCGCGACAGCTGGCAGGCGCCAAAGCAGCTTCGGCCCTAGGCCCTAAGCCCGCCGCGGCGGCGGTTTTCCATACTCTTGGCGTAGTCCTTACGCTGTGCTTGGCGAGTCTGGCCGGCGTTACGTTTCAGGCTGCGGCGCAGCAGTCAGACCAACCTTCTGTTTCCATTTCCGCTGCGAATCCACAGACGGACGCAGCGGCGCCGACTCCTGCGCCCGATCCACCACCCGATGCCGAACCCGAAGTGATGTTCCCTCATTTCAAGAACACGCGCTTCTGGCTCTCCGGCCAGGCGAACTTTATTTTTCAAACTCATCCTCCGTTCGATGCGGCGTACAGCGGCACTCACAGCCTCGGGCCAAATTATGAGAAAGCCACGTCCCGAGTGATGACGCTCTACACGGGCGTGCGGCTCAATCACTCGACGGAAGTTCTGGTCGATATTGAAGAGGCCGGCGGAGCCGCGCTCAGCCAGGGTTTCGGTCTTGCCGGCAACACCGACCTCGATATCGTGCGCAACCCGCTCTTGAGCAAAGAGCCTTATCTCGGCCGTGGCATGATTCATGCCGTGTTCGCGTTGAGCGGGGATAAAATCGAAAACCAGCGCAGTTATCTCTCGCTGTTCGAGGAACTGCCGCGCCGCCGGCTGGAAATCCGCTTCGGCAAATTCAGCCTTCCGGATTTCCTTGATCTGAATTCCGTGGGTTCCGACACTCACCGTCAATTCACCAACTGGACCATCGACAACAACGGCGCATGGGACTATGCCGCCGACACGCGCGGCTACACTGTCGGCCTCACTGCGGATTTCGAAGACCGCAACTGGGGCTTTCGCTTCGTCGAGGGACTCATGCCCAAGGTCGCGAACGGAATTGATCTGATTTGGAAGCCGTGGCAAGTCCACGCGGAAAATTTCGAATATGAGTTACGCCACGGTCTGATTCCGAAAAAACCCGGAGTGGTTCGTCTATTGGCTTACACCAACTATGCCAACATGGGCATCTACCGCCAGGCCATCGCCAACTTCGAAGCCGGCCTTACATCAATTCCAGAAATCACGGATCATCCCTGGCACATCACTCGCAAATATGGATTCGGGATGAACCTCGAGCAGAATCTCACGCGCTATCTCACGGCATTCGCCCGCTTTGGCTGGGACAACGGCAAAACCGAATCCTTCGCTTACACCGAAGTCGATCAAACATTCGCCGAAGGAGTGGGCGCAAACGGAGGCTGGTGGCATCGCAAGCACGACCTCGCCGGCGTCGCTTTCGTGTCGAACGCCATCAAGAAGGATCACCAGACCTACCTCGCAGATGGCGGCCTCGGTTTTCTTCTTGGCGATGGCAAGCTGAACTACGGTCGCGAAAATGTTCTGGAGACCTATTACACGATCCACGTGTGGCGCGGCATTTATATGGGGCCGGGCCTGCAACACATTGTTGACCCCGGCTACAATCGCGATCGCGGTCCCGTGCTGGTGCCCGCGTTCCGCGCCCACGCGGAGTTCTAGGGCTAACGATCGTCAGATCAGTTCGGCCGCCTCAAAGAAATTCATCAAGGATAGCCGTCTCAAATTCTTGAATTCGAGCAAACGCGGGATCGTTTGTGATGAAACCCGTAGCCGTGGCCCGAATCGCGGTGGCTGCTTGCAGCGCGTCCGGCGTGCGCAGTCGATAGGCCGCGCGCATCTGTGCTGCAATGTCTGCCGTTTCTAAATCGGGTGCAATCCACCGCAGGTTCGGGTAAGTGGAAAGCAAGCCATAGAATTCTTCCACTCGCTGCTCATCGTTCTCACGATATGAGGGAACCAGAAGTTCCGTCATTGTGATGGTGGAAGTCACGGCCTCGTGCCCCGCCTTCTCGACCCACGAGAAAACCGCATCTGCGAGCGCCAGGTACCGCTCATTCGCTTCCATGTGATAAATGAGGATGCTGGTGTCGAGAGCGATCCGGCGCTGGCGCTGAAGGAATGTCCGCAACCGCTCTACTCCCAACTGTCGCGTTCCTTCTGAATGTGTCGTGACGGATAGACATTCCGGGCGATCCCCCGAAGGGCGGCTCGGTGCGATGCTGGCTTCTGCAGCACCAGTACTTTTTTCCCGCGCACTACCACCAAAACTTTATCGCCAGCTTTCAAATCGAGCGCCTCCCGGGCTTCCCGCGGAATTACGATCTGGTTCTTGGAAGAAATAGTCGCCTGTGCCATGCTTTACATTTTACTATAAAGTAAAGCAATGAACCAGCTTACTTCTCCACCTTCACGCCCTTCCAGAACGCCACATGTCCCTTGATCTGCTTGGCCTCCGGCTTAGGCTCGGGATAAAACCAGGCCGCGCCGGCGTTCCGTTTCCCGTTGACTTCAAGGTCGTAATAGCTAGCCGTGCCCTTCCACGGACAAACTGTGTGCGTGTCGCTCGGCTTGAAATATTCCTTGTGGATCGCGTCCGGCGGAAAATATTGGTTGCCTTCCACTTCCACTGTCTTGTCGCTCTCGGCTAGTACTGCGCCTTCCCAGATTGCTTTTGCCATAATGCCCATATAGATTCCTATCAGCCTCAGCAGGTTCAGAACGTTTTTTGAGACTGGATGCCAGAGACAGCAACAAAAACGCGCTTCAACGGACACTCGATGGTCGGCGCACTGGAGCGCGTCATGGTGTGCTCTCCGCGCACCGCGGGCTGGAACCAGCCGGAGCGCGCCGCGCGCTGGCAAGAGCTGGGCTTCCAACATGCGCCGGACTTTTCTATCGCTCAGGCCCAGCACGAAGCACTCTGCCGCGAGCTGAAGGCAGCAGGAGCAGAGGTTGTGGAAATGCCTGCTGCGCCCGATCTCTCGCTCGATGCCGTCTACGCCCATGACGCGTCTCTCGCGACCGACCACGGATTAATCGTGATGCGTCCCGGCAAGATGAACCGCGTGGCTGAGGGTTTACTTCACCGCTCATTCTGCGAGACGCTCGAGATTCCAACTCTGGGCGAGATCGCGTCTCCCGGCACGGCCGAGGCGGGAGACATTGTCTGGCTAGATCGAAACACTCTGCTGATCGGCCGCGGCTATCGCACCAATGCAGAGGGCATTCAGCAGATGCGCGATCTCTTGGCGCCCATGGGCATCGAAGTTGTTTCCGCACCGCTCCCCTACGGTGCCGGCCCATCCGCGTGCCTGCATCTGATGTCGCTAATCAGCCTGCTCGACGAGCGTACCGCTCTCGTAGATTTGCCCTGGCTAGCAGTCGAGACTGTCGAATTGCTTAAGTCGCGAAGATTCAGCTTCATCAAAATCGACGCGTCCGAGCGCGACACACTAGCGTGCAACGTTCTCGCACTCGGAAATAATCGACTGCTGGCAATCGAAGAAAATCAGAAGACGAACAACCGTTTGCGCCGTGCCGGATTCGATGTCCGCACCTTCGCCGGAAGCGAACTCTGCATCAACGGCAGTGGTGGCCCGACGTGCTTAACGCGGCCTTTGCTGCGCGGGTGACGAAGGGCCATGTGGTGACAGCCGCCTCGGCTGTCCCGGCAGAGCGAAGCTCGACGGACTCTGATCAGTTCGTCTCCCATCCCTGCTAAAATAATCCTGCATGCTTCTTCCCTTCGTCCGGGAACTCTTCGTGGACGTAGAAAAGCTTCCCGCCTTCGCGCGTGTTGCCTCCCACCTCAAGGAGGGCACGGGGCGTATTCGTGTGTCTGGCCTCACGCCTACGGCGAAAGCTTTGCTGCTCGTGCTGTTTCAACGCGCGACCGCGCGCCCTTTGATCTTTGTTGTCAACGACAACCGCGCCGTCGAAGACTTCGTTCCCATTCTTCGCGGCTTCTGCGAACTCACCGGAGCGTGCAATTCGGACTCCGTCATCTCGCTCCCCGCGCGCGATGTGCTTCCGTATCAGAACCTCTCGCCGCACCCCGAACTTCAGGAAGAACGCGCGACCGCCTTATGGAAAATCGCCACCGGCGCGGCATCGATTGTCGTGTCTCCAGTCGCGGCCACGGCGGTTCGCCTGCGCTCCAGCGACTACTATGCCGATCTCGCTCGCACCATCCGCCGTGGCGAGTCGTTCGATCTCGAGGCCCTGCTGGCTCACCTCAACACCGTCGGCTACGAATCAACCGACGTGGTTGAAATGCCAGGCCAGTATGCAGTGCGCGGCGGCATCCTGGATGTTTACTCTCCCGAAGCCGATCGCCCGCTGCGCATCGAGTTCTTCGGCGACGAAGCCGATTCAATTCGCAAATTCGATCCCACCTCGCAGCGCTCGTCGAACCCCGTTGACGAGGCTCTGCTGCTTCCGCTCACCGAAACGCCGGTCAGCGAACAGTTGCTCGGCGCAATTCATGCGCGTCTCAGCGGCAAAAGAATTGCTGGCTCCGAAGAGATCGTGGAAGCTGCCGTCCGCGCAGGCGGCGTTACAGTTTTTCCCGGCTGGGAATTTTATTCTCCGGTCGCCGGCGCAGACAGTACTATCTTCGATCTCATCCCGCGAGCCGCAGTTTTGCTCGACGAAACCGATCAGCTCAAGCAGGAGTTCGATCGCTTCTGGACTCGCATGGAAGAAGCTCACGAGCGCAGCGGCGTCGGCAACCTGGTGCGCCCCGAAGATCTCTACCTGCCGCCGGACGATTGGTGGCAGAAAACCGCAAGCCTTCCCGGCGCCGACGTCGAGCATCTCGGCATTACCCGCAGCCTCAACGAAGATGTAATCACTTTTCTCACTCAGCCGTCGCCGCGTTTTCACGGCGCAGTTCCCGCCATGCTCGAAGAAGTGCAGAAGCTCAACCTAGATGGCAAAAGCGTTCTCTTCGCAGTGCCCAACATCGGTGAGGTCGAGCGCCTCGCCGATGTTTTCACGGAGTACAACGTTTCATTCAAACTCGGAAGCCGCACCCGCGGCGGCGAGAGCTATGCCGATGAAACCAGTTACTTCGCTGGCGAAGTACTAACCACCACGCTGGCCACGGCCTACGTCCCGGATGGTGTGCTCTTGCCGGAGGCGAATCTCGCAGTCTTCGGCGCGCGCGACTTGTTCGACGAATCCGAATCCGTCACCTCGCGTCCGCAGCGTCAGAAATCCAAAGTCTCTGCGTTCCTTTCCGACTTCCGCGATCTCCAGGTCGGCGATTATGTCGTGCACGTCGAGCACGGTATCGGCCAATACCAAGGTCTGAAGGAAATCAATCACGGAGATGGCCCTGCCGAGTTCATGTTGCTCGAATTCGCCGATGCCGCGCGCCTCTACGTTCCGCTCACGCGCCTCGACCTCATTCAGAAGTATCGCTCATCAGAAGGTGCCAAGCCGGCACTGAGTCATCTCGGGACGCAGTCCTGGTCGAAGACGAAAGCTCGCGTCCGCAAGGCCATGAAAGACATGGCCGACGAACTTCTCAAACTGTACGCTGAGCGCAAAACGGCAGTGGGACACGCGTATCCGCCGGCCAACGAGTGGTTCCGCGAGTTCGAAGACGCCTTCGAATTCAACGAGACTGAAGATCAGGCGCAGGCTATCAAAGACGTAATTCGCGACATGGAATCTTCTCAGCCTATGGATCGCCTGCTCTGCGGCGACGTCGGCTACGGCAAAACTGAAGTCGCCATGCGCGCCGCATTCAAAGCCATCAATGACAACAAACAGGTCGCAGTGCTTGCACCCACGACGGTTCTCGCCTTCCAGCATTTCGAAACCTTCAAGCAGCGCTTCGCTCCATTTCCCGTCACCATCGAAATGATCAGTCGCTTCCGCAATGCGAAGCAGCAAAAAGAAATCCTGCAAAAAACTGAAGCCGGCAAAATCGATGTTCTCATCGGAACGCACCGCATACTCTCTAAAGACATTAAATTTTCCGACCTCGGCCTGCTCATCGTCGACGAAGAGCAGCGCTTCGGCGTTCGACACAAAGAACGCATCAAGCAAATGCGCAAGCAAGTGGACGTGCTCACCATGTCGGCTACGCCCATTCCGCGCACCCTGCACATGTCGCTGATCGGCCTGCGCGACATGAGCGTGATCGAGACTCCGCCGAAAGATCGCATGGCAATTCAGACCGTAGTCGCTGCCTGGGACGAAAAGCTGATTCAATCAGCGATCGAGCAGGAACTCGAACGAGGCGGCCAGGTTTATTTCGTTCACAACCGCGTCGACACCATCTGGGAAATCGCCGCCAAGCTTCAGGCGCTCGTTCCGCCCGCACGAATCATCGTCGGCCACGGACAAATGTCAGAAGGCGAACTCGAAAAAGTAATGCTGAAGTTTATGCATCACGAAGCCGACATTCTGGTTTCGACCACGATCATCGAGAACGGCCTCGACATCCCGCTGTGCAACACAATTCTGATCAACCGCGCCGACCGCCTCGGCTTGTCAGAGCTTTACCAACTGCGCGGACGAGTCGGCCGATCCAGTCGACGCGCCTACGCCTATCTAATGCTTCCTCCGGAGATCGAACTTACGCCGATCGCCCGCCGCCGTCTCGCCGCGCTGAAAGAATTCTCAGACCTCGGCGCAGGATTCAAAATCGCCGCGCTCGACCTTGAACTGCGCGGCGCGGGCAACATGCTCGGCGGTGAGCAGAGCGGACACATCGAAGCCATCGGCTTCGAACTTTACACGCAGATGCTCGAACGCGCGGTCCGTGAGATGAAAGGCGAATCGGCTCCAGACGAAGCCGAAACCCAGCTCAATCTCGGCCTCAACATTCGCATCCCCGCGGATTACGTGCCCGAAGAAAACCAGCGCTTGCAGATGTACAAGCGAGTAGCGCGAGTCGAAACCGAATCGCAACTTGCCGACGTGGCCGGGGAACTGCAAGACCGCTTCGGCCCGCCTCCGCCGGCAGTCCGCAACCTGCTCGACTACGCCTCGCTCAAATTGTTGTGCATGAAGATCGGCGTGAACGCGATCGAGCGCAAACGCGACTTTATAACATTGAAATTCCGCCAGGATGCGACGGTCGACCCGGAGCAGTTAGCCCGCTTCGTCTCCGCCCAGCGCGGCGCACAGTTCACCCCAGATGGCATGTTGAAATTTGTCTTGAAAGCAACCGCGGCGGATGAAGTGCTCCGCACTCTGCGCGCCGTATTGGAACAACTCGCCAGCGCGGAGACGACATCAGAAGTTCGAACCGGAGTCAGCGAAACCAGCCCTCAGTAGCGATATCCCGTGAGGCCCGCTAACGAGCAGTCAACGTTTCCTGGCTGGCGGCACAGAGCCAAGCGCCCTTTTCCTCGATCCAAGTGTCAGTGAAGCGTCCGCGACGAGTATAGGCCTTACCTTTTTCCGTACCGTGCTCCCGATAGGTTCCAGTAACCACCACCGCATGATCGTAGGGCTGCGCATTCATCGAGTCATTCACGATCTGTTCGGGGCGGTAGCTGGCAGCCGCGATGTTGGCAAGAAATTCTTGCTTGTTTATGAATGACCCATCAGAATCCGTAAAAACGAAAGAGGGCGCGAGCAGGCCGTCAATGGCTTTCGTGTCTTTGTGTTTCTCCGCTTCGTTCCACGCGTTTTCCAGGGAAAGCACGCGCGCTTTGTCGGAGTCGCGCGCGCCCACTTGCGCGTAGCAAGCGAGGACCATGGATACCCCTACGACGCAAACTATCGCGGCCTTCATAAGAATGCCTCCCCGTGCGACCTATACCGTTGGAAAGAAAGCAGGCATTTATCACCCGACTGCAAATGAGACTGCCACGTTCATCAATCCAGGCACTCTTCTGCTGATTCCCACTATCGCCAGCCACAAACTACAGCAGGTACAATTGTCCAGCAACCAGAGTCGCACCGCAAACGACTAACGACTAAACGATTGACACTAAAGACGGTCCCTATGCCCATGAAAGTCCGCAAAGCCGTTTTTCCCGCAGCCGGCCTCGGCACCCGCTTCTTGCCTGCAACCAAAGCCCAGCCCAAAGAAATGCTCCCGCTGGTCGACAAGCCGATCATTCAATACGGCGTCGAAGAAGCGATGGCCTCGGGCTGCAACCAGATTCTCATCATCACCGGCCGCGGCAAGCAGGCCATTGAAGACCACTTCGACGTGAGCTACGAACTCGAGAAAATGCTCGAGGAACGCCACAAGACGGACCTTCTCCAGATCGTGCGCTCCATCTCCGACATGATGTACATCGCGTACGTCCGTCAGAAAGAGGCTCTCGGCCTCGGTCACGCCGTGCTCATGGCGCGCGAAATGGTAGGCAACGAACCTTTCGCTGTACTTCTCGCCGATGACGTGATCGACGCCAAGGTTCCATGCCTGAAGCAGATGGTCGAGGTCTTCGATCAGACCCAGTGCTCGGTAATCGCCACTCAGATCGTCGAAGGCAAAATGATTTCTTCCTACGGAGTTCTCGACGTGAAGCCTGTCGACAGTCGATTCGGCGAGCGACTGTATGAAATAAAAAACATGGTTGAGAAACCCAAGCCCGAGGACGCGCCCTCAAACCTAGCCATCATCGGACGCTACATTCTCACGCCCGCGATCTTCGATTGCCTGGCTAACACGCCAACCGGAGCCGGCGGCGAACTGCAATTAACTGACGGCATGCGCCTGCTGCTGCAGAAAGAAAAAATGTACGCCTACGTCTACGAAGGCCGCCGCCACGACACCGGCGACAAACTAGGCTTCCTGAAAGCCACAGTAGAATTTGCGCTTAAGCGTGAAGATTTAGGACAGCCGTTTCGCGAATATTTAAAAGGATTGAAGCTGTAGCGCCTGGATTTGTGTGGGGACGACCGCCTTCGTGAGCTTGCCCTGAGCCAAGCCGAAGGGTCCAGCCGAGCGCAGCGAGGCGCGGCGCCACCACCGAACTCAGACAGAGCCCTTCAGCTTCTTCGACTTCTCCTCGACACCGCGCGCCAGCTTCTCCTTGTGCGCCACAAGCTTCTTAGCAATCGCCGCATCGCTCAACCCAATCATCTGCGCCGCAAGAATTCCTGCATTCGTAGCCCCCGGCTTTCCGATCGCCACAGTCGCCACCGGAATTCCAGCCGGCATCTGCACCGTAGCCAGCAAAGAATCCATCCCTTGCAATGAAGTCGAAGGAATCGGCACTCCAATCACCGGCAAAGTCGTATGAGCCGCAATCACGCCAGCCAGATGCGCCGCGCCTCCCGCGCCGGCAATGATCACGCAAATCCCGCGTCCAGCGGCCTTGCGCGCGAAATCCGCCGTACGATCCGGCGAACGGTGCGCCGAAGTAACGTCGATCTCATAAGCGATCCCAAACTCTTCCAGCGCCTTTCCGGACTCGCGCATAATCTCGAGATCGGAATCACTGCCCATCACAATGGAAACCAGAACCTTGCTCATCAATTCTCCTCGGAATTATTTTTTCATCGCTCGGGCAGCAATATCTTTCCGATAGAGCGCGCCGTCGAAGCGAATCTTCTCGCAGGCTTCATACGCCCGCGAAACTGCAGTCTGCAACTCCGGCGCGCGCGCCGAAACGCCCAGCACCCGCCCGCCTGCAGTATAAAATTCTCCATCGCGTTTCGAAGTACCAGCGTGAAACACTTTCACGCCTTCAATCGCACTAGCCGTACCAAGCCCCACAATATTTTTCCCCACATCGTACGTCCCCGGATATCCTCCCGAAGCCATCACCACGCACACCGACGCATCCTGCGACCACTTGAAATCGCCATCGCTCACGCGCCCTTCAATCGAGGCCTCTAGCGCCTCGACCAGATCACTCTCCAGCCGCATCAGAATCGGCTGCGTCTCCGGATCGCCAAATCGGCAATTAAATTCCAGCACCATCGGGCCGCGCGCCGTCATCATCAGCCCGCAATAAAGCACGCCCTTATACTCCGCGCCCTCGGCCTTCATGCCCTCGACCACGGGCCGCGCAATGTGATGCACCAGCCAATCGCGCATCTCGTCGTCAATGATGCTCGCGGTCGAGTAAGCGCCCATGCCACCCGTATTCGGCCCGGTGTCGCCATCGCCTACACGCTTGTGATCCTGCGCCGCGACCAGCGGAGCCACGCGCTCACCATCGCTCAGCACCAGAAACGAAAGTTCGTCGCCTTCCAAACATTCTTCCAGAACAACGCGCGCGCCCGCCGCGCCGACCATTTTGCCGTTGAGCATTTCAGCCGCCACGGCAGCCGCT
>Ga0182024_10019760_pt1 | contig 12376 bp, 8 predicted proteins | sample P32metaG_FD_120480 | JGI IMG/M metagenome (GOLD analysis project Ga0182024, IMG submission 120480) | Permafrost microbial communities from Stordalen Mire, Sweden - P3-2 metaG (Illumina Assembly) | ecosystem: Environmental > Terrestrial > Soil > Wetlands > Permafrost | place: Sweden: Stordalen...
CCAGTTGTCGCGCTGGGTGTCGTCGAGCGTCAGCGCGCCCTCGGTGCCGGTGATCTCGATCCAGGTCGAGCAGTAATTCGGAAAGCTCGGCGGAAAATTCCAGCCGCCGCCGATCATCACCACGACGCCATTGTCCATGGTCACGGTGGTGAACATGATGTCGTGCGACCCGTTGATCGGCTGCATATAGCCGTAGGCGCCCTGGCTGTAGACGCGGACCGGCTTGGCCGGCTCAAGCAGCCAGAATACGAAGTCGAGATCGTGGGTCGATTCCATGACGACGGGCGACAGGCGAACCCGGCTCGCGATCTTCTTGCCAAGCTCGCGCGACAGATGGCGGCTGACCAGCACCGAGACGACGTTGCCGAGCGTGCCGTCGGTGATCTTTTTCTTGGCGTAGGCGACTTTGGGATTGAAGCGCTGCGAATAGCCGATGGTGAACTTCAGGCCGTTACGCTTGGCCAGCTGGATCAGCTCATCGGCTTCCCACAATTCCAGCGCGATCGGCTTTTCCAGCATGACGTTCTTGCCGGATTTGAGACAGTCGCGCGCGATCGGATAGTGGTTGGCCTCCGGCGTGGTCGAGACATAGACGACGCGGATGTTGTCGTTCCTGATGAGGTCGTTGTAGTCGGGTGTCGCAGTCGCCGGGTTATAGAGCCTCTTCACCTCGGCCAGCCGGTCCGGCTTGATGTCGCACAGGTGCAATTTGTCGACCAAAGCCGTGCGCGACAGGGTGTCCGCGCGCAATCCGCCGATCCAACCGACGCCGATCACCCCCACTTCCACTTGCTTCACCGGACGCTTCCTTCCCGTTGCGGGCGCATAAAGACCATGACGCCGCGGGAGGTGCAACAGTCAGGCGGCAAAGCCGAATACGCTCTTGGCAAACTGCGGATAGACCTCGGCCAGCATCGGTGCGACGACCGAACGCATCATTTGCAAGGTCTCAGCCGACGGTGCCGGCGTGGTCGGCACTTGGGCCGGCCGGTCGAAGTCGAAGCCGGTATTCTCGATGACTTCCGCGACGCTATGTCCCGGATGCACGCTGGCGAGGCGAAAGCGCCGGCGCGCGCGGTCGAAGTCGAACAGGCAGCGGTTGGTGACCAGCGCGATCGGCCCGCCGGGACGAAACACGTTGTCCGGACTGCCGCCCGGGGCACTGACGAAATCGACCTTCGGCACCAGCGTGCGGCGCGAATGCTCGACGCGAAACAGGATTACCTTCGGCACCACGTAATAGAGATAGGCCGAGCCGAACGAGCCGGGAAAGCGCGCCTTCGGATGATCGTAGTCGCCGACGCTGACCAGATTGATATTGCCTTCGCCGTCGATCTGGCCGCCGGACAGAAAGAATACATCGACGCGGCCTTGACCGGCGCAGTCGAACAGTTCGCGCGCGCCGTCGGTGAAGAAGGTGTGTTCGCGGCTGCCGAGCAGCGAGACATAAGGCCGGCCATGGCCGCGTTCGCGGGCGAGCAGCGCCGCGGTGGCCGGGATCGGCGAGGCTGAGCCAACCGCAACGTGACGCAAATTTTGGCTACTTTGGCCGATCAGCCGGCAGATCACGTCGGCGAGCAGCTCCTCATCGCGGAAATTCTCAGGCGCGCCGCTCATGCAACAACCGCGGCCCCCTGCTGCACATACCGCTGCAAGTACTCGGCAAAACCCTCGGCCGTCGCGGCAAGGCGGGCATATTCGGCGACGTGGGCGCCGTCGATCGGGTAATGGTCCGGCAAGGGCAGGGGCCAAGCGCCGCGCGGCGCCACCGCAATGGCCTCAACATAGAAGCCCGGCAGCGTGCCCGCCGCCAGAACAGGATCGCGCAGCAGATCGCCGTCGTAGATTTTCTCCACGGTGACGATCGTCTTCGCCGCTGCATGCGCCATCGTCACAAGTTCGCGCTGCGCTCCGATGAAAACGTTGCCGGCGTCATCAGCCATCGGCGCGTGAAACAAAGCGACATCGGGTCTGAGCGCCGGGAGGAGCACGATCGGATCGTCGTTGCCGAACGGGTTGTCGACCACTTTCCAATCCAGCCGATGCATCAGCACGTCGGAGCCGATAAGCCCGCGCAGCGGCATGAACGGCACGCCCTTCTCGGCGGCCTGGAACTGCGCGTGCAGAGCCGGGCAGGTGGCGTCCATCATGCGGATTGCGCCGGCCAGGATCGCGGCGGTGAAGCGCGGCGCCGGACCGAATTCGCCGAGGCTGACCGCGGACGTCTCCAGCGTGTGGACGCAGCCGGCGCCAATCAGCAAATCCGCCTGCAAACTCGAAGTCGGCAGCGTGACCAGATGCAGGCGCTCGATCCCGCGCCGGATCAGCGCCCGTGTCGCCGCCATCGGCACGCCCGAAGACTCGCGCGGCACTGCAAGCATGCAGCCGTCGGCGATCGGCTCCAGAGCTTCGTCGGGCGTAACAACGACTGCTGCCATGACGATAAGCTACTCCCTCTCCCTGCGTGCGGGGAGAGGGAAAGCTTACGACAGTGCCGACTTCACGTAATCCGGCGACAGCGGCGCGCGGCGGATGCGCACTCCCGTCGCGTCGAACACCGCATTGGCGATCGCCGCCGGCGTCGGCCGGCTCGAGGCCTCGCCGGCGCCCGATGGCGCGATCTCCGGATGGTTGATCAGCACGATATCGACCTGCTGCGGCGCCTGGTCGACTTCAAGGATCGGGTAAGTCCGCCAATCGACACTGGTGACGTTCTTGGTGTCGAACTTGACCTCTTCCCACAGCGTGCGGCTGGTCGCCTGGACGACATTGTTCTCGATGGCGTGATGCACCCCGTCCGGATTGATGATCTGGCCGCAATCGTGCGCGACGGTGAATTTGCGCGGCCAGATTCGTCCCGTCGACCGGTCGACCTCGACCTCGGCGATTACAGCAACGCGGGTCTGGCCGCGTTGCGCGTAGGCGATGCCGCGGCCGGACACCTGATCGCCGCTCTGGTCCTTGCGCGGCGACGGTCGCGTCTGCCAGCCGGCTTTCTCCGCCGCCGCCTTGATGACGGCAAGGTCGCGCGGGTCTTTGACATAGCGCAGGCGGAATTCCACGGGGTCCATGTTCAGCGCCGCCGCCACTTCGTCCATGAAGGATTCGCTGGCGAAATGGATTTGCGGCCCGACCGGATCACGCATATGCGCCGTGCGCAGCGGCGACGAGCGGTCGAGCAGCGGCGCAATCGTCTCCCAGGCGGTGCGCTTATTGGCAAAGCCGTAGGATTGCTCCGGCACGCCGAAACCGTCACCCGATTGCAGCGCGACGCCGAGCGTTTGTCCGGCCATCGTGTCTCGCGGATTGCTGCCGTTGGTATTGACGTCGACGCGCGAGAAGCCCTTGCTCAGGAAATCCCACGCGACGACATTGCCCGACGCATCGAGCTCGGCGCGCACCTTGTGAATGGACGCCGGCGCCTTGGGATCCCAGCCGGTGCCCTGATCGCGCATATATTGCAGCCGCACCGGCCTGCCGGCGGCCTTGGCGAGCACTGCCGCGTCCATGGCGCAGTCGTCGGCATCGTTGCGGCCATAGGAGCCGGGGCCCGTGGTCCAGATCACGCGCACATTATCCCGCGGCATCTGCAGGATGGCGGCGAGTCCCTCCTGCACGAAATGCGCTTTCTGCGTGCCGCTCCAACAGGTGACATGGCCGTCCTTGATGTCGACCAGTGCGCAGGCCGGCCCCATGCAGGCATGCGACTGAAACGGCCACTGATATTCAGCTTCGATGACGCGGGCCGGCGACTGGAACGCCGCATCGACGTCGCCTGATTGCTTGCCAGCCAGTTCATGCTTGCGCGCGGCCGCCGAGCGGATGTGATCGAACAGTGCCGCCTGATCGATGAACGGCGGTGCCGCGTTCGACCAGCTGACTTTAAGCTCCTTCGCCGCCTTGATGGCGTCCCACTCTTTTTCAGCGACGACGCCGAGGAAGCCCTTGTCCCACACCACCTTGGCGGAGGGGATATGCTTGATCGAGCCCTCGTCGACGCTGACCGGAACAGCGCCGGCGATGTCCGGCCGGATCATGCGGCCGTGCATCATGCCCGGGACTTTGACGTCGGTGACGAAATCCGTCTGCGCAAACACTTTCGGCGCGATGTCGTCGCGTGGAACCGGCTGCCCGACGACGGTGTGATCCTTCGGATCTTTCGGTCGCGCTTTGCCCGGCGCGTAAAGCGGATTGCCGTATTTGCCGTTCCAGTCGAGATGAACGTTGAAATACTGGCCGCCGATGAGTTTGTCGTAGCTGATTTGCTTGGCGGCATCGTCTTTGCCGTGGACGACGCCGTCGGTCACGGTCAACTGGTCGGCGGGGACACCAAGCTTGCTTGCCGCCATCTCGACCAGGACGCGGCGCGCCTCGGCGGCGGCCATGCGCATCTGTCGGCCGCCTTCCTGCACGCCTGTCGAGCCGGAGGCACCACCCTGATTGACGCTGGTCGCGGTGTCGCCGATGGAAATTCCGACGTTCTTGACTGGAACGTCGAGCTCCTCTGCCACGATCTGCCGGATGGCGACGGACAGCCCCTGTCCCATGTCCATCTTGCCGAAATAGGTGGACACGGTGCCGTCGGCGTTGACGGCGAGATAAGAAGAAAGTTGATCCGGCGTGAGCGGCGGCTTGGCGCCCACAGCTGCCGTCTCGTCGGCGGCGTCGGCTGTTTCGAATGCGTGCGGTGCGCCAATAAGAACAACAAGCGCGCCACCGGCCTTGAGCAGATTGCGGCGCGAAAAGTGTGCGGATTTTTCGTGTCTGGTCATGGCAGCCTCCCTCAACCCATCATCGTGGCGGCGCGCTTGACGGCGCGCAGGATGGCCATGTGGGTGCCGCAGCGGCATTTCAGCCCGTGCAGCGCAGTGCGGATATCGTCATCGGTCGGCTTCTTGTTGTCGCGCAAGAACGCCGCGACGGTCATGATCCAGCCGTTGATGCAATAGGCGCATTGCGGAACTTCTTCCGCGACATAGGCGGCTTGCAGCGGATGCGGCTTCTCTGGCGTGCCGAGCCCCGCAAGCGTGACGATCTTCATGCCGCCGACCTGCGACAGCGGCGTCACGCATGAGCGCACGGCCTTGCCGTCGAGATGCACGGTACAGGCGCCACATTGGGCGAGCCCGCAGCCGAAATGGGGATTGTTGAGGCCGAGATCGTCGCGCAGAGCATAGAGCAGCGGCATCTCCGGGTCGGCCTCGACCTTTTGGGTCTTGCCGTTGACGTTGAGCGAGAACTTTTGAGTCATGGCGGGCGACCTCCCTTAAGCGTGGCGGCTCTTAGCCGGGCTCTCCCGCATGTGCCGGTACGTCCCGATGCCGCTGCATTGCGCTGACGTAAAACTTATTCCCAAATTGGCGCGTTGAAAACACGCTTGGGAGCCGGAATCGGATCAGGCCCGGCCGGTCGCAAGCGGTTCCGCATTATGCAAGAGCACTAGGCGCCGGACGGTGTCGGCCAGTGCCGCTCGTGGAACCAGCTGCGGTATTGCGTCATCTTGGCTCGCTGCGCGGCCGGCGCGTGGCGTTTGCATGTCGCCGCCTCGTCGCTCTCCGCCGGCGCACCCCAGCGCAGCTCGGCGCAGTCGTTGGGATTGTAGGCCATTTCCAGGTCGGCCGCGCGATCGATCACGTCCTTGAGCGAAAGCGCCCACTGTGAGCCGTCACTGCGGGTATAGGAAAACTTCCGCGCCGCGAGCTCGGACGCCAGCACGCCCTGCAATTCGGCTTTCACGTCGGCCGCGCTCTTGCCGCTTGCAATCGCGTAGCGCTCGGCCCGCCGCGCAACGTGATCGGGAAAGCCGCGCACCACATCGATCGCGATCAACAAACGAAAATCGCGCGCCGGCGTCGAATAGTCTTCCCAGGCGCCGGTCGTCTCGAAGATCGACGGTCCTGAAGGCATCTCCACCACGCCGGCGGTCTTGTCCTCATATTTTCGCCCATTATCGATCGCGGTGACACGGGTCTTCACCTGCTCGTCGAGATCGGTGATGGCGTCCTCCATCGCCCGTGCCGGATCGAGCGGCGCGGGCGACATCACGTCATCCATGCGATCGTAAAAGTCCTGAACGCCAAGCTTCGTTTGCTCCAGCGAGAAGTCGCCGTATTGCGGGTCTTTGGCGATTTCGGCGTTGGTCAGCCGCCGCAAAGCGCCGTTCTTCTCGCGTACGATCGGCCGGAAGCGCTTGAATCCGGGGCTGCCGAGCGCCGGATCGTGCACGAACAGGAAATTGCCGCGCCAAAAGCGCTTGCGCGTGACCGACCCGTCGGGCTCCGCGTCGACGGCGAGGAAAACGCCCGGCGTCCCGTTCGATTCCGATACGCGCTTCACCAGCACCAGAACGTGACCGTAGGGGTCGGCGTAGACGGTGCCTGGGCGCAGCGTCGCTTCCGTCAGCGGCACCATGTAGAAGTCGGTGCGGTCGTCGGTGGCCGACACGCGCACGGCTCCGGTTTGGACGACGTCGGCGACCGCCGGCAAATATCTGGCGAATGACGCTGCAAGCCCCAGCGGCTTCGGCGCAGCCGGCTTTTCCGGCACCGGCGGGGGCGCCGGAGGCGGAGCCGGCGGAGCGAACAGCTTCTGTAGCGCGTTGGGCTCGGGGGCGGCGGACGCAGCGATTTCGGGGGGTTGTTCGGGCGGTGGCGTCGGGCGCGTGACCTCAGGATGCTCGATATCGAACCATTGGTAGCACTTCGGCGGCGCCCCGGCGTTGCCGCGCGAGCAATTCGAATAGCCAAACGGCAGGCCCATTTTGAAAGCGAAATACGCACGCAAGAAATAAACGAAATCCGCGCAGTCGGGGCGCGTGGCCTTCAGCAGATTGTCTTCGCCGAGACCCAGATAATTGAACAGCATGTTGCGGGAGCGGTCGTGCAGCACTTCGACCCAGGTTTTCCACGATAGCTCCTGGTCGAGCGGTCCGTCGAACAGCTTTGCGATCCATGCCGAATAGAGATTCTCCGTCGCCCGGTTCCAGGACGCCCGTATGGGCCAGAGACTTCCCGGCCTCCCCTCCAGGCCAGGCGGTTTGCCGGCGCTCACTGCGATATCGCGCGTAATTGTGCCGCAAGGCGCCGGCGCGCCGGCGATTGTGAGCGTCGCGCGCCACGTTCCTGCGGCCGGCGACGCGACCTCGGTAAACCAATAATAAGGCGGCCCGCCCTCCGGGGCGTCCGACTTTGCAGCGACACTGCCGTCGGGCGCAATCAGCGAAAGCTCACCTTGGAGCGGCTTTTCCGCGGCGACCAGGATCTGCAGAGGTGCGCCCTTCCAGGGCGCGAGGGGGGACGGCAAGACCGCAATCTGGGCCGCCTCTTCGCAGCTGCCGGACGAGCTTTGGCCCCATGCACTTCCGGCCGGGACAAGCCATGCGGAGGAGGCCCCCGCGATCAGCAACAACGCCGTCGCGGCAGCAGGGAATCGGCGCGCTCGCAGCAATGTGAGATCCCTTCCTGGACGCCCCCGAAGGTCGCACCCTATCACAATGCTGGCGCGTATTCCGGCGTTGCGGCAAATCCGAGGCCGATGTCCGCGAAGGGTACAAGAGGCGGCCGGCACTTCACCGCTAATAAAACTGAAGTCTATTCCTTGAGCAGCGTCGCCATGATGCGCTCGCGCGTCATCGGCAGGTCGCGGATGCGGGCGCCGAACGCGTGCGACACCGCGTTGCCGATCGCTGCTGCGGTGGGGCCGGCGGTCGCCTCGCCGACGCCGAGCGGCGTCTCATCCTTGGTGTTGACGAGTTCAATATCGATCTTCGGGACCTCGCTGAACTTGAGCACCGGGTAGGTTTCCCAATCGAACGAGCTGACGCCATTGTCGAAGCGGACCTGCTCCTTGAGCACCCAGCTTGCCGACTGGATGATGCCGCCCTCGAGCTGGTTGATGGCGCCGTCGGGATTGACGACAAGGCCGGCATCCGCCGCGCACCATACGTGCCGCAGCCGGATCGTCTCTTCGACCTCAAGTTCGACCACGACGGCGGCGTAGCCGGCGCGGTTCTTGTAGCGGGCGAAGGCAATGCCGCGGCCGCTTCCGGTGCCGGATGGCGCGTTCGCATCCCAATTCGCCATGGCGGCCGCCTTCTCGATGACCGCGCGAGCGCGCGGGTCGGAGGTGATCGACAGGCGATAGGTGACCGGGTCTCGGCCGGCGCGCTCGGCGAGTTCGTCGAGCGCACATTCGAGCGCGAAAATGTTGGTCATCGCACCTAGCCCGCGCAGCGAGGAGACGCGCACCGGGGTCTCGCGCACCAAGTGATGCACGATTCGCTTCTGCGCGATGTCGTACAGCGGCTCGGCATTACGGGTGGCGCCCCCGCCGTTCGCCTCGGGCACTTCATTTGCCGGCGGCAGCGGCGTGTAGTCGGGAAGGGCTTCCTCGGCCAGCAGCGAATTGCCCCCGCCCGGGCGGCCGTTGTGATTGCCGCTCCAGATTTCCGCGGTCCAGTCGGACGGCTTGCCGTCGGCATCCACAAGCGCGCGCACTTTGACGGTCATTGCCGGCTGTTTTGGCTCGTAGATGAATTCCTCCTCGCGTCGCCAGCGCACACGGACCGGCTTGCCCGGCATTTTCATCGCGATGATGGCGGCGTCGGCCGCGGCATCGTCGGCGCCGTTATGGCCGTAGCAGCCGGCACCCTGCACGTGCCGCACGATGATTTTGCTTGCATCGAGTTTGAGTGCGCGCGCAAGCGAGGCCCGCAGGGGGAACACGCCCTGGCAATGGGTCCATACCGTGAGCTGGCCGTCTTTGTAGAGCGAGAGCCCGCAGGACGGAGAGATTGAAGCGTGCGCGATATGCGGCTTGGTGTAGGTCGCTTCGAAGCGCTCGCGCCCTTGAGCATCAGCCGGCTCGGCGGGGCCGATGATGCGATCTTCCGACGGGCGCTGCACCAGCCAAGCTGCTTCTTGCTGCAGCGGGGTCGGCTTCTCGACGTTTTTCCAGGTGACTTGATTGGATGCTGCGAGCGCTGCGGCATCAACCGCGTTCTCGTCATTGCCGACGATGGCAAGGAAATTACCGTTACGCACGAATTCGACGGGCGCCTTGGCGGCGCGCATGATCGCCTGTTCGTCGACGGTTTCGATTGCGGCGCCGCGATTGGGCTGGCGCACCACCCGCGCATGCACCATGCCGTCGAGCGCCATGTCGTGGATGAAAGCGTGCTCGCCGAAAATCTTGGCCGGCAAATCGAGCCGCGCGCTGCTTTGGCCGATGCTGGTGAAATCCGCGACTGCCTTGAGCTTCCCGCTGCCCGTCGCCTTCGTGGCGAGATCGACCGCGCCGGCGAGCGTCCAGTAATCCTGACCGGCCGGAGCGCCGTTGCGAAGGATGACGCCGTCGCGAATGCCGAGTTCGTTCGCGGCGCAGCCCAGCACTTTTGCCGCCTGTTCGATAAAGAGGCCACGCACATCGGCGCAGGCCTGCCGCATCGCCACGCCGCCGAATTGGATTGACTGGCTGCCGGCTGTGTAACCCTCGTTCGGCGTGAATTCGGTGTCGCCCGAGCGGATGGTGATACACTCCATCGCGACGCCAAGCTCGTCCGCGGCGATCTGGGCCATCGCCGTCAGAACGCCCTGGCCGAGTTCGACGCGGCCGGTGCCCACGGCCACTTTGCCGGGCGCCGGAAACGTCACCCAACGATCAAGCCGTGGATTGTCGGCGAGCGGGCCGGGAAGCACGGGCGCGTTCATTGCCGCACTCCGGCGTTCGCACGCATTTGCGCCGCAGCTTTTTCGATCGCCCGCATGATCCGATTATGGGCGCCGCAGCGGCAGATATTGCCGTCGAGCGCCTGCGCGATCTCGGAGCGCGTCGGTTGCGGGTTGCGATCGAGCAGCGCCTTTGCCGAAATCAGGATGCCGGCGAGGCAGTAGCCGCATTGCCCGGCCTGCTCGTCGATGAAAGCCTGTTGCAGCGGGTACGGGCGTTCCGCCGTGCCCAGCCCCTCGACCGTGGTAACCGTCTTACCGGCGACGCTCCACACCGGTTTCGAGCAGCTCTTCTCGGGCGCGCCGTCGATCAGCACCATGCAGCAGCCGCATTGATCGAGCCCGCAGCCGAACCGTGTGCCCATGACGCCAAGATTATTTCGCAAAACGTTCAGGAGCGGCGTCTCCTCATTGTCGAGGACAACGCTGACCGGCCTGCCGTCAACGGTGAATTCGAATTCTTGCGTCATGTCTTGCTTACGCTCGTGCGGCGATAACGTCAGGCGGAGTCAGACACTACACTGCTCGCGCGAAATCCGCTTGTCGATCATGACCGGGGGTCGAGCGGCGCATCTAACCAGAACCCAGTCACGACCTCAACGTTGCGGAGGCGGGGGCTTTACATCCTCCGATCCCGGGCCAATAACGGCGCATTCAACTGGCATCGATCGGCCGTCCTGAGGGGCGGTAGATCGCCACCGCACCACGCACCACCCGTAACGGAGCCCGAAAGCATGACGGAGAAGTTTGGCCGGCTGGCGCTGCATATGTGGACGATCGACACCACGCCGTTGGCGACCGCGCTCGACGCCGCGCGCGTCGCCGGCTTTGACGCGGTCGAGCTGCGCCGCACCGACTTCAAGCGTTGCTTTGATGCCGGCATGAGCAACGCGCAGGTGCTCGATCTCATTCGCAAAGCCGGCATTCCGGTCGGCGTACTCGGCGTCGAATATGGCTGGCTGTTCGCCACCGGCGACGAAAGCAAGCGGTTGTTCGGCGTGTTCCGGGAATCCTGCGAGAATGCCGTCGCGCTCGGCTGCACCATGCTGATGAGCGCGCCGGGCCCGGTCCAGGGCTCGATCAAGGACGCGATCGAATATCTCAAGCGCGCCGGCGATATCGCCGCCGAATACAAGCTGCGGCTCGCTATCGAATTCAATTCGCAGCATCCGGTGCTCAACAAGCTCGCGGTGCTGAAGGAACTGCTCGACGGCGCCGGCAAGGAGAATTGCGGTTATCTGATCGACGCTTATCACTTCACGCGCAGTGGCGCCGGCGGGCGTGGTTTCGAAAGCGTGCCGGCTGAGAGAATCTTCTGCTTCCAGTACAGCGACCTCTCGCCCAATCCGGTGACCGGCGTAGCGCGGCCGACCGACCGCCTGCCGCCCGGCAAAGGCGTCGTCAAATGGCGCGAAATGCTCGGCCTGTTGGCGGAAAAAAACTACACCGGCTATCTGAGCTACGAAGCGCCCAATCCCGAGCTCTGGGCGCGCTCGCCCTACGACGTTGCCCGCGAGGGCGTGGAGCTGACACGGAAGTTATTGCAGGACGCTGTCCCGGTTACGTTGCCGCATGATGCGGAAGCCGGATCGCTTTTGGATAAGATCACACAATAAAATTTGAGGTCAATCATGGCAGCAGAACAGGAACTTCCGCTCTTCCTCGGTCTCACCGACAAGTCGATCACCGACATACCGAAGACCGTCGAGAAGCAACGCTATATGACGAGCGTAGCGCCCAAGGCCGCCAATCCGGGCAAATGGATCGAGCAGCCGCGGCTGCCGATCCCGACCGGCGAGCATGCCGTCATCGAGTGCGGCGGAAAAATCCATGTCATCGCCGGCTACGCCAAGCATCGCGTCGATCAGAATTTTCATCAGGTCTATGACCCGGCAACGAAATCCTGGTCGCTGAAGGCGGCCTTCCCACATCCGTGCAATCACGTCGCCGGTGTTTCGATCGGGACCAAGGTTTACACCTTCGGCGGTTTCGTCGAGCAGAACCGCTGCCCGCATTCGAAGTGCTTCGTCTATGACACCGCGACAGACCAGTGGGCCCCCATCGCAGGATTGTCGCGGCCGCGCGGCGCGATCTCGGCGATCGTGCTCGACGGCAAGATTCATCTGCTCGGTGGCCGCGACGTGCGCTCGGTGGAATGGCACGAAGTTTACGATCCGGCGAGCGACAAATATTCGGACCGCGCCAGCATGCGCGGCTCGACCGGCACGCAGCCCTTCGTCGGCCAGCGCGACCACATGGGTGTCGCTGTGGTCGATGGCAAAATCCACGCCATTGCCGGCCGCATGGATTCTTACGATTTCAACACCTCGCTCAACGCGGTCTACGATCCGAAGACGGATGGCTGGAGCTTCCGCGCGCCGCTGCCGACGGCGCGCAGCGGCCCGTCTTGCGTCTATATCGGCGGCAAGATCGTGGTGTTCGGCGGCGAGGCGACCGGCCGGGTCTTCGGCACCAATGAAGCCTATGACCCGAAGGCCGACACCTGGGAGGCACTCACGCCGATGGCGATCCCGCGCCACGGCCTGCATGGAGCGACCTGCGCGGTGATCGGCAACATGGTGCACGTGCCGGGCGGCGGCCCGGTCCCCGGCGGCAGTGTGCAAGGCGCCTATCACGACGCCTTCACCTTC
>Ga0182024_10019761_pt1 | contig 12376 bp, 11 predicted proteins | sample P32metaG_FD_120480 | JGI IMG/M metagenome (GOLD analysis project Ga0182024, IMG submission 120480) | Permafrost microbial communities from Stordalen Mire, Sweden - P3-2 metaG (Illumina Assembly) | ecosystem: Environmental > Terrestrial > Soil > Wetlands > Permafrost | place: Sweden: Stordalen...
GAAGATTTGCACGGCAAAACCGCCGAGGCCTTGAAGTGGTATCGCCTCGCCGCCGCGCAGGGCGACGCCCAAGCGCAGAGCAATATCGGCCACATGTATGAGACCGGCCGCGGCGTGCCGCAGAATTACGGCGAGGCCGCGGATTGGTATCGCCGCGCCGCCGGCCAGGGGCTCGCCACGGCGCAGTACAATCTCGGCGTCCTCTACGACAACGGCCACGGCGTTGCGCGCGATTATCAGGAGGCGGCGAAATGGTATCGCCTTGCCGCGACGGCGGGCGACGCCGACGCGCAATACAGTCTCGGCATTTTGTATGACGACGGCCACGGCGTGCCGCGCGACGACACCGAAGCCGCCAAATGGTTTTGCCTCGCCGCCGACCAGGGCTACGCCATGGCGCAGAACAATCTCGGCAGCCTGTATGCCAGGGGCGCGGGCGTGCCGAAGGATTACGTGCAGGCCTATATGTGGTTCGAGCTGTCGGCCGAGCAGGACAACACTTTGGCCGTCGACAATCTCAAGGCGGCCGCCGATGAGCTGACGCCGGAACAGATCGCCCACGCCAAGGATCTGGCGGCGCAGTGGAAGCCGAAGGGCGATCAGTAACGCGTGCGCGCGGAAGATATTGCGTAGGGAGCGATCGGCAACGCGCTCTAATGTGCGCGTCAAACCAAAGCCGTGGATGGTAGGAACAAGTTCGGCCATGACGCGGCGGCGAACATCGAATACGCTGCCCTGCCCTCAACCCCACAGCCCCCGCATGACCGCCGCCGCGATCGAACCGACCGAAGGATTTTTGCGCTGGCGCTATCTGTGGTGGTCGCTTGCCGCGGTCGCGGCGATGATCGCGGCGATCGTTGCGGGCAATCTGTGGCTCCTCGACTTCGTCCATGTGCTGGCGAGCCTGTTGTGGACCGGCATCGACCTGTTCATGGGCTTCGTGCTCGGCCCGATCCTGCGCCGGGTGCCGCTGCCGGCGCGCCGCGAGATCATGCGGCGGCTCACGCCACGCACGCTGTTTTTGATGCCGACGGTGTCGATCATCGGCGGCACCTCGGGCTGGTTCCTCGCGGTGGCGCTCGGCTACACGGCGCTGCCGTGGCCGGACTACGGCTGGGTGGCCGCGGCGCTCGTGCTGGTGACGCTGATGACGATCCAGGGGCTCGGCTTCCTCACGCCGGTCAACGTCATCGTCTGCCTCGAGCTGCAGAAACCCGAGCCCGACATGAAAAGGATCACCGGCCTGATGCAGAAATACTTTTACGCCGTGGCGCTGCAAGGCACGATGCAGTTGGCGATCCTGATCGTGATGACGCGGTTTCGCACAGGGATTTGAGGGGGAATATGGCTAGCCAACGCCTGTCATGCTCCGCGAAGGCGGAGCATCCAGTAGTCACTACCGTTTCAGGTACGCTCGCGCACTGCGTTTACTGGATCGTCCGCCTTCGCGGACGATGACAAGCCGCTTATCGCGGTCGCGGCTTTGCCCGCGACTTCGCGACGTGAGGCTTACGCCGCCGCCCGGCCTTTCCTACATCCGCCTCGTCGCAAACCGCTCGGGTCGCGTCATGACGATTTACGACTGGATCATCGCCGCTTGCTGGCTCGTCTTCGTCGCGGTTTGGGCCGTCATGGGCGTGCGTGCAAAGCGGCCGGTCGGCGCGCGCCATTGGCGGCGGGAAGGCTGGCTGCGCATCGCCGTCGCCGCACTCCTCCTGATTGGGCTTTCTCTGCCGCCGGTCAGGCACGTCCTTCACGGCATGCGGGCCGCTGCGGCCGGCGCCGGCCTGCTCGTGGGCCCGCTCGGCGCCGGGCTCTGCGCGCTCGGCATCGGGCTTGCGATCTGGGCGCGCGTTTATCTCGGCCGGAACTGGGGCATGCCGATGTCGCGCCAGGCGGACGCGGAGCTGATCACCGGCGGCCCTTACGCTTATGTGCGCCATCCGATCTATACCGGCATGCTGCTCGCCATGCTCGGCTCGGCGATTGCCAACAGCCCGGTCTGGCTCGTCGCGCTGGTGCCGTTCGGACTCTATTTCGTCTACAGTGCGCGGGCGGAAGAGAAGCTGATGCTGGAGCAATTCCCGGAGCAGTATCGGGACTACATGGCGCGCACCAAGATGCTGGTGCCGTTTTTGGTGTGAAGGAGGCGCGCAATCGTAGGGTGGGCTGAGCGGAGCGAAGCCCACGCTGCGCCAATCGCGCGGGGGCGGCGCTTCGCGCCTTTGCCCACCCTACACGCTCAATCCATCTTGATATCGGCGGCGCGGATTACCTTGCCCCATTTCTCGGTGTCGTCAGCGATGAGCTTGCCGAACGCGTCCGGTCCCATCGGCATCGGTTCGGCGCCGAGATTGGCCATCTTCGCCGTCATGGCCGGATCGAGGAGAGCCGCGGCGACCGCCTTGGACAGGGTATCGATCACGGGCTGCGGCATGCCCTTCGGCGCGCCGAGGCCGAACCAGCCGGTGGCGTCGTAGCCCGGCACGACATCGGCGATCGGCGGCACGTCGGGCAGCGCCGCCGAACGCTTCGCCGAGGTGACCCCGAGCGGCCGCAGCTTGTCGGCGCGCAGGTAGCCGATCGACGAGGTGATGCCCTCGAACATCGTCTGCACCTGCCCGCCGATGAGATCGATCAGCGCCGGCCCGCCGCCGCGATAGCCCACCACGTTGAGCTTGACGCCGGTCATATACATGAACAATTCGGCGAACATGTGCGGCGGGCTGCCGTTGCCGGCGGTGCCGAGATCGATCTTGCCCGGATTGGCCTTGGCGTAGGCGATGAACTCGGCGGTGCTCTTGACCGGAAACGAAGGCGTGACCTCGAGCACCGAGGGCGCCTGCATGATGCCGGCGACCGGCGCCATGCGGGCCATGTAATTGAAATTCAGATGCGGATAGAGCGTGGCGTTGATGGCGTTCGACGAGGTGACGAGCAGCAGCGTGTAGCCGTCCGGATCGGCGTGGATCGCCGCCTCGGTGGCGATGTCGCTGCCGGCGCCGTCGCGGTTCTCGACGACGAATTGCTGGCCGAGCGTTTTCGACAGCCAGCCGGCGATCAGCCGCGCGCAGATATCGGTGGGGCCGCCGGCGGCATAACCGACCAAGAGCAGCACCGAGCGCGCCGGATAGCTTTGCGCGTGCGCGAGCCGCGCGACGGCCGGGAGCGCCACGGCGCCGCCGGCAAGACGCAACACCGTCCTGCGGGGAAGTATCATCGTGGTCCCCCCTTAAGTTTTGTAGGCTTCTAAGTGTGGAGGCTACACCAATTGCGGGGGTGCGAAAATGGCCCGGTGTTGCATAGTACAAAGCTGTCATGCTCCGCGAAGGCGGAGCATCCAGTAATCGCCGATACCTCAAGATTATTACGGGCCTGCGTTTACTGGATCGTCCGCCTTCGCGGACGATGACAGCCGGCTTTTATCGCCCCGGCGGCTTGGCCGCGAATGGCGAGCCGCGCAGGCACATGCGGCCGCGCGGGTCCTGCCACAGCCTTTCGGTTGCGTGCAGATGGCCGATGGCGCGAGCGATGGTGACGAAATCGAACGCTGAAAATTTCTCGGCGATGTCGGTGTAATAGAGCGGCGTCTCCTCGATCGCGGCGGCAATCTTGTCCGCCAATGCAACGACGCTCGCGTCATCGCCGGCCTCGCCCGCCTTGTCCTTCTTGCCTTTGACGTAATCGCCGATCTTGGCGGTGTCGGCATAGGCGTAAGTGATGCGCTCGTAATATTCGCGCGGAATGTTTTCCGGAATGGTGGCGTCGATGCCGACCTTGGCGCCGGTCGGCACCGTGCCATAACCCTGCGGCAGACTCGGATCGAGCGGCTTTGCCCGCGCGTTACTCACGATCATCACGTCGCGATCGCCCTGCACGCGGGTGGCGATCGCCCATTCGACCTCGGCCGCATCGTTGACGTCGATATCGTCGTCGACCACGACGACGTGCTTGAGATCCATCACCGAGAGCGCGGCGAGCAGCGCATTCTTGCCCTCGCCGGGCTGCTTCTTGATCGAGATCACGGCGTGCCAGAAGGCGCAGCCGCCGAGCGTGACGTTGATGTCCTTGACCTGCACGCCGGCGGTGCGCAGCGCCTGGCGGATCGCGGCATAGCGCGTCGGCGCCGCGAGCCAGGTGTTCTCCCACGGCATGTGCAGATTGTAGTAGATCGCGTCCTGGCGCATCGAAATCGCCTTGATGCGCACCAGCGGATTCCAATGCAGCCCGCCCATCAGCCGGGTGAATTCGCCGAAGCGGCCTTCGGGAAAGGTCCAGCCGGTGGGCAGGATTTCCGCCTCCAGCACGATCTCGGCATCGGCGATGTAGGGCATATCGATGGTCGCGCACGGCGCGAGCTTGACCGCCTCGCCGCGGATGCCGCCGGCGATCGCCATCTCATCGACGCCGAGCGGCGCGCGATAGCCGGAGCCGGTGATCTCGATCGGATGAGTGCCGATGGAAATCGAGATCGGCAGCGGTTCGTTGCGGGCGAGCGCGCGCTGCGCGAACAGCCGCATATTGTTCGGCGTGACGATGTCGATGCCGGTCAGCGCCTTTTCCTTGACGATGAAGCGGTAGATGCCGGAATTAAAACCAAGCTCGGGGTCGCGCGCGATGACGACGCCGGCGGTGATCATCGGGCCGCCGTCGTAGACCGACGACATCGGTATCGGCAGCTTGTAGAGATCGACGTCGTCGCCAAGCAGCGTCACTTCGCGCGTAGGCGAGTTTTTGACATATTGCGGCGGGATCGGCTTGGCGATCGCGGCGGCCAGTTTCTGCTCGATCTCGGCGAAATTTTCGCAGCCGAGCGCGATCGTGGCGCGCTCGCGGGTGCGGATGATGCCGGACACCACCGGCATCGCGTAGCCGATCACGTTATGGAAATAGAGCGCGGTCTTGGCCTGATCGACCAGCGTGGCGATGTGGCGGATATCGACGGGCTGATGCAGGTCAATGAGCTCGCCGGTCTGCCGCAGCCGGTCGAGGAATTGGCGAAAGTTTTCCTGCATCGCTGGTCTCTAGCGTCCTACCCGAAGGGGCAAAGCCGAAAGGCTCTTATATCGTCTTTCCCTTCGTTCCGTCATGGCCAGACTTGTTCCGGCCATCCACGTCTTTCGCGTACAAAAGTCGTGGATGCCCGCGACGAGCGCGGGCATGACGGCATAGCCCGGGTTTCCGGCCGCCGTTTTTGCCGTAAACTTGCGGGCGTGAGCGAGAGCCAAACCCTGTTCGCGGCGCTGCGCGATGTGGCCGATGCCGATGCGGCGGCGGCTATCGAGCGGCTGGTCGAGACCGGCGCCGATCGCGAGCTCGCCCGCATCAATGTGCTGGCGTTTGCCGCCGCCCACGGCCTCGACGAGGAGGCCACCATCGCGGCGTTCCTGCATGCGGCGCAGCTCGGCATTTTCGAATTGTCGTGGGACGTGCTATGCCCGACCTGCCGCGGCGTGCTTGATGTCACTTCGACGCTCAAGGACGTGCACAAGGCGCCCTACGAATGCGCGCTGTGCAGCCGCTCGTTCGAGGTTTCGCTCGACGAGATGGTCGAGGTGGTGTTCGCCGTCAGCCCGCGGCTGCGCAAGATCGCCGCGCACGATCCGAACAGCCTGCCGTTCTGGGACTATTACCGCCAGGTGTTCTGGAGCTCGGCCGTCGATCTTTCCGATGCCGACCTGGAGAAGCTGATCGCGGAGTACACGCTCGACGCGCGCGTGCTCCACCCGGGAGAAACGGCCACCGTCGACCTGCAAGTGCCGGAAGGCTGGGTCATCGTGTTCGAGCCGGTGTCGCATTTCGGCCATTACATGAAGGTCGCGCCGGAGCGCGCCGCCGGAATCCAGGAGCTGGCGCTCACTTTCGAAGGCGCCGGAGCGCCGACCCTGACGACGCCTATGAAGCTCGGGCCGGTGCGGCTGACCATGACCAACCGCACCGCGGCGCGCGCGTTGCCGGTGGTGTGGTTCGAGAGCGCGGGCTATGACGCGCTGGTCGGCCAGCGCCGGCCCAATCTTTCCGCCAAGCGCATCTTCACCAACCAGACGTTTCGCGATCTCTATCGCACCGACACACTCGCCGTCGACCAGGGCCTCAAGATCGTCAGCCTCACTTTCCTGTTCACCGATCTGAAGGGCTCGACCGAGCTGTACGCCCGGGTCGGCGATCTGGTCGCCTATGAGCTGGTGCGCCAGCATTTTCATCTGCTCAACGACGTCGTCGCCGCGCAAGGCGGCGCCGTGGTCAAGACCATCGGCGACGCGGTGATGGCGACGTTTCCGACGCCGGACCGCGTGCTCGCCGCGGCACTGCGCATGCGCGAGGCGATCGGCGGCGTCGGCAGCGACACGCGCCAAGAGGACCTCTTGCTCAAGATCGGCATCCACGAAGGCCCGTGCCTTGCGGTGATGCTCAACGACCGGCTCGATTATTTCGGCCAGACCGTCAATATCGCGGCGCGCGTGCAGGGGCTCGCGACCTCGCGCGCGATCTTCGCCACCAAGCCGGTGGTGGACTATCTGCAGTCGGCGGCGCTGTTGGCGGCCGCCGGCATCGCGCCGCGCCCACAGAACGCGGCGCTCAAGGGCGTCGCCGGCGAAATCGCGGTCTATGAAATTCCCTGAGCGGCGTTTGCCGAAAGCGCGCGGCTGGACTAGGCAACAGTTTCCGGCAAGTCTGATCCCGGATTGCGCTCCGCGCATCCGGGCTACGAAGGAATAATCGACAATGCGAGCATTGGTGCTGCGTCAGCATGGCGGCCTCGACGATCTCGATGTCGTCGCCGATTACCCAACGCCGAAGCCGGGGGACGGCGAGGTGGTCATCCGCGTGCGCGCGGCGTCGTTCAACTATCACGACGTGTTCACCATGCGCGGCATGCCGGGCATCAAGGTGCCGCTGCCGGTGGTCATCGGGCTCGACATGGCGGGCGAGATCGCCGAGGTCGGCGCCGGCGTGCAGCGCTGGAAAGCCGGCGACCGCGTGCTGGTCAACCCGGTCAACAAGAAGAAAGGCTTGATGGGCGAAATGCTCGACGGCGGCATGGCGGAATATTGCCGGGTTGCCACCGACCAGCTGGTGGCGATGCCGGCCGGCGTGAGCTTCGAAGACGCCGCGGCGCTGCCGGTCGCCTACGGCACCGCGCACCGCATGCTGATCACCCATGGCACCGTGAAAGCCGGCGACAAAGTGCTGGTGCTCGGCGCCTCGGGCGGCGTCGGCACCGGCTGCGTGCTGCTGGCGAAGATGCTCGGCGCCGAGGTCATCGCCTGCGCCTCGAGCGCGGCGAAGCTCGACCGGCTCAAAGCGCTCGGCGCCGACCATGGCGTCGACTACACCAAGGCCGACTGGTCGAAATGGGCGGTCGAGACATACGGCAAGCCGCAGCGGCGCAGTTACGACGGCGGCGTCGACGTGGTGGTCAATTTCACCGGCGGCGACACCTGGGTTCCGTCGCTGCGTTGCCTCAAGCGCGGCGGCAAGCTCTTGGTCTGCGGCGCCACCGCCGGCTACAACCCCAAGGAAGATCTGCGCTACGTGTGGAGCTTCGAATTGCAGATCATCGGCTCCAACAGTTTTTACGACGACGATCTCGCGGCCTTGATGGCGCTGATCGCCGCCGGCAGGATCAAGCCGGTGATCGACAAGGTGCTGCCGCTCGAGGAGGCGCGCGAAGGCCTGCGCCTGATCGCGGACCGCGAGGTGATCGGCAAAGTCGTGGTGACGCCATGACGTCCCCCTCGCCCGCCGAGCTCACCTTCGAACAAATCCAGGCGCTGGTCACCCGCGCGCCGTTTCATCAGTGGCTCGGGCTGTCGGTGGTCGCGGTGAGCGACGACGGCATCGAAATCCGGGCCAAATGGCGCGAGGAATGGGTGGTCAACAAAGAGCGCGGCATCACCCATGGCGGCATTCTAGCCGCGCTGATCGATCTCGCCGCCGACTGGGCCATGGTGAAACAGACCGGGCGCGGCGTGCCGACCATCGACCTGCGCGTCGACTATCATCGGCCGGCGATGCCGGGCGATCTCGTCGCCCACGGCAAAGTCGTGCGCGCCGGCGCGCAATTCGCCACCGCCGAGGCCCGCATTCTTGATCTGCAGGGCAAGCTGATCGCCAGCGGCCGCGGCACTTATCTCACGGCGCCGCCATCGCCGCCGAAATCATGACGGCTAGCGGGTTCAAAAATCTCGGCGATCTGATTGTCCGCGATCGCGACCTGGCAAAAACCGCGATCGTCGATCTCGGCGGCGAAGACGCGCCGCGCCAATTCACGTTCGCAGAGCTCGACGCCATGGCGAACGGCGTGGCGCGGGCGCTCGGCAAGCGCGGCTTCAAACGCGGCGACCGCGTCGCGCTCCTGTCGCTCAATCGCGCCGAATATCTCGCCGCCTATTACGGCATCATGCGCGCGGGCCTCGCCGCGGTGCCGGTGAATTTCAAATTTCCGCGCGACACCATCCATTTCATTTTACGCGACGCCGGCGTCAAGTTCCTGTTCTGCGACACCCCGCGCACGCCGGACTGCCCGCCGGATATCCCGAGCGTGGCGTTTGGCGCCGCCTTCGAGAATTTTCTCGATCCCGGTCCATTCGAAGCGGTGGTGCCGCAACCGCGCGAGCCGGCGATGTTTCTCTACACCTCCGGATCGACCGGAACCCCGAAGGGCGTCGTGCTCTCGCACCAAAGCCACATCTGGGTGGTGGAGACGCGGCTCGCGCCGGGGCTCGACCGCCAGCGGTATCTGATCGCCGCGCCGCTCTATCACATGAACGCGCTGGCCCTGGCGAAGCTCGCCTGTGCGGCGCACGCCACCATCGTGCTGCTGCCGCAATTCTCCGCGCCCGCCTACATCGAAGCGATCGGCCGCTATCGCTGCAGCTTCCTCACCGCGGTGCCGCCGATGATGGCGATGATGCTGCGCGAGGCTGAGCTCTTGGCGCGCACCGATCTCTCCAGCGTCGCATTCGTGCGGATGGGCTCGGCGCCGGTGAGCGCGAGTCTGATGGCGGCGTTGCGTGCGGCGCTGCCGCAGGCCGCGGTGACCAATGCCTACGGCACGACCGAAGCTGGCCCGGTGGTGTTCGGCCCGCATCCGCAAAGCTTGCCGCAGCCGGAGCTCTCGGTCGGCTATCCGCATCCGCAGGTCGCGCTCCGCCTCGTCGACGGCGGCGACTGCAACGCGGAGCAAGGCGTGCTGGAAATGAAATGCGCGGGCCTGATGAACGGCTATCACAATCGCCCGGATGTGCCGCCGCCGCTCACGGCGGACGGCTGCTACATCACCGGCGACGTATTCCGCCGCGATGCCGAAGGTTTTCATTATTTTGTCGGCCGCACCGACGACATGTTCGTCTCCGGGGGCGAGAATATTTATCCGGCCGACGTCGAGCGCATGCTGGAGCGCCACGCGAGCGTGGCGCAGGCCGCGGTGGTGCCGATCGACGACGACATCAAGGGCAGCAAACCGGTCGCCTTCATCATCGCTAAGTCCGGCCACGCTCCGAGCGAAGACGATGTGAAGCAATTCGCACTCGCCCACGCGCCGGCCTATGCGCACCCGCGCTTCGTCTGGTTCGCCGAGGAATTGCCGCTCGCCTCGACCAACAAGCTCGACCGCGCGGCGCTGAAGAAGATCGCGGCGGAAAAGTTGACAGAGAAACTCTGAGCGTCATGCCCGGGCTTGTCCCGGGCATCCACGTCTTTAATCGAACAAGCCGAAGTCGTAGATGGCCGGAACAAGTCCGGCCATGACGGTTACGAGGCCTGCACCATGTTCACCGTCTTCCCCGGCCACTTGCACAAATCCGCGATGATGCATTTCTCGCACAGCGGCCGGCGGGCGAGACAGGTGTAGCGGCCGTGCAAGATGAGCCAGTGATGGGCGTGCAACAGGTATTTTTTCGGCACGACTTGCATCAGCTTCATCTCGACGTCGAGCGGCGTCTTGCCGACGGCCATTCCGGTGCGGTTGCCGACACGGAAAATATGGGTGTCGACGGCGATGGTCGGCTCGCCGAAGGCGACGTTGAGCACAACGTTGGCGGTCTTGCGCCCGACGCCGGGCAAAGCTTCCAGCGCCTCGCGGTCGTGCGGGACCTTGCCGCCGTGCTGCGCGATAAGCTGCTGCGACAGCGCGATCACGTTCTTCGCCTTGGTGCGGTAGAGCCCGATGGTCTTGATCAGATCGCGCACGCGGGCTTCGCCGAGCGCGACCATTTTCTCCGGCGTATCGGCGAGCGCGAACAAAGCCGGCGTCGCCTTGTTGACGCCGGCATCGGTCGCCTGCGCGGATAGCACCACCGCGACCAGGAGCGTGAACGGATTGATGAACTGAAGCTCGGTGCGCGGATTCGGATTGGCGGCGGCGAAGCGGCGGAATGCCTCCTCGATCTCCGCCGGCGTCCATTGCGGCAGCTCGCCGTGGGCCGCCTCCACATCGGCCTTGCGCTGCGCCTTGGCGGGCTTGAGCCGCGCGGCTTTGCCCTTGCGGGCGGCTTTTAGGCGCTGCCTGGTGGATGGCTTGGATTTCTTTTTGAGGGTCTTGCGCGCCATCTGTCTCTGCACCCTATATCTCGTATAATGAGCCTCATGAGCAGCGACAATAATAACCCCGCCGCTTCCGACGACCCGAAAATCTTCTCGGCCGTCATCACGCCGCACCGCTCGCTCGGCCCGCGCGGCTTTCTGATCTTCATGCTCTGCCTTGGCGGCCTGAGCTTCGTTTCCGGCGTGGCTTTCGTGTTGATGGGCGCGTGGCCGGTCTGCGGCTTTTTCGGGCTCGACGTGCTCCTCGTCTACCTCGCCTTTCGCGCCAATTACCGCAGTGCGCGCGCCTATGAGGAGGTAACCGTCACGGCGTCCGAGCTCAGGGTACGGCAGGTCAGCCACCGGGGCCGGGTGCGCGAGTGGACGCTCAATCCCGTCTGGGTGAAGCTCGACCGCATCGTGCACGAGGAATTCGGCATCGAGCGGCTGTTCCTGGTGTCGCGCGGCCGTCGCCTGCCGATCGCAACGTTTTTAGGCCCGCACGAGAAGGAAAGCTTCGCGCTCGCATTGTCGAATGCACTGGGCGAAGCCAAGCGCGGGCCAACGCGGACGGTGCTCGGATAGACCGCAATCTCCGCAGAAATCGGGTGGTTTGGCCGGCGCTTGAGGCATAGATCGGGAGTCAGATGATGGAGGCACCCATGCTGTCGCCCGACCGCGTTACCGACTCGAAGCACCTCGCCGAAGCCGCCGCCGATTACGACGTGGTGCGCCGCGCCATCGGCCATATCCGCGGCCATTGGCGCGAGCAGCCCGAAATCGACACCATTGCCGAGGCTGCCGGCGTCACCCCGACCGAGCTGCATCACTTGTTTCGCCGCTGGGCGGGCATCACGCCTAAGGCGTTCCTCCAAGCGCTCACGCTTGACGGCGCGCGGCAGCTTCTTCGCGATTCCGCAAGCGTGCTCGACGCCACCTATGAAGTGGGCCTGTCCGGGCCCGGCCGGCTGCACGATCTGTTCGTCACCCACGAGGCGATGTCGCCCGGCGAATGGAAAGCCGGCGGCGAAGGTCTCACCATGCGCTACGGCTTTCATCCCTCGCCGTTCGGCACCGCGCTCGTCATGGCGACCGAACGCGGCCTCGCCGGTCTGGCGCTTGCCGATACCGGCAAGGAACGCACCGCGCTTGCCGACATGAAGGGGCGTTGGCCCAATGCCACTTACGTCGAGGATGCCGCCACGACGGCGCCGCTGGCACGGCGCGTTTTCGATTCCACGCAATGGCGGCCGGAACAGCCGCTGCGCGTCGTGCTGATCGGCACCGATTGGGAGGTACGGATCTGGGAAGCGCTGCTCAAAATCCCGATGGGCAGGCTCACGACCTATTCCAACATCGCCGGCCAGGTCCGAAAGCCCACCGCCGCGCGCGCCGTCGGCGCCGCTGTCGGCAAGAACCCGATCTGCTTCGTGGTGCCGTGCCATCGCGTCGTCGGCAAATCCGGCGAGCTCACCGGCTATCACTGGGGCCTTACCCGCAAACGCGCCATGCTCGGCTGGGAAGCGGGCCAGGTCGCCGCCGCGGCGTAGTCATCGTCATTGCGGGCGAAGCGAAGCAATCCAGGTCTGGATTGCTTCGTCGCTGCGCGCCTCGCAATGACGTCTTACGCCGCCAGATCCTTGTATTCGGCCACAGTCAAGTCGGCGTTGAGCCGGTAGATCAGCGGCACGCCGGTTAAGAGCTCGCGCTTGACGATCTGATCCGGCGACAGTCTCTCCAGGACCATCACCAGCGCGCGCAGCGAATTGCCATGCGCCGAGACCAGCACATTGTCACCTCTGAGCACACGCGGCAAAATTTCCTGGATGTAATAGGGCAAGACGCGCGC
>Ga0182024_10019762_pt1 | contig 12376 bp, 2 predicted proteins | sample P32metaG_FD_120480 | JGI IMG/M metagenome (GOLD analysis project Ga0182024, IMG submission 120480) | Permafrost microbial communities from Stordalen Mire, Sweden - P3-2 metaG (Illumina Assembly) | ecosystem: Environmental > Terrestrial > Soil > Wetlands > Permafrost | place: Sweden: Stordalen...
ATCCGGCCACCGGCGTGGCGACGTGCGTCACATCGGCGCTGCCTGTGGGCACGGACTCGATCGGCGCCAGCTATCCCGGAGACGGCAACTACAACACAGCCACCGCTTCCGCCGTCAACCAGGTCATCACGAAGCTGAGCCCAACGCTTACCATATCGCCGACAACATCGGCGAGTTTCAACTCGGCGGTGACGTTAACAGCAACTCTCGCCGGCGTCGCGATTACGCCGACCGGCCCCTCGGGAACAGTGAGCTTTACGGCCGGGGTCAACCCCATCACCTGCAACAGCGCGGCTACGGTGAATCCGGCCACCGGCGTGGCGACGTGCGTCACTTCGGCGCTGCCTGTGGGCACGGACTCGATCGGCGCCAGCTATCCCGGAGACGGCAACTACAACACAGCTACCGCTTCCGCTGTCAACCAGGTCATCACGAAGCTGAGCCCAACGCTTACCATATCGCCGACAACTTCGACCGCCCTCAACTCGGCGGTGACATTAACGGCCACTCTCAGCGGCGTGAGCTTTACGCCCACCGGCCCATCGGGAACAGTGGCATTCACGGCCGGGGGCGCCGCGATCAGTTGCAACAGCGCGGCGACGGTGAGCCCAACCACCGGCGTGGCGACGTGCGTAACTTCCGCGCTGAATGCGGGAACGAACTCGATCGTCGCCAGCTATCCGGGCGACGGCAACTACAACGCGGCAACCGCCGCCTCGGTCAATCAGACCATTACCAAGCTGGGTCCCACGCTTTCATTGTCGCCTGCAAGTGGTTCGGTCGGCATACCGGTTACCCTTACGGCAACCCTCAGCGGCGTTACGTTCACACCCAACGGCCCTACAGGAACCGTATCCTTCTCGACAGGTGGGAACCCAATCGTCTGCAACAGTCCTTCAACGGGATCGGTGAATTCCACCACCGGTGTGGCGACCTGCACGACCTCCGCGCTGGTTGTTCCAGCCGACGTCGTCGCTGCAACCTACAATGGCGATGGCAACTACAACAGCGCTGTCGCAACGCCGATAACCGTGAGCGTGGCTGTGTCCGCCGCTACAATCTCGTTCCTGCCGTCCTCGCCGACTTCGGGCACCGTAAACCAGCCTTTGACCTTCACTGTCAAGGTTGCGCCGCCGGGCGGCGGCGGGACGCCGAATGAGACGGTCCCCACCGGAAGCGTAACGTTTAAGCAGGGAACCACGATTATTTGCAATGCGGTGACAATCACAGGCGGCACTCCAGCCACAGGCACGGCTGGAACCGCGGCTTGCACCAACTCCTTCGCCAGTGCAATACCGTCTCCAGGAGTTACGATCAGCGCGACTTACAGTGGCGATCAGAACTTCTCCAGCGGATCGTTTAGCCTGACCCCGGCTCTGACTGTGTCTGCCTCGGGCACCACGGCCACTCTCTCGTCCGCGCCGGCTTCCTCCACCGTCAACCAGCAGGTGGCCTTCACGGCCGTGGTGACGCCCACGTTCACCGGCACTGCCTTGCCCACCGGGACGGTGACCTTCACCAACAAGGGAACTGCTCTCCCGTGCTCTCCCGTTACCGTTGCCACCTCGGCAGGCGTAACCACGGCGGTTTGCAACTTCACGTTCCTTTCGACCAGTTCCAACAGTGTAGTAGCAAAATACAACGGGGATGCGAACTTCACCCTGAGCAGTTCGGCCGCGGATCTGCAGCCGGTAAGCAAAACCGCAACCTCGACAGCGGTGGGTTCTTCGCTAGCCTCCCCGGCTGTCAACCAGACGATAACTTTCACTGCCACCGTTACGCCCGCGATCGCCCCGTTTACGGGGTCCACGAATCCCACCGGCAGTGTGGCTTTCAGCTATGTGCTGAACGGCGGATCGCCGGTTACGCTGTGCGCATCCGCGGGCGTGACCACCACGGCGGGTGTTACCACGGCAACCTGCGCGCAACCGTTGCCCTCCGATGGCAACTACACCATCAGCGCGGCGTATAGCGGGGATGCGAGCTTCCTGGTCAGTACCGGCACCGCGCCTCAGCCGGTTGGTTTGGCCACGACCACTACCGCACTCAGTGCGGTGCCCTCAACGTCGACCGTCAACCAGTCGGTTACCTTCACTGCCACCGTGACGCCGACCATCAGCGGATCGACAAACCCGACCGGCAATGTGACCTTCACCTATACCAACAGCAGCGTGACCACGCCCGTGAACCTGTGCGTGCCCAAGGCGGTAAGCACTTCGGCTGGAAAAACAACAGCCACCTGCGTGGCGTCATTACCTGGGGCCGCGGCGGACACCATCACTGCGACCTATGCTGGAGACACGAACTTCGGCTCGAGCTCCGTGACAGCGGCTCAGACGGTCAATACCACGGCAACCACAACGGCCGTGACTGCTTCTACCGCCTCCCCAACCGTCAACCAGGCCATAACCTTCACCGCGACCATTACCCCGGCGGTCGCGCCGTTTGCAGGTTCCACGAATCCCAGCGGCAAAGTGGTCTTTACCTATACGCTCGGTGCCGGTCCGGTGGTCACCTTGTGCGCCTCCGCAGGGGTGAGCACGACGGCGGAAGTTACTACGGCTACATGCTCGACATCGCTGCCTTCCAACGGGAGTTATACGATCGCAGCGGCCTACACCGGCGACGCAAATTTCATCGCCAGCACAGGTACAGCGCCGGAGTCGGTAGGCGCAACCGCAACCACAACGACGCTTGTTTCGTCGCTCACGACCTCAGTTGTCAACCAGGTCTCGACCTACACCGCAACCATTGCGCCGGCTGTCCCAGGCTCGACGAACCCCACCGGTTCGGTGACGTTCAGTTATTCGCTCAACGGCGGCGCGTCGGTAATCCTCTGCACATCCGTGCCCGTGGCCACGGTCGGCACGATCACCAGCTCTACATGCACGGACCCGCTGCCTACAAAGGGGCCATACATCATCAAGGCGACGTATTCGGGAGACTCGAACTTCTCCACAAGCGTCGGGACAACCCCCCAGACCGTCAATCAAGCCTCGACCACGACTACGGTTGTTTCGTCCGTCCCCTCCGCGGCTGTCAACCAGGCGGTGACCTTCACTGCTACCATTAGGCCGGCGATCGCTGGCGCAACCAACCCCACCGGCACGGTGACGTTCACCTCCACGCTCGGCGGCAACTCGCCAGTCAATTTGAACTGCACATCCGCCCAGCCCATCTCTGTAAGCACGGCGGCTGGAACCACCACAGCAGTTTGCACCGCCTCGTTGCCCGCCAATGGGAATTACACCATCACGGCAACTTATAGCGGAGACACGAATTTTACCAGCCCAGCTGCTGGTACGGTGGTTCAACCGGTTGGTTTGACCGCAACCACGACGACGGTTTCGTCGTCGCTGCCCTCCTCATTTGTCAACGAGACGGTAACCTTCACTGCAACTGTGAAGTCAACCATCTCCGGGGCGACGAACCCCAGCGGCTCCGTAGCTTTCACTTACGTGCTTGGCGGCGGCGTGCCGGTGACCCTGTGCGCAACCGCAGGCCTGACCCAGTCATCCGGAGTTGCTTCGTGCACAGCTCCCCTGCCGTCGGCGGGATCCTACGCGATCACGGCGACCTACAGCGGGGACACGAACTTCGCATCAAGTTCGAACCTGAGTTCGACGCCTGCGGCGCCGTTGACCCAAACCGTCAACCAGCCGGTCACGACAGTCGGTTTGACATCGGTTCCGGCAACCAACTCCGTGGTCAACCAGTCCGTGACCTTCACTGCTACCATCAACCCGGTCAACACCGGGGCGCCAACCTACACCGGGACAACAGAGCCGACGGGGACGGTTACTTTCACCGACACGCTCACAAGCACGACCTTGTGCACCATTACTGTCAGTTCGGCAGGAACGGTTCCACCCTGCACCGTTGCATTTTCGACCCCGGCCGCCAACACCGTCACGGCTACCTACAGCGGCGACTCGAATTTCCCCAAGACGACATCCGCGGTTGTGACCCAGACGGTCAGCCAGAGTCCAACCACAACCACTGTGGTTTCGTCCTCCTCGAATCCATCTGTCAACCAGCCGGTGACCTTCACCGCGACTGTGGCGCCGACCACCTTTACCGGATCGGTTTTCCCAACCGGCACGGTGACGTTCAGCTATACGCTCAACGGGGCCGCGCCGGTAACTCTGTGCGGAGCCGTGAGTGTGGCCACTCTGGGAACGGTTACGACGGCGCTCTGCACTGCACCGCTGCCATCGCAGGCTCCCGCCAGCGCACCCTACACAATCACGGCAACGTATTCCGGAGACAAGAACTTCACAACCGGTGCGGGCACAACGACGCAGACGGTCGCCGGGACCGCAACCACGACGGCATTCGTCTCTGCTCCCAATCCATCCTCGGTTAATCAGCCGGTACTTTTCACCGCAACTGTGAAGCCGGCCTTGACCGGCTCAACCAGCCCCTCCGGCACGGTGGCGTTCACCTATTCGCTGAACGGCGGGGCGTCTGTCAACCTGTGCGCAGCCGCAGCCGTGACCACCGCGACCGGGGTCGCCACCTGCCTGGAACCGCTGCCCACGGCGGCTCCATCTACCGCGCCTTACGTGATTACGGCGAAGTATAGTGGTGACGCCAACTTCGTATCCAGTTCGAACACCCTGAATCAGACCGTAAACCCGGCCAACCTGGCCATTTTTGTCACGTCCTCGCAAGGGAACTCACTGGTCAACCAGGCTGTAACCTTCACGGCAACTTTGACCGTTGCAAATTCGGGTACAGCGCAGCCCACTTCCACAATGTCGTTCAAAGACACGCTTACAGGTGCGACATTGTGCGCCGACGCAACTCTAACTTCGACCGGCAGCGGGGTGTATACGGCGTCCTGCAGTCCGCCGGTTACGAACCTGTGGGTCGCCGGCACTCACCCCATCACCGCGACGTACAACGGCGATCCCAATTTCCCCGCCGCAACGTCTCCGGTATTTGCCCAGGTAGTCAAGCCGGCGCCAACCACTGCGGCGCTGGTATCCTCCCTGCCGGTCAGCATCGCTACTGAAACCGTCACATTCACCGCGACCGTATCGCCAACCAAAACGGGGCCCATTGTGCCTTCCGGTTATTTCACCTTCACTTCTTCCGGTACATGGAACCCGGCGGCATCCTGCCAGGCTGCCCCAGTTGCTCCTGTGATCTCTGGAACCGGCGCCGGAACTGCGACCGCGACCTGCACGGCAACGTTCCCCGCGTCGGCGAGCAACCAGACCATCTCCGCCGTCTACGCAAACGACCCCAACTTCACCAGCAGCAACAGCAGCGTTGCTCAAACGGTGCAGAACTTCACCATCGCCAATTCCGTGACATCGACGCTGACCGCAACCCCATCCACAGGACCTGTAATTCTGACCCAGGGTTATTCCACCGCCACCACGGCCACGGCCGGCACGGATCCCTTTAACCCCACCGCGGTGAAGGTGGTGGTCACGTCCACGGGCGGGTTCACCGATAAGTTGAACGTGAGTTGCGTGGTCACCAATTCAACCCATGCGGTGGTCACGGATCCATCGTGCACAATGTCTACAACCACCACCCCGCCGACAGCCACAACGCTGTCCGGAGCCACGGGAACCGCATTGATCTACACGCTGAGCGCTTCAGCCTCGGCGCCGGTTTCAGCCTACACTGTGACCTTGACGGCCAATGACAACTCGACTCCGGCGCTTTCCACCGCGGCGGCGCCATTGACACTCTACGTTCTTGGCGTGGCCAACCCGTTAAGCCTGGCGCAGGGTGCAAGCGGACAGGAGAACGTCTCCTTCAACACATTCTCTGCGCCGTCATCGGATTCGTTCACATCCGTTGCCTGCGGCACCGTCACGCCGCTTACCAACGGTGTTGCAGGAACTCCGCTCACCAATCCAGGAGTTACCTGCACCAGCCAGATCCCGGCCGCTGGCATTCCGATCATTTCAGGGGGAACCACCACGGTCGCCGTCAGCATCTCGACTGCAGGCACCAAGACCGCGGAATTGAGACGGTCCAATACGGTTTCCATGGCGGCATTCCTTGGCATACCGCTGCTTGCCTTGATGGGATGGGTCGGCAGCAGAAAGTCGCCGCGCAGAAACTTCTTCCGCTTCCTGGGCCTGATTCTGTTGCTGGTGGGCGTCTCCTACGCCAGCGGTTGCGGAGGCAGCTTCACTTCCTCAAGCACGACAACGAGTACCGGCATCGGGGTGGGCAATTATCTTGTTCAGGTAGTCGGTACGGACCAGAACGGCAACAATTACTATGCGGCAATTCCTCTGGATGTGAGTAAGAATTGAGTCGGGGAGGAAATTGGCGTTGCACCTGGTGTACTTTGAATGTCCATCATTTGCGCTGCTTGCGCAGGGGAGAATTCGTGAAAGCCAAAGCACTGTTGCTCTTCGTTTCGTTTGCACTTGCGCCGTCGCTCTGCTCGTTCGGGCAGGTCGTATGCAGCTCTTCGACTAAATTGGTGTGCCAGTTTCCCTTCAGTTCGCAAACCTTGGGGGTTTTTGCTTCTGGAAGCAACAGCGCCAGCGCGCTAGCAACTGCTGCCGAGCTTGTCGCTACTCCAATTAACGCATCGATCGCCACTCAGTTGACCCAGCTTCCCATACCCAGCGCGACAGTTGGCGTGGTGACCCTGCAGAAGAAGGGAAGTGAGTTTGGAACCGCATTCGACAATCTTGGCCCGGTCCTTACCGATCGGCCGGATACCGTGGGCAAGAACCACATCTTCGCAGGTTTCAGTTACCAGCATTTCAATTTCAATGCGCTGGCGGGCGTAAGCTTGAACAGCATCCCCATTGGCTTCAATTATTCTGTCGGGAATGTGACATCCTATGAAGCGGTGAGCAACAAGGTCAGCTTTCAACTCGATCAGTACGTCGGAATAGCAACTTACGGCGCCACCCGGAGGACGGACATTTCGGTGGTTGTGCCTTTCAACTCCGTTACGCTCAACGTCGTCACCTCCGGATTTCAGGGGTATCAATACAACACGAACACCCAGACCTACGGTCAGATTTTCTCTCCCACAACATCGGTATCTTCAAGCGGATCGTCCAACGGGGTGGGAGACGTTTCTCTTATCGTCAAACAGTTGCTTATTGGAGGCGAGGGAAGCCGCGGTGCGGTGGCGGCCGGGGCTTCGGCGCGCTTTCCCAGCGGCGATGCACTCAACTATCTCGGGTCCGGCGCATTTGGCGGCAACATCTACGGCCTCTTCGAATACAGGGCGCGCCTGGCTCCGCATATGAAGTTGAGCTATCAATGGAACGGCAACTCGCAGGTCATGAATCTTCAAGTAGCTTCCAACACCGGTTTGCCCGGCGGCCTGGAATATGCCGCCGGCGCAGACTTCAAGATCGTGCGCTCTTTGACATTGGCCGCGGATCTTCTCGGAAACCAGTTCGTCAATGTACCGTCATTCACCTCGACTAACCCCAATCTTCCTGGACCTGCAGGCCAAGGGGGAATTCCAAAAACCATTCCCTTTACATCGTCGACGAATCTCACGTACACGACCGCCAACTTCAGCGGTGGCTTGAAGTGGTCTCCCAAGGCGCATTTTCTTCTATACGGAAATGTGCTGGTACCGCTGAACAACGTCGGCCTGCGCAGCGATCCCGTTCCGCTGTTCGGCATCGCCTATAACTTCAAGACGACGCATTAGGCGTTGGCAAAGGCGTGCTGTTCAGGATCTCGGAATTGAACTCCGGGGCACTTGTCATTGCTCACCATCGAGCGGTGGCAGTTGGAATCAGTTGCTGCGATTGACAATGTGCAGATCGGAAGAGGCGATGCCCTCCCGGGGCTGGTTCAGCGTTGCCTGGACCGCGTGAAGCGACTTCATATGCTCGGCTATCCGTTGCAGCGTCCGAATCAGGTAGATATCGCCATCTTTGCGGTCGTGCCAGGCAACGCAGAGGCTGAGCGCTGAGGTAACTTCAAAATCAATCGATGTAACTTCAAAGTCAATTGCAGACATCAGGGCTTTGGCGCGCCTGAGGCTCTCCACACTTGATGCGGATGGGCTGTCGGATTCCTTGCCCGAGGCCGCAACGTCGCGAATGAAGGGCACGAGTTCAGGGCCGGTAAATGCATTCGGGAGCGGAGCGGGATTCGCGGACATCGTCATTTCCTCCCTATGCGGCGCGGTGCACCTTATCTCAACTCGAATGATCGGCTTTAGCGGCGAGGATTGAAATACAACTTAAACTTCGCGCGTTGGGCGCTCGGTGCTATACGCCTACAACTAAAGTACTCAGGAGGATGGACGCGGCAGTGAATCCGCGCGACGGGGCTGGGGATGGCGACGCTACAAATTGCGAAACCGGACAGTATTTCTGATGAGCACCAGGAATTCGAGTTCTCTGCAAGTTGAACAATCCCGATGGGACGGCAGCAGGGGAGTCCTGGAGCAAATGCGGGGAGCCGGCGCCCGCTTTGCAGGCGTAGCGAGTTAGCACGAGAGCGGGGAAATTGGCTTTGGGTCGCAGCCTTCTTTACCAGCCCGTGATCTGATAGGGGCCGTTCCCGCTAAAGTGGAAGGTCTTTTGAGACTTGAACGGCTTTGGATCGCCATCCTTGGGATAAACCATCAAAGTCTCACTGCAGGTCAGCGTCGGGGCTTCAGCGGAACCGCCCGCCTGGCAGCCCTGTTCTTTGGCCTCAAATCGCTTGGCCGCGTCGCACCAGCCATCGGCAAGGCCCTGGAGCTTGCCCTGGTATTTGCCGCTGAGGACTGAACGGCATTCCTTGCCGCTCTTGCCCGAGGCCTGGGTGAATATGCCTTCATAGGCGCCCAGAGCTGCCGTCAGAACCGCAGGGTCGGGTCCTGCGGGTTTTGCCGGCGTGTTCACTACGGATGCCGTCGGGGTCACGACCGCCGGAGTCTGGGCCTTGGGTTCGTTCACGGTGACAGTCTGCTCTTCCAGTACGGTTCCATTCGCTATCAATTGGTATTTCGTCGTGCTGCTCGGGTAGTCCTTCTGATTGCCTTGGGAACCGAGGCCACTGCCAAGGTCGGTAATCGAGATGGACGATGCGTTTTTCGTTTCCCACGTCAGTTGCACCGAACCGCCCTTTTCGATCGAGGTTGCACTGACCCTCAGGCTACCCGTGGGGGGCAGGACTGGAACGGGAACAGGAGTCGGCTGCGATTGCACCGCAGGCGCCTGTGGCTGAGTTTGAGGCGTCGGAGTCTGTTTGGCGGTTTGTGTGCCTGCGCCGGCTACAGGCTTGGGCGGCGCCAGCTTCACGAAGAACGAGTCCGTGGTGTTCTGATTGAGCGCGATCTGGATGGGGTGTTCCTGGTAAGAAGTGGGATCGTCAGGCGCCGTGTACCTGATGGTATGGGTGCCGATGGAGAGGTCGATCTGTTGTCCAGCCCGGTGCACTCCCAAGTTCTTGCCGTCCACAGAGAGCTTGAACTCAGGCAGATTCCCCTGTGCAGAAAGGGTTCCGGAAGTACCGGCAGGCGGGAGCTTGGTCAGCGAAACGGCGTCCTGATAAATTCCACCCGGACCGACTTCGGCCTTATCGCTAAACGGCTCATAACCGTCCTTGGTCACCTGCAGCTGATGCGAACCCGGCTTGACCTGGACGGTAGCCTCGCCATTGGCGTCGGCAATAACCGGGGTTCCATTATCAATGGAAACCGAAGCGCCCGGCGGGGCCTTGGCGATCTTGATATGGGCCACCGTCGAAACCGGAGGCGGTTGCAGCCGCCAGATCACGATGGCGACGATAGCCACCACCACCACACCCGCGATGGCCACGATCGCGACGGGGAATTTCTTTGGCTTGGCAGCCGCAATGGCGGACAATTGCGCGTCGAACGCGGCGCCGGAGCTGGCCGTCGTCCCGGATTGCTCAAGCGCCTTTTTGACCGACTGTCCGATGCGCTGCCAGTCCGCCTGCTTTTTGGCGTCGGCGAACTCCATCCACTGGGTTGCGCCTTTCAATGCCGCAAGGGCGCTCTGGGGATCGTTTTTAAGCAGGGCGGCGCGGGCCGACTCGATCGACTTGCCAACCACTTCGTCCGCATAGGCCGAGCGTCCGCTCTGGACCTCCTGCAGTGCGCCGGTCAGTTCCGCCGATTCTCCATAAGCGCGCACTACCGCCTGCAGGGAATCTAGGCCTGCGGAAAACTCCTTCTTTTGGGCTGCCGCACGGGCCGATGCGATTGCCTTGCCGGTTACCTGCTTTTGCTCGAATTCCGCCTGCAGCGTGGTCAGGAGTTCCTGAAGCTTCTTGTTTTCGGGCAGCGCAGTCAGTTGTTCGCGCAAAAGCTGGATGGCTTCACTTAGTTCGCCTCGCTGGCGCATCGCGGCAACGTGCTGCTCGAGAGTCTGGATCCTCTGCGCAAATTCAACCTGCTGTTTCTGCTGCCGATCGGCCTTGAGCGCCGCCATCAGTTCCTGCAGCGCCGGGTTTCCGGGCATCGCGGTGAGCTGTTCCTGCAACAACTGAATCGCTTCGTCAAGTTCGCCGCGTTCGCGCAGCAGCCCCACGCGCTTCTGCAGCACTTCCAGCTTGCGGGCGAAGGCAGCCTGCTGCTCGCGAATCTCCTCAAGCAGTCGCGACAACGATGAGTCGCCGGTTTCATGAATGCCGGATTCGAGCAGCCGGATGGCGTCGTCCAGGCGTCCATCGCGGATCAGTGCGCGTCCTTCTGACGCGCAGCGCTCGATAATGAGACTGCGCTGCAGGCGCTTCTGCTCCTCGCGCGCAAAGGTCAGCAGATCGTCGATGTCCGCGTGATGGCCGAACTCAACTTGAAACGATTCGAGCGCGCCGACCGCCTTGTCGTATTGCTTTTGAGACATCAGCTCGCGCGCGTTGTTGAGGGTGCCGCCACGCACCTGCTCCACCTGCATGGCGTCCAACTGCTGGCGCAGCGAGCGCTCGTAGGTGAGCAGCCGTTCGTCGCCCGGCATGCGGTCCAATGCCTTATGCAGAACCGACAATGCCTCGGTCGGGGAGCCGGCAAAAAGTTCCCTTGCCTGGGAGATGGCCGTCTCCACAAAGCGCTTCGTCTCCACCTTGCCGACTTCAGCGTCGACCTCGGCTTTCAGGCGATGCAGCAGCGCCTCATTGGGCAGCCGTTCCAAAGCGCGATTGAGCAGATCCGCTGCCTGATCGAGGGATTCGGTCCTCAGAAAATCGCCCACCCTCTTTTGAATCTCGTCGAGGATGACCCGGCGCTCTTCCTGTTCCTTGATCTTGGCCAACTCACGGCGCAGTTTGTCGGTCTCCAGGTACGCGGGATCGATGCTGTCAGCCTCGGCGATGAGCTTGTCAACCGCCGCAAGATTACGCGCGGCGAGCTCTCTGCGGGCATTTTCGAGTAACTCGAGAATCTTGCCCTGCTGGGCCTCTTTCTCCGCCTGCCGGGTTAGAACTCCATTGATGGCGGCAAGCTTGCGGTTATCCGGGTCCTCCTGCAGCGCCCTGGTCACGATGCGCAGGGCGGCGGTGATGTCGCCCCTGTTTCTTGCCTGTTCAGCGTCGGCCAGGGCCTTGGCGCTTATCTCGGCGCGGCGCTTCTTCTCTTCCACCGCCTGAATCTTCTGCTTGAGATCGGCGGATGTGGGGTCGAGATTCTGCGCGTCGCGGAGCTGGTTGAGAGCTTCCTCGAAATTTCCCGCCAACAGGGCTTCATCGGCCTTGAGGGTGCACTCGCGCAGCCGTTCCGCGCGCCGCAGGCGTTCCTGATGTTCGCGAACGAACTTGCGCAGCTTTCTTACCTGGGTATTTGCCGGGTCAAGCTTGGCTGCCTCTTCCAGAAGCTCCAGGGCGGGGACATAGCGGCTCTCCGTAGTCAGGCGCTCGGCGTCGTCAAAGAGCTCGGCAACGCGGGTCCGCTTCAGATCTTCGATTACATCGTGCAGGGCATCGGCAAAATCCTCGCCCGTCAAGTACCGGTCATCGGGGTTTTTGGCCAGAGACTTGGCAACGATTTCGTCGAGCACGGGAGGGTAATCGTGAAGATAGGTTGCCAGCGAGGAGTGGGCTTCGTTGACGATCTTGTAGGAGGCGGTAGCCTCGCCGCCGGTGAACGGTTCCTCTCCGGTGAGCAGCTTGAAAAGGGTGACGCCGGCGGAGAAGATGTCGACGCGGCCGTCGATCGGCCCGCCCTTGAACCTCTCCGGCGCAATGTAGTGAAGCGATCCAATGACCGCGCTGGTCTGCGTAAGGCCGGCTTTGCCTTCCCCATCCTGAACCTTGGCGATGCCGAAGTCGATGATCTTGGCCACGCCGTCGTTCTGCACAATCACGTTGGCCGGCTTGATGTCGCGATGGATGATTCCGTTTTCGTGCGCATAGCCGAGAGCCGAGCAGACCTGCTCGATGATTCTCAGCTTGGTCATCATGTCCAGGGGCC
>Ga0182024_10019763_pt1 | contig 12376 bp, 15 predicted proteins | sample P32metaG_FD_120480 | JGI IMG/M metagenome (GOLD analysis project Ga0182024, IMG submission 120480) | Permafrost microbial communities from Stordalen Mire, Sweden - P3-2 metaG (Illumina Assembly) | ecosystem: Environmental > Terrestrial > Soil > Wetlands > Permafrost | place: Sweden: Stordalen...
CCACGAGCTCTACGCCTCGGGGCGCTTTCACGCCTTCGGTGACATTCCGGCTCGAGTCCAGGGCTCCGGCCGCAGGGCCAGCCCACAATCCGACAGTACTCCTCTGCAGTCAAGATATGTGAGCGAAGGGGCGAAGTTTGTCCAGAAATGGCTGAAGTCCTCATCGCGCGGCCACCACCCTCGCCGGGCGCGGCCGTCGTCCGGTCATCCGGAGCGCGAGCAGCACCAGCGCCGGTGCCGCTGTCAGCGCGATCAGGGCAATGAACCAGAGCTGCCCTCTGTCCGTGCCCTCGGTGAACGTGTGCACCAGGCCGCCCAGCCAGGCGAGCACGGTGAACCGGTGAATCAGCTTCCAGCGCGCCCGGCCGATCCGGTCACGCGCGTAATAGGAGAGTCCCAGGGCGATGAGTCCCCAGCCGGCGATGATCCCGAGCGAGGTGGAGAGCGTCTTGTAAGAGGACACGAACGGGATCGTCACGTCCAGCAGGCTTGGATGTAGGAAGCTGTCGCCGATCAGGGTGAGGCCGTGCACCGTGATAGCCACCATCACTGAGAGCGACAGGACCTCGTGGTAGGCACGGCGATCCGGGCCGCTGCCCTTGATGAGCTTGCCGCCCATCACCAAGCCGAACCCCACCGAGGCGCTGGCCAGGATCAGCGCGGTTGTACCGGCCCCACGACTGAGGATCCAGAACAGATGCGTCGACGGATCGGTGCTGGTCATGAGCGCCACTCGGACGCCGCGGGTGGGTCGATCACGTCAAACCTTGCGTCGTCGTAGACGACGAGGCCGCCCTTTGTCAGCACGCTCGCGGCCCGGGCAGCGCCGCTCAGCAACGCCGCCTTGCTCAGCGCCTCGGCCTCCACACCGGTGTCGGCGAGTGCGGTCACCTGGACCACTCCGGTGAACGCCGGCCGCCCGGTGGCGGGGTCCAGCAGGTGATGCGCCGGCCGGCCCCCGGCATCGAGCCAGCTGCGCCTCCCGATCCCGCTCGTCGCGACCGCCCCGTGCACGAGCTCGAACACGTGCAGCACCGTCTCGTCGAACGGACTCGCCACCTGGATCGGGCGCAGACGCGCCCCGGCACCTCCGAACCGCACGTCGCCCGCGGCATCGACGGCGAAGCTCTCATGGCCGGCAAGCGTGCCGGCCAGCAGATCCCCGAACAGGCCCTTCACGATCCCGCCGCTGTCCAGGCACACGCCCGGCGGCCGGGTCACGGTTCCGGCGCCGCGATCCACCGCGACCTGCTGCCACCGAGGCGCCTGGCTTGGCCCTCCGGGCGCCCGCCGCGGGGCCAGCGCCAAGGCACGCGGCAGCGGCACCGGTTGCGAGTCGAAATGGTGGCCGTAGCCCACTCCGTCGAGCTCTCCGATGAGCGTGGGATCCACCAGCCCTCCGGTCATCGCCGCCGCGCTCAAGGCGGCCTCGACAAACCGCGACATCACCGGCCCGACGGCAACGGTCTCGCGCGGATCTCGATTCAGCCGTGAGAGCTCGCTGTCGTGCTCGAAGCGCGAGAACTGACCGTGCCACACCAGCAGGCTCTGCCTGGCCTTCGCGGCGGCCTCGCGCGCCGTCCCTGCAGGGCCGGAGCCGGTGACCAGCACCGCGCAGGACCCTCCGAAGCACGGGAATCGCTCGATGGCCTCGATCTTGGAATGCGGCTCCGCGGGCGTCGATGTGCGGGTGGGATACAGACCGCGCACCTGCAGTCCCGAGCTCACGAGGCGCTCGTCGTCACGGCGGTCGTCGGGCCAGAGTTCGTCGCGCCGGACGACGTGCTCGCGCCCGAGGAGGTCGAGGCCGAGCTCGAGGTGGAAGCCACGGCGGTGCTCTTCGCGGCGGCGCTCACCAGGGCCGGATCGTTGCCGGTCACCAGCTGCACGAAGATCCCGCCGGACGTCGCGAGGAACGTTGCCGTGGCGATCCCGACGACACGGCGGCGGATCATCGTGGTCCGGTGCCTGCGGGCCCGGAGCCGCTCGGCCACGAGACCGTCAGAACGCGGCCGAGGATCGGCGCTGCGGGCCGGCCGACGGGTGGGGAACGTCAGGGCCTGGCTTGAAGCGTCTGGCGGTGTCATCGGTACCTCGATCTCAGCGGGCGTAATTGCGACGAGCAAAGAGTCGCCGCTCCGTCTCGCAACGCCGTGAGTGACACGTAAGCGTTGTCTATGAGCGCCGCCGGCTCACGGCCGGCGAACGCCGACCGCAGGGCACAGGCGGGCCCCGGTCAGTCAGACGGTGTTGTGGGTCTCAGTCGCGTCCGAAGGCGCGCCGGTGGTAGTCCCGTCGGGCCTCTGGGTCCGTGCCTGACGCGATCCGGGGGACGCCCACCGCACGCAGGATCGTCTCCCGGACAGCACGAGGCAGAATCGCCGCCAACTTGCCCGACGCCGCTTGCGATCGCGGCGCGGGCCTCGGTCTCGCCCCACGGTCTGGCGTCGAGCGGGCGGTGCTGGGCCGGGTCATAGAGTGGCGTCGCCACGGCGCAACATCGCCCATCCTGGTGCCTCGAGGCCACGGCGGCGATATCCTCCGCAGCGTGAAGGTACGGGCGGTATGCGGGTGCGGCGTCTTGGCGGCGACCGTGGCGATCGCTGCGGCGGCGGCGGCCAAGCCTGCCGAACACGTGCAGTGCCCGCTGAAGACGGGGACTCCTTCGGGCGGTCACGTGCAGTGGGCGTTCACTGAGAGCGGGGCTCCCAGCGGACGTCATCCCGGGATCCGGACCTCGTACACGCACGGGCGTGGCACCTGGACCGCGGGGCGCGCGACCGGCACGGTGTGCAGCCAGGACAGCCTCAGCGGGGGAGGGTCTCGAGACCTGGTGCTACCCGTCGCGGGCAGGGCCAAGCTTTCGCCGCGGATCATCCGGCTGGGGAAGCTCGGCGTCAGTCTGGTCGTGCCGGTGAGGATCTCCGCCAGCGACGACAGCGCCTGTGTCGTTGGCACCCACGGAACCGTGACCCTGTTCGCCAGCTATTACGCCGTTCACAACGACAGCGTCTCACTGCACTTCGCCCGGGGGTGTGCCGATCACGACCACCGCTACACCGGCTCGGGAGTGCATGTCCTGATCGCCCACGACGGCGCCCAGGTCAACAGCACCTAGGCGCACCTGACGAGCGCAGTCAGCTCGCGTCGACGGGGCTGGGCGGCCCGGTTCTACGACGGTTTCGATGTACGCGCGGCCGTTCGGCAGGCTGACACCGCCGCCAGTGGAGTAGCGTTTCCGGCATGCGCGCTCCCATTACGCTCGACCTCCACCTCCCCAACTTCAACTACCCCGACACGGGTCCCGAGCAGGTGTTCGAGCGATTGGTAGAGATCGCTTCCACAGCCGAGCGTTCGGGTTTCAGCTCGATCTCGCTGATGGATCACCTGCACCAGATCCCCGGAGTGGGCCCCCAGACCAACTGGATGTTCGAGGGCAGCACGATGCTGGCCGCCCTGGCCGCACGTACCTCCAAGGTCACGCTCGGACTGCTGGTGGGCGGGGTCACGTACCGCAACCCGGCGCTGCACGCCAAGATCGCCACGACACTGGATGTCATCTCCGGGGGACGCGCCTGGCTCGGGCTCGGCGCGGCCTGGTTCGAGGACGAGCATCGGGCCTACGGCATTGAGTTCCCGCCGCTGAAGGAGCGCTTCGTCATGCTCGAGGAGGCGCTCCAGATCGCGCGGGCGATGTTCACCCAGGAGCGCGCGAGCTTCGAGGGACAGTACTTCCGCGTGGACGGCGCGCTGAACAATCCCAAGCCGCTGCGGGGGGACATCCCCATCGTCGTAGGAGGAAGCGGGGAGCGCAAGACGCTGCGCCTGGTGGCGAAGTACGCCGACGGCTGCAACGTGTTCGGCGGCCTGGACGAGGCCAAGCACCTGATGGACGTGCTCAAGGGTCACTGCGAGGATGTCGGCCGCGATCCCGCCGAGATCACCAAGACGCGTCTGGGCATACTGGCGATCGCGCCGACCCACGAGGCGGCGATGGCGAAGGTGGAGTGGCTCAAGCAGGCGGGCATGCCGGAGAATCGTCTTTCCGCGGTCATGGCCGGAGACCCCGACGGCGTGGCCGAGCAGGCGGCAGCCTTCATCGACGCCGGAATCGAGGGGCTGACGTTGACGATTCCCGATGTCCACGATCTCGAGACGGTGGAGCTCGCCGGCAGGTCGCTGGGAGCGGTGTTCCCTCAGATCGGGTGACCTCCCGCGCTTCCGGTCTCGAGCCATCGCCGATGTCACTTTTCCCTGACCACCTGCGGTTCGGCATCCACGCCGGCCAGCAGTACACGGACTTCCCGGCTACGTTGAGCTGTGGCAGACGGCGGAGGACCTGGGCCTGGACTGGGCCTCGGTGTTTGACCACTTCATGCCGATCCAGGCCGACCCGACCGGGCCTTGCTTTGAGGGCATGACCCTCCTGGCCGCGATGGCCGCGCATACCGAGCGGCTGCGCTGCGGGATCATCGTCGCCGGCGTCACCTATCGTGCGCCGGCGGTGCTCGCCAACATGGCGGCGACGATCGACCACGTCTCTGGGGGGCGGCTCGAATTCGGGCTCGGTGGAGCCTGGTATGAGCTCGAGCACAACCAGTACGGGATCCCCTTCCCCCGGATCGGGGAGCGGCTGGCCATGATGGGTGAGGCAGCGGAGATCCTCAAGTCGCTCTGGACCGAGCCGAGAACCACGTTTTCGGGCCGCCACTATCAGCTCCAGGACGCGATGTGCGAGCCCAAGCCGCTCCAGGAGCCCAGTATCCCGCTGTGGATCGGCGGCTCAGGCGAGCGGGTGACCCTTCGCCATGTGGCGGCCCAAGCGGACGGCTGGAACACGTTCTTGATGCCGGTGGAGGAGTTCGACCACAAGCTCGAAGTGCTCGACGGGCACTGCCAGGAGGTCGGACGCGACCGATCGGAGATCCGTATCCAGCTCGTGCTCCAGGCCGTACTGGGCGCCGATGCGCGCGAAGCCGAGGATCAGCTCCGCGCCCGTGCCCAGGGCCTCGGCGTCGACCCCGACACGCTGCGCGGGGGGATGCTGGCCATGACTCCCGAGCAGCTGACCGAGCACCTGCGGCCGTATGTCGACCGAGGCGTGGGCGACTTCCTGCTGATGGCCCGGCCACCGATGGATCGGCGCACGCTCGAGCTGTTCGCCGGCGAAGTGGCCGGCGCGCTGCGCTCGTAGGCTTGTAGGAGAGTTAGGAGGCGCTGAAGTCGGGGAGGATGATCGAGCCGTCCGGCGCGAGGGTGAACCCCGGGTTGTGGACGATCTCCCAGGCGTGGCCGTCGGGGTCAGTGAAGATCCCCGCGTACCCGCCGTAGAACGTCTCCGCCGCCGGCTTGGTCACCGTGGCGCCGGCAGCCTCAGCCGCGGCCAAGTGCTCGTCCACCTCGGCGCGGGAGCGCACGTTGTGAGCGAGCGCGATCCCCTCAGAGCCCCCGCGCCGCTCGTCCGGGAGGCCGCAGTCGAGCGCGAGCTTGTCCCGGCCCCACAGCACGACGGCCATCCCGCCTGCCTGGAAGAACACGGTCTCCTCGACTTCCTGGCCGCGCCAGCCCAGCCGCTCATAGAAACTCCGAGCGCGCGGAAGATCGTCGACTCCAAGGGTGATCAGGCTGACGCGCTGCTCCATAGCCGGCAGTGTATTGCCGGCACCTGGAGCGCTGGTGAGGCGCGGAGGTCACTCAGGATGGCGCACGTCCAGCGGGGGGAGGTCTCGCACCTCGTCCTTGGTGAGGGTGAGCCTGACGCCGTCCCCGGTGCGCGCCACGGAGCCGATGGGAATGGCGACCCGCTTCTGACCCCAGAGGTGGCCCTCCTGAAGCAGGAAGTGCGTCACGTGATGATCGCTGGGATCGATGACCAGACCTTCGACCCTTCCGATGGCTCCGTCCGTGGCGTGCACGTGTTCGCCACGGCGGACCTCCACTTCCCCCAGGGGCACGTGGTCATATTTGACCTCATGGGGGCCGGTGCTCCTGGCCCGGCTGCCCATGGAGATGCCGGCCCCGCCCATGCCCAGGCCGTAGTACGGCAACATGAGCATCTGGTTCGGCTCGTAGCCCCCTTGCCCGCTCGCTGCGGGCACGAACTGTGCCTCGTCGGCTTCTTCGAACTTCTCGAACTGGGCCTTGGTGCACTTCAGGCGAATCTCATTCCCGGTCGAGGCGACGAAGTCGATGGGCACGAGATGGCCACCGGTCCGCCGATGTCTCGGTTCAACGGCGAGGTGGGTGATCGCGCGCGCGACCGGATCCACGACCACGCGCCTGAGGTCACCGCATACGCCGTCGCTACAGGTGACTTCACTCCCGATATCGAACTCCTCGGTACCGCTCATGAAGGCACCTCTCTGGTCCAGATGCGCACGCCACCACTGTCAGACCGGGAGCGAACGCCCGCCTTGTACCGCGCGACGTAAGACTACCGCTCGGCTCGGTGGCGGGCGAGGTGGATGCAACGGCGCACTTCCCCACGCCTACCGTGGGGAAGTGCGCCGAACGGTTAGGCGACGCTGATGTGCTGCCAGGTGGTGTGTTTGTGGTGCCGGGCGTCGGTCCAGTTGAGCTTGAGCGTGTAGCTCCCGTGATGCAGCGCCCGGACTGTGGTCAGCAGCAACTGAGGACGGGCTCCCTGTCGAAGCTCGGATCCTCGCGCGTAGACCACGCCGGCGTGGGAGAGCACGGCTCGAGCCGTGCCTGTGGCTGTGGTGAACTTGACCGTCCCGCTGACCGACTTGGTCGTGCAGACCTGGCTTGTGACCTTGACCTGCTTGCGCTTGCCGTGGACGCGCTTGACGACCGTATGCGTGACCGTCTTGCAGGTCACGAGCTCGACCTGGCCGGTGGCGCCGGTGGCTCCGGTGGCTCCGGTGGCTCCGGTGCCGCCCGTGGCTCCGGTGCCGCCCGTGGCTCCGGTGCCGCCCTGCGCTCCATCCGTGCCCGTCTGTCCGGGGGGACCCTGGGGCAATGCCCCGCCGGTGCCCGACAGGGTCACGCTCTGGGGGCTCGCCACGGCGTTGTCATAGACGTCCAGAGCGGCGCTGCTGGGACCGGCCTGCTGGGGCACGAACCGGACCACCATGCTGCAGCTCTGGCCCACGGCGATCGGAGCCGAGCAGTTGGCCGCGCTGACCATGTAGTCGTCCGGGTTGGTGCCGGTGAACCCGTACCCGGCCACGATCAGCGGTGCCGAGCCGTTGTTGGTCACCGTCACCGTCTGCCCCGCACTCGTGGTGGACTGCGGCTGGGTCCCGAAGTCCGGGACCGCAGGGGTCGGAGACAGGTCTGCCGTCGGCGACGCGTAGGTGATGGAGACCGAGGCTGGCGTTCCACTGGGGCTGGTGGTGTCAGTCCCGCCGCTGGGAACCAGTGACGATCCGCCGCCACCTCCGCCGCCACCCGCCTCGTCGTTGGTGGCTCCCTGGGTGCCACCGCCGCCACCGCCGCCGCCGTAGACGCCTCCGCCCCCACCTCCGGCGGGGTTGCGGTTGTCCGAGCCGGAGCCGCCCACTCCGGGCACGCCGGGCTGACCGGGATCACCGTCGGTTCCCGGACCGTTGTAAACAGCTCCCGGGCCGCCGGCGCCGCCGGCGTTCGCGGTACCGGCAAATCCGCCGCCGCCGCCGTTGGCGTTGGGATCGGCGGTGCCCACATTGGGAGCCGCGTTTCCGTTGCCGTCCCCATTGCCGCCGACGCCACCGGGGACGGCGACGCTCGGATTGGCGGTATTTCCGCCCGGATAGACGAACCCGGTCGCGCCTGCACCGCCTCCGCCACCGGCTACGAGCAGGCGCGTTCCCAGCGTGCCGGCAAGAGACGAGCTCTCCGTCTGTACATCGCTTGCCCCGCCGCCGCCGGCACCGAATCCTCCATTTCCCTCAGGACCGGCTCCACCGCCGTTGAAGCCCCCGTCCCCGCCGGCATACGCGTCTGCGCCGTTGCCACCGACCTCGACGTAGAGGATCTCACCCGGGGTCACCTGCAGCGAACCAGTGACGCTGGCGCCACTGCCGCCCAGGTCACCGATGCCATCCTGGCCACCGGAAGCACCCACGGCGGCGATCTGCAGGGACGTGACGCCGTCGGGCACGGTGAACAGCTGCTCGGTGCCGGTGGGCCCGTACTGCGTCGTCTGGGTCGTGGGGGCGGCCAGCGCCGCGCTCGGGAGCGCGAGTCCGCAGACACAGAGCCCCAAGACCATGCGGATTGTCCGAACTCTCCGTGTCGACGCGCGGCCCTCAGGGGCGATGATTCGCATTGTGTTGCTCCTATTCGCTGGTGAGCCTCCGGCGTCACCTACGCGCAGGGGCCTGAGGCTGGGATCCCGACCTATCGGCGGTCCGTTCCCGGAGCTGGAGCCATGAGCGGTTGAGTAGCCCTTTTCTCATGAACCCGCCCGTTATCGAGCACTGCCCGGGGCCCGTGGGCCAGGGCGCAGCATCTAAGTAACGCATACCGTTACGAGATTGAGACCACCTCCAACGGCGGCTCCGGAAGGAAGCGCACTGGTAGCTTGGAGGTCCCCCGAGGAACGGAGCCGCAGTGAAGAAACTCCTGGAACTCCTGCTGTGCATCCTGCACCCGATCGCCGTCGTCCTGATCTGGATCAACCTCGTCTTCCGCAGCGATCTCGGCCTGATCGCCCGGCTCACCTGGGCGATCGCCTCGATCGTTCCCTTTGTTCCCTTCGTCTACGTGCTGACGGGCAACGACTTCCTCTAGGCCACGGCCCTCGGGCTCGCGCGCCGGGCGAGCCCGAGGGCGTTGCCACAGCCGCTCAGCGCTCTTCGACGACCAGCAGGCTGTTGCCCTCCGGGTCGCGGAACCAGAACATCGGCGGGACGGGGTCGCCCATCCGGCTGACCTCGGGGTCGACGTCCACGCCGCGGCCCTTCAGATCGGTGTGGATGGCATCGACGTCGTCGGTGTTCAGGGCGATGCCGGTCTCGGCGTTCCCGGTCGGCTTGCCCGGGGGCGGCGGGACGATGGCGAGCGTGGTCACGGCATCGGCCGGCGCCACCTCGACCCACCGGTAGCCCTCGCCCATGGGCACATCGGTGCGCTTCTCGAAGCCGAGTGTCTCGACGTAGAACGCCAGGGCGGCGTCCTGGTCGGATACGGGGATGACCACCGTCCCGACCTTGCTGATACGAGTCGCCGTCTTGTTCACGACATCCTCCTAGGGTTGGGTATAGCCACTGAGACCCCGCAACCCGCCGAAACTCATCGCTGCGGCGTGTCCTGATTCGCCTCCGCGCTCCGAATATGGGGCGTAGTCTCAGGTTGTGGTCTCATGCCAACGCTGACGTTGCTGGTGGCTTCGATTGCGTTCGCCGACTCGATCAACCCCTCGACGGTCGTGCCTGCGCTGTGGATGGCAAGCACGCCGCGAGCGCACCTCGCGAGCTTCACGTTGGGCGTGTTCGCCGTGTACCTGGCCGGCGGTCTCGTGCTGGTGTTCGGCCCCGGACCGGCGATCATCTCCGCCCTGCACCACGTGGGGGGGACGGTCGAGCACAGCATCGAAGCCGCGGCCGGTGTGGGCGTGCTCGTGCTCGCCCTGGGACTGTGGCGCTCACGTCACCGCCAGCAGAGCGCACGGTTACCCAAGCCTGGGTGCACGAGCGCCTCGGCGTTCACGCTCGGCGCGGGGATCATGGCGGTCGAGCTGCCGACGGCCTTCATCTACTTCGGCGCGATCTCGGCGGTTCTCGCCTCGCATCGTGCCGCTGCGCTGGAGGTCTCCCTGCTCGTGGTCTACAACGCGCTGTTCGTGGCGCCGCTGGTGGCAATCATCGTGATCCGCCGGCTGGCCGGGGAGCGCGGCGAGCGCTGGCTGACGTCGAGCTGGGAACGAGTGCGCGGATGCGGGCAGGTGGCGCTCGCGGCGCTGACCGGCGCCGCCGGCGCCGCCCTGGTGATCCTGGGCGTCGCCGGGCTGCTGGCCGGCGCGGTATAGGGCGGCGCCCAGCCGTCTTCCGCCGGTGACGTTGAGCGCTTCGCGGACCGAGGTGCCGTTCTCCGCGAGGTCGAGGACCCGCAGGCGGGCAGGGCCGGAGCGGCTAGGGTCGATCGAAGCGCTTGCGAGCGCGTTCCACGTGCGGCCGGGCGTCGCAGCCCTCGAGGTGGTCGTTGACCAGCCCCATGGCCTGCATGAACGCATACGCGGTCGTCGGCCCGACGAACCGCCAGCCTCGGCGCTTGAGGTCCGTGGCCAGCGCCGTGGACTCCGGCGTGAGCCCAAGCTCGGCCAGTCCGGCGCGGTCAAGCCTGCCCCTCCGCGGCGCGGGCTCAAAGCTCCACACGTAGCGGGCCAGGGACCCTTCTGTCTGCACCAGCTCGACCGCCCGGCGGGCGTTGTTGATCACCGCCTCGATCTTCCCGCGGTGGCGCACGATCCCCGCGTCGGCGAGCAGGCGAGCGGTGTCGCGCTCGCCGAAACCGGCGATGCGCTCGAACTCAAAGCCGGCGAAGGCGCGCCTGAAGGCCTCCCGCTTGCGCAGGATGGTCAGCCACGAGAGGCCGGCCTGAAACCCCTCGAGACTGAGCTTCTCGAATAGGCGCACGTCGTCGGAGACGGGAAAGCCCCATTCAGTGTCGTGGTAGGCCCGGTACTCGGGAGTGGAGTCCGCCCACCAGCAGCGCGCCACTCCGTCCTCTCCGGCGGCGATTCCGTCCACGCTGCCGGTGGTCCCCTCCTCGGTCACGAGCAGCCCGAATCGACTCGCGCGCGCTCCGCCCAGGCCGGTGTGTCAGTTGGGCAGGGGGTAGTCCGAGACCGGCACCACGACCGAGCCGGCGAACTTGTCCTGCCAGGTCTGGCTCTCGCGGTCCCAGAGCATCCACAGGTAACCGAGGAAGAACGGAATGCTGGCGACGATCCGACCCACGTAGCGGATGAATGCGCGTCCGTAGCCGATGGGTCCGCCGTCGGCAAAGGAGATCACTCGGATGCCCATTGCGGACTTACCCGGCGTCTGACCCCGCGGACCGCCTTCGAAGTAGGTGAAATAGGCGATGCCGATGAAGAGGTCCAGGGAGAGGCCGACACCCCGGGCCACCGCGATCAGGATCACCCCGACGATTCCGAGGAGGATCCCGTCGAGGAACGCCGCGGCGAAGCGCCGCCAGAATCCCGCCCGCGGCCCTGATTGAGTGGTGGCGACCGGACGCCCGGACGGAGCTTGCTCCCACGAGGTCTGCCGCTGGCCTGTTGACACGATTTCCTCCCCTGTGATCGATCGGGTCGCTGCCGGGTGCGAGCCTAGTGGAAGCCGGCGGACCCTGGCAAGGAGCCCCTAGCGCCGGTTGGCCTTGATCTGCGCGAGCTTCTCCAGGAAGCGCTCGGGGTCGGTTTGCGCGGACGCGCCGGTGACCTTGGGTCTCAGGCCATCTCATCGCAGCTACAAGGCTTCGTTCAGGGATACATGGACCACCCCGCCCGGCTGTTCGGACCGATCGAGCAGATCGCCGGGACCGTGATCGCGGTGGCGGTCTCCCTGTTGCTGATCGTGCTCGCCGCCTTCCTGGTGGCCGTCAACCCCACGGTGCTGGTGGACAGCTTCCTGCGGCTGTTGCCGGAGGCGCGACGCGATCAGGCCCGCGATGTGCTCGCCGGCGTCAGGACGGCGTGGCTGGGCTGGATGATCGCCGTCGGGGTCGACATGCTCGTTCTCGGCGGCCTGCTGTTCGTGGGGATGGAGATCATCGGACTGCAGTTCGCGGTCGGCTTCGCGGTGTTCTCCGCGTTCATGACAGTGATCCCGAATTACGGCTCGGTGATCAGCGCCGTTCCGCCGATCCTCGACGGCCTGGCGCAGTCGCCGGGCAAGGCGCTGCTGGTGCTGATCATCTACCTGATCGTCAACCAGATCGAGGGAAACCTGATCCTCCCGCTGATCATGGCCCGCACGGTGGACATGCATCCCGCGGTGGTAACGATCGGTCTGCTGGTGATGGGGGCGCTGTTCGGGCTGATCGGCGTGCTGATCGCGATCCCGCTGCTGTCACTGGCGGTCATCCTCGTGCAGGCCCTGTGGATCGAGCCGCAGGAGGCCCGGAGCGCCCTCGCCGATCGACTGCCGTCGGGTGGAGCGACCACGGCCACGGCGGGACAGTGATGGGACGGCGCCCTCAGGGCGTCTCGACGAGGCGCTCGCTCAGCTCCCACAGGCGCCGGCGGGCGCCCGAATCGTAGGCCTGGGAGTCGGCGGCGGCCTGATCGAGGCCATTGAAGTAGGCCCCGCTGACGCCGTCGAGCTCGGGGTCGATCACCAGCCGCAGGGTCGCCGCGACCCCCTGCTCGAGGGTGTCAACGGTGCGACCGAAGGTCTCACGCACGAGCTTGGTCGGCATCAGCGTGGCC
>Ga0182024_10019764_pt1 | contig 12376 bp, 11 predicted proteins | sample P32metaG_FD_120480 | JGI IMG/M metagenome (GOLD analysis project Ga0182024, IMG submission 120480) | Permafrost microbial communities from Stordalen Mire, Sweden - P3-2 metaG (Illumina Assembly) | ecosystem: Environmental > Terrestrial > Soil > Wetlands > Permafrost | place: Sweden: Stordalen...
CGCACCATTGACTCTATGGCCTACTTCTGCCGTTGGTCGGAATAGCATGCCGAAAAATTTGCTGATTCTCAAGTTCCTCTACGGACGGGACCGCCCTAGCGGTTTCTTAGCTTCCAAGGAACTTCCGGCGTGCTGAACCGGTTCGTTATGCAGCCTTGGGTTCGATGGGGACAAGTTCGTAGCCCAGGTGTTTGGCTTGTCGTTTGAGTTTTGCTTCCAACTTTTCTCTCTCTGGGCGTCTCTGGCGTCCCAGATGGTCTCGTCATATTCGACTTGTTTTTTGACCATGGCGTAAAAGATCACTGCGATCTTGTGGGCGGTTGCCATGGTGGCAGCTTCTGGGCCCAACTTGGCTTTCATTCGGCGCAGATAGTTGCCTAAGGGCGTGAGGCTATGATGGAGGGAAAAGGCTGCCATGCGGAATAAATTGCCGGCCCGATTGGCCGATCTTCTAAACACATCCCTCTGTTTCGTCTCCGCCGCTTGGGCTTCGCGTCCCGCGCTTGCAGATTACCACCCTGTGTCTTTTTCACTGGTTGCTCGCTTTCTGAGCTGCAAGCAACGGCCAAGCTGCGCATCGAAGATACTCTTCCAAACGGAATCAGTTGGGCTGCCGCGAGTCTTGGCGATCCCGGTCTTTCTCATCACCGATGGAATTCTTAAGCCACGGGGTGAAACGAATATCGGATCCCTTGGTCGTGGTGCATCCCTTGCCGCCCGGTCCAGCAGGACATCCCCAATAGTTCTCGGTCGCGTCAATGCTGCCGGTGCACACCGTGGAGTGGTCGAGGGCGCAGACGTCGGCGACGCCAACTTTGCCACCGAGCAGGTCATTGAGATGGGCGTCGACCTCGGCGGGTGTGTTGACGGCAATGTCCTCTTCCTCGTCGCGGATCACGTTCTGCGAAATGATCGTACCAAGAACCGGGGAGCCGCCATCGCCGCTATTGATGTTGATTCCGGCGGGCCCGTCCGTGGCCGTGTCGGCCTGGTCGGCGCCGTTTCCGGAGATGAAGTTGCCGATGATCATGTTCCCGTCCATGTTATCCGCGGGAGCGCCAAAAGCCGGCCCCACATGCGTGTGCAGAGCAACCCCCGGTATACCGTTCCCCGTGAGCTCGTTCCGGATGATGACGTTGCCCGAAACGCGGCCGGGTCCTTGCCCATCGGAAAAAAGGCCGACTCCGGCGCCTCCAATTTTCACGCCGTTGCGAGAAGACACGTTTTCGGCGACGGTGTTGTGGTCAACTCCAAAGTGGGGCGCGAACAAAGGCCCACTCGATCCCATGGGCGGATGGGAAGCAAGAACGATGCCGCACTCGGGCGGATTATCCGTGGCGATGTTGTGGACGATCAGGTTGTCGCGGCTCTCCGCGGTCTCGTCGCTGATCAAGATGCCGTCGCCATTGCCTGTCAGAGTGTTGCCGGACACGATCGAGTGCACCGTTCCTACCAGGTGAAGCCCGCCACCACAGTCACCGCTTTCATCGGTCTCATAGGTCCCAGTGCCGGGTTGGGGGCCGGGGCAGGCGATGCCGGAGAGGAAAACCACGCCCGGGATCATGTCATTGTCAACGATGTGATTGTCGCGGATTGTGGCGTCCGAAGTGCTGACGATCAGAACGCCTTCGTAAAGGGCGTTCTTCACCGTGAATCCGGCAATGGTCACATTCTTGAGGCCGGGATCGTCGAAACCGTCCAGAAAGATGCCATGCGCAAGCCCGGTGGCGTCAATGACGGACCTTTCGGCGCCGGCGCCGATGAGTGAAAGCGGCTTGCCAATGACCACGTCCTCTTTATAAGTGCCGGGCGCAACGTTGATCACGTCATTGTTGGAAGCGGCGTTTACAGCTAATTGAATCTTGGCGTAACAGGCCATTGAACCCCCCGGCGTGACGCAAAGGGTCTTGGCCGTGGCAGTCTGAGAGAGTGCCACGAACAGGACGGCGCAACCAACGCCTAGGAATGAGCGAAATTGAGCTGGGTGCATCGATATTCTCCTTTTTTCAGTCGTACAGGTTCAGTCGCACAGGGCCGAATGCCTTAAGTAAAAAGCCGGGACGGAAATAATGAGGTTGCTGCGGGGAGAAAAAGTAGCTACTCGAAACGTGCGGCACAGATTATGCTCGGTGGTTGCTGCCCTGTCAATCTGCAATTAGTTGCAGTCCGGAGTTGGTGGGCATTCGGAGGGATTGTTGACGTGACTTCGCTACGGTTTGATCGACCCCGAAGCACCCGGTTCTTCCCGCAAGGAATCCGCGTCACGAATCCGACCAAGCGCTTTCCTCAAGCCGGGTGTGACGTCCAACCTTGACCTCCAAATCTAAGAGCAGGTTATCGGCAAGGGAGGCGGTGCAGGCACGAACCGCGAATAAGCTCCTAAGTCTCTTGTTATCAGGCGTGTGCCATCCTTGCGACCGAAGATTTTGCAAAGCAATTTTGCAAACCCCGCGCCAGTCAAGCCTTTCGCAGGAGTGTGTCTTTCGCAGGAGTGGAAGAGGGGGTCCCTCGGATCGGCTCCCGTTTTCCGGAGATGAAACCCGTTCTCCCGGCCCAGCAAAGGTCGGTCCGCGGAAGTTTTCTTCAGGAGAAATCCCCAGGCTCAATCGGGCCCGAAAATGCCCTTCAATTAAACAGTTACCGAGCCGGTCAATTAAGGATAGGGAAAGCGCCGCGCGCCGGACCAAAGGTACCCAACTGAGAACCGAGAACCGCTTTTTAGGTCTATAATCAAAAGACCGTGCCCAAGTATTCCATAGTAGTCCCGCTCCACAATGAGCAGGAGAATGTCACCGACCTCTACGACCGCCTGAAAGCGGTAATGGAGACTCACGGCGAAAGCTTCGAAATCGTTTTAGTGGACGACGGCTCCAACGACCAAACCTTCGCCATGCTGCGCGAGATCGCGGCAGTCGACAGCCGTGTGACGGTGGTTAAGCTGCGCCGCAACTTCGGCCAGACGGCTGGATTGGCAGCCGGTTTCGACCATGCCCGCGGCGAGTACATCATCGCCATGGATGGCGATCTGCAGCACGATCCCAACGACATCCCCTTGTTCCTGGAAAAGATTGCCGCCGGCTATGACATTGTCAGCGGATGGCGCAAGGTGCGCGTCGACAATTTCTGGATGCGCCGCATTCCTTCGCGCATCGCCAACTGGATGATGGCCAAGATCAGCGGCGTCGACATCCACGACTTCGGCACCACCTTCAAAGCCTACCGCCGCGACATTCTCGAGCAGGTCCCGCTCTACGGCGAACTGCACCGCTTTATTCCCGCGCTGGCCTCGTGGCATGGCGCAACGATCTGTGAAGTGGCCATCCGTAACGTGAACCGCGAACGCGGGGTTTCGCACTACGGCATCACGCGCACCTTCCGCGTCTTCTTCGACCTGCTGACCATTCGTTTCCTGCTGCGTTATCTATCGCGTCCGCTGCACTTCTTCGGCAGCATCGGGATGATGAGCATTTTCAGTGGCAGCGCCATCGTGCTCTGGCTCGGCGTAGAGAAATTTCTGCGTCATGTCCCGGTAATGGAAGCGCACGGTCCGCTGATGATGGCCGCGATGGGCCTGCTACTAGGCGGATTAAACTTGCTAGCGATTGGCCTGCTCGGCGAAATGCAAGTCCGCCACTACCACGAACCCAGCCGCCGCGCTCCCTACTCCGTCGACCGCGTCCTGCGCGCGCAAAGCGAAGAGCACAGCGTCTCGGAATAATCGCCCAGTTCGGGCTCGTGTGGGGACAGCCGCCTCGGCTGTCCATTCGAGCGAAGCTCGAATGGATCTTCCCGCCTAAAACGATGCAATTGATGTCCCTTGCGCGGTCGTTCAACCCCACCGTCCAGCTGGTTGCCCTTGGCGCAGCCACTCGATAAAGTCTGTCCCTGGAGGAACTCCGCCTAATTTCCGCAAGCGCGTCGCATTCTGTCCGCGATGATAGTGGCTGTGCATGGCTGCCTGCGTCAGCGCATGGCGCCGGCTGAGCTTGACCGGCGGTTGGAACCAGGGGGCTTCGACGAGTTCCTCGAGTTTGACCTGATCCAATCCCCTTAGTAACTCGCCGACCGCCGCGTGATAGTGCCGCGCATATTGTTTCAGGTCCGCCATGCTGGAAAAATCTTCCAGCTTCTTGAAGGCGAATTCCGACATCCGCGGTCCGGTAATCCACAAAAATGCATACTGTACTTGGTGAATGTGAAGCAGTCGTTCGCGGATCGCTTTGTCGGCCAGCGCTGCAGGATGCGCCTCAAACGCTCGCCAGTGCTCGGCGTCAGCCCATTCCTGGTGCGCATAAAGCTCGTCAAGGTATGAAGTCACCGATTCTCCGGTTGTTGAGTTCCCAGTAAGTTTACTCCGCTAAGCTGCAGTAATTCTCCGCATCGTAGAGACATAGCTTGCTACTCGTGACCACGCGTACATCGGCGACTCCTCAATCCGCGCGCCATCCTCATCTGTTCCGGGCGTTATAATATGCCGTTTGCCGCCTTGAGGAGTTTCTTGCATGGACAGAGCCACCCAATACGAACTGCAGTTAGCCCGCCGCATGTCGCGGCTCGGCACTGAAACTGCCTTTGAAGTTCTGAACAAGGCGCGCGCACTCGAGCGTCACGGCAAGAGCATCATCCACCTGGAGATTGGCGAGCCGGATTTTGACACACCCGCAAACGTGATCGACGCCGGCGTTGACGCCCTGCGCAAAGGCTGGACGCACTACGGTCCGGCCGCCGGCTTGCCCGATTTACGTCAGGCATTAGCCGAATACGTGAGCCGCACTCGCGGCGTAAAAGTTACAAGCGAAGAAGTAGTAGTAGTTCCCGGCGGTAAGCCAATCATTTTCTTCACGATTCTGTCGTTGATTGATGAGGGAGATGAGGTCATCTATCCCAACCCCGGCTTTCCCATCTACGAATCGATGATTCACTACGTCGGCGGACGCGCCGTGCCAATCCATTTGCGCGAAGAGCGCGACTTCTCGTTGGATGTCGATGAACTGGCCTTGCTCATCAACGACCGAACCAGGCTGATAATTTTGAATTCGCCCCAGAATCCGACAGGCGGAATTATGGAGCGCCGCGACATCGAGCAGATTGCGAAGATCATCGGCGACCGCAACGTGATGATCCTCTCAGACGAGATCTACAGCCGCTTGCTCTTCGACGGAGGCCAGCACTTCTCCATCATGTCGGTGCCCGGCATGCAAGAGCGCACCATCCTGCTCGACGGCTTCTCGAAAACCTACGCGATGACGGGATGGCGCATGGGCTACGGCGTAATGCGTCCCGACTTGGCCGCGCACATGACGCGCCTGATGACCAACTCCAACTCCTGCACGGCGAGCTTCACGCAGGTCGCGGGCATCGAAGCCATCCGCGGCGATCAGAGTTCCGTCGACCATATGCGCGACGAATTCCAGCGCCGCCGCGATGTGTTTGTCGCGGGTCTGAATAAGATTAAAGGCTTCTCCTGCCGCATGCCCAAAGGCGCGTTCTACGTTTTCCCCAACATCACGAAAACAGGATGGAAGTCGAAGCCGCTGGCCGACGCACTACTGGAGCAAGCGGGAGTCGCCGCGTTGTCCGGCACCGCCTTCGGCGAATTCGGCGAAGGCTACTTGCGCTTCAGCGTCGCCAATTCGCTGGAGAACCTGCAGCAGGCGCTCGAGCGGCTTGATCAGTGGACGAAGACAAATCTCTGATGCTGTGATTGACGAAGAAGGTATATTCAAGTGAGAAGGGCGTACTGGCGATGCAATTCCGCTCACTACTACTCGTCCCTTCACTGTCCCATCGACGGATGAACATTTGAAGGTTGTGCGGAGTTGATGGCTGCAGTGGAAAACGCTGAGCGCAAGAATCAGGCCTTGTCAATTCGGGCGCTGGCCGACGAGGGAGCGCCTGGGAATGCAATCAAGAGAACGATCATCATCGAGTTTGGAAGTGACGAAGCAATCTTCGATACACTTCTTCCTGAAGGCTAGCTCATACACGGAGAGATCAAGAAGGTGCATCAGTTGGGGCATGAGCACCTTTAGGCGAGAGTCCGTATAATTTTGTCGCAATGATCACCAAGCGGATCTCACCACATAGTGTGAAGCCCACCACGAGCCGTCCTCACATGCCTGGCTATGGATTGCCCAAGGGCAGTAAAGGTCTGCTGCCCTGGTCTTGGGCTGAGCAGCGCTTGAAGAAATCGGACAACTACTGGATCACAACGGTCAAGCCGGACGGTTCTCCTCACACTATGGTCGTCTGGGGCTTATGGCAGGACGGACACTTTCTGTTCAGCACCGGCAGCAAGTCGCGCAAAGCGCGCAACCTGGCGCACAACGCGAACTGCGTTGTTTGCACCGAGCACGCGAATGAGGCCGCGATAGTGGAGGGCGTCGCGGAAACTGCCGACATAGCAGCGCGCCGCAAATTCCTTTCCAGGTACCAACGCAAATACAAGTTCGATATGTCGTCGATGAAGGATGACATTCTATCGATGAAGGAGCCTGTGTTTGCGGTACGCCCGTGCCTCGTTTTCGGTCTGTGGGAGAAACACTTTCAAAGCAAATCGACCCGCTGGAAGTTCGAATAACGTTGACATGTCGGGCTGCTCGGTTTTCGCTTCCCGTAGGCGCTCGTTACTTTCGTTACCCCTGTTGCATCCTTCCTGCTACTCGTCATTGCGATTCCCCCACCTATAATTTGGTCGAGCCGCACAGACTACAACCTGTCTCGTAAATCGTTTGCGGAGACCACAGGCGCTGACGGCATGGCTGGAAGCTGCGCCCTTTCAGCACCCAACTGCGAGACCGATCCTAGCGTCGGCACCGGCCCGTAACGGATCGCTGTCAGGAAAGTCATGCGAAAATCGCGACAGAATCCGAAGGAACAGGCAACGCCCTGGATCTACAATCCCTGGCTGGACCTGATCGTGGGTTGTGGAGCGTGGTCGGCGCCTCTCCTGCTGCTTTCGTATTTTTCGCTGGCTTCGAACGCACGCACCTGGTCGCTTGCGTTCTACGTGCTGGCGCTCTTCTTCAATTATCCGCACTACATGGCGACGATTTACCGCGCCTACCATCGCTCCGAAGACTTCCAGAAATATCGCATTTTCACGGTCCATATCACGGCATTGGTAGTGCTCACGCTGCTGTTGTCGCACTTCTGGCTGCGTCTTCTGCCCTGGATCTTCACTATTTATTTGACCTGGAGCCCGTGGCACTACAGCGGGCAAAATTATGGGCTGTTCATGATGTTCGCCCGCCGGGCTGGAGCGGATCCGGACAAGGCTGGGCGCCGGGCTCTGTATGGCGCGTTTGTCGTGTCGTATCTGATCCTTTTTCTCGGATTTCACACGGGGCCTTCAACCGACCCACTGTTCGTGTCGCTGGGAATCCCACAAGTGGTGAGCCGCTGGGAGCAGATTGCGCTCGGCGTGGCGTTCATCGGGCTGTCGGCCTTCGGGCTTGGCCGACTGGCGCGGACAACCGGGTGGCGAAAGCTGATTCCCTCACTGACGCTGTTCTCGTCGCAGTTTCTTTGGTTCTTGCTACCGGCGGCGATATCGCTGATCAAGGGCCTGGAGATTCCGCAGAACCGGTATAGCTCGGGCGTGCTGGCGGTGATGCATTCGGCACAATATCTCTGGATCACCAGTTACTATGCGCGCCGTGAAGCCGCAGGAGAAGCAGCGGGCGGTACAGGGGGCGCTGTTACGAGGAACGAGCGGCGCAACTGGCGTCCCCTGGCCTATTTCGGGGTGCTGGTGGTTGGCGGCATCGCTTTGTTCGTCCCCGGTCCGTGGCTGGCGAGCCGCGCGTTTCATCTTGACTTCGTGGCCAGTTTCCTGATCTTCACCGCATTGGTGAACATTCACCACTTCATTCTGGATGGCGCCATCTGGAAACTGCGCGACGGGCGCATCGCATCTCTGCTGCTCAATTCGCCGGAGCGGGTTGCGGACGCTGCGGCCGAGGCGGGAGGATTCTTCGCCGCGGTGGGGCGATGGCTTGTGGGAAGGACTGTCGGGGCGCGTTCGTTGCGGGTGGGTACCGCGCTGTTGCTGCTGATTTGGGGAACGGTCGACCAGGCTCGTTACTATCTTGCGCTGCGCACCGACGACTTGCACGATCTGCAGAGGGCGGAGGCTCTCGATTCGTTTGACAGCTCGCTGCAGATGCGGCTGGCACAAAGAGCAATGGAAGATGGCCAGCCGCAACAGGCCGAGGCCGCCTGGAGGCGGGCGGTGCAGGCCAATCCGGCCGATCCTGCGGCGCGGCAGGCGCTATTGCGCTTTCTGATTGATCAGAACCGGTTTGACGAAGCGTTCGATCTGACCGACGCCTCGCTCAAGTACACACCGAAGGACGCCAATCTGCTCGTTGATCGCGGATTCCTGGCTTTGCAGAGAGGCCATGCCGACGCGGCTCTGGCAAGTTGGAATGAGGCGCTGGCGGCGGACCCGGACCAGTGGCTCGTGCACCTGTTTCTGGCTGAAGAACTGGATCGGGAGGGCAAGGCGCAAGCTGCGGCGTCACACTACGGCGCATTCCTGCAAAGGATTGTGCGTCAGCTCCCACAGGATCGTCCCGCGCCAGACAAGGTGATCGCCATCGTGTTGCGCATGGCCGACTGCCAGTCCCGTTCGTCGCAGACGGAACTGGCCGCCAAGTCATATCACCTGGCAGAAAAACTTGCCGCGCAGACCGGCCTGAGCAAGCTTGAAAGCGTTGCGGATGTGAATGATGCCGTGCTCCAGGCCAAGGCGGGCAGGTTGACGGAAGCTTTGCAGCTTTACCAGCGGGCGCTGCAATTGGACAGCTCGGTGGGCGACAACAGCGCCAGTGCCCAAGACTGGCTTGCTTATGGCCGGTTTCTCGATGACGCGGGCTTTCCGGCGCGGCTGGCGTACGCGTGCATCGTGAAATCAGAGAATATAACGCGATCGCTTCCCAGTCCGGCCGTTCCGAACTCGCGGGCTATGGCTCGAAGACAAATGGAAAAGCGACTGGGGGCGGAGGCGGCATCGGTTCGCCGCGATCCTGAACCGTTTCTGCAGGACGCGTTGACGCTTCGGCACTAGGGGCGTCATCATTCAAGCATGTCCGGTTTCCTTGTGGCTTGCTGTGAGCCAGTTGACACTGCGGTGATCCTGCTAAACAATTAAAGATCCCTGCGATTCATTCGTTTGCTTCCCGAGGAGGAAGAGTGTATGGCCGATGAAGGCGATTTACAGATGGAACATCAGTCGAACGCCGGCAAGTGGGTTCTGATTGTGCTGGCAATCTTAGTGGTGGCGGCGTTTGGCTATGCCCACTACGTTACGCATGCCGCTGTCGAGAAGCTGACACAAGACCTCAGCGCCAGCCAGTCCCAGGTCAAAGAGTTGCAGAACCGGATGCAGACGGCGGAGGCGCAGGAAGAAACTCTGGCCCGCCAGAATGGCATGACCAAGAAGCAACTGGCGCAGCGCACAGCCGCCTTGCAGGAGGAACAGAAAGCGGCGGAGAGCCGGCTGGAGAAGGAACAGAAGGCCCAGATCAGCGCGGTCAGCGGAGACATCGCGGGGGTGAAGACCGACGTGGGCGGAGTGAGAACCGACGTCGCCGCCACCAAGGCGGATCTTGACGCTACCAAAGCCAAGCTGCAGAGCACGATTGGCGATTTGGGCGTGCAAAGCGGATTGATCGCCCACACCCAGGGCGACTTAGAGACGCTGAAGCACAAGGGCGACCGCAACTACTACGAGTTTACTTTGCTGAAAGGCGCCAAGCCGCAACCGGTATCGACGGTGAGCCTGCAGCTCAAGAAGGCCGACGTCAAAAAGGGTAAATTCACGGTGAATGTAACCGCGGACGACAAGACGATCGAAAAGAAAGACCGCAACGTCGCCGAGCCGATTCAGTTCTACTCCGGACGCGATCATCTGCTGTTTGAGCTGGTAGTGTGGAACGTGGACAAGAACAAAGCCACGGGATATTTGAGCACGCCGAAAAATGCTCCCGTGCCGGTGACGGCGAACTAAACGATAACTAAACCGAGGACTAAACCGAGAACTAAACGATGAGCGGAGCGTTTTTTCCCGGCAGTCACGTGCTGCTGCAGATTGTGCTACGCACGGGCGTGATCTATCTGCTGGTGCTGATCGGCGTGCGCTTAAGCGGCAAGCGTGAAGTCGGGCAGATGACCCCGTTCGACCTTACGCTTCTGCTCCTGTTGTCTAACTCCGTGCAGAATGCGATGACCGGGCCTGACACTTCGCTGCTGGGCGGCGCGGTCGCGGCGAGTACGCTCCTGATCTTGAATTACCTGGTCGCCGATGTCTCCGGCGGCAGCAAGCGCTTACGGCGCCTGATCGAGGGCCAACCCACTCTGCTGGTTCATGATGGCAAAATCATTGAAGCGCACATGGCGCGGGAACATGTCAGCATGGATGAGCTGCAACGTTCCCTGCGGGAACACGGCATTAGTGGCTGTGACCAGGTCGCGCTCGCCGTGCTGGAAGTGGATGGGTCGATCAGCTGCCTGAAGTACGACGAGATCAAGCAGGACGCCAGCACACACCTGGTGCGACGAAGATTTATTCAGAAGAAGTCGTAACCTCGCGTAAAGACGTTGCTTGCAACGTCTCCGTCTTCCACCATATTTCTCACCATCATTCGGAACGGCGCAGGCAGAGACGTGGCCAGCTACGTCTCTACGACAACGTTAATCCCAGCTCAGTCAACCTTTAGGAACTTCACACACACTGGTGACCCTACGTCGAGCACTTGTCCGGTTGGAGTGAGGTGGCCGGTGTTGGCGTCGATCCGGAAGACGACGATGTTGTCTGACTTCTGGTTTGCGGCAAAGAGAAACTGTCCGGTCGGGTCGATCTCGAAACTGCGCGGGATCTTGCCTTGCGTGGGCGCGTATTCGACCGGCGTCAGCGTACCTTTGGTGGCGTCGATCGCGAACTCGGTAATCGTGTCGCTTCCGCGGTTCGAGGCGTAGAGAAACTTGCCAGAGGAATACATCTGGATTTCGGCGTCGTCATTTTGGCCGGTGAAGTCTTTGGGCAGTGTCGAAATGGTTTGCAAGGGATGCAGCGTTCCTGTGGTTGCGTCGTTTGAAAAGACTGTAACTGTCGAGTGCATTTCAGCGATCACGTAGGCGAATTTCCCCGTCGGGCTCAGAGCGAAGTGGCGCGGACCGGCTCCCGGATCGAGCTTGGCGAAGGGCGGATCGTTGGGCGTGAGCGATCCGTTGGCGCTATCGAACTTGTAGACGAATAATTCGTCAAGGCCGAGATCGTCGACCATGGCGAAACGATTGTCGGGCGAGAGATCGATGGAGTGGGCGTGAGCCTTCTCCTGGCGCTCGGGATTGGTGCCGCGTCCGGTGTGCTGCAGGAAGGCCGAGGCCTCACCCAGCTTTCCATCCGCGAGCACGGGGAACACGGCGAGGCTGCCGCCGGTGTAGTTCGCCACCAAAACATATTTCCCCGTTTTGTCGACAGTGATGTAACAGGGATCGGCGCCGCGCGAAGGTACTTCGTTCAGGAAGGTGAGCTTGCCGGTGGCGCGGCCGTCCTCAGAACGATCGATGGAGAACGCGCTGACGCCGCCGCTGTTCGGGCCTTTGTAGTTGCCGATTTCATTCACGGCGTAAAGGAAAAGGCCGTTGGGGTGTAATGCCACGAAGGATGGATTCGTGGTTTCCGCCGCCAGGCCAAGCGGCGTGATCTGGTCCGTCTCGGCGTCGAAGCGGAAGGCATAGATGCCTTTGCTCTTGCTGCCGTCTTCAGTGTAGGTGCCCACGTAGAAAATATATTTGCCTTTGCCTTGCGCGGGCGCCGCGGCGGCGAGGAGCGTCGAGAGCAGTAGTGCAACCAGCACAGTGACTGCGCGGAGAGGATGCCGGAAATTCTTCATGCTGCTATAGAAACGCATTCGGCAGATTCGCGCAAGCGGGGCGCCGTTCACTGGGTCAACTTCACTTGGTCAACACGACGGGGACCGTTTGGTCATAGGGCCAGATGACCACGCTGACGGAGTTGCGCTGATTGAATACGTCCAGAGTCACGGGGAAGGCGACGATGACGGTTCGGGTGGTGCTCTCGCCCGGCTGGATTTTCGTTTCCGGCGGAAGGGCGGGCTGGGCGCCATTTTTCAGCGTAGGGAACGCCTGATAATAACGAGCGAAGTCAATGGCGGAGACGGCGTCGACGCTGGAGTCTCCAGTGGCCGCCTTGAGGGTGCTCTGAATGGTGTGGACGTAGAGAATCTTGTCGCTGATGTTGTGTACTGTGAAAGTCAGGGCGACCATGGTAGAGCCTTGGCCGGTTATTTCCACGGCATTCACATTGTCGAGGGAGCCCCCGGCCTGCGGCGTGGGGCGCTTCAGGAAG
>Ga0182024_10019765_pt1 | contig 12375 bp, 8 predicted proteins | sample P32metaG_FD_120480 | JGI IMG/M metagenome (GOLD analysis project Ga0182024, IMG submission 120480) | Permafrost microbial communities from Stordalen Mire, Sweden - P3-2 metaG (Illumina Assembly) | ecosystem: Environmental > Terrestrial > Soil > Wetlands > Permafrost | place: Sweden: Stordalen...
CGCCTCGCGAATGGCTCTGAGCTTAGCGGCTTTGTTTCCGCCTTCTGCCGGGCGAGTGCCGTAAAGACCTTCGGGTCGCAGTAGGATCGGCGACCAGCGCTTCCACGCTGGCACGACATCCTCCGGTTCGAGCAGGTCGAATAAATGACCCTCGGCCGCGAGGACGTCTCCGTACCGAGAACCTACGGCAGCGCGGACGTCTTTCGCCTGGCTGGATTTCTCCGTGATGACGATCTGATCGGCCATTGCGGCTCGTTTCGAAGGATCGATTCGACAGCGACGAAATGAGAACATATAGTGAACAATATTGCCGCGCAACCTGTGTCCGACTCTCCCGGCCTACGAATTCTGGAGGCACGCCGGGTGGCGATGCGACTTGCCCTCGAGCACCAACGCAGCCTGGCCAGCAGGGGAGCACAAGCACGAGCTTGCCAAGGTTGGGGTCGAGGGTTCGAATCCCTTCGCCCGCTCCAATAACTTCAATGAGTTAGCCAGTTGTTGGCGCAAGACAGCCGATGCCTAGCTAGCGCATAGCTAGCAATGGTCGCGGGCTTGGCAAGGCCTGCAAAAACCCACGTCGCTGAAATAAAGTCGCGGGGACCGGTGCGAACTGTAAATAACCCGGAATTATATTCGACAAGGTCAGCTCACCTTCGGTCGAGAGACATGTCGAGCACCGACCGGCAAAATTGCAGTTTGTCTCGAAGCCAGAGCGGTCTCCTCGACGGCATTCGCATAATGCCCACTATAGAATTTCATCAGCCCAACTTGATATTTGCGAACTTGATGACTTTCGCCCACTTATCGATTTCCTCAGCGACGAACTTGCCAAAGTTGGCTGGATTCATGGGCATTGGAATGCCGCCCATATCGATCAGCCGCGCCTTCGACGCGGGATCGGCCAAGCCGGCATTAGTCTCCTGGTTGAGTTTATCGACGATGACGGTTGGCGTATTCCTCGGCGCATTGGTGCCAAACCACACACTCGCCTCGTAGCCTGGAACAAAATCGCCCATCGGCGGCACATTTGGCAATACACTCGAGCGCGCCGCCGTGGTCACAGCCAAAGGGCGCAATCGGCCGCCGCGGATATGTGGAAGCGATGACACAACAGGGTCGAATAAAACTTGTACCTGGCCGCCGAGGAGGCCGGTCATGGCCGGACCTTGGCCGCGATAAGGCACGTGGACCATGTTAACCCCGGCTAGCATCTTGAACAGTTCGCCTGCGACATGCGTTGCGAACCCGACACCCCCCGAGCCGAAATTGATGACGCCCGGATTCGCTTTAGCGTCGGCAATGAATTCAGGGACCGTCGTGGCGGGGAACGACGGAATAACCGCCATGACAAGGGGGCCGCGAATAAGCCCCGCAACGGGCGCGAGGTCGCGATCTAGGTTGAAATCCAGATTTTCGTAGAGAGTTGCGTTGATTGCGTCCGAGGTCGCAGTCAGGTGTAGCGTGTAGCCGTCGGGCGCTGCCTGCACGACCGCCTCAGTGCCGATATTGCCGCCGGCGCCGGGATGACTTTCGACAATGAACTGCTCTCCGAGACGCTCTGAGAGCCATGCGCCCATTAGGCGAGCAAGAATGTCGGCTGCGCCGCCAGGAGCGGCGCTGATGATCCAATGCACCGGCCGCGTTGGGTAATCGAGTGCCAGTGCGACGTGGGGCAAAGCCGGGAGGGCGGCAGCGCCCGCCGTCAGACACAGGAATTTCCGACGGGAGCGTTTCATGACGTAGCCCGTGAGCATGGAGAGTCCTAGCGCGCGGTAAAATTCACAGGAAACAGGCCGTGCTTTTTGAGAAATTCGATCATATAGCGGTCGAATTCCCACGGTTGTTCGATTTGGCAGGCGTGGCCGGCACCAAAAAGGACTTTCATCTCGCAGCCTGGGATGCGTGCCTTGAGCGCAGCAGCGCTCGGGTGAGTACCATCCTCGCTGCCGCTTAGGAGGATCGTCGGGCAGGAAATCCGTGAATGGTGGTCGTCCGCGTCCGATTTAGCTAGGGCTTGGAATTGAAAAATGATCGATTCCAAGTCGGCATGATCGTTACGCTCGGAGAACATATCAGCGAAAAAGTGCGCCAGCGGCGTAGCGCGGAAGGCTGGGCTGAGATCCTCGAATGTATAGCCCCAACGGTAAGCGATACCCTGGTCCCTATAAGCTGCGATGCGACGCGCGGTAAATTCCTTGCCTGGATTGTAGCCGGTGCCCGAAAGAACCAATGCGGCAGTGCGCGAAGGCTGCTGGTGATGCATGTACGGCAGGATCGCCGAGCCGACAGAGCACCCGACCAGAATTGCGTGCTCGCCAGGCGCCGCATCGTCGATCGCTTCCCAGCACGCCTGCGCCATATCATCCATGGTCAGCCCAGGCGTGGCTTTAGGCGACCGACCGTATCCGGGAATATCAATGGCGATGCAACGATACCACGTTGACATATGAGCCATCTGAAAAATCCAACAGGATTGGTCCATCGGATTGGGATGTACAAAAGCCATGACTGGCCCGATCCTTCCCATACGCTCATAATACAGCGGTCCTTCAATATGGGTGGCCACGGGCGACTCCTCTCACATGGTTTCGCGCGCAAGCGATACGTGCTCGGCGGCGTGAGGCGGTAGCATCAGCCGTTCGACCAATCCGATCAGGGCAAAGAGTACGATCCCTAACACGGTCAATGCCACGATGCCGGCAAACAGCAGCGCCGTGTCCATGTTACCGTTGGCGAGGAGCAGCAGATAGCCGAGACCGCCCTGGCCACCGACGAATTCTCCGACCACAGCGCCGACGACGGCGAAGGTGATGGAGATTTTCAATCCAGCGAAAATCGACGGTAGCGCGTTCGGTAACTGGATCTTGAAGAAAGTCGCAAAGGGTCCAAGTCCCATCGAACGCGCGAGGTAGATCTTCTCGCGCTCCAGCGCCGCCAACCCCATCGCCGTGTTGATGACGACCGGGAAGAACGCGATGAGGAATGCGATCAGCACCTTTGGCAGGAGACCGAAGCCGAACCAAACTAGGAACAGCGGAGCAACCGCGACTTTCGGTACCGCTTGCGAGGAGACCAGAAGCGGATAGACCGCGCGGGCGAAAGGCCGCCACAGGTAAATCGCAAGCGCAAGCGGCACGCCAACGGCGACGCTCAACGCAAAGCCGAGGATGATTTCCAGCGTGGTTACCACGCTTTCTTTGATCAGCACGGCGGAATTTGCATCCATCGACAGCACAATTGCGCTCGGTGCCGGCAATAGATAGGGCGGAAGTGAAAATAGCCGCGCGGCCGCCTCCCAAACAGCGATCAACACGACCATCATGCCTATCGGATAGGCAACAGCCATCATCCGATCGCGCCGAACGAGCTCGCGGCGCCGCTGCCGGATACCCACTTCGAGGCTGCCGATGCTCGCCGTGTGCTTCGACGGGAGAGAAGCCGGGGAGTCCAATATTTCGGTCATTGTTGCGCTCCTCGTGAAGGTCCGCTCAGTGCTCCCGCAAAACGCCGCGCGCCAGGAATAACTCCAGGATCTGCCGGCTATACTCGGCGAATTCCGGCGTCTCGCGCATCGCCAGCGTCCGTGGCCGCGGCAGCTTGATGTCAAGAATACGGTCGATGCAACCGGGTCGTGGCGTCATGACGATGACGCGATCGGACAGGAACACGGCTTCGGCGATGCTGTGGGTGATAAACAGCACGGTCGTGCGCCGCTCTCGCACCAGCGCCTCAAGGTCGAGCACGAGCTGGTCCCGGGTCAGAGCATCTAGCGCGCCGAACGGCTCATCCATGAGTAGGTGATCGGGATTGTGAATGAGCGCACGGCAGATCGAGACACGCTGGCGCATGCCGCCCGAAAGCTCGTGAGGAAATCTGGCTTCGAAACCGCCGAGCCCGACCGATGCCAAGAGTTTGCCGGCGCGCGCTGCCGCCTCCTTGCGGTCCATCTTGCGCGCCTCCGCTTGCAGCATGACGTTGCCGAGCGCTGTGCGCCAGTCGAGCAAGACGGGGCTCTGAAAGACGATGCCGATGTCGGTGCGCGGCCGTTCGACTTTGCGACCGTCGACCATCACGGCGCCGCTCGACGGCGCGAGCAGGCCCGCCGCGATCATCAGCAGCGTACTCTTGCCGCAGCCGCTCGGACCGACGTGGGACACAAATTCACCGCGGTGCTGGGTGAAGGAAACATCGCTTAGCGCACGCACCTCGCCGTCACGCGTCGCATAAACCTTGGACAGATTCTCGATCCGCAAGTACGGCTGATCGTGGTTGCCGGGGGTATTCACGCGAAAGCGGTCGCTCAGCTCTGTTGCGGCGGTACGTACTCGGCGCCGGTCGGGACGAAGTCGTTGGTGAAGAGTTGACCGGTGGTCAGGGGAGCGGTTACGCTGCCGTATTGCTTGAGCACCTCGATCGCCGAGGCCCAGTCGGCATCGGCGCCCCAACCGAGCGGCTTACCCTTGGTGTTGGGTGTCACCCAGGTCTTCCAAGAAACCTCGAACTCGCGCTTGATGATCGCCTCGTCGATAGTCTCCGAGTATTTCTTTACGGTTGCCGCCGCTTCGTCCGGATGCTGTCTGGCGTAGAGGAAGCCCTTGATCGACGCTGGAACGAACGCCCGAAGAAGGTCGGGATCGCTCTTGATCAGATCCTGATGGGCGATGATTCCATTGCTGACCACGTTGACGCCGTAGTCGGAAAACCAGAACGAGCGTACCTGTTTTTTGCCGCGGCTCTCGATGATCGGCACGTAACTCTGCACATAGCCGCCGATGGCATCGACCTGACCGTTGATGATGGCCGGCCCAAGGCTCGGCGGCGTGAGGTTGACGATCTGGATTTTCGACGCGTCGATCCCGGCGCCTTTGACGAAGGCGGGCCATTGCTGGAATTGGCCGCTGCCCGCGATCATCGCCAGCGTTTTGCCTTCCAGGTCCTTTGGCGTCTTGATGGTGGAATCGGCAAATACCATGATGGCGGACGGGTTGCCGCGATAGATGCTGCCGACGGTCTTGATGTCCATACCCTTGGCGATGCCATTGCTGGTGGCGTAACCGTCGGCAAAACCGATTTGCGCCGCCTTGTTGGCGACCAATTGGGCGGTGTTTCCTGAGCCCTTGCCGGCGGCGATTGTGACGTCCAGTCCCGCATCCCGATATAAGCCCTGATCGTGCGCGACGAGGAATCCGAGGTTCGGGCCCTCGTAAACCCAATCGAGCGTCATGTTCACCGGCTTGAGCTGACCAGCGGCGCGAGCAACCCGGGGGGATGCTAGCGGCAGCGCGAGGGCTCCCGTCGCCAGCGCTGATTGTCTGAGAAGGCGTCGGCGAGATATCGGCATGCACCGGAAATCATGAGCGCTCATGAGGTCACCTCCGAGGTCATCGTTCAGCTTTGAAAGAGCATACAGGCAAGGCTGAGGCGCTGTCATCACGCTTGGCGTCGCAGCGATTCCCAAGGCAAGGCCCAAGCCGCGAAAAAAATGCGGTTGCTAACGCAGCGGAAATTCAAGACCATCGGGAAATCTGCAGAGCTCAAATTTTGCGAGAGATTGCAATGGCCAATAAGGACCTCCGAGACTGGATAAGTGCGATCGAAGCCGCCGGCGAGCTCAAGATCATCAAGGGCGCCGAAACCAAAGAAGAGATCGGTGGCTTCGTCGATATTTATCAGCGAAAGATGGGAAATCCGGCGCTGCTTTTCGACGAAGTGCCGGGATTCCCCAAGGGCCACCGCGTGATTGCCAACATCCTGACGTCGGTGCCGCGGATCAATGTCGCGTTGGGATTGCCGCCCCACGCGTCTGAAATGGAGTTGATCCAATGGTGGCGGAACTACATGAAGCACGCGCCCTCGCATAAGCCGAAGGCGGTCAACGGCGGTCCGCTGCTCGAAAATGTTTTCGAAGGCAAGAATGTCAATATCGAAAAAATCCCGACGCCGGTGTGGCACGAGCGCGACGGTGGTCCGTACATCGGCACCGGCTGCATGGTGGTGATGAAGGATCCCGATACGGGGTGGATCAATTACGGCTGCTATCGCATTCAGAGCCACGGGCCCGATGTGGCGTCGGTGATGATGTCGCCCGGCAAGCACGGGCGCATCATCATGGGCAAGTACCACGACCGCGGCCTGCCGTGCCCGGTGGCCGTCGTCGCCGGCATGCATCCGTCGTATCTGATGCTCGCCGGCCTGGAAATTCCCTACGGCAAAAACGAGATGGAAGCCGCCGGCGGCATTCTCGGCGAGCCGGTCGAAGTGTTCAACATGCCCCACACCGGACTGCCGGTGCCGGCCAACGCCGAGATCGCTTTCGAGGGCTTCATTCATCCGGACGACAAGGTGCAGGAGGGTCCGCTCGGCGAGTGGACCGGCTATTACGCCTCCGGCAGCGCGCCTGAGCCGGCGATCCGCATCGTCACCATGATGCATCGCAACGATCCGATCCTGGTTGGCGCCATTCCGGCGGTGCCACCCAACGACAACACATTTTATCTTGGCACTTATCGCTGCGGCGCGGTGTGGAATCAGCTCGAAGCCGCCGGCATTCCCGAAGTCAGGGGTGTGTGGGCGCACGAAGCCGGCGGCAGCCGCTTCATGCTGACCATCTCGATCAAGCAGCTCTACGGCGGCCACGCCAAGCAGGCCGGCATGGTCGCCTCCCATTGCCACGCCGGCGCCTATTGCAACCGCTGGACCATTGTGGTCGACGAGGACATCGACCCAACCAACATCAACGATGTCATCTGGGCGATATGCACACGCTGCGACCCGCGCATCCAGGTCGACGTCATCCACGGCGGCTGGAGCTCGGCGCTCGATCCGATGTGCTACGACACCGAGAAGGACCGGCGCAATTCGCGGGTGGTGATCGACGCATGCATTCCGTTCAACCGGCAGAAAACGTTTCCGGTCATAGCGCGCTCGAGCAAAGAGCTTGACGGGCGCATGCGGACGAAATGGGCGCACGAACTACCGAAGGATTTTTAGGACGCAGACCTATAATTCGCGATGGCCGCTATTCATCCACTAGCGACCTGCCGCCGGACGTGGGTCTTTCCTCAAAAAAAACGACATCGACGTAGTTGAATTTCGCCGCTTTCATGCTTTGGCCGCCTTTGCGCGTGCCCGCGCCACCTCGCGCACAACGCGGCGCGGGGTCAGCGGCGTTTCGTTGAAGCTCGCGGCGATGTCGGAAAACGCGTCGGCCACCGCGTTGGCGATCGCCGCCGGCGGGGCGATGGCGCCGCCTTCGCCGAGACCCTTGACGCCGTACTCGGTGGTGAGCGCCGGTGTCACCAAATGCTCGATGCGGATGAAGGGAATTTCGCGGGCGGTCGGTACCAAATAATCGGCGAGGCTGGCGGCGAGCGGCTGGCCCTGTGCGTTGTAGGGAATCTCTTCGTAGAGCGCGGTGCCGATGCCCTGCGCGATGCCGCCTACGACCTGCCCATCGACGATCATCGGGTTGATCATGGTACCGCAGTCCTCGGACACCACATAGTCGAGCAATTCGACCGCCCCGCTGTCCGGGTCCACGGCCACCATCACCGCATGAGTGCCGTAGGCGAACACACCCCCGGAATCCGCCGGCTCGTAGGTCGCGGTGGTTTCCAGGAGCGGCTCCATGCCGGCCGGCAATTGATCGGGCCGCGCGTTCGCTGCAAACGCGATTTCGGCGATGCTGACCTTGCTCGACGGTCCGTGCACCATGCCGCCCTCGATCCGCGTCCCGGCGACATCGGCCTGCAGCAGATGCGCACCGATGCGGCGGATCTTTTCCGCCAGTGCCCGCGTCGCCTTGCCCACGGCGCCGCCGGCGAAGACGATCGAGCGCGATGCGAAGGTTCCGAACCCGTAGGGCCCGACCGCGGTGTCGCCGTAGCGCACCGAGATTGCCGCGGGATCGATGCCAAGCTCGTGAGCGGCGATCTGCGCCAGCGTCGTCTCGTGGCCCTGGCCGTGGTTCTGCACACCCACATAGATGAGTACGGTGCCGTCCGGCAGCATGCGGGCATTAGCGGCCTCGTAGCCGGGAATGACGCGAAACTTGCGCTTGGCGAATTCCACGATGCCGTGGCCGCTTTGCTCGGTGTAGAAGGCAAAGCCGACGCCGATTTTGCGGCCGTCGGGCTCACCTTGCGCCTGACGCTTGCGGATGGCCGGCAGATCGATCTTGTCGCGCGCGATATCGAGCGCGACAACATAATCGCCGGTGTCGAGCTTCATCCCGGCGGCGGTCTTGTAGGGCAGCTCCGCGGCGGTGACGATGTTCTGGCGGCGTAGCTCAAAAGGCTCGCGGCCGAGTTCGCGGGCGACCTCGTCAACGAGACGCTCGATCGCGAAGGTCGCCCCTGGCCGCGCCACGCCACGATACGGGCCCATCGGTGCCTTGTTGGTGGCGACGGTGTGGGCGTTGAGCTTCAAATGGCGAATGCGGTAGGGCCCGGTCAGGTTGCGCGACGCCATGCTCGCTTCCTGAAATGCTCCGGTCGGCCACAACGCGTAAGCGCCGGCGTCGATATAGATGTCGCCCTCGATGCCAAGAAGCGTACCGTCACGCTCGGCGCAGATGGTGAGATCATAAGTGTGGTCACGGGCATGAGGCGAGGCCAGCAGATGCTCGCGTCGATCCTCGATCCAGCGCACCGGATGTCCGACCTTAAGCGCAAGCGCGGCGACGGCAACGTCCTCCGGCATGATCCGGTTCTTGCCGCCGAAGCCGCCACCGACGTCGGGCGCGATGACGCGCACCTTGTGTTCGGGGATGCCGAGCATCCGCGATAGCGCCATCCGCTTGACCTGACCGCCCTGGGTCGAGAGGTAGACCACCAGCTCGTCGTGCCGACGATCCCAATAAGCGAGCACACCTCTGCCTTCGAGCGAAACCGTGGCCTGCCGATTGAGCCGCAGCCGACGGCGCAGACGGATCGACGCCGCGGCGAGCATTTCCGGGTTGCCCTCGTTGACGCTGGTGCTGATGTAGGCGTTGCTCGGCCACTCATCGAAAACGCGCGGACTGTCGGCGCGCATGGCGGCAACGACATCGACGACGGGCGGCAACTCCTCAAGCTCGACTCGAACCTCGTCGGCCAAATCCTCGGCTTGCGCTCGCGTCGGCATCACGCAAGCAGCGATCGTTTGTCCGACGTAACGGACCCGCTCGTCGGCAAGCGGCGGATAAGGGCTATGACGATGGGCGGAAAGCTCCGGCCCAGCTTCCAGCACGTTGATCGGGCCGAGGTCGGCAAGCGTAAATACCCCGCCAGCGGATCCCGCAGGCTTGGTGATATTGCGCAGTCTCGCATGCGCCATTTGGCTGCGCACGAAGGCCACATCCTGGACACCGGGTACACGGACATCGGCGATGAACATGCCATGTCCGTAGAGATGACGCGCATCCTCCTTGCGCAGCATGCTGGCGCCGATCCAACCTTTGGCATTTGCCTGGTGCGCCACGCTTTGCCTGTTCGTTCCGCCGGAGAGCCCGTTCACGCCGTTTGCGGCGGAACGTATTCGGCGCCTGTCGGCACGAATTCGTTGGTGTAGAGCGCGCTCGCCTCGAGCGGCGTGGCCACGCCGCCGTATTGCTTGAGCACCTTGACGGTATCGGTCCAGTCGGCGTCGGAAGCCCAGCCGAGCGGCTTGCCCTGGGTGTTGGGCGTCACCCATGTCTTCCACGACAGCTCCATTTCACGCCGAGTGATTGCCGGATCGATGGTTGCCAGATATTTTTTGATGATCGCGACGGCTTCGTCCGGATTCTGCCGGCCGTAGAGAAAACCCTTGATCGTCGGCGCCACGAAGGCACGCACCAGTTCGGGATCGCCCTTGAGCAAGTCCTGATGAACGATGATGCCGTTACTGACGATCGTGACGCCATAGTCGGCGAACCAAAAAATCCGCACTTCTTTCTTGCCGCGGATTTCGATCGAGGGCACATAACCCTGGGCGAAGCCGCCGATGGCGGGAACCAAGCCGGTGATCAGGGCCGGCCCGACACCCGCCGGATCGATGTTCACCACCTGGATTTTCGATCCGTCGATGCCGGCGCCTTTGACCAAAGCGGGCCATTGCTGGAATTGCGCGCTGCCCGCCGTCATCGCTATGCCTTTTCCTTCGAGATCCTTCAGCGTCGCGATCCCGGAATCGGCGAGCACCACCACCGCCGCTGGATTGCGCCGATAGACACTACCGACGCTCTTTATGCCCATTCCCTTGGCGACACCGTTGCCGACGACATAGCCATCGCAGAAGCCGAATTGCGTTGCCTTGCTGGCAACAAGCTGGGCACTAGCGGCGGAGCCTTTGCCGCTTGTAATGGCGACGTCGAGCCCGGCTTCGCGGTAAAAGCCTTTCTCTTGTGCGATCATGAAGCCGTCGTTGGGGCCCTGATAAACCCAGTCGAGCGTCATCGTCACCGGGGTAAGCGAACTGGCGGCGCGTGCCCGCAACGGCTTAAGCGACAGCGCCAGTGCTCCAGCGGCCACAGCGGATTTTTGCAATAAGCGGCGGCGGGAGATCGGCACGGGCCTCAAATCACGATTGGTCATGTCATCTCCTCGCAGGGATCGCAATTCCTCGCTCGAGCAGCATACTGGCAAATCGCCCTGGCTTCCATGGCGGTCTCGCTAGGTGAGGCCTGACGTGCTCGCAATGATTGCTGCATATCAGCGCGGAGTGCTCGATGCCGTTGGGCTTGGCGCCGCATGAACGCATCGTCGGCGTTGTTCACATCGGCAGGAGCCCGGGGCCCGCCCGAGGATCGACCGTGGCCGCCGGTTAGTGAGATTGCCACTCGCTTTACCGCATAGTTGCTCGGTATCATGTGCATCAGTGTACTATTGACCGATCCTGCGCCGAGGCGGCATCCGACGTGACGCAAACTCACACAATCGGCAAACGAGTGCTGCGGCTCGAGGATGGACCGCTACTTCAAGGTCGCGGCCGTTTCGTTGATGATCTCAAGTTTCCGGGCATGCTTGAGGCGGCCTTTGTGCGGAGCCCGCACGCGCACGCCGCTATTCATCATATCGACACCAGCGCGGCCCATCGGCTGCCGGGCATATACGCCGTGTACACGTTAGCTGACATTGCGCCAATGTTGACGCAGGAGCGACTGCCGCTGCAGTTCCGCACCGACCAATTGCCACCGGATGTTAGCCCGATCGTTCTTGCTAAAGATGAAGTCGTTTTTGTCGGCGAAGCCGTCGCTATCGTGATCGCGCAATCGCGCGCTGTCGCGGAAGATGCGGCCGCGCTAGTTGACGTCGATTACGAAGTGCTTCCAGCGATTTCGGATTGTCGAGCGGCGCTGCGTCCCGGCGCTGCGCTCGCACATCGCGGCAAAGCCAGTAATCTTCTTATCGAATTTAGCCAACGCTATGGCGACATCGCCACCGCGTTTGCACGCGCCCCGCACCGCACGCAAGTCAAACTCAAGCAGCACCGCGGTGGTGCACACTCGATCGAAGGTCGTGGCGCGCTCGCCGTGTATGACGCCAATGAGGACCGCCTCACGCTATGGTCCTCAACGCAACTCGCGCACGAGGTACGTGCGTTCTTAATGCGGTTGCTGCAACTCGATGAGAACCAAATTCGCGTCGTGGCGCCGGATGTCGGTGGCGGCTTCGGTGCCAAGTTCGTCATGTATCCGGAGGAAGTCGTAATCTCAGCGGCCTGCTTGCGTCTGCGGTGCCCTATCAAATGGATTGAAGACCGGCGCGAGCATTTTTTGGCCGCGGTGCAGGAACGCGATCAGTACTGGGATCTCGAAGTCGCATTCGATGACGAAGGACGTCTACTCGGCCTGCGCGGCGAGCTTACCCACGACCAAGGAGCCTATACTCCGCAAGGTCTCAACCTACCTTACAACGCCTCCACCGGCGTACCAGGCCCCTATATCCTGCCTGCTTTCGATCTGCGGGTGCTGGTGGTCGAGACCAACAAGGTCGCGACCATGCCGGTTCGCGGCGCCGGCTATCCGGAAGCGGCGTTTGCCATGGAGCGCGTGCTCGACCGGATCGCGCGCCAACTTGGAATCGATCGGACCGAGGTGCGGCGGCGCAATCTCGTGCCGGCGGATAAGATGCCATATGTCACGCCGCTCAAGACACGCGCCGGCTCACCGATCGCGCTCGATAGTGGCGATTTCCCGCGCTGCCTCGATATGGCGCTCGATGCCATCGATTACGCCGGATTTGCAGGTCGGCAGCGTCGCGCGCGCGAACAAGGCCGCCATCTCGGGATCGGCGTCGGCAATGGAGTGAAGGGAACTGGGCGCGGACCGTTCGAGTCCGGCATCGTCCGCATCGGCCGTTCGGGCCGTATCTCGGTGTATACCGGCGCCATGCCGATGGGGCAGGGCATCAAAAC
>Ga0182024_10019766_pt1 | contig 12375 bp, 10 predicted proteins | sample P32metaG_FD_120480 | JGI IMG/M metagenome (GOLD analysis project Ga0182024, IMG submission 120480) | Permafrost microbial communities from Stordalen Mire, Sweden - P3-2 metaG (Illumina Assembly) | ecosystem: Environmental > Terrestrial > Soil > Wetlands > Permafrost | place: Sweden: Stordalen...
GGCTTCAAGAGCTTCCGGAACTACCGGTTACGCGTCCTCTTGCACTGCGGTGGGATCAAATGGGACGCTCACCCCGCTACGACAATGCGAGCTCGCTCGCCCCAGTTGGTCGCGTAGAGCCATATAACCCTGATCCAGGCCACTACTACCTATACGTGGAGATTGGTCCGCCTAATGCGGACATATTTGTCGTGACCCTCTCACAAGATCCGAACACGGGTCTGTATGAGGCAAACACGAGTCAAAGTGTGGGAGCGGCCTTCGGGTGCGGAAAGGGCGCCATCGTCCAAGTGGGAGGCGGAACCGCGACCGAGCTACAAACGTCTCAAGGTTCCCTTGTCCTGGACGCGCCGTTGAGCTAGGAGCCTCCTCGGGCAAATCGTCGGGATGAGCTTCCACACGGATCGCTATCGGTGGGTGGACCGAATAGGTCACCAGAGGAGCCGTCTGGTCCTAAGAAGGTGTCTCATATAACGCCGGCTTGGGGATCGATATCTTGCACGGTGCTGGGGCGCCTGCTTGCTCAGCAAGCGGTTCAAATCGCTCCATCCGAGCGGTCGGGCCGCGATTTGCGATCGGCGCCGAGCACGCCAGATCGACGGGGTTCTCTCGTCCCGTTTGCCTTCGGCACGACGCTCGTCCTCCACGCAGGGCACTCCATGACGGTGAGAAACCCAGGGCGACCTTTGCTAGTTATCGGACTATCCACCACACGCGCCAGCTACCGCTCGCCCAGGGGCTGTGCCACCTCGACGAGCTGACCATTCTCGGCTAGCTCCGACACACCACCGGCAGCCAGACTGGGCCGGTGACCGTCCGCCTTTTCACGCTCTCCCTTCGCCAGGTTCTCCGGCTCCTGCTCCTTACGTGCAGGTCGTCACGCTCGAAGGATCTCGAGCCGCTTGTCCTGCGCCAAGAGCTCGGCGTTCTGCGTCGCCAGGTGCCCCACCCGAAGACGAGGCGGGAGGAGCGGCTTGTCCTCACGGTCCTCCAGCGGCTCCGTCCTGTGCGCGAGCGCCTCTCCAATCTGTTCACGCCCGACACGCTCCGACGCTGGCACCGCGAGCTCGTCCGCAAAAAGTGGGACGGGCCGCATCGGATCAACCAGAGAAAGACAATCCCCCTTCAGACCCAGCTCCTGGTCTGGCGGATGTCTCGGGAGAACCCGACGTGGGGCTACCGGCGGATCCAGGGTGAGCTACAGAAGACCGGGATCGACATCTCGGCGACGAGCATCCGGCGCATCACGGCGCCGAAGCGCAGTCCCGGACCGAAGCGGGACACTTGGCGCCAGTTCATGGTCTCCCAGGCCTCCTCGATCATCGCCTGTGATCTGTTCACGGTCGAATCGGTGAAGCTGACAACCCTCCATGTCCTGTTCTTCATCGAGCTCCACACTCGGCGGGTGCTCATCGGAGGCGTCACCGACGGGGCGGCGAACCTCGCCTGGGCGACACAGATCGCCCGCAACCTCTCAGAAGCAAGAGAGGACCGCAGCGAGCCGATTCGCTTCCTCGTGCACGATCGTGACAAGCGCTTCGGCGTGCCCTTCGATGAGGTGTTCAAGGCCGAGGGGATCGAGATCATCCGCACGCCCTGGCGGGCGCCGAAGGCGAACGCTTACGCCGAGCGCTGGATCCGCACGGTTCGGGCCGAGTGCCTCGATCGCCTGATGATCCTCGGGCCACGCCATCTCGAGCAGCTGCTCAAGACCTACGTGAAGCACTACAACGAGGAGCGCCCGCACCGGAGCCTCGGGCTGGAACCACCGGGAGGATCACAACCTCTCAGAGCACCGAGCCCGCAGCCGAGCGAGATCGGGCGCCGCGACCTGCTCGGCGGCCTCATACATGAGTACTACCGGAAGGCTGCCTGAACCTTTCGATCGCGCCTGATCAGCGTGGTCCGCACACAACCGGCGCAATCGGGTTCCCCGGGTTGGAACGCGACCATGATGACGCCGGTTCTCTCTCCGCATACCGGAGTGCCGGCTCGGGCGCCCTTGAAGTGAGCAAGACGACCACGAAGGGTGACCGATTGTCAGGTGGCACCCTTCAGGTGCAGATGTGGTGCAGGTTGGCGGCCGCGCAACTTGCTGCGGGGCAAATGTCCTGCTCACAGGTGGTGGGGCTAGCTGGAATCGAACCAGCGACCTCAGCATTATCAGTGCTGCGCTCTAACCGACTGAGCTATAGCCCCTTGCGGCTTTTGATCCTCCGAGCCGGGTGGTCCGCCGGGACCGAGGCAGACTACACGGCCCTGCTCACCGCTCGGCCCATGAGAGCACGACCTTGCCGCACTCAGCGGTCTCGACGACCGAGAAGGCCTCCTCGAACTGCTCGGCGGCGTACCGATGGGTCACCACGGGGGAGACATCGAGGCCCGACTCGACGAAGACCGACATCCAGTACCAGGTCTCGAACATCTCACGGCCGTAGATGCCCTTCACCGTGATCATGTTCGTCACGAGGTGGGACCAGTCGATCCCGAACTCCTCGGTCGGCAGACCGAGCATGGCGATCTTCCCGCCGTGGCACATCGTGGAGAGCATCGAGCGGAGAGCGGCGGCCTTGCCGGACATCTCGAAGCCGACGTCGAAACCCTCCCTCATCGCCAGCTCGGCCATCGCCTCGGCCGGCGAGGTCGTCCTGGCGTCGATGGCCAGACTCACCCCCATCTTGCGGGCCAGCTCGAGGCGGTATTCGGACGGATCGGAGATCACGACGTGGCGGGCGCCGGCGTGGCGCGCCACCACGGCAGCCATGATGCCGATCGGGCCGGCGCCGGTGACGAGCACATCTTCCCCGAGGACGGGAAAGCTGAGAGCAGTGTGGACGGCGTTGCCGAAGGGGTCGAAGATGGCGGCCACGTCGAGGTCGATGCCCTCCCGGTGACGCCAGACGTTGGTAGCCGGCAGAGCGATGAAGTCGGCGAAGGCTCCGGGATGGTTGACGCCGACGCTGTCGGTCCTCGAGCACTGCACCCGCCGCCCCGCCATGCAATTGCGACAGCGGCCGCAGACGAGATGGCCCTCGCCGCTCACGAGATCGCCCCGCTCGAGATCGTCCACCTCGGCGCCGAGCTCGACGATCTCGCCGACGAACTCGTGGCCGACGATGAGGGGGACAGGGATGTTCTGCTGCGCCCAACCGTCCCACAGGTAGATGTGAAGGTCCGTTCCGCAGATGCCTGTCTTCAACACCCGGATCAGCACCTCGTCCCGCCCGCATTCCGGTTCGGGCACGTCCTCGAGCCATAGTCCCGGTTCGGCCCGGACCTTCACCAAAGCCTTCATGCCTGCCGCTCCCTTGAATCGAGACCGCAACCGACACTAGTGGTGGCAGCCCAGGTGGGTTCGAGCGTCGACGGAACGCCAGACGCCCATCGCGAATGAGCCTTTGACGACCTGGTGGGCGAAGGCGCCCCTTAGCTGTGCGCAGTTCGGGTACCCAAATGGCGGTGCTCGTCCTCCGGGTTGGACTGCTCCTTCTCGCGGTCCTCGCTGCCGTCACACGCCCGCGCCGGCTCCCGGCATGGATCGGACCACTGCTCGCCACAGCGGTAGCCCTCGCCAGCGGCGCGATGTCACCGGTGAGCGCACTTCATGCCTTGCGTCCCCTGGCCGCTCCGATCCTTCCTCCTGGCGGCGATCCCACTTGCCGTGCTCCTCGACCGCGCCGGCTACTTCACCGAGCTGGCTGCTCTCTTCGGCGGCGGCCGTGGGCTCCTCCCTGTGGGTTCTCGCCGTGGTCACCGTGGCTGTCCTCAACCTGGACGCGGCTGTCGGGCTGCTGACACCCCTCTACGTCAAACGTCGGGCGGGTGACGGGCAACTCAGGGCGCTTCCTCGCATTTCAATCGGTGATTCTGGCGCTGCTGGCATCGTCGTTCCTGCCTGTCTCGAACCTCACCAACCTCATCGCGGCGGCGGCCACTGGCGAGGGGCCGTCGGCGTTCCTCGCCCATCTCGGCCTCCCTGGGCCGGTGGCCTGCATGGTCGGCTACTGGTGCTACCGCTGCTGCCGTCCGGTGGGCGAGCCGCTTGTTCCCGGGCAGGACGTCGAGGCGCCCGCATCGACGCGACGAGCACCCGACAGGCGACTGCTGGCTCGCGGGAGCGGGCTCGTCGTGGTGCACGTCGGCCGCGAGCGGGCTGGCACTCGGCCCGCTCCTCGGCGGTCCGGCCGGGCCCCTCGCGACACTGCGGATCGCCGGAGTCTCAGCCGCCGCGGCCAATATCGTGAACAACCTCCCGGCGCTCGTGGTCGCCCTGCCGTTCGTGTCCAAGCCCGGCAACTGCTCGCTCTGGCCCGTCCTGCTCGGTGTCAACGCGGGACCGAGCCTCCTCGTCACCGGCTCGCTCGCCAGCCTGCTCTGGGTGGAGTCGATGGCACAGCTCGGAGTGCCGGTGCGGGCGCGTCAGTATCTCGGCATGGGCCTCAGGGTGAGCCTGCCGGCCGCCGCCGCACTCGCCACGCTGGGTCGCCATCTCCCCCGTCGTGTGTTGCCGCTGACGCGAGTACCAGTAGCCTCGGTGGCCGTCGAGATCGGCCTTGAAGACCAGGAGACTCAGGTGAGCGACGCCACGACCGACCACACTCATGTTGCCAGCAACGGCAAGGCGGAGCTCAGCCTCGACGAGCTCGCCGCCATCCAGCCCGGCATGGCGCGCCTCATGGTCGAGGTGTCGGATCGGATGTGGAAGTGCTACCACGCCGGTGCGGCGAGGAACCGGCCCCTCGCCCGCTACCAACTCTCCGAAGCGACGAAGATCATGAAGACCTCGGTCGTGGTCCGCCCCAAGTACGACGAGGCGATGCGGGACTTCATCGGCGGCGAGCTGGCAGCGCTGAGGGCGGTCATCGAGGCGGAGGAATGGGATCGCTTCGAGGACAGCTTCGCGGATGTGGTGGCGGCGTCAAACCGTTACCACGAGGAATTCGACAAGGGCTTCCTCGTCTGGAAGGTCCCGGAGGCCCCGCCGGCCGACCTCGACCTGCGGCCTCGCTGACGAGGCGGAGAGCCGCCTCGCCCGCCGGGACAGCGGCGCTACTGGCCGAGTGGCACGACTGCCCGCAGGGGAAGATCCCGCCCCTACCGGCCGACACTTATCTCGTACTCACCCGCAGAGGCCACAAAGCACGCTCGCTCCGGGTCGAACCGGGCGAAGGCGCGCCCGGGGAGGGCAAGGAGCACGCGCTCTGACATCCCGGGGTTGAGCATCACCTTGGCCAGCGCCCGCAGCTGCCTCAACGGCGCGTCGTCGTAGTGCCGGTAGCCTCCGAGGAGGCCTTCTCCGTAGGGAGAATGGCCGTCCCCGCCGGGATAGTACGGAAACGCCGCGGTCTCCTCGAGGCTCAGCTCTGCGAGGAGGGATCCAGGAGCGTCGACGGCGGCCGTCGGTATGTGGGCGGCGAGGCGGTGCCGGCGCTCACGGACGCCTGGCGGTGAGAGCCACGAGAGCGCTGTCCGGCACCGACAGATCACCCTGGCCCGTCCCGACGCTCAAGTCGGGCTTGTAGCTGCCGTGGAAGTCGGAGCCGCCGGTCGCCACGAGATCGAAGCGTTCGGCGATCTTCAAGAGCCCCTCCCGCTCCTCCTCCGAGTAGCGCCCGTACCAGCACTCCATTCCGACGAGTCCCTGCTCGGCGAGCTCGCCGATCTGCCGTTCCAGCTCGGCGGGCTCGAGCTCGAGGGAGTGGGGATGGGCGAGCACCGGCAGGGCATCCGACCCTTTGGCGGCCTCGATCGTCGTCGGGGCGTCGATGAAAGCCTTCGGAAAGTAGGCCGGGCCCCCTTTTGCAAGGAGGGTGTCGAAAGCGTCCTGATAGGAGGGAACGAGGCGCTTCCGGGCCAATATGGCGGCGAAGTGCGGGCGGCCGAGTGTGGCGTCGCCGGCCTCCTCGCGCAGCTCCTCTTCGGTGATGGGGTAGCCCAGCTCGTTGAGCCGGGCGATGAGGCGTTCGTTTCGCGTGTCACGGTCGGCGCGCAGCCTCTCCAGCTGGTGCGGCAGCGGGCCGTCTCCCGGCTCGGCGAAGTAGCACAGCATGTGCAGCGTGCCATGGGCCACCTGGCAGGACACTTCGCAACCGGGCACGAAGTCGATGGAGAGCTCCCGCGCCCGGCCGGCAGCGGCTTCTATGCCCGACAGGCCGTCGTGGTCGGTGAGCGCCACGGCACTGCATCCCGCCTCGCTGGCCAGCTCCACCACCCGCGCCGGAGTCTCCGACCCGTCAGAGCAGGTCGAATGGCAGTGAAGATCGATCATGAGGCGCTCAGTTTCTCCGGCCGGTTCCCGGGATTGGTGGCACCGGGCTCCAGCGGCCGGGCAGAGCTTGAGCGTACTCGGCGCTGCGAGGGACCTTGGATGGCACAATGGCGGAGGTGAGAGAGGCCTGCGGTGTGTTCGGGATCCTTGCTCCCGGTGCCCCTGTTGCTCAGCTCACCTTCGACGGGCTCTTCGCCCTGCAGCACCGGGGCCAGGAATCCGCCGGAATGGCGGTGAGCGACGGCGAGACGATCACCGTCGTGAAGGACATGGGGCTCGTGGCCGCCGTCTTCGACGAGCGGACGCTTCGCTCGCTGCAGGGGGGTCTGGCGCTCGGCCATGTCCGTTATTCCACGACCGGGCCGAGCACCTGGCACAACGCCCAGCCGGTGTACCGGTCGGTCGGGGCGGCAGGTTTCGCCCTCGGGCACAACGGCAACCTCACGAACACGAGCCAGCTCGCCCGGGATGCGGGCATGCTGCCTGGGATCGTCGACGACGACCGGACGAAGTCGGACAGCGACCTCGTGGCTCATCTCCTGGCGCGCTGCTTCCCACCTGAGGGCTTCGAGTCGCCGGGGGCCCTCAGATCAGAAGACGGACGGGACCATCTCGTCGAGGCCTTGATGCAGGTGCTACCCAGCCTGCAGGGGGCCTTTTCCTTCGGGATGCTCGACTCGGAGCGGATCGTGGCGGTGCGTGACCCCCACGGTTTCCGGCCCCTCTGTTTGGGCCGGCTCACCTATCAGGTGGGAGACGAGGAGAGAGTGGGATACGCCATCGCCTCCGAGTCGCCCGCTCTCGAGGTCATCGGGGCCGAGTTCCTCCGCGAGATCGAGCCGGGCGAGATGGTGGTCATCTCCGACCGGGGCGTCACGTCGCTCCGCCCGTTCGCCCGGGACGAGATCGACCCGCGCTTGTGCGTCTTCGAGTTCGTCTACTTCGCCCGGCCCGACACCGTCCTAAAGGGCCAGGAAGTCTATGCGGCGCGCCGCCGGATGGGTGAGCTGTTGGCCAAGCAGACGGCCGTGCGTGCCGACCTCGTGATAGGCGTGCCCGACTCGGGTGTGGCGGCGGCCGAGGGTTACTCCGCCGAGAGCGGGATCCCCTACGGGCAGGGACTCATCAAGAACCGCTACATCGGCCGGACCTTCATCGCGCCCACACAGGAGGCGAGAGCCCTCGGCGTGCGGCGGAAGCTCAACCCGCTCCGGGCGAGCATCGCCGGCAGGCGGCTCGTGGTCGTCGACGACTCCATCATTCGGGGAACGACCACCCGCCAGCTCGTCAGGATGCTCCGCGAGGCCGGTGCTGCCGAGGTGCACCTGCGCATCTCGTCCCCTCCGTTCCGCTGGCCGTGCTACTACGGCATCGACACCCCCGATCGCGACGAGCTGCTGGCGGCGCATCTGTCGGCGGACGATGTCGCTGCCCGCATCGGCGCCGACTCGCTCGCGTACCTGTCCCTCGAGCACCTCATGTCGGCCGTGGCGGCCGATGCGGAGGGCTCGGGCTACTGCAGGGCGTGCCTGACCGGCCACTACCCCACCTCGGTTCCGGTGGCGCTCACCGCTCAGCGCACAGCCAATGGGACACCCCCCGGGCCGGCGCTGCCAACGGTGGTGAACCACGCGTGATCGTCCCGAACCACCCTCGGTCGATCACGCGTGGTTCAACTGGATGATTCCCGCCGCGCCCTGGGAGCAATCCTGCCCGTGACTACTGTGCCGCCAGCCACACCGCCCCGTCATCGATCAGCCTGCGACAGCTGAGGGAGTCGACGGCATCGCGTCGGCGGGCGGCCTCCGGCTCGACTTTCCGGAACCAGCCGAGGACCTCCTTCTCCGGAGCGACGACGGCTGACCGGAGGGCGGCCTCCTCGAGGCGAGCAAGGGCACCCTGGTAGTTGACGGTCGTCGGCCCAGGTAGATGGCCGAACATCTCGACGATCGAGACGTGGCGCCCGGTCTCGGTGTGGATCGAGGCGGACCGGGCCAGCAGGGCTGCTTCGAGGGCGCCCCGGGCGCCCCGGTCGGTCGATGCCGTCCCGTGGCCGGGGGCCGGGTCGCCCGCGGCGCCTTCGAGTTGGGCGAGCAGGAGACGAGCCGGAGAGGGCATGGCCCCGGCGGCCCTGGCCCGGCGACCGGGCTCGGCGGCGACGCTTGCAACCACCGGGACGAGATCAGGATGGACGAGCGTCCTTCTCGAATCCACGAGGACGATATCGAGGAAGCCGGGTTCCACCGCATCCAGTTCCTCGAGCAGCCGGTAGACGAGCGAGCCGTCCTGATCGCCCCACCAGCTGCCCCGGATCTGCCGGCCCACAATGGCCTCGGCGGCGTTCGGCACGGAGCTCCTGCCGCTCACGAGCGCCAGCCGTGATTCTGAGAGCCAGGCGACGAGGTCGCCCACAGACCTCATGGGCGGAGACGTGGCGTCCACACGATGCGCTCGCTCTCGCTCCTCCAAAAGGTCGGCGAGCTCCGGCGTCGTCACGACCGGCGGGCGGGTATCAGGCGATGGTGATGCCGTAGGTGCTGCAGAGCCCGGCCGCGTCGATGAGGAGGAAGGCGGCGATGAGCACGACCACGACTACCGTCCGCCACCGGGCGCCTGGTGCCATGGGGCGAGGCATGTACCACAGCGGCAGCAGTTCCGGCGTCGTCCCGAGGTACAGGTCTAGGGGAACGGCGTCCGGCCCGAGGGGAGCATCCGGGTCGGCGGCGAGGGCGAGGGCGCTCAGCTCGGCGTCGGTGATCCCGATCTCGCCCATGCAGTCACCGGTGGTGGTTGGTCCCAGGTCGCTCGGAGCTATCACGGTGGTCCTTTTGCGGCAAGCATGGAGGAGGGGAGAGGTCTTGAGCGTACTCTGCCCCTGCCGGAGGGGAACCCAGCCGGGAGAGCGAACTGGTCGCACCGCTGATTCCCTGCTGCCGCCGCACCGGCGGTGTCGGAGGACGCCCCTATTTGGCGGTGAGGCGGGCCGAGTAGATCGAGTAGCCGTCGATGTACCGGGTGACCGCCGTGGCGCCGACGGTGGCAGCCATCATCGGGACCACGATCGAGAAGCCGCTGTGTGTCAGCTCGAGCACCAAGACGAGGGCGGTGAGCGGCGCTTGCATCGAGGCGCCGATCATGGCGGCGGCGCCCACCAAGGCAAAGGCGCCGACGGGTGAGCCGTGCCACAAAAGGGACCAGGCCAGCCCGAGGAACCCGCCGAGCGTGGCGCCGGTGCTCAAAGTGGGGGTGAACACGCCGCCGGCCGCTCCGCTGCCGAGGCAGAGCGAGGTGACGAGCGGTTTCAGGATGAACAGCGCGAACAAGAGCGCAAAGCCGCCTTGGCCGACGAAGGCCGAGTGGGCGATGTCCTTGCCGTTGCCGAAGAGTTGCGGGTACTCGATGCCGATCAGCCCGAGGATCCCGAAGGCCAGGACTGTCGCTCCTATCGAGCTCGGACCGGTCAACCGGTGATGCGACACCCAAGCGATCAGCCTGATGTACGCGGAGGCGACCAAGCCGACGAGCGGCCCGACCAAGACGGAGAAGACGAAGAGCGTCATGGTGAACCTGTAGGCGGGAATGTCGCGGTAGGTGGCGTGATTCGGCAGGTAGAGCCATGCCGTGGCGGTGGCGATCCAAGAACAGGCGAGGGCCGGCAGCGCGTTGGACAGCGTGAGCGAACCGAGGAGAATCTCGGCAGTGAACAGCGCCCCGCCAAGGGGCACGTTGTAGACCGCGGCCAGGCCGGCCCCCCCGCCGCACGCGACGAGCAGTCGACGCTGTCTAGGAGAGAGGTGGGACCAGGTGGCAATGAGACTTCCCGAGACGCCGCCCATCAGCTTCGGGGCGGCCTCCCGCCCCATCGAGGCCCCCATGCCGATGACCACCTCGGAGATGAGAGAAGACCCGAAGCTGCGGGTGAACGACAGTTGTCCGTCGCCGGTCCAGATCTCGTCGTCGATCTGGGAGCTCCCGGCCGGCGTCGATCGGCGGAGGAAGTACCAGCTGATGCCGCCGAAGACGCCGGCGATGAGCAGCGAGATCACCCGGCGTACGTCGGATGCTCTCTCCGCCGCCGCCTGCAGGGGGCCGGAGTGATAACCGAAGGCCAGGTGCTGCACCCCGAACAGGATGAACATCAACAGATCGGCGAACAGCCCGGTGGCGACGCCGGTGAGGACGAGCATGAGCCAGAAGCGCGGGGTCAGCATGGCATCCTCGTCCCCGCCGGCGTTCGGCTGCTCGGTGGCGCCCCGACCGGAGGCGATCCGCCTCCGGATCATCGGCGGGGGCACCCGCTTGCGCTCGTTCTTCTGTCTGTCCGTCAACTCACCTCGTCTGGTGACATCTCATCGACACGGCCACGACACCTTGATCGACAATCATCAAGGTACTTCTGGGTTTGCAACCATCATGGCTCCCGGCTGGGGGGCTTAGCTCTCGATCGGCCCCTGTAGGTTGGTGGTGGACAGATCGTGCCGGCGGCAAGGAAGGGAAGACGCAGAGCATGGAGCGCATCTCGAGCACCAGAGCGCCGTTGAGCATCGACGACCTGGAGCTGCTCCGGAAGGACTTCTCCGCCAATCCTGCCTACAGGTTGGCCCAGAACGCCGTCACGCGGGTGGCCCTCGACGACGTGGCGATCAACCGGGAGATAATCAACGGCACCGACCACACGCTTTCCGTCCTGCTCGACGACTGGAAGGTCACCAACCAGGAGCGCAGCGGCCGGTGTTGGCTCTTCGCCGGCCTCAACCTGCTGCGCGTCGGCGCTATGAAGGCGATGGGGCTGAGTCAGTTCGAGTTCTCCCAGAATCACGCCATGTTCTGGGACAAGCTGGAGCGGGCGAACTACTTCCTCGAAGCCGTCATCGAGACGGCGGAGCGGGACATCGACGACCGGACCGTCGCCTACCTCCTCGAGTCGGTGGCGGGCGACGGCGGGCAGTGGAACATGTTCGTGGCCATCGTCAACAAGCACGGCCTCGTGCCGAAGGCGTTCATGCCCGAGACCCACAGCTCGTCCAATACGGGCCGAATGAATTCCGTGCTGCGCAACCTTCTCCGCCAGGGAGCCAAGGCGGTCCGCGAGGCATCGGGCCGGGGCATCGACGAGGCCCGTGCCGAGAAGGCAGAGATCCTCCGGGTCGTCTACCGCGTGCTCTGCGTCCACCTCGGCACGCCGCCGGAGCGCTTCGACTGGCAGTGGACCGACAAGGACCGCGTGTTCCACCGCGACGGGCTGCTCACTCCGCTGGAGTTCGCCTCTCGCTACGTCGACCTGCCCCTCGACGATTACGTCTGTTTGGTGCACGATCCGCGCCCGTCGAGCCCTGTCGGCCGGACCTTCACGGTCGAGTATCTCGGCAACACCGTCGGTGCGCCGCCGGTCACCTACCTGAACGTCGACATGGCGGTCATGAAGGACATTGCGACCCGCTCATTGGAGGGTGGCGAGCCGGTGTGGTTCGGCTGTGATGTCGCCAAGATGATGAGCAACGACTACGCCATCTGGGACGCCGATCTCTACGACCTGCCGGCCGTCTACGACACCACCTTCACCCTCGACAAGGCCGACCGCCTCGTCTACCACGAGACCGAGATGACCCATGCCATGCTCTTCACCGGCGTGGACGTCGTCGACGGCACTCCCCGGAAGTGGCGGGTCGAGAACAGCTGGGGCGCCGACAAGGGCAAGGATGGCTTCTACACGATGAACGACTCGTGGTTCGACGAGTACGTCTTCGAGATCGCCGCGCGTCGCGACCGGCTCCCAGAAGAACTGCAGCGGGCGTTGGGCACCGAGCCCATCGTGCTGCCGGCCTGGGATCCGATGGGCGCTCTCGCCCGCTAGCGAGACGGCCCTTTCCGGCAGCGGAGGGCGGTAAGGCCTCAGTCGAGTCCCAGGTGCCGTTCGATCGCATCGAGGCGCTGCCGTAGCTCCTCGATCTCGGCGTGCAGCGACCGGGAATGCTCGAGCTGCCGGCGAACCCGGGACGAGCGAAGTGCTCTATCGAGCACGGCGTCGAGCGGCACCAACCGTTGCGGTCCGTGCACCCCGGGCACCATCCGGGACGGCAGCTGGCCTGTGCGGTACCACGAGCGCA
>Ga0182024_10019767_pt1 | contig 12375 bp, 11 predicted proteins | sample P32metaG_FD_120480 | JGI IMG/M metagenome (GOLD analysis project Ga0182024, IMG submission 120480) | Permafrost microbial communities from Stordalen Mire, Sweden - P3-2 metaG (Illumina Assembly) | ecosystem: Environmental > Terrestrial > Soil > Wetlands > Permafrost | place: Sweden: Stordalen...
CAAGGACTTTATTCGTGGCTACGCCATTAATATCTCATGCGGCGGCAACGTGGATACACACTGCATCGCGGCATACGGAGAGGAGTTGCTTGAAAAGACGGAGCAGTATCGCGGCAGCTCGTTCAGCACGTATGTCTATGGTGAGGTGCTGCCGCGGTATGAGAACCACGTCACAATCAACAAGGCGGTGGTTGACGCCTGGGGCATTCCTACGCTCCACATCCAGGCCCGATACACCGACAACGAACTCAATATGATGCGCGACGCAGTCGATGTGAGTCTCGCGATGGCCGACGCGTGCGGCGTCGAGGTCCTCGCGAAAAACACGGAGCCAAACCCTCCCGGCTACAGCATCCACGAGCTTGGAACCTGCCGCATGGGAGACAACCCGAAGGCCAGCATCCTGAACAAGTGGAACCAGAGCCACGACATCAGGAACCTCTTCGTGGTCGACGGCAGCAGCTTCGTCACGGGGGGATGGCAGAACCCGAGCATGACGATCATGGCCTTGTCCATGCGCGCTTCAGAATATCTTGTAGAGCAGATGCGGCAGGGCAATCTATAGCTGATGCTCTCGCGAATCATTTCCGCAATCCTGCTGGCCGCATCCGGCGCATTTGCCCTTGCGCAGGAGGGACCGGCTTCCGGAGCACCGGCCGCAGCCTCGAACAGCGGCCCTGAGCAGCCCATTCCCTTAAGCCACAAACTCCACGCGGGAACGATGAGTCTGCGGTGCCAGACCTGTCACACGCCATCGCCATCCGGCGAGGCATTCCGCATCCCGCAGGCGCCAGTCTGTATGCAATGCCACCAGACCGTCGCCACCGATCGGCCCGCGATTCAAGAGCTCGCCGGCTACGCACAGTCGAAGACGCCGATTCCCTGGGTACGGATCTACGAGTTGCAATCCTTCGTCACCTTCAGCCACAAGGCGCATCTCGACCACGGAGCAACCTGTGAACAATGTCATGGCGCAGTCGCTTCTCGCGATCGTCTCTCGAAAGAATCAGATCTCTCGATGAAGTGGTGTGTCGAATGCCACACCGCGAAGCAGGCACCCAACGATTGCAACACCTGCCATGCTCTCGAACAGTAATCTGTTTCCGACTTTCAAACACTGTTATCTATGCCCGGATCGAACTGTGGCGAGAGACAGGAAGCAATTCGAGCGAACGCTAGTCCACTAGCGGAAATCGGGACCTTCGGAGTAACTCGAGGCTGAATTGCGATTGGCCCGCCGGTAGACCTTTTCGCCCTTCGAGGCGGACAAGACGACGGCGCATACGGTATGCTCTTCGGACGAAGCTTTGAGGCGAAAAAACCTATGCGCAAGGCAGTTCGATTCGCCAGCCTGATTCTCTTCTCAACAACCGTCAGCTTGTCACTTGCTCAACAAGCGACCACAAATCCGCAGCCTCGCCCCGCCCCTGCTCCTTTGCAAGTGGTCAACCCCCACTTTGTTTCGATTCCGATGAGCATTGAAGTGAATGCGCCGGTAGACAAGGTGTGGTCCCGGGTCGGTAAGTATTGTGATATCGGAGAGTGGGGCATCCCGGGCTGCACTATTTTGTCTGGAGATGGAGACTACGGTACGGTCCGATCGATCGGCAACGAAATACTTGTCGCCAAGACCAAGTATTCGTACACGTACACTCAACCTGTTCGTGTCGGCGTGACCTACAACATGTACCACGGAACACTGGAAGCAGTTCCGTTGAGCGCGGACAAAACAGAGATCAATTACACGCTGTTCTTCGATAATAGTATGTTGGCTGATGATGCCGCGCGTGACAAAGACATTCAGAACCGGCGCACTCGATTCACCAAAATGTTGGAAAATATGAAGGTTTTAGCCGAGGGCGGTACGCTTCCTAAGGCAAATGATGGCAAATGATTTGGTAGAGGAGGTGGAGTCGATCGCGGCCGCGTTCGACTGACGGCATCTCCTCTTGGCCGATCAAAAGCTTCCACGCTTTCCCCTTCGCAGCAATCAGCTGTAGGCCAAGCTGCTTTTGAACCGCCAAGGTCTGTCGCGGCACGCCGTGCGATCGTCCATCCCATTTTCGCGCTCAGTGTCATGCTCGGTCTGGTCGTGATACCGAGCGAAGTACAAGGCTAAATTTACGGAAGCTACATGCTGGATGACAGAGCCAAATTTCGGAAGATATTGGGTGCCGTATGAACACAGGGCTGAAAGGCAAGACAATACTGATTACCGGAGCGGCCAATGGCATCGGCCGTGCCACAGCCTTTGCCTTTGCGAAGGAAGGAGCGCACCTGGCGCTCATTGACTACGACGCGCGCCAACTGGAGAAGACCGCAGATGAGGCCGGCGCTGTTGGCGTCGATGTCCTCTCCGTCGTGGCTGACTTCAGTTCCGCGGCGGGTTGCTCTAGTGGCCTGGAGGAGCTTCTGGGAAAGCTCCCGGACGGCGTCGATGTGCTCTTCAACAACATTGGGCAAGCTGACCCCAGGCCATTTATAGAGATCACCGACGAGCAGTGGGACCGCAGCTTTCAGGTGACGCTGATGTCCGCTGTGCGGGTTACGCGCCATCTGCTGCCCATATTGCGCCGGAAGGAGAAGGCGGCGATCATCATGAATGCTTCCGACCTTGCTCGCCAGCCGGAACCGGCGCCCGCGGACTATGGAGCGATGAAGGCGGCCATGCTGTCCATTACCAAGAGCCTCGCTCGTTCCGAGGCGCCCAGGATTCGCGTAAACGCGGTCGCTCCCGGACCTATCTGGAGTACGTTCTGGTCGCGCCCAGGAGGCTTTGCGGACGGTCTGGCAGCTATCCACAACCTGCCGCCGCGGCAGGCAGTCGACCACGAGATGAAGCTGCGCCATCTGCCGTTGGAGCGCATGGGGGAGCCGGAAGAGGTTGCGAACGTGGTCGTCTTCCTGGCCAGCGACCTGGCATCCTACATCACGTCCTCGGTCTGGGGAATCGATGGCGGAAGCATCCGCAGCCTCATCTAGGTTCCTTCCCCCCAGGGCGGCTGAAATTCTGAGCGGCGGCGCACGGATATCCGTGCCCGGAGCACCGGCGGTGGCATGAACGTTCTTGTCGTATCGTCTACAGGGGACGAGGAAATCGAACTGAATGCCTGCGGGGTGGGTGGTTCCCGGGGAGGGTGCGTGAAGAAACTTTGGCACGATGCCGATGCGGCATTGGAAGGGCTGGTGAAGGATGGAATGCTGCTCGCGATTGGCGGGTTTGGCCTGTGCGGGGTTCCTGAAGCTCTGATCGAGGCGGTCGAGCGGAGCGGAGCGCGTGGCTTGACGGTCGCCAGCAACAATGCCGGCATTGACAACATCGGCCTTGGCCGTCTGCTCACCACCCGCCAAATTTCGAAGATGATCTCCAGCTACGTCGGCGAGAACGACGAGTTTGAACGGCAGTACCTGAGTGGCGAACTTGAGGTTGAGTTCTGCCCGCAGGGCACGCTCGCCGAGCGCATGCGCGCCGGCGGGGCGGGCATTCCGGGGTTCTATGTTCGCACCGGTGTTGGAACCGTGGTTGCTGAAGGCAAGGAGCAGAAGGAATTCGGCGGCGAGACGCACATTCTGGAGCTCGGCATTCGGGCGGACGTGGCGCTCGTAAAGGCGTGGAAGGGTGACACCGACGGCAATCTGGTCTATCGTCGCACCGCGCAGAACTTCAACCCGGCAGCGGCGATGAGCGGCCGCATCACAGTGGCCGAGGTGGAGGTACTGGTGAATGCGGGTGAATTGGAGCCGGAACATATCCACACGCCCGGCATCTATGTGCAGCGCATGGTGCATAGTCCAAATCCGCTGAAGCGGATAGAACGCGTGATCACAAGAGAGGCCCGCTGATGGCCTGGACCAGAGATCAAATGGCGCGGCGCGCCGCTCAGGAGTTGCAGGACGGTTTCTACGTGAATCTCGGAATCGGCATGCCGACGCAGGTTGCGAACTTTATTCCGGCCGGAGTAAAGGTCACGCTGCAGTCCGAGAATGGCCTGCTGGGCATGGGCCCGTATCCGTTGGTCTCAGAAGTGGACGCAGACCTCATCAACGCAGGCAAGGAGACGGTGACGTTTCTTCCGGGCGCTTCCGTCTTTTCGAGCTTCGAGTCATTTGCCATGATTCGCGGAGGCCACATCGATCTGGCGATTCTGGGTGCGATGCAGGTTGCGGAAAATGGCGATCTTGCCAATTGGGTGATTCCGGGAAAGCGCGTGAAGGGAATGGGCGGAGCCATGGATCTGGTATCCGGGGTGCGCCGTGTGGTGGTCTTGATGGAGCACTGCGCGCCGGGTGGCGTGGCAAAGCTCTTGCGGACCTGCACACTGCCCTTGACGGGCCAGGGCGTCGTCGACCGAATCATCACCGACTTATGTGTGCTGGATGTGACGCAACGAGGGTTCGAGCTGGTGGAACTGGCGCCGGGAGTTTCCGAGCAGCTTGTGAGAGCAGCCACCGAAGCGGAGATTCATATCGCTGCGCCAGATCGGCAGGTTCTATGAAGAGATGCCGGCTGTGGGCTGACCGGTGTAGCCTGTGTAGGCCTTTGTAGTTGTGAGGAATCAATCCTTGAGGAGATTTTGACGATGCCTGCTCTAAGCGTTCGCAACCTCGCCGCCTGTGCGGCCCTGGCAATCAGTTTTGCGCAAGCCGCCTCCGCAGCCAATATCCTGATCGGCGATGCGAAGTCGTCGCCCGAAAGTCTGACCGTGGCTCCGGGAGGCGTGGTGATCGTTGGCAGCGCCAGCTCGCCCTTCATCTATAAGGTGCATTCGGGTTCATCCACCGCCGAGAAATTTATTGACGTCAGCTCCGAAGGACCCGGCACCTACTTCTACGGCGTGCTGGCGGATGGCCCGAGCAATACCTTGTGGGCGTGCCAGCTGACTCCGGTGCCTGACGCGACACCGGCGCGAAAACATGCAGTACTCAGAGGCTTCGATCTCGTCACCGGCGCGCCGAAGCTCCGCTGGGACCTGCCGGGAGACGACAGCACCTGCAACGATTTATCCATCGGCCCGGACAAGGGCCTCTATCTCACCGACACCAGCAACGGCGTACTTTACAGGCTGGCGCCCGGCGCCTCCGCCGCGGAACTCTATCTGAAGCGTCCGACGCTCGTAGGTGTCGATGGCATTGCCTTCCTGGATGGCACGCTCTACGTCAATAACGTCTTCTTCAACAAGCTCTACCGCGTCACAATGGATTCCGATGGCAAGCCGAGAGGGATGGTCGATATCTGGATGGACCAGCCGGTAAGAGGCCCCGACGGCATGCGCGCAGCCAACGGCAAGCTCTATCTCGCGGAAAACAGCATGGGCATCATATCCGCGCTCACCATCACTGGAGATAAGGCGAGCGTCACAGTGATTAAGGACGGGCTCAAGTCACCGACCGGAATCGAACCTGCAGGCGACACGCTCTGGTTCACGGAGCGCGCCATCGGCACGGCTGAGTCGGTTCCGATGCCCAAATAGTTCGCTGCGACACCCCCTCCCCCCTTCCTATCCTTGATCTGAAGATCTTGATTCTTTGTGAGTTAGCCGATACCGCTGAGGTAGGATCTTCCAAACAAAGGACTTAGGGAAATCTATGATTCATAATGGGTTACGGGCGAGGGTGGGCGAGACAGCAGGTCAGGCAAAGCAGCGAAGGACACAAAGCGTCCCCAAGGGCGAGCCCTTCGACTCCGCTCAAGGCAGAACGGTAGGCCGCTTCGCGCGGCTGGTTATGGCATCCTTCAACTGCGCTCAGGACAGGCTGGGTAAACGCGTGCCTTTCCGATCCGGGCTGTCCTAAGGGATGGTCTGCGGTCTGGGATCTCTAGTTAAATTGTATGGGTTTGGGCATAACTTAAATGCCAACTATCTTTTCGGTGCAAGTGGATGATGCGGAGGGAGTTGGGGGTGAGGGAGGGTGTGGCGGGGATTGACAGGGTTTTTTGATCCACTGATGTCGCTTATCCCCTAGAGCTTTCCAGCCTCAGCAGTCTTTGCTTGTGATTCCTGGGTTTTTCCCAATGCCGATAGGATCTGGGCGTGGAAGTTCAGCATTCCCTTTAGCGCGGGCACATATTCGTGTTTCACGAGATCGGGAGCGTCCTTGCTCAACTCAGCGATGGCGGTTCTCTCAAAATCTTCAGCTTTGTCGAGATCGCTCGAAGCAGCAGCCAAGTCACCCAGTCCTGCTTCGGCCTGGGCGCGAACGCCATATGCGGCACTCGATCCGGAGCCGTCGTCGTGGCCCTGTTCGACTACGGAGACGGCTTTGTTCGCGTAATCGAGTGCTTCCCCAAGTCGCTTATCTCGGCGCAGTGCAGTTGACGCGTAAACGAATGCCCCGCGGCGTTCGATGAAGCGCTCCTGCTCCGAGAACGTTAGTGCGATGTCGGCTGCTTGTTTGCAGGCGTCTGCCTGTTGGCCGGGGTCGATATTTGAAGAGACCGCCTTGATACACGCCTGCTGAAGTGGAAAGTATCTGGATGCGATCTTCTCATCATTCGGATTCACGGGTGCGGGCAAATCAAATCGGATCGTGACCGTCGTGGATGTTGAAATTGGCTTGCCGTCAATCACCGCAGGCTCGTAAATCCATTGCTTGACGCACTCCTGCGCTGAACCGACCAGCATAGGCGGTCCGCTGATAACCTTCGAGCCGGTAACGTGACCATCCTTCTCAATCTCGAGCTGCAGCTTCACCTGCCCCGAGACGTGGGCCGCCTTGGCGATAGGAGGATATATAGGAGCCGTCTGCTTCACAATGTGGGGATTAGGCGGGCCAGAGGGTGCGCTCTGGGGCTCTTGTGCATGAGTGGTGATCGAGATGAGGAGAACGGACAATATGAGAAGCGTTCGCAATTGGAACTCCGGGAAGCGACAGAATTGTTCTTCAAGCCTAGAATTCTATCGTCCGAAATGCGGAGTTTATGTAATTTCTATTGTCCCGATCGAACGCACAGGGAGATTGCCAAGGTCGCGGTCTGGCGGCTAGGATTCTCCTCGACAGCGAACAATGGATTGTCGGCAGCTCGAACAACTTTGACCTCAGGGGCTAAAGCCCTTTCAAAGGCGTGTCTTTTACGGCACGGCTAAAGCCGTGCCCTTAAGCAAGACGGTTTGAACGGAGAGGCTGCACCTCCGTTGCAATTTTCATGGTGGGGCGGCTAGGATTCTCCTCGGCGTTGAAGTTCTAGCAAACACGACAGCATAAGCGGACACAGTAGCGCCAGGCGATCAGCAAACAGCACAGACGATCAACACAACAGCACAGGCAGACACGACAGCATAGGCAAGGGCGCCACACGCGCGTAGACGCGGCGGCAGAGGAGAGGACTGGATGACGGAAGCGTGGCCGCAGCCTTATACCCTCTTCGGCCGAGGACTGGGATTCTCCGCGACGCTGGCGGCGCTGCCGACGCTGCTGCTGCTGTATCTGCTGGTGGTGAAGCGCAAGCCATCGTGGATTGCGGCGCTGGCGGGGCTGGGTGCGACGCTGGTGCTGGCGGTGGGCGCGTACGGCATGAGCGTGAAGCACGCGCTGAGCGCGGCGGCGGACGGCGGAAGCTTTGGCGTGTTTCCCATTACGTGGGTGGTGTACTGCGCGCTGGTTCTGTACGAGATTACGGTGGTGACGGGCAAGTTCGAGGTGATCAAGGACTCGATTGGGTCGATTACGTCGGACAAGCGGATGCAGGCGCTGCTGATTGCGTTTGCGTTTGGCGCGTTTATCGAGGGCTGTGCGGGGTTCGGCGCGCCGGTGGCGGTGGCCGCGGCGATGATGGTGGGGCTGGGCTACTCGGCGCTGTATGCGACGTCGATTTGCCTGCTGGCGGACACGGCGCCGGTGGTGTTTGGGTCGATTGGGATTCCGGTGATTACGCTGGCGGGGGTGACGGGGCTGCCGCTGCTGCGCGAGCACGGCGTGGCGGGGCTGAGCGCGGTGGCGGGAAAGCTGACGGCGCCGATGTCATTCATGCTGCCGGCGTACATCATCCTGGTGACCAGCGGATGGGGCGCGATGGTGGAGGTATGGCCGGCGGTGCTGACCTGCGGCGCGGTGTTTGCGGCGATCCAGTTTTATGTGTCGACCACGATTGGCCCGCAGCTGACGGACATACTGGCGTCGATGGGCGCGATGGCGGCGCTGGTGCTGCTGCTGCGCTTCTGGGAGCCGAAGCATATTGAGCGGCACGAGCGCGAGGTCGATACGGCGATGAAGGCGCGCGTGGATGAGCTGCCGCAGCGCGCGCATGATGTGCGCAGCGGCCCGCATTACACGGCGGGGCAGATATGGGCGGCGTGGGTGCCGTACATGCTGCTGGTGGTGTTTGTGCTGGCGTGGGGGTATCCGCCGGTGCTGGCGAAGCTGAACAGCTGGTCCATCAACTTTGCGTGGCCGGGGCTGCACAACGAGATTCTGCGCATGCCGCCGGTGGTGACGAAGCCGGCGAAGTATGCGGCGATGTTCAGCTTCAACTGGGCGTCGGCGTCGGGGACCGCGGCGATGTGCGCGGCGATATTGTCGGCGATCTTCTGCGGGATGGGTGTGCGCGGGTTTGTCGAGGTGATGATCTCCGTGGGGCGCAAGCTGATTACGCCGACGATTACAGTGGCGGCGATGCTGGCGATGGCGTTCGTGATGAACTACTCAGGCGCGACGGGGACGCTGGGACTGGCGTTTGCGACGACGGGGCGGGTGTTTCCCTTCTTCTCGCCGATTATGGGATGGCTGGGGGTTTTCCTGACCGGGTCGGACACGTCGTCGAATGCGTTGTTTGGGCCGCTACAGGTGGTAAGCGCGAACCGGCTGGGCTTTGATCCGATCCTGATTGCGGCGGCGAACAGCGTGGGCGGGGTGATGGGGAAGATGATCAGCCTGCAATCGATTGCCGTGGCGGCCGCGGCGGCAGGGTTGAGTGTGGCGGACCAGGCGAAGCTGTTCCGGTTTACGCTGAAGCACAGCATCTTTCTGGCCAGCGTGGTGGGCGTCGAGGTGATGCTGTACGCGTATGTGCACATGCGGTAGGGCGGGTGCGGAGCGCGTGAGGCGGTCGAACGGCTATCATCTTTCCTATGCTTGATGGGGCGATTCTGGAAGAGCTGCGCGCGGCGGTGGATGGGGCTGGCGCCACGAAAACTGCCGCGCGGCCGAGCGGGCTGATTATCGCGGAGAGCCAGCTGCAGACGTATGAGTGCGATGGGCTGACGAACTTCCGCGTGCTGCCGGGTGCGGTGGTGCTGCCGCGCAACGCGGAGCAGGTGCAGGCGGTGGTGCGGATCTGCGCGCAGCATGGGATTCCATTTGTCGCGCGTGGGTCGGGCACGGGACTGAGCGGCGGCGCGCTGCCGGCCGAGGGTGGTATTGTCATCAGCTTTGCGCGCATGAACCGGATTCTGGAAATCGATATTGCGAACCAGCGCGTGGTGGTGGAGCCGGGTGTGATCAACCAGCATGTGACGGATGCGGTGGCGGCGCATGGATATTTTTACGCGCCGGACCCATCGTCGCAGAGCGTGTGCACGATCGGCGGCAACGTGGCGGAGAACGCGGGCGGCGCACACTGCCTGAAGTATGGGTTCACGACGACGCATGTGCTGGGGATGGATGTGGTGCTGCCTTCGGGCGAGATGGTGACGCTGGGTGGCGCGGCGCCGGATGCGCCGGGGTACGACCTGACGGGCGTGTTTGTGGGCAGCGAGGGGACGCTGGGCGTGGCGACGAAGATTGTGCTGCGGATTGTGAAGCGGCCGGAGACAGTGCAGGTGCTGCTGGCGGCGTTCGATACGATCCACGCGGCGGCGCAGACGGTGAGTGACATTATTGCGGCGGGGATGCTGCCGGCGGCGATGGAGATGATGGACCGGCTGTCGGCGCAGGCGAGCGAGGCGGCGGTGCATCCGAAGTATCCGGTGTGCGAGGCGCTGCTGCTGATCGAGCTGGACGGGCCGGCGGCGGAGGTGCGTGCGCAGATGGAAGAGACGCGCGCGCTGTGCGCGAAGAATGGCGCGTGGGAGATTCGGCAGGCGGAGTCGGCCGAGGAACGCGCGCTGATATGGAAGGGAAGGAAGGCGGCGTTCGCGGCGATGGGGAGAATCTCGCCGAACTACATTGTGCAGGACGGAGTGATTCCGCGGACGGCGCTGCCCGAGGTGCTGGAGGAGGTTGGGCGGATGGCGGCGGAGGTGAAGCTGCGCGTGGCGAACGTCTTCCACGCGGGCGACGGCAACCTGCATCCGATGGTGCTGTACGATCAGGCGATTGCGGGGCAGGAGGAGATCGCACTGGACCTGTCGTATCGAATTCTGCATCTGTGCGTCGATCACGGCGGGTCGATCACCGGCGAGCACGGCGTGGGCAAGGAGAAGCAGCAGGCGATGGGATACATGTTTTCGGAGCCCGATCTCGAAACGATGCAGCGCGTGCGGCACGCGTTCGATCCGCAGAATCTGGCCAATCCGGACAAGGTATTTCCGCGGACGAAGTTGTGTGGCGAGAAGACCGGGCCTTACACGCCGCATCCGCTGGAGACGGCGGGGATCGCGGAGTACTTTTAGATGGCGATGGGTGTAGAGAGTTTGATTGCGGGGCTCGACGGTGTGGAGTGCGCGCGCAATGCGCAAGGACGCGTCGTTCTGTCGCCGGGGACGGTGGAAGAGGTTGCCGCGGTGACGCGCGCGGCGAACGAGCGCGGCGTTGCGATCGAGATTGCGGGTGCGGGAACGAAGCGCGGGTGGGGAAATCCGGTTGACGCGCAGATTGTGCTGAGCGCGGCGCGGCTCAACGGTGTGCGCGAGCATAGCTGGCAGGACCTGACCGCGACAGTTGGTGCGGGGACGACGTGGGCGGCGATGCAGCAAGAGTTGGCGAAGCACGGGCAGTTCGTGGCGCTCGACCCGCTATGGCCGGAGACGGCGACGGTGGGCGGCGTGATTGCGACGAATGATTCGGGCGCGCTGCGGCTGAGGTATGGGAGCCTGCGGGACCTGATCATCGGGATGACGATTGTGCTGGCGGATGGGACGATTGCGAAGTCGGGCGGCAAGGTGGTGAAGAACGTCGCGGGCTACGACCTGCATAAGCTGATGACGGGCGCGTTCGGCACGCTGGGCGTGATTGTGGAGGTGACGTTCCGGCTGCATCCGGTGGCGGCGCATACACGGGTGTGGAGCGTGGCGTCGCAGGATGCGGATGCGCTGGGCGAGGTGATGATGAAGGTGCTGGACTCGCACCTGAGCATGCAGGCGATGCAGATGTGTGCGAGTGCGGAGGGATATGCGCTGGATGTGGAGCTGGCGTCGCTGCCAGAGGTGTTGACGACGCAGATGGAACAGCTTAGGAGGCTGGCGCACGAGGGCGCGCCTATGGAAGCGGCCGAGGTGCAAGGTATATTCAACGCGCGGGAGGCGCTGTTCCGCGGCGATGCGCTGGTGGTGAAGATGACGATGGTGCCGGGCGCGATTGCGAGGTTGTCACGCGAGGTGGTGAAGCTGGGAGGAACGGCGGTGACGCAGGCGGTCGGCATTATGTTTGCGCGGTTTGAGGATGCAACCACGCTCTCTGCGCTGCGTGAGCTGGTCGAGGCCGAGGAGAGCGCAGCGTTAGTCGTGCTGCAGGCGCCAACCGTGCTGCAGGCGCCGGACGCGATCTCTCGCGCGGCAGAAGAGGTTGCTCCCGCGGGCGGACCGAGAGCGGCTGCGCGCTCCGCGCTGATCGAGGAGATTAAGCGGCAGTTCGATGCGAAGCGGACGCTGAACCCGGGGCGATTTGTGGGAGAGATATGAGCGAAGACCTGACACAGATCGCGGGCCACTCGCACGCGGGCGTCGTAGAAGAGCCGCGACCTTCGAGTTTCGATGGGCACCATGCACCGGAGAAGGCGCTGCTGGCGGATTGCGTGCACTGCGGCTTCTGCCTGCCGGCGTGCCCGACCTATGTGTTGTGGGGCGAGGAGATGGATTCGCCGCGTGGGCGCATCTACATGATGCACACGGCGACCGAGGGCAAGGCGGGGCTGGATGTAACTTTCCAACGGCACATGGACAACTGCCTGGGCTGCATGGCGTGCATGACGGCGTGCCCGTCGGGTGTGCAGTACGACAAGCTGATCGAGGACACGCGCGCGCAGGTGGAGCGCAACGTGCCGCGCACGACGGGCGATTTGCTGTTTCGCAAGATGCTGTTCGCGGCGTTTCCGCATCCGGGGCGATTGCGGGCGCTGGCTGTGCCGCTGTGGTTCTATCAGTGCAGTGGGTTGCAGTGGATGGTGCGGGCGTCGGGCGTGTTGAAGATCGCACCGAAGCGATTTGCGGCGATGGAGGCACTGCTGCCGACGGTGCCAGCGTTGTTCGCGAAGAAGACGCCAGCGAGTACGGCAGCTGTTGG
>Ga0182024_10019768_pt1 | contig 12375 bp, 12 predicted proteins | sample P32metaG_FD_120480 | JGI IMG/M metagenome (GOLD analysis project Ga0182024, IMG submission 120480) | Permafrost microbial communities from Stordalen Mire, Sweden - P3-2 metaG (Illumina Assembly) | ecosystem: Environmental > Terrestrial > Soil > Wetlands > Permafrost | place: Sweden: Stordalen...
AAAGGGTATTTTGATCCCAGAAACGGTTCGATTTGGCGCTTGGTCGAGTGTAGAATCAACCACTTGCAGATGTTAGTAAGTGCCATTGTAAGTGCCCCAGGGACTTTTTCCGCAACCTGCTAGTGCACTCCCGTCACGGTTTATACAATTTGCCAATCAGCACCCCACTCACGATGTTCGATTTGCTTTTGAGCAATCGCCGACGGGGGAGGTTCAAGGAACGATTAGCCCGTTGAGCGAACCCGAAGCTTATAGGCTGTCTTTCGGTTTGCCTCAAATTCTGGAGGAAGACATCTTGTTTGATGAAAACCGGGGTGTTCGCCTCGCTCGGGATATCAAGCGCCGGTTCCTCTCGGACATAACTGTCTACCGACGTGACGGAGAGCGTGACATCCTGTATCGACTAACCTATGATCCAGAAGCAGCACGCCACGTTCGTGAGATGAGAGGTCGCCGATGAGGGCAATGTGTTTGTCCGGGCGGTAGCAAAATAAGGGTCGGTCGAATCCACTCGGGGTCGGCGACCCGCTTCGCCGGAGCTGAAATTCCCAGACCACTTAGCCGTATCACGCCCGACACGTAGATCTGGAGGACGCCACCGTCCGCTAGAACCGATATTTGCTTGATAACGTTACTAATGTGAGTTGGCTTCCTGCATACTAGGAAGGATGAGCACGGCGGCGTTGCGGGGCCGACGTATCGAACGCTTCGGTGAAGAGAATGGGTTTCCTCGATAATCTAGAGAACGACCTGAAGGCGCTTGAAAACCGGGAGGAGAAGGACCCAGAGAAGGTCAAGCGCGCGCACGAGCGGCGGGAGGCAGACAGGACAGCCGCATTGTTGCGGGCGCCGCATGCGGAGGCTTTGAGAAACTCCCCTTTCACTTCGGAGCTGCTAACGCAGTGCCGGGCGATCGGCCGTGGGCAGCGTGTCCTGGTACAGTTTACTTGGCTCGGGGAAACCTTACGCCTGGAGGCCAAGGAGAAGCGCATGGAATTGGCACCAACGGCGGAAGGGATCACCGCGATATTCTCCTTAGACGGAGTGGAAGTGGGACGGGCAACCGTCGATCCGCGGGTTGATGATGCGGCCGCGTTTGCGAGGCGCTGGTTGACGCCTGTCCCCGGTTAACTCGCATTTTCTGCCAGGCGCCGGAGCGCTGGCCCGGCTCATAACGGCTGTCGCTCCGTTTTGCGACCAAGCCTTCCAGTCCGTGCGCCTTCACGGAAGCAATCAACTCGGGCAGGCTTGCCTCCAATACGATGGATTCGCGGATCGGTTCCCCTACTTTCGCCAGGACGCCTCGCAGCAACCTACGGCGCATGCTCAGCGGCTCGTTCATCACGTCCTGGCCGGCGAGGATCATCACATCGAATGCGTAATAGACTACGGACGCAGCGCCGGAACCGTGGTTCTGGAGTGCGCTGAACGATGGCCGGCCCAATTCGTCCAGGTCGACGATCTCTCCGTCGATGACGGTTTCATCGGGCATCGCAGGCAACGCTTGGATGATGGCTGGATACTTGGTGTTGAAGTCTTTGTCATTGCGCGACCGAAGGTGGACGCGGCCCGCGCTCTTGATCGCCTCGGCACGGAAGCCATCAAGCTTCAATTCGTACAGCCACGACCCGCCCTGTGGCAGTTCCTCGGCACGCTGGAGGAGCATGGGTTCGATGAAGTGGGCTTTGATCTTGAGGTCTGGCACCCAGGAAACCAGTTCGCCGCATTCGCACGGACTCGAACGTGCAATTTCGTCGCTCGGAAGTAATTCTCTAGCATGGCTGGTGGTCGGGTATTATGAACAGCGGTGTTGAGGAGGGGAATTATGCAAAAGCATCCCGTGGCTGCCATCGCAGTTGCCACGATCTTCCTGGTTTGCATCCTGCTTGGCCCGCGGCTCCAGTCCGCAGGTGCGCAAGAAAAGCCGGGAGCCGGGTTTGCTGCGATCCCAGGCGTCGGCGGCCAAGACATGTTCGGCGCCTATGACATCGTTCCGAACTGGCCAAAACCTATTTCCTTGCTGCCCGGCCACGAAAAGTGGACCTGGGGCGCCGGCCAGAATGTTTTCGCCGAGAGTCCAAACCGCGTCTTCATACTGCAGCGAGGGGAGTTGCCAAATATTGAGCGACCGAAGACCATCAAGCTTCCTCAGCTTGGTCCGGGTATCGAGTTCCCCAATTTCCGTTTGCCTTGGCGCGACGCCACCACGGCCAGTCCTCCCGGAGCACTGGAAACCAAAGATGGGAAATTGGGCGACGACTCTGACGTTGGGCAGCCCGGTGTGGACTATCGATGGGAGCACTGCATCGTCGTCGTTGATGCTAATGGGAACATCACCGAGGACTGGACGCAATGGGACAAGATGCTGCGCAGGCCGCACTCGGTTTATATCAGCCCCTACGATCCGGAAAAACGCGTCTGGATCGTCGATGATTACCGTCACGCGATTTTCATCTTTAGCAACGATGGAAAGCGACTGTTGCAAACGATCGGCGAACCAAACGTGCATGCCTCCGACGACAAGCATTTTTATCGGCCCACGTTCATGGCTTGGCTGCCTGACGGTACATTCTTCGTCGCGGACGGGTATGCCAACACACGTGTGGTCAAGTTTGACAAAAACGGCAAGTACCTGATGGCGTGGGGGGAGAAGGGTAACCCTCCGAACGAGAAGCGTCCCGGGTACATGAACAATGTGCACGGCGTCGCCGTCGACCCACAGACCCGGCGTGTCTTCGTTAACGACCGCGCCAACCACCGCGTGCAGGTCTTCGATGAGAATGGAAAATTCCTCAACCAGTGGAGCTTCGGCGCGCCTCCATCGGATATCCACCTCCTCTACATCGGCGCGGACCGCACGCTGTGGGCCTTCGACCGTGGAACATCGAAAATGCTCAAGTACGATTTGAATGGCAATTTCCTGTACGCTTGGGGCACGTGGGGTGACTTCCCCGGAGGGTTCTGGGGTGTCCATGGCGTCGCCGTCGATCAAGCAGGCAATTTCTACGTGGCGGAAGTTGATAGCGGCCGAGCCCAGAAGTTTCAGCCTCGGCCGGGCGCCAACCCGGCGTTTCTCGTCGGCAAGCCAGTCTATGCGGCGTGGAAATAGCATGGGAGCCAATGACGAGCCGCTTCGAGCGGATCGGGGAAACGTCAAACTTCCGATATCGATACATAACGGTGCCGAAACCGAGCGCTCTAGCTCTTTGCGGCACCCTATAGATGGGAGCAAGTCGTCGCCGCGCAAACACCAGATTCCCAATTGGCAACACTTCCGATCATGAGATTATTGAAGTATTGAGCGTTGCCCGTTGGCAAACCGTCGTCGATTTTCTTCTGCTGGCCGTGGCGTTTTACGTAATGTTGAGTTGGGCCCGGTCGGCCAGGGCGCTGCGCATCGCTCTGGGAATCGTCGGGCTTCACGCACTGGCGCTTCTCGCGCGGCAGTTGGATTTGATCATCACCAGCTGGCTGCTGGACTTACTGGCCATTCTCGCGGTCGTGCTCTTGCTGTTGGTGTTTCAGCCCGAGCTGCGGCGCGTCTTCATGGGCCTCGATAGTGCCTTGCATGGCTTTCCGCGGGCCCGCTCCGCCTCCTTGGAAAACGCTCGGGAAATTGCGCAGGCCTGCTTTGATCTTGCACCGCTTCACGTGGGCGCCTTAATCGTCGTCGTATGCCAAGATTCGATCGGTGAGCTTTTGGAGGGAGGGGTTTCGCTGGAAGCCGCTGTCTCTTCCAAGCTGCTGAAAGCGATATTTCAGAAGGAATCGCCGCTGCATGACGGCGCGGTCATTATCGAGAAAGATCGCATTTCGAAGGCGAATGTGGTGCTCCCGTTGACGCATCGGCCAGATGTACCGGCATTCTACGGAACCAGGCATCGGGCCGCCATGGGCCTTGCCGAGCGCTGCGATGCCAAGGTGATAGTGGTTTCCGAGGAGCGCGGGCAAGTGAGCCTGATGCAGGGCAAGGCGATTTATCATCTCGAACGACCGGCTCAGTTGATCGAAGCGGTCGAGGGCCTAAACCGAGGCGATCGGGAAAGCATGGGAATTCGTGCCCGCCGCGCTATATTCGCTAACCTGCCGCTCAAGCTCGGCGCGCTAGGGCTAGCCAGCCTCATCTGGAGCATGTCTTTCCTAGCGGCGGGAACTACCATTCGAAGCGTCACCGTTCCGATCGAGTTCAGTAACGTGCCCGCGGGAATGCAGATCGCCGATCAATCCACGGACACCGTGGAGGTCCAGGTACGTGGCAGCCCGTGGGTGATGGACTCCGTGAATCTGGTAAACCAGATCGCCCGGTTCAATTTAGGGAATCTAAGTCCCGGACGCCACCAACTCGCACTGGCGACGGGAAACTTGGAGTTGCCGCCCGGCGTTATTATGGACCACGCGACCCCGGCGCGGATAACGGTTCAACTTGTGCGCTCGGGTTCGCCGTGAAGAGCGCGCGTCCGCACGCTGGCCATGAACTTTGCCTGCGAGATTCTCGGATTGGCCTTCGGACTCTAAATCAGGCTTGTTGGCGATCTGGCCTGCCTTCACTTTGGGCTTTCCTTTCACCTCGTGAACCTTGCCTTAATCTGGTCCTTCGTGCTCGGCTTCATCTGTTTTCTCTGTATTATGGAAGTTTGGCTGGTCGGCAAGGGGCGGGGTTTTCCTTACACCCGCCCCAACGAAATTCAAATCTGATGAACCAACATTGGGCTCGCTTTCGAGTCGCTCATTGACTACGTCCAATATGGTTTGGCGCCATAATAAGTGGATACTTCGGCACCCCAGGCGCGGTCAGCCATGTTCGGCCAGTGAGCCTTGTCGAAACCGGGAGCGTGCGCTAGCAGTTTCTTGTCGACGTCCAGAATGAACTGTTGTTCATTGGTGTCTACCGCGAGGGCACTCCAGGGTATGGCAAACAATTTATCACCCATACCCATGAACCCCCCGAACGAAAGAACCGCGTACGCAACGCGGCCCTTCTCCACGTCAATCATCAAATGTTCGATGGTCCCGAGACCCTCTTTCTGACGGTTCACGACCTTATCGCCGGTGAGAGTGTCTGCCGCCAGAACACTGTGCATCCACCGTCCTTTGGCGTCTCTCGTTTGTGGCATGAATGTGCTCCTTCTTTCAGATTAGGATTTAGACGAACTACAAGACCACTCACTTTGTGGATTTCTCGGCAGCGCTCAGTTTTGAGGCTCCGCAAAATACCACTAGGCGCAGTTGGAGAGTCGTAGGTCCAGAGATCCGTTTACTCATCGGGTCTGCTCTAAGCAGATTTGGGACCAAAAGGGGACGTGTGTGAAGGCAAGAAATGCTCGCCCGCGTAGGTGCAATTGCTGCCGTTAACGAGCCAAGAAACGATGTGTCGAGAGCGCGTTTGGGATGAAGCTTCCGCCTAACATACCTGTAGAATTTCTGTTCAATCGTGGAAAAAGAAGACGACGCCGATGATGTCTACGGCCCGCCGGGGCTCGATGCAGTTCCTGTGGCGTTCACCGCAAGCCTGCCGCGAACACAATGATCCGAGTTCCTTTCAGGCCTCACCCCGACTTCTACCGGGAGGCTCTCTCAAAGATCTTTGCGAGAGATTCCCAGCTTGCGCATTCGTTTTGCCTCGTCTGGGCAAGACGCCGTACTTTGCTCTCGGAGGCCCTCAGCCCGATGACGATATCTGGTCATTCGACCGGGTACGGTCACAGGAATTCCCGAGTCGCACCGTCAGCCAGGTGAGAGTCAGGAATCGACGGTTCGTTACACGCTCGTCAGACTACGGCAATCCAGGACCTCGCCGAAAAGAGATCTCGGGTTCAGGAATTTGGCCCGCCTCGTGCACTTAAAAAAGAGTTCCGGGTCTTCTTACGGGAGGCGACACCATGCACGTGGCACACCGGAAAGCCGCCCACGGTAAAGGCCGTACACGGCGACGTGGACGTGAAGAGCGCGGCCGCCCGCAACGCCACATCGTCGTATCTGGATGGGCCGGACGCTCGGGCAGCTGCCTCGGTCCGCCGTCCGCACCGCGGCAAACTCGAACGGACGGAAACAGGGGAACGCCGCTTCAAAGCCCCGTCCGGCGGTGAAGCAAATGGATGTCGATAACACAAAGCCGACAGCCAGTGAAGCGATCATCGCAACCGATCTCACGAAGTGGTTTGGCGAAGGAGAGACCAAGACGACAGCCGTGAACGGCGCTGGGCTCGTCGCTCACTTCGGCGAAATGCTGTTCATCGTAGGACCGTCGGGCAGCGGCAAGACCACGATGCTGAGCATGATCTCCGGGATCCTGCGTCCCAACGCCGGCAAGGTGACGGTCAAGGGGCTCGATATCTGGACTCTCACCAACGATGAGTTGGCGGATTTCCGCCTCAACACAGTCGGCTTTGTCTTTCAGGACTTCCATCTCTTCCCGCGGTTGACCACAGCCGAGAACGTCGCGATCCCGTTGATCCTGAAGCGGCGCGACTGGAATGAGTCTATCGACGAAGCAAGAAAGTGCCTCGAAATAGTAGGGTTGAAGAACCGGACCGAGATTCTGCCCGTGAAACTATCGGGGGGCGAACAACAGCGCGTGGCGATCGCCCGCGCCATCGTAAGCAGCCCGAAATCATGATTCTCGACGGACCGACCGCCTCTCTCGACGGAGACACTGGAAAAATGATCATCGCCTTTGTAAAAGAGAAGATCCTCAACAAAGCCCGCTGTATCCTGATCGTCACCCATGACGCGCGCATCAATGAGTTCGCGGATCGGATCGTCCATATGGAAGATGGCCGGATTGCGGCATCGGACAAAGGTACGCAATGAGAAACAAGATCATTATTGCCATTGCGATAATCGGTATTCTGGCTGGACTTGCCGCCGCCTACACTTTAGGCCGTGAGAGGAAAGCCCAGGCGCCCGTTTTTAGTCCAACTGCCAGTCCTTATCAATGGGCAATTTACGCCAATGGCATTGTCGAAAGCGACCAAGCGAGCGGTTCAAATATCAATATTTACCCAGAGGTTGCCGGCCCGATTACGCAAATCCTGGTGCGCGAAGGCCAACGGGTATCGGCAGGCAGCCCATTATTGACGATCGACGAGTCCGTACAGAAAGCAAACACGGAACAACTCCGATTGCAGGCTGACGCTTCGCTGTCACTACTGAACGAGCTGAAAGCGGAGCCCAGGAAAGAGACGCTGGAGATTGTCAAGGCACAGGTGGAACTCGCCGAATCCAACTTGACAGTGGCCCACGACCAATACGACAAGCGCGTCGCCTCCTATGACCTCAACCCGAAGTCTATTAGTAAGGACGTACTCGATACCGCGAAAGACGCAGTCCGGCAGGCTGTATCGGCGCTGGATGTGGCCCGCAGACAATGGGACCTCACGAAAGCGGGTGCGTGGAGTTATGACATCGTCAATCAGGAGCGGCAGTACGAGGCGCTCGTGCAGGGCTACAAGGCCGCGGACTTGCTGCGGAAAAAGTTCTCACTGAAAGCTCCGGTGAATGGAATCGTCCTGGCTGTCAACGTATCAGCGGGTAGTTACGTATCCAGTCAGGGGGCCTATGACACCTACACAAATGGTTTTGACCCGTTAGTAGTGATGGGTGCGCCGCAGGACTATCTGCTTGTGCGCTGTTATGTCGATGAGATCTTAGTCTCGCGGCTGCCGGCCGCGGATCAGATCTTCGGCCAGTTATCGATCCGCGGTACCGACGTGAAGGTTCCCCTGGTCTTTGTGCGCGTGCAGCCTTATGTTTCACCAAAAATCGAGCTATCGAATCAGCGCCAGGAGAGGGTTGACCTCCGTGTACTGCCGGTAATCTTCAGGTTCGAGAAGAAGGACGCGCCGGTTTATCCGGGCCACTTGGTGGATGTCTTTATCGGGAAACACTAGCATCCCCGCATGGCGCAGATCAGAGTGAATGCGATGAATAACCTTCGAGCACAAGAACCGGGCGCCTCTCCGAAGGTAGCCCACCACGCGCGCGCATCCATGGGTATGCTTGGCCGCGCTCGCCGGCGAGGTGTTATGAGATACAGCGGCATTCTGCGAATCGGGTTCAAGTTGCTGGTCAACGACAAGGCCAAGTTCTCGGCTCTGTTGATCGGAATCACTTTCGCCGTGTTTCTGATGATGCAAATGACCGCAACCTTCGCTGGCGTCCTGAACCGCGCTTATTCGACGGTCACGAATATCGGCGCCACGATGTGGATCATGGACCCCGCGGTCAACACCGCCACCAGCGCAATCCCCCTGCCCGATTACGTGCTCGACGCCGCCCGCAGCATGGACGGAGTCAGCTACGCGGTGCCGCTCTTTATGGGAGGCGCGCTGGTGAAGCTCGAAGATGGCACGTTTCAGGCCGTCACTGTAGTGGGCCTGGACGATACGAGTTTGTTCGGCCGGCCCGAACTCGAACAGGGCAATATACAGGACATCTATGCCGACAACTCGTTCCTCGTTGTCGATGACGCCGAAATCTCGAAGCTCGGCCACCCGAAAATCGGCACGACTTTCGAACTCAACGATTACCGCGGCGTGATCGTCGGAATCGCCAGAGTCGCCTCCAACGGACTGAACGGCGTGCCAACGTTATATACAACGTACTACCGTGCCGTCCAATACCTCCCGACGACGCGTTTCACCATATCCTACGTGCTGCTGCAGGCGAAGAACGACGCCGCTGTTGCGGGTATCAAGAAGCAAGTGGCGGAGCTAGGTTATGTCGCCATGACCAAGGAGGAGTTCAAATCGAAAATCACCGATTTCTACGTCTACCAAACCAGCATCGGCACTACCATTCTCATGATGACGGCAATCAGTTTTATTGTCGGGCTGTCAATTTCCGGGCAGACATTTTATACGTTCATCTTAGAAAATCTGGACAAGTTCGGCGCCCTGAAGGCCATCGGCGCAAAGGGGCATGAGTTGGTGTACATGATCCTCTTCATGGCCACCTTTACGGCGCTGGTCGGCTATGGCTTGGGCATTGGCCTGGTGACGCTCGTGATCGCGGTCTCGCGCTCCCGGCTGCCCAATTACGCGGCAATGATCACATATTGGAATCTGGCGCTCGCTTTTGTGATGGTGATCGTGATCGCGGCAATATCAAGCTATGTCGGCATTCGAAAGGTTCTCACAATCGAACCGTTCGACATTTTCAGGGGGTAGCGGTGCGGGCGTCGTAGCGAAGGTGCATGGTACGGGGCAGGACGGAAGCTAAGCGTTTACTGGGCAATATTATGAACAAGTCACTCGACATCATATTTAGCCTGATCGAGACAGTTAACAAGAAACTGGCGTGGCCCCTCGCCGACATGCTTCTGTTAACCGGATGCGCGCTGGCTCCACACTATCAGCCGCCCGTCGTCCAAACGCCCCCGGCTTTTAAGGAGCTGCCTTCGAGGCCAGTTAGAGAGCCGGATTCTGTTCAGATCAACGAAGGTGGAGCCTGGAAAACGGCGGACCCGCGGGATAACCTGATTCGCGGCAAGTGGTGGGAGGTCTTCCAGGAGCCCGAATTGAATCACCTCGAGGAACAGGCGACAGTCTTCAACCAGAGCGTCGCCGCGGCTCTCGCCAATTTCCTCGCCGCTCGATCTGTAGTGAAACAGGTCCGGTCACAGTATTTCCCATTAGTAACGGCCGACCCTTCCGTCACTCGGGCGCGGCAGTCTTCCGTGTTGACGCAATCGGGTTCGTCGCCGGGCGCCTTCACAAGGACGGAGTATTCGTTGCCCTTTGACGCTTCTTGGGAGGTGGATCTTTGGGGTCGCGTTCGCAACTCCGTCAAGGCCAGCTCGTATGAAGCGCAAGCCACCCTTGGCGGCTTCGAAAGCGTGCGCCTTACGGTTCAGGCGGAAGTGGCAGCCGACTATTTCCAGCTTCGCTTGCCGGATGAGCAGAAGCGGCTATTGGACGCGGCCGTGCTCGCGGATGGGGAGTCGGTCCAGTTGACACGGACCCAGCTCGACACGGGCATCGCGTCCGGTCAGGACATTGAGTTGTCTGTAACTCAACTCGAACTTGCCCGTGCACAGGCCACCGACATCGGGATCCTCCGCGCACAACTCGAACACGCCATCGCGATGCTCCTCGGCGAACTGCCTTCCGCGTTTTCCATGGCGCCAACAGCGCTGGCCGCGAAAACCATTACGATTCCCACCGGGGTTCCATCACAGCTACTCGAACGGCGTCCCGACATTGCCGCCGCCGAACGCCGCGTCGCGGAGGCAAACGCGCAAGTCGGTGTAGCGCGAGCGGCATATTTCCCCACCATCACTTTGGGCGCTTCGGCGGGCGCCGGAAGTACATCCCTGGGGAGCCTGTTGTCAGGGCCAAATCTCGTTTGGGCGGTGGGCTCGACGCTCGCCCAAACCCTCTTTGACGGCGGGAAGCGCAAAGCCGTCAACGCCCAAGCCCAAGCGATCTACCAAGGCACCGTCGCCAATTACCGCCAGACGGTGCTCGCAGCCTTTCAAGAAGTGGAAGACGGTCTTTCCACACTGCGAGTCCTTTCGCAAGAACTTCAACAGCAGAATGCCGCCGTCGAATCGTCGCAGTACTATTTGGCACTCACCAATGACCGCTACAAAGCCGGCCTGGACGATTACCTCACCTCGCTCGCCGCGCAGACGGTTCTGTTGACCAATCAGCGAACGGCAACCAACCTCCGGATGCAGCAGATGACGGCGAGCGTTCAGTTAGTCAAGGCCCTCGGTGGCGGATGGGACGCGTCACAGCTACCCTCTCCCCGCGATTTGCAACGTTGAGCGAACCTAACTGCGTCGGCACCTGCGGAGCCGGCCAGAAATTCGGAGACACTTCAAGCGTTGTCACCCCCGCGACAGACGCACCACGATTAAGCCAAGGGCGGCGTTTTATTGCGCGGCGCCCAACCCGGGCGGTATCACGTCGGCGTTCACGCCGCCGCATGGCGACACGGTTGCCCTAACCTAAACCCCGCTGAGAGAAAAGGAAGACTTGCGTTCGGCTTCGTGTAGCCAATATGGTGGCCGGCCGTAGTGAAAGTAGAGCCGGTTCTCATATTCTCGCGTGATCGGCAGGGACTCAACGTAGTCCGGGGCGTCCTTGATTGCTTCCCGGGAGAGGCCGACATAGACTTTACAGTCCGTCCAGCTCACCCGTTCAATCCACGCGGGTGAAACCAGCACCTTCTTGCCCGGCCACCAATTCCGAGTAGCCACCTCAATGTAGCGGACAGCCCAGGCCTCATCGTCCATCAGAAACCCATCCACATGCCCGATTTCACCATCAGTGGCCTCCATGTGATAGCCAGTGACGACTTCGGTGCTGCGCAGATGCGAATCCGGCGACTCTCTCCGGACTCTGTCCGCCATCGCTTCCGTGGAAGCATTGGGCGGAATAGCCGAGCCCGCCGGAAAGAACGCTGGGCCCCACAGATTGGGACCACCCCAATAGTAGGGATACCCGTAATACCCGAGGTATGCGGCCTCGTGCTGGCGAGAGACGGGCTGGTGCGTGCTGACAGCGGGGCTTTTCTCGACCTGCTGTTTCGTCAGCGCCACCTCCAAGCGCTTGGCTTTCCAGTCTGTATGGACTACTGAGACTGGCGAGATCAGCACTCGCCGATCGCCAAGCCAGCCCCCTGTCTCCACCGTGAGGTAGCGGATGGCCCAAGTCTCATCATCGAAATACAACTCATCTACAGTTCCGAGCTCGCCGTTCGTAGCTCGGATGACGAAACCCCTTAAATTCTTGGTATTCGTTAACATGTTCTGACTAGTAGCCCCTTGTGGGTAGAGCATGCGTACACCCAGGCCGTCGACAACCCGTAGTTCGCCACTCTATCCGGCTCACGCCGCCAGATTTGTTGAGCGAAATACTCGCGGAAAAGCGTTCCACGGTGACGGGCGTCCTTGACCGTGGGTCGTCATAAGACCTGGGATGGTCATAGCGGGAACGGGAGAGCACGTTTCAGGCATTGAGCGCGTAGATTCGGAGTGCAGCCTCTCAATGGGGATCACATATGTCGGCAGCAACCGTCTCGACACTGCATCTGGTATCCGGCCCTCCCCAACACTGAACGATAGCCCTTTATCATTCACCACGAAGTTGCGAAGAGGCAAGATGTTTTGCGCCAAGCTTTGTACGAGTGGGGGACAATCCGCCCGCTGGTCCCGGTAAACACTACGGCGTTACTCGGGAGAATAGTCTGATCCTTCCGCTATGAATCTGTTCTAGAGGCGCTCCGGCCAACTCGGTGGAGAAGTAGCGTTCGGGTGTCGGCGTGATCACGTGGCGAGCGGTCGCGCCCTGCTTGCGGCCACTCAGTGAGTGGCGGGTAGCCCAACGACGATGAGAACCGCGTAGTCCTGCTTGCGGCAGCCGTTCACGA
>Ga0182024_10019769_pt1 | contig 12374 bp, 10 predicted proteins | sample P32metaG_FD_120480 | JGI IMG/M metagenome (GOLD analysis project Ga0182024, IMG submission 120480) | Permafrost microbial communities from Stordalen Mire, Sweden - P3-2 metaG (Illumina Assembly) | ecosystem: Environmental > Terrestrial > Soil > Wetlands > Permafrost | place: Sweden: Stordalen...
GGCGCACCTGCGCGAATACGCGAGTTTACCTGCGCCATACCTGAGCACCTGCAGAAGTCGCCGACACCGCATGTCGCGCACCCCGGCTGTTTCGCGACCGCGACGCTGCTCGCCAGTGTGCCGTTGCTGGCGCTGGGATTGACCGACACGCGTCTGTTTGTCACCGGCATCACCGGCAGCACCGGTTCGGGCCGCAAGCCGGTCGAGGGCACGCATCATCCGCATCGCCACAGCGATCTCTACAGCTATGGCGCGCTCAGTCATCGTCACGTGCCCGAAATCACCGCCTGCGCCAAACTGGCGACGGGCATCGAGGCTGATTTTAATTTTGTGCCGCATTCGGGTCCCTTTGCGCGCGGCATCCACGTCACCGTACAGGCCAGCCTGAAAAATTCCATCTCCACGGCACAGGCGTTGGAGGCGCTCAAGTCGTACTACCAGGACTGCCCGTTCGTGCGTGTCGCCGATTCGGCGCCGCGTGTCAAAGATGTCGCCACCAGCAACTATTCGAACTTGAGCGCCGTGACCAACGGCAATTCCATTGCCGTGATGTCGGTGCTCGACAATCTCAACAAAGGCGCCGCCGGCGGTGCCATTCAGTGGATGAACCGACTGTTGGGGCTGGCCGAGACCAGCGGCCTGACCACGCCCGCACCCGGATGGACTTAGAAGTATGGCAGCGATAAATCCCACGGCCGCGGCGCATGCGACCCATCTGGCGCAGGTGTTTGCGCAATATCCCATCGAGGTGGCACACGGCGAGGGCGTGTGGCTGTACGCGCGGGACGGCCGTAAGATTTTGGACTTTTATGGCGGCCACGCTGTTGCGGGCTTGGGCTACGGACATCCGCGCTGGCTGGCGGCGCTCGAGCGCCAAGCGCGGCAGATGGCATTCCAAACCAATGCGGTGCCCTTGGGAATTCGCGAACGCGCCGCCGCGCGCCTGACCAAGTTCGCCGGCTTGGGTCTCGACACGGTGTTTTGGATCAACAGCGGCGCCGAAGCCAACGAAAATGCGCTGAAGCTCGCATTCAAGATCACCGGACGCAGCAAGGCCGTTGCGCTCGAGCAGAGTTTTCACGGCAGAACCGCTGCCGCCGGCGCCGTCACCTGGGGCGCGCTGGAGAAATGGTACGGCTTTCCACGCACGCCCTTTGATGTGCGCTTCACGCCGCGCGACGACCCCGGCGCCGTCGAGCAGCACATCGACCGCGAGACCGCGGCCGTCATCGTCGAGCCGATACAGGGCGTGGGCGGCGCCTACGATGTGGGCAAGCCGATGCTGGAGGCACTGCGCCGGCGCTGTGACGACGTGGGCGCGATTTTGATATTCGACGAGGTGCAATGCGGAATGGGCCGCACCGGAGCGCCCTTTGCCGCGAACTATTACGGCGTTGTGCCGGAGATCATCACGTCGGCCAAGGCACTGGGCAACGGCTTTCCGGTATCCGCCCTCTTGCTGTCGCACCGTATCTCAAGCCAACTCAAAGTCGATGACATGGGCACGACTTTCGGCGGCGGTCCCATGGCGTGCGCGGTGGCCGAAGCGGTCATTGATACCATCGAGTCGGAATCCTTGCTGGCCAACGTCCGCCAGGTATCGGCCTACGTCCGCTCGAGCTGCATCATCGGTCCGATCACCGGTGTGCAAGGCGCGGGATTTTTATTGGGCCTGAAAACATCGCGCCCCGCCAAAGAGGTTCAAGCGGCGCTCATGGCCAGGAACATTCTCACCGGCACCAGCGGCGATCCGCACATTTTGCGCCTGCTGCCGGCCTACATATTGAATGAAGGCCACGTGGATACGTTGAGCGACGCGCTGGCAAAAATTTCCGCATGAAGCGCTTCATCGATTTAGCCGACTTCAGCCGCGAGCAGATTCTGGACCTGCTCAAGCTCGCGCAATCCTTGCAGGACAAGCCGGAGCCGCGGGCGCTCGCGAGCAAGGTCTTAGGGTTGGTGTTCTTCAATCCGTCACTGCGTACCTTGGCCTCATTTCAGGCCGGGATGGCTCGCTTGGGCGGCAGCTCATTCGTGATCACCCCGGGCCAGGGAACATGGCTGCTCGAGACGCAGCGGCATGCCATCATGAAGGGCGCGGCCGCCGAACATATTCGCGAAGGCATACCGGTGCTGGCCTCGTATTGCGATGTGCTGGGTGTGCGCGCGTTCGCCGACGGCAAGAGCCTGGACAGCGACCTCAACGAGGCGCTGTTCGGCATGATTGATCAGCTATGCGACAAGCCGCTGATCAATATGGAATCCGCCATGAATCACCCCTGCCAAGCACTGGCGGACTGGCGGACCCTGGACGAACTGAAGGTTCCGACCCGGGCCAAGTTCGTCTTAAGTTGGGCCTACCATCCCAAAGCGCTGCCGCTGGCCGTGCCCGCTGCCACGGTCCACATGGCCGCGATGCGCGGCATGGAAGTCGTGGTTTTGCGCCCGGACGGATACGCACTGCCCGAGCATGTCATGGAGAAAGCACGACTGGCAGCGCGCGGTGCCGGCGGTTCAGTGACCGAGACCTCCGATCGCAGCGCGGCTTTGAGCGGCGCCAGCGTGCTGTACGCCAAGGAGTGGGGCACCACCACGTACTACGGCGATACGGAAGCCGATTCACGGCTGCGCGCCCATCTCTCGGACTGGTGCGTACGCGAGCGTTGGTTCGACCGAGCGCTGCCGGATGCGAAACTAATGCATTGCCTGCCGGTGCGCCGCAACGTCGCGGTGGCGGACGAAATCCTCGACGGTCCGCGCGCGGTGGTCAAGCGCGAGGCCTTCAATCGGCTGCCGGTGCAAATGGCTGTTCTGCACCGCATGCTGGCGTAGCCTAAGACCTAAACCGTCTGCTGTTCGGAGTATTCTTAAAAATGATAATGAATCGACCGGATCCGTCAGTCGCCGTACGCGCGCTCAAAAGCGCAGCGCCGTACATTCGCATGTACAAGAACAAGATTTTCGTGATCAAGGTGGGCGGCGCGGTGTTCAGCGACGAGGCTTCGACGCGCGGTTTGATCGAACAGGTCGCCATCCTGCACCAGGTCGGCATCAAGACGGTGCTGGTGCATGGCGGCGGCCCGCAACTGGATATGCTGCAAGCGACGTTGGGTATTGAAACGCGAATGATCGGCGGCCGGCGCGTCACCGATCAGAAATAGATTGACGTGACCGCCATGGCGCTCAACGGGCTCATTAACACCCGCATTCTGGCGATCTGCCGCGCGCTCGACATCGAAGCCGTGGGCTTGAGCGGCGTCGACGCGGGATTGATTCGCGCGCACAAGCGTCCGCCCGTAAACATCGCCGGCTCCAGCGAAACCGTGGACTACGGATTCGTCGGCGACATCGACTCGGTCAATTCAGCCGTGCTCGATAAGCTGCTGGAGAGCGGCCTGATGCCGGTGGTCAGTCCCTTATCGGCGGATTCCAACGGCACGTTGCTCAACATCAACGCGGACACCGTGGCGGCGGCGATCGGCGGCGCACTGTCGGCGGAAAAACTGGTGCTGTGCACCGGTGCGCCCGGAATTCTCGAGCGTGTGGAGGAGCCGGGCTCGGTCATCTCGTATACCGACATCCAGGGATTGAAGCGCTTGCGCGACCAAGGCAGCTTGAAGGACGGCATGCTGCCTAAAGCCACGGCCATTGAGAACGCGATTCGCGGCGGCGTGCGCCGTGTGCATGTCATCAGCTACAAGGCGCCTGACAGTTTGCTCGCGGAGGTTTTCACCAATGAGGGCACCGGCACGCTGGTGGTCGCGGACTTGAAGGCCCTGAGTCCGGCGGAACAATTGCCTGCGCTAACATGACCAGACTTTCATGAACCGACTTTTATGACCCGACTTTGGGACAAAGGAACTTCGCTCGATGCGCAGGTGCTCAAGTACACCGCGGGTGATGACCATGTTCTGGACAATCGGTTGGTGCTTTACGACATCCGCGCCTCGATCGCGCACGCCGAAATGCTCGGGGAACAAGGTCTGTTGTCGCCCGAGGATCTTGCGGCAATTCGCGATGCGCTGACGGCGATCGGCGCGGAACACGCGTCGGGGCAGTGGCAGATCTCACTGGAGGACGAAGATTGCCAGACCGCCATCGAGAATCTGCTGACGGCGCGCATCGGTGCGGCCGGCGGACGCCTGCATGCCGGCCGCTCGCGCAACGATCAGGTACTGGCCGCCTTGAGGCTGTACATGCGCGACGCGGCGGAAACCTTGAGCGAGGGCGCCGCGTCAGTGGCCGATGCTCTCGATGCGTTGGCGTCGCGACAGGGCGAGCAGGAGCTTCCCGGATACACGCACATGCAGCAGGCCATGCCGAGCAGCGTTGCACTGTGGGCTTCTGGGTTTGCCGCTGAACTGCGCGATGATGCCGAGGGGCTGCAGCTAACGCAGCGGCGCATCGGGAAAAACCCCTTGGGTTCGGCGGCGGGATTCGGCACGCCGAATCTCGACATCAACCGCGAATCAACGCGCCGGCGCCTGGGGTTCGCCGTAACTCAGGAGCCGGTCACGGCGGTACAGTTATCGCGCGGCAAGGCCGAGGCGCAACTGCTATTCGAAATTACGCTGCTGACCCAGGACTTGGGCAGGCTTGCGGCCGACCTCATGCTGTTCTATTCGCAAGAATTCGCCTATGTGAGCTTGCCGGCAGCCTTTACCACCGGCTCCTCGATCATGCCGCAGAAGCGCAACCCCGATGTCTTCGAGCTGATGCGCGGGCGCAGCACGGTGGCGCAAGCGGCACTCAATGAAGTGCTCGGCATCACGCAAAAGCTGACATCCGGCTATCACCGCGACTTGCAGCTCATCAAGCCGCCTTTGTTTCGCGGCATCGATTCCTGCCTTCAGACCCTGGAAATTCTGCCGAGCGCACTCAGTGGCGTGCGCTTTCGAGGGGAAAATATTCGGCTCGATCCCGCAATCCACTCCGCCGCTGCCGCGAATGCGCTGGTCGCCCGGGAAGGCATTCCGTTTCGCGAGGCTTACCGGCAAGTGGCCGCGAAATTCAAGGATAAAGAATGAGCATTTGGCGCAGTTTGCGAACCCTCGAAGAATTGAACGGCAACCGCGACGGAACACTGGTCGAGAATCTGGGGATTTTATTTACCGAAATCGGCGACGATTTTGTCCGCGGCACCATGCCGGTGGATACGCGAACCGTACAGCCCTATGGGCTATTGCATGGAGGGGCTTCGGTAGCGCTCGCCGAAACCTTGGGAAGCACGGGTGCGGCCATGTGCGTGGACGCAGCCGAGTACCAGGTCGTGGGCCAAGAGATCAACGCCAATCATGTGCGCGCGGCGCGCAGCGGCCTCGTGAGCGGAACGGCGCGAGCGGTGCATCTGGGCGGACGCACGCATGTGTGGTCAATCGAGATCGTCAATGACGCGCAAAAATTGGTATGCATTTCGCGCATCACCATGGCGGTCATCAAGCGCGGAGCGCTCACCTCGTAAAATTTACGCTGGCGTTCGTCACGTCAAGAGGCGTATCTTTTACGCCATGAAAAAACCTACCGTTGGAATGGTGCGCAAGGCCGGCAGCCTGTTGGCATTGGTTGCGGTCGCGGCACTTGGCATCGCACAAACTCCCCCGCCGGCAACGAATCCGCCGCCGGCCACCGCGTCGGGCGCGGATCCGGGACCCGCCCCCACGCCTGATCAGATCAGCCACGCGTTTGGCTTGATTTTCGGCTCGCAAATGCGCAATGCCGGCATCACCAATGAGGTGGTGCCCGAGGCCGTCCTGCGCGGCATCAAGGAAGGACTGCAGGGCAAGCAGCCCACCCAAGCCGAGCAACAGGAAATACAGGCGTTCGTGCGCACGCTGAGCGACGCTACGGCTGCTCGAAATCAAACCGCAGCGAAGGACTTTCTGGCGCGCAACGGACGCGAAAAAGGTGTGGTCACGACCGCCTCGGGCCTTCAGTATAAAATTATCGCCCCCGGCGATAAGAAGGCTCCTGCGATTTCTTCCACCGACACGGTGACAGTGGATTATCGGGGCAAGCTGATCGACGGCACGGAATTCGACAGCTCTTATTCGACGGGTGCACCGGCGATCTTCCCCGTCAACGGCGTCATCCGGGGTTGGCAGGAGGCACTGGTGTTGATGAAGCCGGGCGCGAAATGGCAACTGTTCGTACCGCCTGAGCTGGCGTATGGCCGGCGCGGTCAGCCAAAAATTCCTGCGAACTCGCTGTTGATCTTCGAGGTGAACGTGATCAGCGCCGAATCCGGCAGCGCACCCAAGGTACCGCCGGGCACTCCGCCCACACCGCCGCACACCAATAAATGATGCCGGCCGCGCGGAGAGTGGCGAGCGGCGGCTAGTGAACTAGGTCGAGCGCATTGCTCAGATCGCCCATGGGCGGCGCGCCATGCGCGGCGAGCCCGGCGTCGCGCTGGGTGATTCCGGGCAGCACCTCAAGATCGAAGCGGCGCGTGATCAGGCGCAGGATGGATTCGGTGTCGTACTGGGTGTGATCCACTGTGCCGCGCTTGGCGAACGGTGAAATGATCAGCGCCGGAATTCTTGCTCCCGGACCCAATAGGTCGGCCTGCGGAGGGGCGACGTGATCCCACGTGCCGCCGAATTCATCGTAAGTAATCACGATCACCATGCGATTCCACTGCGGGCTCGCGCGCAATTTAGCGACCAGATCGGCAATGTGTTGATCACCCTCCGCGATCGAGGCGTAGCCGGCATGCTGGTTCAAATTGCCCTGCGGCTTGTAGAAGACCACCGCCGGCAATCGTCCGGCGGCCAAGTCCGCGAGTAGCTCGCTGTAATCCTTCAAGTGCGCGGCGCGATGCTCTGCATGCGTGGCGGGATCGAAGCGCTCGAAATAGTTGAACGGCTGGTGATGGGGCTGGAAATCGGGATTGCCTCCGGCAGTGGGCGGGGCATAAATGACTTCACGCATGCTCGATGGTGAGCGCATGCCATCAGCGACGGCCGCGTTCCACGAGCCGGCATACCAAGTCCAGCCGATGCGCTTGGCGTCCAGTGCATCGCCGATATTGCGGCGTGTTTGCGGCGGCAGGGTCGTCGCGTTGTTGGGATCCGCATAGGCGAAACTTGAATCGGCGGCCCCGGGCTTGTTGCCGCTCGGCTGGTACGGCGGCTGCATGGTGTTCACCGCGTAGAACTTGCCGTCACCGAAGTAATTGGCCGGTGCGATGTTGCCGCTTCTCGCGAATGTCGGCGGCTCATCCAGCGCCGAGGCCGGCGGGGTGGTTGCCGTTTTCAAGCGCGGCAAGTAGCGCCCGCCGGAATCTTGTTCGAGCAACGCAATCGAGGGCGCCGCCGCCGCCGTATCCGCATTGGGGTATTCAGGCGCACAGGCGCAGATCAGGTATTGATGATTGAGGAACGAACCGCCGAATGCGCCTTGGAAAAACTCATCGGCGAGCACGAATTCCTTTGCGAGAGCATACAAGGACGAGCGGCTGTAATCGTAATAGCCCATCGCGAGACCGCCGGCATCCGACCACGCGGCGTAGCCATCATTCTTGCCGCCGTCGATCTGCATTTGGTGCTCGTAAAAGCGATGCCATAGATCACGCGTCACGGTGTCGGTTGACAGAGTGACTTGCGATTGCGCGGTAAACCCATGCTCGATGGAATACGGCGCATTCGGCAAGCCGACGCTTTGCTGCTGCGTGACCACGGGCGTGACGCCGGCCTCCGTCACGCCGCCCCACGTCGGCGGCAGAACGGGAAGTACCGTGCCGTTGCGATCCTTCTGCGGTTGATAGGAGGACAGCGGTTTGCCGCGCCGATCGATGACCTCGCTTAAATTCCGCGCGCCGGGGAAATTGCCGTACAGATTATCGAAGGCGCGATTTTCGGCGTAAATGACGACGATGGTGTCGACTTTGCTCCGCAGCGCGCGGGTGGTTGCGGCGGATGCGCCACCGGCATCGACGGGCGCGGTGGTCAAATCCTTTTTGGTGCAACTACAGAGCGCCCCCGCGACGATGAGTCCAAAGACAAACGATGCGTGCGCGCGAAATCGCAGGAGCTGTGTCATGCGCGCCAGTATAAAGCGCGCCGCAGCACCTAAGATGATCGCAGCTGCAACTGCGCCGGCACCGGCGTCGCGACGCCGTCGCGACGCTTAAGGCCGGTTTAAGAATCGCGCCTAAGCGTCCGTCTGCTTAGAACTGCCACAGCGCGCTGACCAACAACGCGTCGGGATCTCCGAAAGGCGAGCTGATCCGCGTGTATTCGCCGCGCAGGATCAGGCCGAAAGGAAATTTGGACTGCACGCCCGCGCCGTAGGCGAATCGCGTATCAATCACCTGGTGGCGGGAGGTCGGCACAAAGTAAGGACACGGCCCGCCGGCAACGCAGGCTTGCTGAACGAAGTCAGTGACATTGGTGGACAGCCGCGCGGCGCCGGCTTTGGCAAAGATATCGATGAACGGGATGGGTATCGGCAAATAGCCCACTGCGAACAGCGCGGGCGCCGTGGGATGCGAATCGCTGCCTGAGACATTGAAGTCAAAGTTTTGGTGCCGGGAGGGTTGGCCGAAATCGATATACACCGCTTCGAGACCAACCAGCTTGATCGGGCGGATTCCGATCAGCCCCTGCCATGCGGTTTGATAATCGTTATAGTACCCAGGATAGCCATAATTGGAGTCATCGCTCCTGATTTGGGATTCACCGGCGCCGGCGCCGACATAAAATCCCACCGGATTGTCGGCAAACGCCGCAACTGAGGCGCCGCACGCTGCAATCGCGAATAGGGCCGCCAGGGTCTTTGGAATCCGCATACGACACCTCCGTTTTGGATAACGCATTTGACCGAAAGGCGTTGACAGAAGTTCCGAGCAAACAGGTGCGGTGGCGCGGGTATACTTGCGCACATGAAGATTTCGCAATTAATCGTGGTTATGTGCGCGGGCGCGCTCCTCGCCTGCGGCCAGAAAGGACCATTGGTCATGCCGGATGCGCAGAAGCACAAGCGCACGATTCCCTCGCTGCCCGGCTCGGCAAATCCGGCGCCATCTGGGGGAAGCGCGACCAGCCCCACACCGCCTGCCCCTGCATCGCCTGCCCCTGCATCTCCTGCGCCCGCTCCCGCTCCCACTTCAGGATCGCCGAGCACACCGGCACCGACGGATCCGACGTCACATCCCTAACCTAAGGGTTGTGACGGCATTCATGAGCGCGCGCAAACTCATTCTCGTTGACGGCTCGGGCTATTTGTATCGCGCATTTCATGCGCTGCCGCCTCTGACCAACTCGAGCGGTGAACCGACGGGTGCGGTATTGGGTGTGCTCAACATGCTGAACAAAATGATCAAGGAGGAGGCGCCCGAGCGTATCGCGGTGGTGTTCGATGCGCCCGGCCGCACCTTCAGAGACGATCTGTTCGATCAGTACAAGGCGCATCGCACGCCGATGCCGGATGACTTGCGTGCGCAAGTGCAGCCCCTTCACGACACCGTTGCGGCCATGGGCGTACCGCTGCTGCGTGTGCCTGGCGTCGAAGCGGATGATGTGATCGGCACGTTGGCGAAACAGGGAGCCAATGCGGGCTTTAAAGTGTTGATCTCCACCGGCGATAAGGACATGGCGCAATTGGTGGGACCGAACGTCGAGCTGCTGAACACGATGAGCAACACCCGCCTCGACCGTATCGGCGTCAAGGCGAAGTTCGACGTGTTCCCGGAACAGATCGTTGATTACCTGGCTCTGGTCGGCGACACCTCGGACAATATTCCCGGCGTCAGCAGCGTGGGCCCTAAGACCGCGGCGAAATGGCTGAATCAGTACCAGAATCTCGACGCTTTGATCGCGCATGCCGCGGATATCGGCGGCAAGGTCGGGGAGAATTTGCGCAATGAACTCCCCATGCTGGAATTGTCGCGCAAGCTCGCGACCATCGATACCACGCTGCAGTTGCAAGTCACGCCCGAACAGTTGAGCGCCGGCGCGCCGGACGTGCCGCGCTTAAGAGAGCTGTATTCGCGCATGGAATTGCGGGCGCTGCTCAAGGCCTTAGGCAAGGAAGCCGCGCCCGATGCCGCGGAAGGCAGCACGGAAATCGACGTCGTCATTGCGGAGACCGCGACTTCAAGCGGCCCGCAGATTGCCGCGGCGATTGCCGTCATCAGCACGCCCGCGCCGCGGGACTATCACAAGGTCATGTCGGAGGAGGCGTTCGATGCGTGGCTCGAAAAACTAAAAGCCGCACCGCTCATATCCTTCGATACCGAAACCGACAGCTTGGACTACATGAAGGCGCAAATTGTCGGCGTGGCATTTGCGGTGGCGCCGCGCGAAGCGGCGTACGTGCCCTTAGGACACGACTACGCCGGCGCGCCGCATCAGCTGGACCGCGACAAAGTGCTTGCGGCGCTCAAGCCCATACTCGAGGATCTGACGAAGGCCAAACTGGGCCATCATCTCAAGTGCGACGCGCACGTGCTGGCAAACTACGGTATCGCGCTCAATGGCCAGCGCTTCGATTCCATGCTGGAGTCATACGTGCTGAACAGTGTCGCGACGCGCCACGACATGGATTCGACCGCCGAGCGATATCTCGGCGTCAAAACCATTCATTACGAAGACGTCGTCGGCAAGGGCGCGAAGAAAATCACCTTCAATCAAGTGGACGTCGACAAGGCCGCGGAATATTCCGCCGAGGACGCGGACGTTTCGCTGCAGCTGCATCAGGCGATCTGGCCGCAGATCGAGGCCATCCCAAAGCTCAAGTCGGTGTACGAGGATATCGAGCAGCCGCTGGTGCCGGTGCTGTTTCGCATGGAGCGCGCCGGTGTGCTCGTGGATCGCGCACTGTTGCGGACGCAGAGCTCGGAAATTGCGGTTCGCATGCTCGAGCTTCAGTCGCAGGCTCACCGCGAAGCCGGCGGCGTGTTCAATGTGGATTCGCCGAAGCAGCTGCAGGAGATCCTGTTCGGCAGGTTGGGGATTCCGGTGATGCGCAAGACACCCACCGGCCAACCCTCGACCGCTGAGGACGTGCTCGAAGAGCTTGCCGAGGCCTATCCGTTGCCGAAGTTGATTCTGGAATATCGCGGCATGGCGAAGCTCAAATCCACTTACACCGACAATCTGCCGCTGCAAATCAATCCCGCTACCGGACGCATTCACACCTCCTATCATCAGGCGGTGGCGGCCACCGGCAGACTGTCATCGCAAGATCCGAATCTACAGAACATCCCCATTCGCACGCTGGAGGGCCGGCGCATTCGGCAGGCATTCATAGCGCCGCCGGGACACTCGCTGGTTGCTGCCGACTATTCGCAGATCGAGCTGCGCATCATGGCGCATCTTTCAGGCGATGCCTCCTTGCTGCGCGCGTTCGCCGAGGATCGCGATGTTCACCAGGCAACCGCGGCGGAAGTGTTCGGCATTGCGCCGGACTTAGTCAGCGCCGATCAGCGGCGTTCAGCCAAGGCGATTAATTTCGGACTCATGTATGGCATGTCCGCATTTGGCTTGGCGCGCCAATTGGGTATAGGTCGCGGCGATGCCCAAAAATACATGGACCTCTATTTCGAACGCTATCCCGGCGTGCGCCGCTACATGGAAGAGACGCGGCGCCAGGCGCGCGAAACCGGCTACGTGGAAACTGTTTTTGGCCGCAGGCTCTATCTACCGGAAATTCAATCGCGCAACGCTGCATTGCGCCAATATGCCGAGCGCAGCGCCATCAATGCGCCCATGCAGGGAACCGCCGCCGACATCATCAAGCGCGCCATGATCGAGGTGGACTCTTGGCTGCAAAGTTCGCGTATCCAGGCGCGGCTGATCATGCAGGTGCACGATGAGCTGGTGCTGGAGGTCGCCGACGAGGCGGTGGAGGCGCTCGTAGGACAAACACGGACACACATGATCCGCGCAGCGGATCTTTCGGTACCTTTGAAGGTGGACGTGGGGGTCGGGCGTAACTGGGACGAGGCACATTAGCGCGTGCGCTTAGCGAAAAAATGGCGCAAAATAAGGCAATCTCGGGGATTTGCCCCATTTTTGAAGCGACGGACACAGCTTAAAAAAACGGCTTTCAAAGGACTGGAACTTTCGCAGAACATCCCCATCTAACCAAATGAGCGTGAAAGACGCTCCTCGCTCTTCTCCCTGAGCGAGCATGACCCGGTTTGTCATCCCCATGCCGGGTTGGTCTGCCCCGATGGTTGCCACAAGCGCCCATCGGGGCTTTTTTATGGGCTTTCGAGCCAGCGATCCATGACCTCGCGCGCTTCTTCAATTCCTTGTTTGTTGTGCGCTGAGAAAAGTTGCGCGGACACCGCAGCGTCTGCGCCGGCTGCCACCGTTTCCCTTAAGACGCGCAATGAATCCTGACGATTCAGTTTGTCTGCTTTTGTCAAC
>Ga0182024_10019770_pt1 | contig 12374 bp, 10 predicted proteins | sample P32metaG_FD_120480 | JGI IMG/M metagenome (GOLD analysis project Ga0182024, IMG submission 120480) | Permafrost microbial communities from Stordalen Mire, Sweden - P3-2 metaG (Illumina Assembly) | ecosystem: Environmental > Terrestrial > Soil > Wetlands > Permafrost | place: Sweden: Stordalen...
AAACGTCCGGTTGCGGTGGGGTTCATGTTCTCGCTCGGACATTCCACGATCGTCGTGCTGGGATCCGTTGCCATTGCCGGCACAGCGTTCGCGTTGCAGCACCGGATCGATGCGTTCAGAAATATCGGAGCAGTGATCGGCACGCTGGTGTCGACCCTGTTCCTGTTTGGGATTGCGATTGTCAATTTGATCGTTCTGCTATCGATATACCGCGCCTTCGCGCGAGTTCGGCACGGGGAGCCTTATGTCGAAGAGGATTTTGACCTGCTGCTGGGCAATCGTGGTTTTCTTGCCCGCCTCTTCCGCCCGGTTTTCCGAATGATCCGGAGCAGCTGGCACATGTATCCACTAGGCATCCTGTTTGGTCTTGGCTTCGATACCGCTACCGAGATCGGGGTGCTGGGCATTTCCGCCGCCGAAGCTGCCAAAGGCTTATCTCTGTGGTCCATCCTCGTGTTCCCTGCCCTCTTCGCCGCCGGCATGTCGCTGATCGACACGACAGACAATATTCTGATGCTGGGCGCCTACGGTTGGGCCTTCGTAAAACCCATTCGCAAGCTCTACTACAACATCACCATCACCTTAATCTCGGTCGTGGTCGCCTTCGCCGTTGGCGGACTAGAAGCGCTCGGATTATTGGCCGCGCAGTTCCACTTGAAGGGAAATGTTTGGGATGTGGTTAACAAACTCAACAATAACTTTGGTGTGCTCGGCTACTTCATCATTGGACTTTTTGCCATGAGCTGGATCGTCTCAGTTGCGATTTATAAGTGGCGTCGTTTTGACCACCTCGAACGAAACGCCTGAGGCGGCGCGCCTATCCGGATCGCCGGGTGCCCTCTAGATTTCCCAGGTCCGCGTCTCCCTCGTTGCATGCGCGCTATCGTTCTATACCTTGTTGATTGCTGGATTCTCTGTCGTCAGCTCGATGGCAATCTGAGGATTAGTCACCAACGTGTTGTGAACCAGACATTGGTGTATGGAGCGAATCATGCCCTGGTTCTGGTCCTCGGTCAGCGGTACCGGACAGCGGACGTGAATCAGGAAATTTCCCATCCGCGCAGGCAGTTTCAGCTTCTCCGCGGTTACGGTGACTTCCACGCCATGTTCAGCGAGCTTTCGGGTCTTCAGGTATTGGACAGCATAAAAGGCCGCGCAGGAACCGAGGGAAGCAAGCAGCAACTCCGGAGGAGTCATCCCGGTATCCTGACCACCACCCTCCGCAGGCTGATCGCTAATGATGATGTGATTGCGGGCATGAATGGAAAATCGCACCTGGTCCACATGAACTACTTTTACTTCCATATTTGTCCTCATTTCTTTCCTGCCGCAGGAGATCAGACGTGGATCGGGACTCTGAACATTGCCGGATCCAGTTGAAGTGGAGAGCATTCCCAGGCAGATTGGAGTGACCTTGCTCAACCACTCTGCAAACTGCTCCGGCTTCTCAACAGAACTGCCCGCCTGCCATGCCGTCAAGAGAGTGCGGCACAGAAGTGAGATGGCATCGGGCTTGTCCGCCTCGAGTCGAAGCATGGCTCGATACGTTTTATCCTGCAGAGTGCTCATGATGAGCTGCACGGGTCGACGTCGTGGAGTACGGTCATGCATCGGTTTATGTGGACGAAGCCTGGATTGCTTCTGAGTCTTTGAGGCCGAGTGCCCGGAGGATGGTCATAGCTGGGCACCAGTTGGTGAAGGCAGACTGGAGCAGGTTGAGGCCCACGAACGCCGTCAGGATGTACCAGTATGGCGATACATAACGAGCAAGAGCGAGGGATGTGAGGATAACAACACCAGCGACGAGGCGGACAGCGCGTTCAACGGTCATGGAGATCTCCTTATCGATTGACAATTTGTTCAGGTGTATTGCGCACCGGGCGTTCGCCCTGGGCGCCGTTCACAGGGATCCGGTTTTGGACCGAATAGTAAAGTACAGGGACGGCGAGCCGCGAAAGCACGGTTGAGGCTACCTCGCCGGCGATCAGAGAAAGCGCCAGTCCCTGAAATATGGGATCGGAGAGGATAACGCTCGCGCCGACGACGACCGCGGCGGCGGTCAGCAGCATGGGCCGGAACCGCACTGCGCCGGCGTCAATCACAGCTTCCGCGAGAGGCATTCCCTGCGCGCGGCGAAGCTCGATGAAGTCCACGAGGATGATGGAATTGCGCACGATGATGCCCGCGCCGGCGATAAAGCCGATCATCGAGGTGGCGGTAAAGAATGCGCCCAGCAGGGCATGCGCCGGGAGAATCCCGACGAGTGTGAGCGGGATGGGGGCCATGATCACCAGCGGCACGATGAAGGACCGGAACCACCCGACTACCAGGACATAGATGAGGATGAGGACGACGGCAAATGCCAAGCCGAGATCGCGGAAGACCTCGAGCGTGATCTGCCATTCGCCGTCCCACTTCATGGAGTAGTGGTCTGTCGAGTCCGGCTGTACGGAGTTGTAGCGAGTGAGCGTATAGCCCGCGGGGAGCTGGAGATGGTCCAGAGCGCGATTCATTTTGAAGATCGCATATACTGGACTTTCCTCGGCACCCGCGACGTCGCCGGTCACATAGACCACGCGCTGCATGTTCTTGTGGTAGATGCTCGGCTGCAAGACCGTCTGATGCATTTGCGTCAGCTCGCGGATCGAGACGAGACTGCCGTCCACCGCAGTCAGCTTGATGTTTTCAAGCTGTTGTGATGAAGAGCGTTCGGCGCGCTCCATCTGCACCCGGACCGGCACTGGCTCACGAGATTGTTCGTCGTGGATCAGCCCCACCGCAGCTCCGGATTCCGCAATTTCAAGTGTCTTCGCCACATCGGCCACTGCGATCCCATGCAGTGCGGCTTCTGCTTCATCGACCGTGAAGACGAGTCGCGGTTGGGGATCCTCGACGTACCAGTCGATATCGACCACGCCCGCGGTTTGTTGAAAGATCTGTTTCACTTTGCGTGCGACGTCCAGTTGCCCAGACATCTCCGGCCCGTAGATCTCGGCGACCAGGGTCTGCACGACCGGCGGGCCAGGCGGTACTTCACTCACTTTGATACGTGCAGCGAAGGGAAATGCCAGCTTGACCAGCTCCGGCCGCAGCCGCTTGGCGATCGCGTGGCTTTGCATACTCCGATCCGCGAGGGGCAGGAGGTTCACCTGTATGTCGGCCTGGTTGGGCTGGCGGCGCAGATAGTAGTGGCGGACCAGACCATTGAAGTTATAGGGCCCGGAGAGTCCAACGTAAGTTTGATAATTGGCTACCTCCGGCTGCTGCGCAAGGTAGTGCCCGAGTACCTGTGTGACCCGTGCCGTCTGTTCGAGCGTGGTGCCGTCCGGCATATCGACGATGACCTGAAACTCACTCTTGTTGTCGAAGGGCAGCATCTTTACCTTCACCAGCTTCAGCGGAACAAGTGCGACCGCAGCCAGCAGCAGTACAATCACCCCGCCGAGAAAAAATAGACGATGACGAAGGGAGTGGATGAGCGGCGACATGATGCGGCGGTAGAGGCGAGTGCTCCAACTCTCCTCGGCGCCCTGCTTTACCTTGTGGCTCGATGTGCGCGCGACCAGGCGCATGGCAGCCCAGGGAGAGACCACAAAGGCTACAAGGAGCGAGAACACCATCGCCGAAGATGCGCCTACTGGAATGGGACGCATGTATGGCCCCATCAGCCCGCGCACAAGAGCCATCGGCAGGATAGCCGCGATGACGGCAATGGTCGCTAGAATCGTTGGATTGCCCACTTCCGCGACGGCTTCGATGGCGACTTCGCTCAGGGGGCGGCCCTGGTTTTGTGGCAGGCGAAAGTGACGGACCATGTTTTCGACGACCACAATCGCGTCGTCCACCAGAATGCCAATGCTGAAGATAAGCGCGAAGAGAGTGACGCGGTTAAGCGTGTAGCCATAAAGGTAGAAGGCCGCCAGAGTGAGCCCCAGTGTCACGGGAATAGCCAGCAGAACCACGCCCGATTCGCGCCAGCCAAGAAAGATGGCGATCAGCAGCGTGACGGAGAGCGTGGCCAGCAAGAGATGCTTCAGCAGCTCGTCGGACTTCGCTTTTGCCGTTTCACCGTAGTTTCTGGTTACCGTAATGTTTAAATCCGTTGGCAGCGTTGTCTTCCGCATTCCGGCAATCCTGGCGAGGACCGCATTGGCTATGTTGGTTGCATTCGTCCCTTTGCGCTTGGCAACCGTGATGGTCACAGCCGGTAATTCGCTGCCGACCGCCATCCCTGGCGTTTTGCTTCCAGCGCCAGCGCCGAACATCACATAGTTCGTTGGCTCTGCCGGGCCGTCGACGATCTCCGTGGCCACATCGCGAAGATAGACCGGATGTCCGTGATCGATCCCGACGACAACCTGCTCCAGATCGTCCTTGCTGTGGAAGAAGTCGCCGGCATCTACCCTGAGCTGCTGGTTGCCGGCGGCAAACTGGCCCGTCTCGACGCGCGCATTCGCTGCCTGCAGCTTGGCGACTACGGCTTCTGATGAGATGGAATAGGAGGCCATCCGGTCGTTGCTCAACATCACTCGCATGGTGCGTGGCTGGCCGCCGATAATTGTGGTTTCCGAGACCTCCCCAACCTGCTGGATGCTGTGTTCCAGCCCGGCGGCAATCATGCGTAGCTGGTAGAAGTTGTAGTTCTTCCCCCACAAAGTCAGCGTCAGAATCGGGACATCGTCGATGGAGCGTTGTTTTACCATCGGTTGCGAGGCACCCTGCGGAATCCGGTCCATGTTGGAATAGAGCTTGCTGTAGACCTTTACCAGAGCATCTTCTTCCCGCGTCCCAACCAGGAAGCGCGCAATGACGAGACTGGTTCCCGAGCTTGAGGTGGAGTACACGTATTCGACTCCGGGAATCTCGCGCATCAGCTTCTCGATGGGGAGCGTGACCCGCTGCTCCACCTCGCCGGGAGAGGCGCCTGGCATGGAAGTGGTTACGTCGAGCATGGGAACTATGATTTGCGGCTCTTCTTCCCGCGGAATGACGATCACCGCGAATACTCCCAGTACCAGGGACGTAACAATGAAGAGTGGCGTCAGCTTCGAGTTGAGGAAGGCTGCGGCAACGCGGCCAGCGATGCCCAGGGAGCCCTTCATTGCCGCACTTCGATCCTGTTGCCACCGAGTTCGCGGTCACCAGGAGAGAGCACGACCGTCTCTCCGGCACTGAGGCCCGACAGAACCTCAACCCTGTCGCCGTGCTTTGCCCCCAGGGTTACATATCGCAACCAGGCAATACGATTGCCGTCGAGGATCCAGACCCCGTTCAGTGAGCCATGCGTTACAAGTGCCGACTGCGGAACCAGAAGCACAGAGTGGCTCCCGCTGCCGATCTCAGCTGTGCCAAACATTCCGGAGAGCAAACCAGCAGCCGCAGGAAGGTCGATCTTGACCAGGAAGCTGTGGCTTGCGGGATCCGCAGCCGGAACAATCTCTGCAATTCGTCCAGTCAAAGACCGGGATGACAGGGCGGCAATCTCAACTGGGACAGGCATCCCCTTCTGCAAAGTCCGGACCAAGGATTCGTCGACAGCCGCGTTCAACTGGAGCGTTCCGGCTTTCTCCAGTTCGAGTAGCGGCATGCCCGGCGTCGCCATAGCGCCGGGATCTACACGACGGGCCGTGACGATACCCGCGAAGGGCGCGCGCAGATGGGCGTAGTCCGCCACGGCGCCAGCGCCAGCTTCAGACGCCTTGGCCGCCAGCATCTGCGAGCGCGCTGACTCCAGCCGTGCGGCGGCAGCCTGCGAGCGACGCTCAATTTCATCGAATTCCTGAGGACTGACAGTCTTGCGTTCGCGCAGCAGCTGATAGCGCTTGAGTGTGGAGCCGGCCAGAGACGCTTCGGTTTGCGCGACTTCGGCCTCCTGTTCGCTGCTGGCGGCCGCGGCGCGTGTACGTTCCACATCCGTGCGCGCCTGGGCATCGTCGAGCGCCACCAGCGTCTGTCCCGCATGCACAGAATCGCCTTCGCGCACGGCAACTGAGGTTACGCGTCCCATGACTTGCGAGGAGAGGGCTGCTGACTCCCTGGCATGAACCGTACCGATGGCATCAACCGTGTTTGGGATCTGCTCCAGATGGGTCTGGGCGACCGCAAGGCCAGTGACTAGGGACGGCGCAATAGACTCAGGACTCTTCCTGTTGCATCCGGCCAGTGGCAGAGCGGTGGCCGAGAGAAGAACAAAAAAAATGCTTCTAAATCCGTTCATTGGAGGTCCCCTACACTGTCCTGAGTCAACGTTCCGTCCGCAAATTTTAGGTTCGCGTAGGTCAAGGTGTTGCGAAATACAGCCTGCCAGTAGCCGGCTCGGCTTTGTCTCTGTGCGTCTTCGACCCGCAGCACTTCGGTCATGGTGGCGAGTCCGGCATCATAACGGTCTTTGAGGATTCGCAGGCTCTCATCTGCCTGGGATATTGAGGCGCGAGCCACGATCAGCATCTGTTGCGCGGCCTGATGCTCGTAAAATGCCCGAGTCACTTCCAGTTGAATCTGTTGATCGGCTGATGCCGAGGCTGCTTCAACCCTGTGCAGGCCAACCCTTGCCGCGGCCAGATTTTCCCGCTTTGCCGCGGGCAAAATATCCACTCGGAGTTCCGCCCCGGCAAGCCAGTTATTTCCGCCCGCTCCAGCCAGGGATGGCCTGTCCGTCTCCCATGAGCCGAATGTACTGATCTGCGGACCAAACGCGGACTTCGCAGACTTAACTGCTGCACCCTGCGCTTCACGCTGCAGAGCCAGACTCTGGCGGTCGGTCCTCGATCTTACCGCGAGAGCGACCGCATCGGACAGAGACCCCTGGTCGAACTGCCGTTCTGCGAGCGGCTGCAACTGCCGCTGCTCGGGGGCGATAGCCTGGCCGATGGCGGCTTCCAGTTCGGCCCAGGCGATCTGCAGTCTCCCCTGAGCGGCAATCAGGTTCTGTTGCCGCTCGGCCAGATTGGCAGCGGCAGTCAACTTGTCGGCATCTACGGCGAGACCTGCCTCAACCCGGTTTTCGCTGGATGCTTGCAATGCCGTTGCGGTCCCGACATCGTGTTGATTCACCTCAACCTGACGCATCGCAAACAAGATCGATTCGTAAGCCTCGACGGTGCGATATACGATCGCCTGGCCGGAGCGGGTGGCCGTAGCCGAGGAGCTTCTCACGAGTAGATCCGCGCGGCGAATCTCGAATTGGGTATGCCAGGAGTCGAACGCTGTCCAGTTGCCGGAGAAACGCGTGGTGAAATCGTTGACCGGCAAGGGACGATTCAGGCTGTTCAGCGCAAAGTCACTCTGCGTAAAACTCTGTTGCCGCAGCCGTGTTCCGAAGACGTAGACGGGATCGTTGCCGCGACTAACCGCTTCGCTAAAGGAGAGATTCGGCAGCAATGCCGTCCGGGCCAGGCGCGAACCAGAGCGAGTCAAATCGACCTCGGCCCGGGACATTTCCCGGTCTGGATTCTTGTCCAGAGAAAGGGCTACAGCTTCCTGCAGCGTCAGCGGAAAGGTCTGTTGCGGGAAGCCCGTCTGCCATGAAGCAGCAAGAAGTAAGCATGTAAGACCTACTCGTACGTGAAGAATGTTTCTCATCTATCCCCTGTTGCATTGGCGAATCCGGACATGAATACTCCCCGACCGTCATGCGGGCTGTGATTTTTGTCACGCCGGGTGCAGCCATACGAGTTTCGAGCGGCTCTCAGAGCGCTCTCATCAGAAGAAAGACATGGGATGGGGAAACGTTACGGGATGGCGGAACTTTTTTGCGGAACAGGCAAGGTGAGCATGCGCAGGTATTCCCTCGTCAGGAGGGTGCGCAGTCTGGGCGCAATCTCTGGATCGCACGCAATATTGAGCTTGCGGCAACGATCAATGGCCAGGCGCAGATCGCGAATAAAGGCAATACAGGCGGGGCACGCTTCGATGTGCCGGCGCATCTCCTGACACGTGCGTGCTTCCATTCTGTCATCCAGATACTCGGAGAGGTTTGCGAAGATCTCCCGGCATTGCTGTGGGCGGCGGGTAGTGACGATCTCCTCGCGTGGACGTCTCCGCTGTCGCTTGGGGGTCAGTTTTGTGACCGATGTCTGTTCAACGATGTGTGACATCGCCTTACGCACGTAAAGCCGGGCGCGGTGAAGGCGGACCCGCACCGTCCCGGGCAGAAGGCCGAGAACCTGAGCAATCTGTTCTGTGTCCAGATCCTCTATATCGTGCAGAACAAGAACGATGCGGTATTCGGGGGGAACAGACAGAATGGCTTTGTGAAGCAGCTGATTCTGTTCGTTTAGCAGGACTCGGCTCTCTGGATTCGCTGCAACGTCCTGAAGCAGCAAGCCCAACTCCATTTCGTCTGGCATCAGTTCTTCGAGGGAAAGGGTCTGCTTCGGCGCGTGAACGGATTTGCGCCGTATTCGCCAGCAGCGGTTTCTCGTCACGGTGTAAAGCCACACCGCTAAGGCTCTCGGGTCGCTGATCTTTGCGAGATGAGGCAAAGAGCGGACGAGGACATCCTGCATCGTGTCTTCGGCATCTTCCGGATGTCCGCAGACCTTCATGCTGAAGGCGTACACCGTGTTTTGCAGAAGGCTGATCGCTTCGCTGACAGATTCGGGATCGTTGCTGCGTAAAAGCCTTACCGCTTCAATCAGTTCTGGGCGCATCGTTCGATCGGACCGGTGATCGGACCGCTAGTAAAGCTAGGCTAGCATCATGCTAACGATAGCGTCTAAGGAAGCACATATTGGGTAGTGGGTCCCTTGCTAGACGCCTTACCGGCAGCAGATCCACCACCGTCCGAGCACAAACAATTCCCCAACGGCGAAAAGCGTCCCAAAAATCGCCAAGTTACGTCGAGCTAACCAAGCGGCAGGTAGATGTCGAAGTTATCCGCGCGTTCATCTGTGTAGCGACCTGCCAAATCGGTCAACGGGCAATGACCCCGGTTCGCCGCGAGGATCACGCACTCGACCAGGACGAGCCCGGTTAGGACCGCCACCCGGAGAAACCATCCCTGGGCGCCGGCAAAGGAAATCGCCACAATGCATCCGGCAAAGAAGAGCCAAATCGCCGTGTGTAGGAGTCTTATTCCCACCAGGATGCGGATTTGTTGCGACTGAGATCTCACAATGCCCCAGTCTAAAAGATTCTAGGGTTCGATGCGCAGCAACTGCGAGTCGCGATTCAAGCCGATACCGTACGGTGCTCAGGATGATCGAGTTCACCATAGGCGTAGGCTTCCTGGGTAACGATAGGAATGTCGATAAAGTTCTGTTGCAAGGGAGGTGATTGTATTGTCCACTCCAGGCCTGTTGCGTTCCAAGGATTTGAGCCGGCCACCTTACCGTACTTCAAAGACCAGACCAGGTACAACATGGGCAAGAGATATCCGATACCGAGTACTGTCGCACCCGCCGTGGAAAGCACATTCAAGACCTGAAACTCCGGCGGATAGGACGCATAACGACGCGGCATACCAAGATACCCAAGCACAAACTGCGGCAAGAACGTCACCTGGAAGCCGATAAAGATTGTCACGGCTGAAAGCTTGGCCATCGATTCCGGATACATGCGGCCTGTCATTTTTGGCCAATAAAAATGCAAGCCACCGAGAAAGCCCATCAGCGCGCCGCCGACCATGACGAAGTGAAAGTGGGCAACGATGAAATACGTCTCAGTGAGGTGTACATCCATTCCCATTGACCCGAGAAAGACTCCGGTCATACCGCCGACCGTGAAAAGACCAATGAATCCGAAGGCGTACAGCATGGGGGCCTGAAACGTAATGGACCCCTTGTAGAGGGTCATTGACCAGTTGAATACTTTGACCGCCGACGGGACGGCCGCAATCATGGTCAGCATTGAGAATACGAGCGCCGAGTAATTTGAGACGCCCATGATGAACATGTGATGTTCCCAAACGAAGAAACCGAAGACCGCGATGGCTATTGAGGAAAAGGCAACAGCGCTGTAGCCGAAGATCCGCTTGCGCGAAAAGCAGGCGATCACCTCCGACATCGCACCCATGCCCGGGAGCAGCATCAGGTAGACCACGGGATGGGAGTAAAACCAGAATAGATGCTCAAAGAGGAGCGGATCACCGCCTTTGGTCGGGTCAAAGACCCCTATTCCAACAAGCCGCTCGAGGCATATCAGAACCAGTGCAATTGCAACTACCGGAGTGGCCAACACCATGATGATGGACGCTGCGTAGTGTGCCCAGACAAAGAGCGGAAGGCGGAACCAGATCAGTCCTGGCGCTCTCATCCGATGGATCGTGACTATAAAATTCAATCCCGTAAGGATGGACGAGAATCCAGCAATGAAAACACCGATCGAGGTGACGACAACGTTTGTATTCAGGTAATGAGTGCTGAGAGGCGCGATAAACGTCCAGCCGGTGTCGACGCCTCCCGTAATCATCGCCCAGAGAGTGAAAGAACCACCGATGACAAACAAATACCAACTCAGCAGGTTGATCTTGGGGAACGCCAGGTCTTTCGCCCCAATCATCAATGGAATTAGAAAATTTCCCAGAACGGTGGGAACAGAGGGCACCAGAAAGAAGAAGACCATGATGATGCCGTGCATGGAAAAGGCCTTGTTGTAGTTGTCGGGCGACATGAGATCGCTCTGAGGTGTAAGCAGCTCCAGTCGGATCATTGCCGCGAAAAAGCCACCAAGAAAGAAGAAGAAGGTGACCGTTACCAGATAAAGAATCGCTATCCTTTTGTGATCTTCAGTCAGCAACCAGCTCATCAGTCCATGTTCCTGATTGAGATAGTGCTTTCGAGGCATTGTATTGGGACTGCTGTGCGTCACATCAGCTGGCGCGTAAGAAGCCATCTGCACCTCGGGCCGACTCTTGCCTCGTTCCATGCTATGTTTTGGTTCCGTGCAGGTCTTGTACGTTCTTGCGGTTTCGATAAAAAGGGAGCCGACTCTACCGCTCGCAGCGGGGTACCGGATTGCGTTTACGCCTTCGACCAGTTCCCAGATCCGTCGTGTATGCTAGCCGATAGAGTGATTTCCATACACAAGCTCAAGGAAATCGGCGGCGCTGCATGAAATGTCACCACAATCCGTTACAGGATGGGGAAAGCACCAAGATCTGGCGCGCCGACGATATCGGTGACATGGAGCTTCTTCACGCCCGCTACATAAATTATTCGTTTGCGCGGCACACCCATGAAGGGGCGGCGATTGGCACCATCGAAGAAGGGGCAGAGAGCTTCTACTACCGAGGAGCGATTCACACGGCAACGCCCGGCCAGATTATCGTCTTCAATCCGAACGAAGTCCACACCGGTCAGGGCGCCGATAGTCGAGGCTGGCGATTCCGCATGTTCTATTTAGACGCGAGCCTCTTGCGGCGGGCGTCCGCCGAGTTCTCGGGCCAGCGTCGTGACATCCCGTTCTTTGCCCAGCCAATCATCGACGATCCAGAACTTGCGATGATGCTGCGCGGTCTGCACACAAGCCTCGAGGTGAATGGTTCGGCTCTAGAGCGTCAAACGAAATTTATTTGCACGTTTGCACGTCTGGCACAACGATACGCAGACGATAGGTCTGCCGAGAGATCGCTGGGCAATGAGAAAGCCGTCGTAAAGACGATCCGACGATATCTTGAAAACAACTATACGGAGAACGTCAGTCTGGACGCCTTAGCAACGCTATCCGGACTCAGTTCTTATCACCTTATTCGGATCTTCCGCGCTGAAATCGGGCTTCCCCCGCACGCATATCTCGAACAGATCCGAATCAATCGCTCAAGGGAGTTTTTGCGAAGCGGTACGCCCATCGCGGAGGTGGCGTCTCTCACAGGCTTTACCGATCAGAGCCACTTCAGCCGGCACTTCAAGAAAATGACGGGTGTAACGCCGGGTCAATACCAGGGTACCGCAACACGTAGGGCACGAGCGTTCTTATCATGAGAGCGTTTCAAGGGGCTATGCTGCGCGCAAAGTCAGGTACCAGCTAGGACATTCAGCAGCGCTCACCGCGTATTTTGTTGATGCAGTGCACGCTGCAGAACCTCAGCCAGGTGGATCGCTTGGCGCCCGGTAGCTTGAAATATCTGCTCGCGGCAACTGAATCCATCGGAGACGATCAGCGTATCCGGCTCCGTCCGCCGGACCGCCGGCAAGAGCACTCTTTCTCCTATTGCCTGCGACACCGCATACTTTTCCTTCTCAAAACCAAATGGCCCTGCCATTCCACAGCACCCGGCGTCGACGGCTTTCAAGTCCGAACCCATCTTGCGAAGCAACGCCTCTTCATCTGTCATTTTCATGATTGCTTTGTGATGGCAATGTCCATGGAGAAGCACCTTTCCCGAAAGTCGCGGGGGCTGATAGCCAGGAGCATGATGTTGCAGAAATTCGCTG
>Ga0182024_10019771_pt1 | contig 12374 bp, 9 predicted proteins | sample P32metaG_FD_120480 | JGI IMG/M metagenome (GOLD analysis project Ga0182024, IMG submission 120480) | Permafrost microbial communities from Stordalen Mire, Sweden - P3-2 metaG (Illumina Assembly) | ecosystem: Environmental > Terrestrial > Soil > Wetlands > Permafrost | place: Sweden: Stordalen...
ACGGGAGGGTACCCGTCAGGCACTCGAAGAGCACGACTCCGAGCGCGAACACATCGGTCCGCCCGTCCACGGCGGTCATACCGCCCAGCTGCTCGGGAGACATGTACGCCGGGCTGCCGTACACCATTCCCGCTTGCGTCCCGAGCAAGCCGCTCGACGACCCGGTCGCGAACTTGGATACGCCAAAATCCATGATCTTGATGAACGGCTTGCCATCGCGCGTCGTGACGAAGAGGTTCTCGGGCTTGAGATCGCGATGCACGATCCCGGCTCGATGCGCGGCGCCGATCCCCTCGGCGGCCTGGGCCACGAGCTCCGCCGCGAGCGGCGCGTCGAGCGTACCCATGCGGCGAAGGATCGCGCCGAGCGTCTCGCCCTCCAAGAGCTCCATCACGACGTACGGCTCGCCCGTCGGCATCGTCCCCGCGTCGAACGTCTCGACGAGATGCGGATTGCCGGCGCGCCCCGCGGCCGACGCTTCGTTGAGGAAGCGTCGGACGATGTCCGGGATGTTCTGGACTGCTGGGTGCAGGAGCTTGAGCGCGCGCTTGTGACGAGTCAGCTCGTGGTCAATCGCGTAGACCGTTCCCATGGCGCCTGCCCCGAGAAGACGCTCGATCCGGAACTTGCCCCCGAGGAGGCTTCCGGGGGGAACGGAGGGGTGGTCGGCCATCGCGGGTCCCGATTGCGCTCAGGGAGTCCTCGCGCACCGGAAGCCGACGGTGTTTGCCCGAACGGTCGGGTCGGCGCTGTTGCGGAGCCACGCGTATAGAAAGGAAGCGCCGGGATAGGAGAAGAGCCCGCCGCGAGATACCCGCGTGGCGGGTGACGACGTGGGCATCGCGCTGAGATCGGCGCAATCGGCACACGGGTCGATGTAGGACGCGGAATAGTCCAGGTTCCACTGTAACATCTCTCCGCCCATGTCCAGCTGTCCCCACCGGCCCGCTCCGAGCGTCGCAGTCCCGACGGGCGCGATGTTCACGAAACCGGTGCACGTGCCCACGGTCGGATAGTAACAGAGACCATCGCTGTCGGCGTAGATCGCGTATTGGTTGGCCGTCCCAGGATCCACCTCGCCCCACGCGTATTCTCGCTGCTGGTTGCCGCCTGCGGCGGCATACCCCCACTCCGCCTCGCTCGGCAGAAACCCGCCGTCCCAGATGCAGAACGCGTACGACTCCCACCAGTTCACGCAATTGATGGGCAGGTTCTCGTTGCCGGCCGCGGCATTCGTCCACGTCGCCCACTCGGGATTCGTGCACGAGACGAGGTTCTGGTTCGTCGGCGCGAGGTTGGTGTCGTCCGCCGCCACCCAACCCAGCTCGTAGGTGACCCCGGAGTCGACCCCGGCGTTCAAAAGCCCGAGGCCGCCGTTCAAGTGTGTGTGCTTGCCCGAGCCCGGAGGCGGCACGTAGCCGGCGGGCCCCGCGTCGGTAGGCATCACGGCGTTCACGAACTGCCGGAATCGACCGACCGTGACGTCATACTTGTCCAGGCGAAACCCGCTCACCGTCGTCGGATCGGCCTCGCCTGTCGCGCCGCTGTCGGTTCCTCCGCCGCCGACGACGACGCCACTATCCTCGTCGAGGTTCTCGTAGGTCCGATAGTAGGCTCCCCCCGCAACCTCCAGGCTCGCGCAGCAGCTCTCGGTGCCATCGCCGCAATTGGTCATGCCTTGGCCGCCCGGCACGCAGCTCGCGGGAGTAGTCACGCCCACGTCGAGGCCTGCGTCGGCGGTACCTTGTGTGTCGGCGGCACCCTCTGGGGAGTCCGCGGGCACCGTCGAGTCCACCGCCGCACCGTCAGCACCCTTCATCGACGCGTCCGGCCCACCGACCGTGACCTTCTGTTCGACGAGAGCGTAGGGAGAAAGATGCGTCGTCGTACCGGAGATCGTCTGCGCGTTTGCGTCCCGAATCAGGCCAGGGAGGGCTTTCCACGCGCCTCCGACGACGGTGCTCACGGCAAAGGCGCTCGACGGCAGTCCACCCAGATTGGTGTTCGCGTAGGAAAGGGTCACCGTGACGGGCAGTTTGAACTGTGTACCGGACGGCTCGATGTCAAACACCGAGCCGAGGAAGACGCCGCTGACCGGCGCAGGGATCGGCCTGATCGAAATGACCACTTCGCCGTCGAGCGCACCGCTCGGGATGATGAGGGTCGCGGCGCCAATGCCGAGGGCCCCTCCGATGGGACCCACCATGGTCTCGATGGCCCCTGGAGCGGCCGCATCCGCCCCCCGGACGACGCCAATGCCTCCGTCCGGCTCGAGGACGAGCGTAGAGGTGGGAGCCCCGGGCGGAGGCGCCACGACGAGGTCGCCCATCGACACTTCGCTTGGCTGGGCGCAGTAATAGACGCCTTGGGCATCTTTCGCGCAGACGCGTCCGGTGATGCCGAGCACGTTGCAGTCTGCGGACGTATCGCACAGGTTCCGGCATCGGTAGTCCGATGCGCAGGCGAGTGGCGCGGGACAGTCCGCCTGCTTACTGCACGGCGTGTTGTTCTCGTCTGCGTACCGGCATACCGCCACGTCGCCGTTGTCTACGCACGTCCCGCCCGTCTGGTCCGCGGTATTGCAATCCGCGGCGGTCATACACATCGCACGGCAAGCGCCGAGCGCGCAGAGGAGGCCCGGGGCACAGTCGCTGTTCAGGTGGCAGGCCTCTTCGGCTACCAAACTGGCGGCCACGCTGGTCGAGGTGCTGCACGCGGGGGCTGCCAGTACGAGCCATGCCGCAAAGACCAAAAGTAAGGTCAAAAGAGGGATCCTGTGGCGGCCCTTCCCTCGACTCTCTCGACGGACGACGGGCGACGCGTCTCTGTCGCGGACCGAATTCATTGCTCCTCGCGGTCGGGCGTCGCGTCTTCACTCGCGTCTTCACTCGCGTCGCCCACGGTCGCATCCGACCCGCCTGCGTCGGAAGTTTGCTGGACGAGCGCGTAAGGCGACAGGTGCATCGTCGTGCCGGAGATGGTTTGCGTGACGGCATCCCAGTTCTGGCCGGCCAGGGTCACCCACGCGCCTCCGACGACCGTGCTCACCGCAAAGTCGCTCGACGGCAACCCTCCTAAATCGGTGCTCGCATAGGAAAGCGTGACCGTGGCGGCGACGCTGAAGTGGGTTCCCGACGGCTCGATCTCGAACACTTGCCCGGTGGCGCCAGGGATGGGTGCCGCGACCGGCGTGATCGAGATGGAGAGGTCACTCGCGAGCGCGCCTGGGGGAATCGTGATGGAGGAGGCGCCAATGCCGAGTGTTCCGCCTGAGGGACCGATGACCGTCTCGATCGCGGCGGCCGCATCCGCCGGCGGGATCACCCCGAGGCCCCCGTCGGGCTCGACCACCCGCGTCTTGGGTGCGCCAGGCGGAGGCGTCGCGACGAGCGTACCGTTCGACACTTCGCTTGGCTGGGCGCAGTAGTAGACGCCCTGGGCGTCTTTGGCGCAGACGCGCCCGGTGATCCCGAGCACGTTGCAGTCTGCAGCCGTATCGCACAGGTTCCGGCACCGGTAATCCGACGCGCAGGCGAGCGGCGCAGGGCAGTCGCTGGGCTTGTCGCACGCCGTGTTGTTCTCGTCCGCGTACCGGCACACCGCGACGTCGCCGTTGTCCACGCATGTCCCTCCCATGCCGCAGTCGGCCGCCGTCTCGCACATCGCCCGGCACGCGCCGAGGGCGCAGATCAGCCCCGAGGCGCAGTCGCTGTTGAGGTGGCACGCCTCCTCCACGGCCAGACCGGCCGCCACATTGGTCGAGCTACTGCACGCCGGCGCGGCGAGCGCGACCGGCGCGGCGAGGCTCAGAAGCAGGATAGGCACGTGGAACCGACGGCGCCGAAACGATGTCGGGGCGGTGGTGTGGCGCACTGCGCTACGGATAAAGGTCATAGTTCCCTCACGGGCCCGTGAACTCGAAGTTGGGACCAAAATCGCCGGCCGTCGGCGTGAAGGTGTCTGGGTAGTAGAGCATCGTCGCCGAGGAGTTGGCGTAGTTGACCGCGCTGCCTTCGTACGTGATGGCGGGATTCACGGTCCAGGTGGAATCGATATTGTAAAACGCGAGATACTCCTCGGTGCCGACGAGGGCCACGATCACGTAGGTGTGGCCAGGCGTGAGCGTGAGCGGGATGCCAAGCGCCGCGTAATGAAAGAAGCCCGTGAGCGGGTCCGCGGGCACTACGGTGGTCGACGCGAGCAGCGCTTGGGTCGCCATGTCGTAGATCGCGACGGGATGGCTCTCGGTCAGCCCGTCCATCGAGGCGTCGTAGAAGCCGAGCGACGTAACCTGGATCGCCGCGTTCGCGCCGAAGTACCAGCCGAGAACGTAGGACGCTTGGTAGTAGTTGAACGCGCTGCCGAGGTCGGGCACGAGGATGGCCACGGTCCCGGCGGCCTCGCCTCCGTCGACGCCGATCGGCCGGACGCCGGCCTCGCCTCCGATCGGTCTAACGCCGCCCTCACCTCCGTCGCCTCCGATCGGTCGGACGCCGACCCCGCCTCCGTCGACGGCGATCGGGATTGCGAGCGCGTCGGAGCTTCCGTCGCGAGCGGTCAGGGACGCGTCCGCGGCCGCGTCACGGCGTTCCGCGGCGTCGGCACTGCCTCCCGCGTCGCGGATCGTCGCGCCAGGCCTACCTGCGTCGAGCTCCTGTTCGATCATCGCGTAGGGGGAGAGGTGCGTCGTCGTACCGGAGATCGTCCGCGCGTTCGCGTCCTGAATCTGGCCGGGGAGGGCTTGCCAGACGCCGTCGACGAGGGTGCTCACGGCAAACGCGCTCGGAGGCAATCCTTCGAGATCCGTATTCGCATACGAGAGCGTGACGGTGACCGGGACGTGGAATTGCGTGCCTGAGGGCGCGATCTCGAACACCTGCCCTAGGAAGACTCCGCCCACGGGCGGCGCGATAGGGGTAATCGAGACGGGCACGTCGCCGTCGAGCGCGCCGCTCGGGATCGTGATGGCTGCGGCGCCGATGCCGAGGGTTCCTCCGCTGGGACCTATGAGGGTCTCGATCGTACCCGTGGGGGCCGCACCCGCCACCGCAACGACTCCGAGGCCGGCCTCCGGCTCGAGGACGGACGTAGTCGTCGGCGCACCCGCGGGAGGTGCGGCGACAAGGCGACCTTGGGACACCTCGCTCGGCTGGGCGCAGTAGTAGACGCCCTCGGCGTCCTTAGCGCAGACCCGCCCGGTGATGCCGAGCACGTTGCAATCCGCGGCCGTGTTGCACAAGTTCCGGCATCGGTAGTCCGACGCGCACGCGAGCGGTGCGGGACAGTCGCTCGGCTTGCCGCATGGCGTGTTGTTCTCGTCCGCGTACCGGCACACCGCGACGTCGCCGTTGTCGACGCACGAGCCACCGGTCCCGCAGTCGGCCGCCGTCCGGCACATTGCCCGGCACGCGCCGAGGGCGCAGATCAGCCCCGAGGCACAGTCACTGTTGAGATGGCACGCCTCCTCGACGACGAGACCCGCGGCCACGTTGCCGGAGCCGCTGCAGGCCGGTGCCGCAAGCGCGACGACTGCGACGAGCGTGAGAAGCAGGACAGATACATGGAGCCGACGGCGTCGGTTTGGTCCACGGACCGTGTCGTCGCTCATACATACATACTCCCCCGGTAGTTACCTACCGTGTGCGTAACCGGGGTGCCATACCACTGCACGCCAAGCTCAGCAAGAGCGCAGACGGTCGCGGGCGTCGGGAGCGTCGAGACGCCGTTCCCGACGCCCTCTCAGGGTAATCAGGGTAACGATTTCGCCGGCATCTCCCCGAGTAGCTTTGCGGCCTTCCGCAAGCCGGTCGTCACCGCGTCGAAGAGGTCGCCCGGAAATTCGTTGGGCAACCGCGCGTGCACTTTCTCGATCACGCTTGGCGTAGCGAGAACTACGTCTTGGATTATGGACTCCATGTCCGGGCCAAGGCCGCATTGTCGAGCCGTTAGGTTGAACAGGCGTCGATCCATCTGGGCGACGCTGTAGTGCCTGCCCTTCGGTCCACGTAAGGACATGGCGAGCTTGAGTTTCTTTAAGTGCATCTGGTCGTGACGAGCGCCAGTGATCGGCCAGGCCGAGAGAACGTCGTAAAGGGGCGTGAGGCAGTAGCGTCCCTGCGCCAGCAGTCGAATACTGAAGTTCTTGGCGTGCCCATCGATTGCAGCCAGCATCCAGAAAAGCAACTGCGCACGGAGAAGTGTATCCAAGTCTTTCTCGCGGTTCTCCGAGCCTTGAAGCAGACGGGAAATGTCGGTGAGTCCGGGCCCTCCCTCCGCCTCGTACTTCGAGGAACTCGGTGTTCCCGTGGCTTGGCAGAAGTCTTCTTGGGGAAGGCGAAGCCAGTAGCGTTTCGAAGAATGGAGCTCGCGATCAAAACGCTTTACAATCAGCGCTTTCGTGACTCCGAACTGCTTGACTTCGCAAGACGCCACGGAGAGGCCGTATTCCGTCAAGAGTTGAGCACAGAGCCATTCGTTCTCTAGGGACGTCCTCATGTCCATTTTCCGACCGCCCACCAAGCCGAGGGGGAGCTTGAAAATATGTGTGGTGGGGGTCGTCCCATGAGGTTTGCTCCAGCGCCCCCCATGCCGGGTCAGCGCCGTCTTCTCTTGTGCCCCTGCGATGGAGATCCTGAAATCGTCGTCCTCGGCTTCCGATCCAAGAGGCTCAGAGATCGTTCCGAGCAAGAACCTCTCGACCTCCAGCTCCTTGAGCGGCGTAACACGGATGCTGGTTACCCCTTCGGGGGTTTTCTCGTCCGGTAAGAGCTGCAGAGCTCCCACGCAATCTCGCCCTATTGCCTCGAGAAGATCGAAAGCGTCCGCACTCTTGGTACGGAAGCGCGATCGGATGCGTTGGCGAATCCTTTCGCTGTCGGGCAGGAGGTTGTCGAAAAAGAAACCGACTTTGTCCCCCTTGAGCGGCTGGCCGTCGAGATTGATTGGTAGGGACAGCGAGATGGGGCGACCTTCGCTCGACGTGACCCACGCCGCGTCGTAGGCGAACTCCATTGGCCCGCTCGCCGGGATGAGCCACCGCCCGACGCGCTTGCCGTTGGCCCAGACCCCGAGCGCTCGAGCGAGAGAGGGACGACCCATGGCTCACCACTGCGCCGTGGACTTTGGCTCGTCAGCCTTGTCCTGGATGACGAGCTCTAGGCCGAGGAGCTTGGCGAGGAGGATGAGGCGGTCGAGAGGAAGACTCGTAGGGTCGGCTTCGAGAACGGACAGGCGGGCTTGGCTAATGCCTACCTTGGTCGCAAGCTCATGCTGGGAGATGCGACGGGCCTTGCGTCTTCCTCGGAGGATTTCACCTACTTGACCGGAGGTGGTGATGAGCTGGCGCATGGGTTTGTGACCTTCGTCAAAGGTATTCTTGTGGCGAATAAAGTCAAACTATTCCCTATGCGAATGTTCGTGACTTATTCTTCCTGCACATACCTCGTGCGCGAGACCCGACGCCTTCGGACCCTGTTCATGACGATCGGTCGTCCACCGACACGGCGCGCTCCCGGGAGCGGAGGGCAAGCACCGCGACCCCGCCGGTCGATTGCGGCGCCTCGGACTCGACGGTAGTGTGTGTGCGTGCCTCCGATTCAGACCGTCGACCGGACGCACCCATTCGCGCGCCTTCACGGACTCCGTACCCTCGGGGTCCTACTCGCCGGTCTCGCGAGCGGCTGTCTTGGGATTCTCGGCGTGAGCGACATTACCGCGGCACCCGATGCCACGGCCGAGGCCAAGACGTCCGAAATGGACGCCGAGAACGAGACGAGCAAGGAAGACGCGGGCACGGCGACGCTTCAGGTCGCGTGGTATGCGTTCGACGGAAGCAGCGGCGTGATGACGCTCACTCCGCCCGGACCGGACGAAGGTGGAACCATTCTGGCCAAGGGGAATTTGGGGAGTGCGTCGGAGGCTGCGGGAAGTGTGATTCTCACCTACGAGGTCGGGACGGAGGTGAAGGTGCTCGCGAAGCCCAGCAGGGGTTCCACGTTCGGAGGATGGTCGGGCGCCTGCGACTCAGGGGATGGACCTACCTGCGCCGTAACGATCGTGGCGAATACCTTCCCGACCCTCTACGGAGCCTTCAACAGCCCTTGAAGTCGGGCGGCTCGTGCTGCGGGAGGTTCGATACAGCGGGTGCTAGTTCTTGCCCGTGGCCGCCTTCGTCTCGCCCGCGGCGACGGTCACCGAGATCTGTTTCTTGAATCCTTGATCCGGGTTGACGAACACCAAGGAATGCGCCCCCGGCGATACCCGATACTTGAGCTTTGGGGTGCTGCCGATGGGTTTGCCGTCCAACGTGACCGACGACACCGGTATTGAATTGATGTTGAGGAACGCCTGGCCCGAGGTCGCCACAGCACCTTCGTTCGAGACGGCCTGTGAAGTTGCCGAAGGAGCGCGAGGCGTCTGGGGGTTATACGCGGAGGTTGCCGTCTTCGGATCGAGGGTCACGATGAAGGCCTTTTCGGCCTGTCCGTCGTCGAAGCTGATCGGTTGATTGTAGTCGTTGAAGCCTGGCTTGGACGCCCCGAGAGACCAGGGCTTGGACGTATCGATATCCACCGAAATGGGGAGGGTGGGCAGCTCCCGACGATCGCTCCCGGAGACGAGGAAGACCCTCGCACCTGGGGTGCCCAGCGAAATCGTGGCCTTTCCGAACAATTTCGCGCCCGCTTGCGTGCCCGCGACCTTGATGCCTGTGCCGCCGTTCGCCGTCGGAGCGAGACTGAAATCTACCGTCGTGTCTTTGCGCCATTCGACGGCGACAGCCTTGTCGGCGGGGGGCTCGAAGCCGCTCGCTTCGACCTTCACGGTATGGGGGCCCGCGGCGACGTCTAAGACGATGCATGGAGCCGACTCGCATTGCGTCTTGCCGTCGACGGAGATCACGAGATGCGGGACAGCACTCCCCTTCGAGTCGGCCACGTTCACCGCGATCTGACCCACGTGAGGCATGAAATAAAATCCGGCGGCGGCAAGCGCGACCGCGCCGAGCGCGAGCCCCATCAGGAGCGGCGCGCGATTCCGAGACCGAACGGGAGCCATCTCCATTCGGTCGCCCATCGGGATGGGCCTCGGCGGCTTTACGGCGGGCGGGAGCGGCCTGAAGCTAGGCGTGCTTGGCTGGGTCGCTTTCGTGGCAGGCGGGTAAGAGCGCGGGGGCATCGCCAGCGGCGGCGCGCTCAGCCGCGGGGGCGGTGGAAGCGGCGCCGGTCGCGCCATCGACGGCGGCGGAAGGATCGAAGCTTGCCGATCGGGCGGTCTCGAGGGCACCGGCGGAAGGCCCCCGGATGCGGGGGGCGGAGTCGACGGGCGCCCAAGCGCGGGAACCGGCTGTACGAGCGGCCAAGCCTTGGGCGTCGGAGCAAGAAATGGATTTTGCGCTGGACTGACGCTTTGCGGAGGCGGGGGCGGCCGTGAAAACGGGGTGCTCGTTCCGAGCAGGGACTGCGTCGGCGGCGCTTGCGGCGGTTCCGGAAGGGCGGGACGCGCCGTGCTCGGTGGCGACGCGGGCGGGCCTTCTGACCTAGAGAACGTCCGTGGAGGTGGCGGCGGAAAAGTCCCCGAGAGAGGGGGGAGAGGGGGCGCTTGCGATGGGCGCGCGACACTCGACTTACCGAGTCCCTCGAAGACGTCGAGGTCCGACTTCCCCGCGTTGTTCACCATCATAGGGCCCGTCTCCTGCATCCGCGACGAGTACGATGTTGCCACCCGACTCGCGAGATCTTCGCCAACGTTAATCGAAAGTGGACGGCTTCCCTCTGGGAATAGGTTCGACGCAAATAGCATGCGATCGGCCTCTACGCCGCACGGATCTTGGTTTTTTCGAGGCGGGGCTCGTATGCAATTTTGCGCGCGCACTGTACGCTCGTCGAGTGTGCCACGAGCCTGGACACGCGCGCGCTACGGGCGGACCATCGCGGGCCCATGACCACTCAAACGAAGAGCGCGCTCAAGCGCGAAGCTATCCTCAAGCTCCTCACCGACGTGGAGGTCGCGAAGGTCAGCACTGCGGAGGATGCCCCACGTCTTGTCGAAGGAGACGAGTACGTCGACCTCGAGGATCTCGATTCGGGCGTCCAGCTCGTACAAGCGACGCCGCGCACGGCGCCGGGTCGTGCCTTACCGCGCAGCGCCGTCTCGGACGCGACATGGGCGAAGATCGTCCGCGTGGTCGCGAGCTGAAGAAGAGGGGTGAGCCGTGCGACGATCGATCCCGGACGTTGGCATTGGGGGATCAAGGATCACGTCAGAGAGTCCTTCGCGATCACCGTCCAGTCGTCGTGCGAGTGACCGCGCTCGATCCATCGGTCCATCTCGGCGGCGATCGCAGGCACAATGGCCAGCGGCACATGCCCGCGCGCCGCTTCCTCGATCATGAGGCGCACGTCCTTGCGCGCCATCGCGAGCTCCCAGGAGGGATGGGTGAAGTCGCCTACGAGGAGGCGTTTCATACGGGCCGGGACCATCGCGCCCGGGTTGAACGCGTCGAACAGGCCGGCCGCGTCGCCTGGCGCGATGCCCTCCGCTTTCGCGAGGGCGAGCATATCGGCCATGCCCGTGGTCAGGAACATGAGAAACAGGTTCCCCAGTAGCTTAAAGCTAGCCGCGCGCTCGGGCCTCGGGCCCATGTAGACGAGTTTGCCTGTCATCTTCGACAGATCGGCAGCCAGGGCGTCGTAGCGGGCGCGATCGCCCGAGGCCATCATGGTCCCGGTCGACTCGAGCGCGTTCTGCGGGCCCATGAACACCGGCGCGTGCTGGAACGCGACGCCTCGGTCGGCCCACCGCGCGGCTCGCGCCGCGGTTCCCGTGGGCGAGGTCGTGGTGTGATCGACGACGATCAGACCTGGACCGAAGGCAGGGCGCGTGCGCTCGAGCACGTCGTCGACCGCCTCGTCATCCGACAGGGTCAGGTGCAGGCGCGTCGCGCCCCGCACTGCCTCGATGGGGTCCTCGAAGGCGACCGCTCCGCTCGACTCGAGGGCCTTCGCGCGCGCAGGCGAGCGATTCCAAACGCGCACGTCCTCGCCGCGCTTGCGCAGTGCGCGCACGAAGTTTGACCCGAGCAGGCCCATGCCGAAGAACGCGATCATTGCGGTCACCTCCGCGACGGACCGGCCATCAGTCCTCGCATCGATTCCTTAGCACCCCCGGCACCGCGCGTCGGTTCTCGCGCCAGCCGGCCGATGCTGCTCGCGTGCGGGGGACTCTCCATGGCGCTCTGTTCCCCCTCCCGAGAACGTCAGGCGCACCGGGGACGCAAGAACGCTCGGACCCCGCCGCAAAGCGCTCCCGCTGGTCGAAGGGGAAGCCCATAGCCGGCCCTCGCGATCTGCTCGATCACGTTCGCGCAAGCAGGCTCCGCGGATCTCGCACGGTCGTGCGACGTCAGGCAGCGCCCCGCTCGCTGGCCGGACGCCGGCGCAGGCTCGCGACCTGCCCGTGCGTCACGAGATGAGCCGCTTGATCTTGGCTTCTTTGCGGCCGATGCCGTGTGTATTGGCCGTACGGATTCGGGCTGTCCGGTCGCTCAGCGCGCGACCGCTTGCCACGCTGGGAGCCGGGCGTTGGGGTCAGTTGGACCTGGCCGGAGATGTCTCCGAATGGAACTTGGACTACTATTCTGCGGACGGCCACTACGTCGATCCGTGCACAGATTGTAGCTATCTGACAGCAGCCTCGGCTCGTGTGCTCCGGGGTGGCGACTTTGCGGACGACTCGCTGCGATTGTTCCCAGCGAACCGCGGCGGCGATACTCCGTCGGACGGGTACATCACACGGGCTTCCGGTGCGCCCGAACTCCATGACGCAAAGCGAGAGGATCTGGTCAACGACCGCCCGTGGCGCCAAGGTCTCCCTTCGAGGCGCGCCGCTCGAAGGCCGCTCGAGCCCCCCTGAGTGAAAGATAAGCGTCCTCCGTCCCGTCCATTCCTCGCATCTAGGGATACTCGCAGGCGCAGTTCAGGGTGTTCACGGTGCTGCTGCCCGGGCTCGTTCCCTGGCAGAGGCAGTTCTGGCAGAGCGACATCGCGCAGCTACACGATAGCCCTTGGCCGCAGGACGAGGGCCGCGCGTCGCAGCGGTACGCAGTGGATGAGTTGTCGCAACACTGTCCGGGGCTCGCTGTGCTGCCGTTGGGGCATCCGCCCGCGTCGTTCGGCATCAAACACGGCCCTCCGCCTGAAACGGTGACCACGCAGATCTCACTCGCTGTGCAGGCGTCGCAAGACGCGACCGCAATGCCTCCGTCGGGAAGTGTGTTGCCCGAACCCGCGTCGACGAGGCATGCGCAACCGCCACGCTCCAGAGTCCACGTTGAGGTCGTTGCGTTGCAGGTCCACTCTCCACTGCAGCAGAGGTCG
>Ga0182024_10019773_pt1 | contig 12373 bp, 12 predicted proteins | sample P32metaG_FD_120480 | JGI IMG/M metagenome (GOLD analysis project Ga0182024, IMG submission 120480) | Permafrost microbial communities from Stordalen Mire, Sweden - P3-2 metaG (Illumina Assembly) | ecosystem: Environmental > Terrestrial > Soil > Wetlands > Permafrost | place: Sweden: Stordalen...
CGGCTGATGGATCTGCACGTCGAAGACCTTGATGATCTGACCGCTGACCTCAAAGGCGTAAGGGATGTAGACCGGGTCCTTGAAGAGGCCGGCAATGCGCGTCGAGAGCGTCGTCTTGCCGTTGCCGGGCGGCCCATAGAGGAGGACGCTGCGCCCGGCGTTGATCGCCGGCAACAGCCGGCGGATCATCGCCTCCGGCACGACGAGACCGGCGAAGCCCTCGCGAAGCTGCGCCTCCTTCATGACCTCGTTGGTGATGCGCTGCTTTTCGATCTGTTCGCGATAGGCGATCAGCGACACCGGGGCGGGCCCGATATAGACGTTCTGCTCGAGCGCCTCCCTGACGGCGTTGCGGCCCTGTTCGGTCAGTGCGTAATGGGTCGAGAGCGCCAGATCGCTGGTGGCGCCGGTCGCGCCGATGAACCGCTGACGAATCGCGTCCTCGACCAGCTTGGTGACCAAGGCGCGAGGCAGCTTCATCAGGTCGGCGAGACTGAGGACCGTCTCCGCTGCCTCGGCATGCATGAACTTGAGCATCAGGTTCAAGAGGTTCCGATCGGAAACCCCGGTCTCCTCGAGCGACATCGGGATCGCCGGCGCGCTGTTGACGATGGTGGCGATCTGGTCCGCCGTCACCACCCCCAGCGCGATAAGGTTATCGCCCAATCGCCCGCCATCGGTAACCTGACGGGCAAGCGCCGCCTCGATGTCGCCCGGGGTCACCAGCCCCTTCGCGACCAGCCTTTCGCCGAGCTCCATGACCGGTGTCCCATTCAAGTTGCGCGCCAAAGGGATTGGCAAATTAACATGAAAAAATCGCTAAGCGCGCGCCAGCGCACCTGCCGCTTCGATTTCTCCAGCGACCCGGGTCCGTGTCAATCGCCAATCGGCACCACGCATTGGACGCCACGGCCGCGACGGTGCCATATTGCGCCAGCTTGCCGACTCCGCGCCGGCCGCCATCGACCGGCTTGCGGCGCGGCATACAGCTCACCTGTGATGGCCTGACCGATGCGACCGCGCCTCGCCCTCTGCTGTACCGTGATCGCGTCCCTCTGGCTGGGCTTCGGGCAGGCGCTCGGCGCCGGACCGGCGGCATCGCGCTGGGAGGCCGTTCTCGCCGCCGGCGACAACGCCCAGCCGGTGTTCGACAACGCGGTCGGCGCGCTCGCCGATTGGCTGGAAGCGGGCGGCGTGCCGAGCTCCGACATCCATCGCCTGACCGCGAGCCGGGTATCGCTCGATCCCTCCGTCGAGCCGGCTTCGGCCGAGCGCATCCTGCAGCGGATCGCGTCGTTGCGGCCGCCTCCGGGCGCCGGCTGCCTGGTTTTCGTCACCTCGCATGGCCAGGAGGGACAGGGCATTTGGCTCGCCTATAGCGGCGAGTTTCTGCAGCCGGCGAGCCTCGCGCGAGCGCTCTCGATCGGCTGCGCTGCGGTACCGACCGTGGTCATCCTCTCGAGCTGCTACAGCGGCGCCTTTACCGCCGGTGCGATGCAGGCGCCGAACCGCATCATCCTCTCCGCCGCGCGGGCCGACCGGCCGTCCTTCGGTTGCCAGGCCGACCGCACCTACACCGTCTTCGACGAATGCCTGCTCGCCGCCTTGCCGCGGGCGCCGACCTGGTTGGCGGTCTATGCCGGCAGTTTGCGTTGCGTGCAGGCCCGCGAAAAGCGGCTCCAGGTCCTGCCGTCGCAGCCGCAGGCCTCGTTTGGCGCCGCGGTGCGCGACCTGGCGGTCCGCTAACCAGGGAAGGCCGGCGATGCAGTTCGGCGTGCAGTTCTTCCCCGGCAATTATCTCGGGCACAAGGCGCCGTGGGAATTGCCGCTGCGCGTCTATCGGCTCGACCCCGGCTCTGGCGCGATGACGATCGCGGTCGGCGATATGAAGCGGCCGAACGGGCTTGCGTTCTCGCCGGATGAAAAGCTGCTCTACGTCGTCGATACGCCGGGCCCGGGCCAGCGTACGATCCAGGTCTACGACGTCGTCGACAACGGCACCAGGACCGCCAACCGGCGGGAGTTCTGCAGCGCCGAACCGGGCGGCTCGGACGGCATCCGCGTCGATGTCGACGGCAATATCTGGTGCGCATGGGGCGGCGGCGAGGCCGAGGACGGGGTCGCGATCTACGACCCCGACGGCACGATGATCGGCCGCATCATGCTGCCCGAGCGCTGCGCGAATTTGTGTTTCGGCGGCAATAAGCGCAACCGCCTCTTCATGACCGCCAGCCAGTCGGTCTACGCCCTCTATGTCGAGACGCAGGGGGTGCTGGGCGGGTAAGCGGCGAGGGGCGGCCTGTCGCTCAGTACGGGCTGGTGCTGCCCCCGGCTGCCGGTTTTGACGCCGCGGCCGAGTTCGACCCCTCGCGCATCTCGGCGACCGCGGCCGCCGCGCCCATCGAGACAAAGCGCGTGTCGCCGCCGACCGTGACGAACTTGAAGCCCAAATCGATCATCCGCTTGGCATAGGCTGGCGCACCGCAATGGATGCCGGGCTGGACATTGTGGCGCTTGCAGCTGTCGAGCACCTTTTTCAGCGCCGCCATCATCCAGTCGTCGGGCTTGTCGCCGCCCGGCGGGTGGCCATAGGAAATCGAGAGATCCGACGGCCCGACATAGATTGCATCGAGGCCGGGGGTCAGAAGGATCTCGTCGAGCTTGTTGATCGCCTCGGCGGTCTCGATCATGCCGAAGGCGACGACCAGGTCGTTGGCCTGCATATGATAATCCGCACCGCCGTAAAGCGAGGCGCGGATCGGCCCCGAGCTGCGGTGACCCAATGGCGCGTAGCGCATCGAGTCGACGAATTTCTCGGCTTCGGCGCGGTTGTTGATCATCGGGCAGATGATGCCATAGGCGCCGGCGTCGAGCGCCTTCTGGATATGGGCCGGGTCGTTCCACGGCACCCGCACCAGCGGCACCGTGCCGGTGGTCGAAATGCCTTGCAGCATCGGCACCATCATCGAGTAGTCGATCATGCCGTGCTGCATGTCGACCACAAGCGAATCCCAGCCGGCATGGGCCATGACCTCGGCCGAGAAGCTCGACGGAATGCCCAGCCAGCTGTTGACGACGGCTCGGCCCTCCGCCCAGATCTCCCGCACTCTGTTCGCGCGCGCCATAGGACCCTCCGTTGTGCCGAGTTAATTCAGCCCGATCCCGCCAGCTATGGGAGCAGGTGTCAAGCGCCGTCGGCTAACCCCAACACCTCCTTGTTGACGACATTCTCGCGGTTGGGTTTGCCGTCGAGGACCGAGAGGAGGTTCTGCACGGTGACGATCGCCATGCGGTCGACCGCCTCCTTGGTGACGCCGGCGACATGCGGGGCGGCGATGAAGTTCTTGAGCTTGAGGAGCGGGTTATCGACCGGCGTCGGCTCCTGGTCGAAGACGTCGAGCGCGGCGCCGGCGATCTGGTTCTTACTGAGCGCGTCGTGGAGTGCCTTTTCGTCGACGATGCCGCCCCTCGCGGTGTTGACGAGAAACGCCGTCCGCTTCATCCGCGCGAGCCGGGCGGCGTTGAAGAGACCGATCGTCTCCGGCGTCTTCGGGCAGTGGATCGTGATGAAATCGGCGCGCGCGATCGCCTCGTCGAGATTGCCGACCGGCTCATAGCCCATGCCGCGGATCGTCTCGGAATACATGTAGGGGTCGTAGACCAGGACGTTCATCTCCATCGCGCCGAGGCGCTTGGCCGAGCGCGTGCCGATCTTGCCGAAACCGATGATGAGGGCGGTCTTGCCATAAAGGTCGACCGGCATCTCGTTGTAGCGGTCGCGCCAGCGGCCTTCCTTGACGAGCGCGTCCATCGCCGCCCCCTTCCGCGCCAATGACATCAGGAGGAACACGCCGGCCTCGGCGACACTGACCGAATTGGCGGTGCCGGCGATCATCAGCGGCAGGTTGCGGCGGGTCAGCGCCGGCACGTCGACCGCGTCATAGCCGACCCCGATGCGGGCGACGACTTCGAGATTGGCCCCGGCATCGAGCTCGGGGTCGCTGAACGGCTGGACCGACAGCGCCACCCCGGCGACGTCTTCGAGGAGCTTGTGCATTACCGCTTTCGGGCCGGTCACGTCGTAGGGCACGCCCTCGACATCATCTCGGGCCTCGACGATCGCCCAGCCGGCCTTCGCCAGCGTCACCGGCAGCAGCAGCTTCTTGGTGTTGGTCTGGGTCGTGGCGGCCATAGGGAGTTCCTCGAAGGGGTTGGGAAAGACCATTTCCTATCATCGTCACTCCCGCGCAAGCGGGAGTCCAGGGAAGCGACTGCGCGGTTGCCCTGGATGCCCCGCTTGCGCGGGCATGACGAGGTGGGTTGGGCTGCGCGGTGTCCGATGCCTATAGCGAGGACAGCTTTTCGATCGCCGCGACATAGGCGCGGTTCCAGGTCGGGCTCAGCATCACCTCGTTCATCACGAGCCGCTTAGGGAGCAGGGCGACGTAGAGGATCAGATCGGCGCAATCATCGGGCTGCACCATGCGGGCGCGCTCCTCGGCGCTGACCGGGTTGGGCCGCTTGTCGAGGATCGCGGTCGCCACCTCGCCGGGAAGGAAGACGCAGGAGCGGATGCCGTTCACGCATTCCTGCATGTTGATCGAATGGCTCATCGCGACGATGCCGTGCTTGGCGGCGGTGTAAAGCGGCCCCGGAAAGCCGCCGATAAAGCGCCCGGCCATCGAGGCGGTGTGGATGATGAGGCCGTCCTGTCGCTTCCGCATCATCGGCAAGGCGACCGTCACGCACTGCGCCGCGGCGGCGAGATTGCCGTTGATCATCAGCGAGGCGTTTTCGGGGGTCAGCTTGTCCCAATGCCGGTCGTTGATGTTGATCCCGGCATTGTTGAGGAGGATGTCGAGCCGGCCAATCTCGTCGTTGATGAAGGCGCCGATGCGGCGCACCGAAGCGGGCTCGGTCAGGTCGCCGGGCTGGACATGGGCGGTGCCGCCCGCCGCGCGGATCCGCCCGGCGACCTCTTCGAGCGGGGCGGGGCGCCGCCCGGTCAGCACGATACCAGCGCCTTCGCGCGCCAATGCCAGCGCCGCCGCCTCGCCGATGCCGCTGCCGCCGCCGGTCACCCAAACGGTCTTGCCTTCAAAGCGCCGCACCCTACCCTCCCCATTCCGGTGGCAAGACCCTATCGCCTCGCCGGCCAGGTTCGCAATCCGTGTAGGGCGGAAAAGCGAAGCGCCTTCCGACGGCGGCGATGATAGGCTAGCGGATCGACGTGACGGAATGCGCTGCGCTGTTCCCCCCACGCTTACTGCAGGAGGTCCCCGCCATGCCGACGACCTTTCTGATGCTGCCGCCGCAGAGCGAGACGACGCGCGAGTGGGCCCGCCGGCTCGCCGAAGCGACCCCCGAGCTCGACATCATCGCGCCCGAGACGATGGAGGGCGCCGAGCAGGCGATCGGACACGCCGAGGGCGCCTTCGGCAAGATCCCGCCGGCCCTCCTGGCGCGCGCCGACAAGCTGCGCTGGCTGCAGGCGCCGCAGGCCGCGCCGCCGGCCGGGTTCTATTACCCCGAATTGATCGAGCATCCGGTCGTCATCACCAATTTCCGCGAGATCTACAACGACCATATCGGCGCGCATGTAATGGCCTTTGTGCTCGCCTTCGCGCGCGGCCTCCATCTTTACCTGCCGCAGCAATTGAAGCGCGAATGGCGCCCGGCGGGGCGCGAGAGTGGTGATGTCGTGCACCTGCCCGAGGCGACCGCGCTCATCGTCGGGGTCGGCGGCATCGGCAGCGAGGTGGCGCGGCTCGCCAGCGCCTTCGGCATGAAGGTCATCGGGGTCGACGAGCGCCGCGTCGCCCCGCCGGCGGGAATTTCCGAACTACACCGCGCCGCCGTGCTCGACGCCCTGCTGCCGCGCGCCGATTTCGTGATCCTGACCGTGCCGCACACGCCCGAGACCGAGGGCTTCATGAACCGCGCGCGGTTTCAGCGCATGAAGAAAACCGCCTTCTTCATCAATATCGGGCGCGGCATGACGACACGGCTCGACGACCTCGTCGCCGCGCTCCGGGCCGGCGAGATCGCCGGCGCCGCGCTCGACGTCTTCGAACAGGAGCCGCTGCCCTCCGACCATCCGCTATGGACGATGCCAGGCGTGTTGATCACGCCGCACACCGCCGGCCACGGCCCCTATCTCGACGAGCGCCGGTTCGAGGTGCTGAGCGACAATTGCCGGCGGTTCGTCTCCGGACAGGAGCTGCGCAACATCGTCGACAAGTCGCGCTGGTTCTAAACCCCGACTTGCACGCCCGATCATGCGTCCTTCGAGACGGCGCTTCGCACCTCCTCAGGATGACGTAAGTTTATGATGGCATTAGGAAATAACGTCATCCTGAGGAGCCCGCACCGCGGGCGTCTCGAAGGACGCGGCTTGCCAATCCAGCCGCCTCGCCGTCAATTTTCGAAGCGCTAAGGAGCGGCACCGAGATGGAAATCCGGGTCGAGCGGCGGGCGGACCGCATCGTCATAGTGACGATCGCCAACGAGCCCCGCCGCAATGCGATGACCCGGGCCATGTTGGCCGACCTGGCGCAGTTATGGGACCGGCTCAATGAGGATGATGATTGTCGCGTCGTGATCCTGACCGGCGCGGGCGACAAGGCCTTTTCCTCCGGCGCCGATCTCGCCGGAGATCTGACCGCCAGCCCTGAGACCGCGGCGATCGTCAGCCGCGCGCTCTTGAAGAACACGCCGTTTTCGAAGCCGATAATCGCCGCGGTCAACGGCGATTGCGTCGCCGGCGGAGTCGAGCTGCTCCTCTCCACCGACATTCGCGCCGCGGCACCCGAGGCGCGCTTCGGCCTCCCCGAGGTCCGCTGGTCGATCTATCCGTTCGGCGGCGCAACCGTGAAGCTGACGCAGCAGATCGGTTATGTGCATGCGATGGACCTCTTGCTGACTGGGCGGCTGGTCGACGCCGCCTTCGCCGAGCGGGTCGGCCTCGTCAACCTTGTCGTCGAGCGTGCGGCTCTGATGCCCTGGGCCCTGGAAACCGCGGCGGCGATCGCCGCCAACAGCCCCGCGGCGGTGCAGGCCGTGCGCAGCCAGATCAGCGCCTCGATCGCCGACTATGCAAACAGCCGCGAGGCGCTCGAGCAGGCGCTCGGCGACCGGGTCCGCGCCAGCCGCCATTTCGCCGAAGGCGTCGCCGCGTTCCGGGAGAAGCGCCGGCCGGATTACAGCTGAGGAAGCCCCCACCCCAACCCTCCCCCGCTTGCAGGGGCTTTAGTTCGGGGTGCCTCGATCAACTCCCTCCCCCGCAAGCGGGGGAGGGTGGGGGCTATCAGACCTGGTAATAGGCGAAGACGACCGGCGAGACGAAGGCCCAGGTCTCGATGAAGGTCGCCTTGTCGGGCTTGCGGCCGAGCGCCTCCATCGCGCCGAGGAGGCAGAACCAGTTCAGCACCTCGTGTTGGCCCGACTCTTCGATCTGGTCGGTCGTATAGCCGTGCCAGGGGGCGTAATCGCCTATTTCCAGCGCATCGTAGAGAAGGCGGTCGGCGGCGACGTCGGGCCACAGCTGATAGTGCTTCTCGGTCAGGAACGAATGCGACCAGGAGGACGAGGCGACAAAGGCCGTGCGCCACGGGCTCGCCGCCATGACCCGCGCGGCGGCGGCGCCGACCTCCATGCAGCGGTGCGGGTTGGGCCCGGGCGGGTCGAGGTTCTTGATCTCGCCCTTCATCGCCAATGGCAGGCGCAGTCCGCGCGCCGCATTGACCCGCCGCCCGTAGCAATTCACCGCGAATTGCACCAGCGGATAGTCGAAGCCGCGGCGCTCGTCGTCCAGTAGCTGTAATGTGTTCTCGAAGGCGTGGCCGATCGGGTGGTGCAGCGGCTTATAGGCATAGGCGACGTCGATCCCGGCCTCGATCAGGCCTGAGGCGAGGTATTTGCCGGCCTCCTTGTGGCCCCTCACCCGGACCGTCTTATCCGCCGGCTCGTTCCACGGGTTCCAGGGTGAGCGGCGATGCGCCCAGGGCTGCCGTTCCTGGTCCTCGTACGCCAAAACCGCGAACGGCGGGATGATGTCTTCCTTGAAGTTCTCATACTGGTCGTCGCCCCACATCACGATGAGGTCGGGAGCGAAGTCGTCGATCATCCGGCGCGCCTCGGCGAAATGGGCGCGATAAACCTCGCGGCCACGTGCCGCCGCCGCGGTGCCCCAGTCGTTACCCAATTCCTCGCGGAGCTGCGGCGGCCAGCTGGCCGGGTTCTTCATCTCCTCGGGCATCGCCGGGTCGTCGAGCGCGGCGCGCAACATGAAGGTCCAGTCTTCATTAGGGCGCAGCATCAAAGGGCGATGCGTGCAGCCCACGCCGAGGATCTCACCCATCGCACTCCCTCCCTCTGGAATTTATTCACCACGAAGACACGAAGGGCGACAAATCTTGAGATCCCGGCGTAGGCCGGGATCCATGATGCAACCGTCCCTGCAGCTGTAAAATGGGTCCCGGCCTGCGCCGGGATCACAGATTTTTGTTAGCGGTCCTTCGCTACCCGCGCTGGCTGGTCGGCAGCAGGGCGTCCCCGACGGGGCGGTGCTGCAGGATTTCGGTCCTGAGCGGAACCGGCGCTCCCAGCCACATCGCATAAGCGGTGTGGTCGTTATAGGAGCTGTCGGACAGCGGGTGGACCAGCACGTCGAGGCCGTCGCGGTTTAGCATCAGCCACGGCACGACGTGCTGAAATTCGGGCGTCTCGAAGACAACGTTGAACTGCGAGACCGGATGCGGGCCGCGCGGCTCGTCGCTCAGCGCGCCGCCTTCGACCTTGAACTTGCCGATCAGTGTCGCGCTGAGCTTGGCCGCCTTCGCCTTGGTCTCGGCATTGTAATAGACGTGAGCGTGATAACCTTTGTTTTCACTCATTCTGTTGTCCTCCGGTTTGTCCTTTTCGATTACGCTTCGAGCTTTTCCGCGATCTTCTTCGAAATCTCGGCGCGCCACTCTTCCATCGGCTTGAAGCCGGCCTGGTCGCGGCAATAGGCTTCGGTCGCGCGGTAGACCTCGTCCTCGCTATTGTCGAGGTCGATCTTGAAGCCGCAGGGCTGCGGCACGTGCCACGGCGTGTCGCAGAACATCTCGATCTGGTTGCCCTCCGGGTCCTGGAAATAGACCGACCAGGCATTGCCGTGGCTGATCGGGCGAATGCCCTGGCAGCCGGCATCGACGACTTTCTTGTAGGCACGCTGGACGTTGGCGAGCGTCTCGACGTTGAACGAGACCTGCTGCACCATCGCGGTGTCGAGGTCGGTGGTGCGTCCGCGCACCAGCACGACCTGGTGGTGGTCGCTGGGGTTGCGCGACAGAAACGTGATGCGCCCGTCGGGCGCGCCGTCGCTGATCACGAAGCCGAGGGTCTTCGTATAGAAATCGATCATCTTCGGCACGTCGGTCACGTAAAGCCCGACATGGCTGAGGCGCGGCGCTGCGTCTTGCGGCATTTCTGGTCACTCCATGACTGGGTCCGGGCTCTGATATAACAGGGTAACCTCCATGTATCAAATCGATTGATAATATGTTATCCATTCGCGCAATGGATATTCGCGCGGTCGACCTCAATTTGCTCAAGGCGTTCGACGCGCTGATGCACGAGCGCGCCGTCACCCGCGCGGCCGGCCGGATCGGCCTGTCGCAACCGGCGATGAGCCATGCCCTGTCACGCCTCAGGAGCCTCTTCGCCGACGACCTCTTCGTACGCACCGCGACAAGCATGGAGCCGACGGCGCGAGCACGCGAGATCGCGCCCCTGGTCGCGACGGCGATCGAGCATATCGAGGCCGCGCTCAGCCTCGGCGCCGGGTTCGAGCCGGCCAGGAGCGCGGCGGTCTTCACCGCCGGCATGGCCGAATACGCCGAGATCGCGCTCGTCGGACAGCTCGCCCGGGCCTTTGCCCGCGAGGCGCCCGGCGCGACGCTGCGACTCTTGCCGGCGAGCGGCACCGACATCGTCGAGCAGCTCGACCGCGGCGCGATCGACGTCGCGGTCGCCTATTTGCAGAATTTGCCCGGGCATATCGCCTCGACGATCCTGTTGCGCGACCCGTTTGTCGTCGTCGCGCGCAAGGGCCATCCGGCGACGGCGCAGCCCCTGTCGCTCGAAGCCTATGCGGCGCAGCAGCATGTTCTGGTGTCGCCGCGCGGCGCGACATCGGGCGCGCTCGACCGCATCCTCGTCGATTTCGGGCTGAAGCGGCGGATCGCGCTCTTGGTCGCGACCTATCTCGCGGTTCCGGCCGCGCTCGCCACCTGCGACCTCGTCGCCACGGTGCCGCGGCGCACCGCCCGGCAGATCGCGATCACCGCCGAGATCGCGATCATGCCCCTGCCGATCGACTTCGCGATGACGGTGTCGATGGCCTGGCACCGCCGCGCCGCGAGCGACCCGGCACAAGCCTGGTTCCGCTCAATGCTGATCGAGGCTGCGGCGGAGTGAGAGGCTCGACGGGTTTGCGCGCGATCGCCCTCGCGATTGTCGCGTTCTGCGGCGCCTGGTCCCTTTCGGCCGCTGCCAAGACCCTCGTCGTCGGACCCGATCAAGAGATCAAGACGCTGGGTGAGGCGGCCAGGGCCGCGCGCGATGGCGACACGATCGACATCGAACCGATCAAGGATGGCTGGTTCGACTGCGCCAATTGGCGTGCCGACGGGCTGACGATCGAAGGACGCGGCGAGGGCGTCGTCATCATCGACCGGACGTGCGAGGGAAAGGCCCTTTTCGTCACCTCGGGCGACGACATCACGATCCGCAACCTGACCCTCCAGCGCGCCCGGGTCCTCGACGGAAACGGTGCCGGGATTCGCGCCGAGGGAAAGAATTTGCACGTCGAGCACGCTCGCTTCGTCAATAACGAGGCGGGCATCCTCGCCGGGGCGGCGGCGGGAAGCACGATAACGATCTCCGACAGCGAATTCGACGACAACGGCAAATGCGACCGCCAATGCGTCCCTGCCCTCGCGGTCGGCGCGATCGCCCTATTACACGTCGAGCGCTCGGTCTTCACGGCGACCAAGGCAGGCGATCACCTTCAGTCGAGAGCGCTGCGGACTGAGCTGATCGGCAATACGATCACCGACGGCGCCGCCGGCACGGCGCAATATCTGGTGGATCTCCCGTCCGGCGGCTCTCTCGTGATGCGCGACAATGTGATGGAAAAGGGTCCCAAGTCGCTCGACCCGCAAGCCGCCATCGTTATTATGGCCGGCGCCCGGTCGCAAGCCGTCGATGAATTGCGGTTCGCCGGGAATCATTTCACGAACGACACCGGGGCCGGTGTCGTCTTCGTGCGGAACTGGACCGGACAAGACGCCAAAATGGTCAACAACACCCTGGACAAGAACACCACGCCGACCTCGCAGGCTGGATATTACTGGTTCGAGGCCAAATCCTGGCTTCGCGACACCGCGGACTCGGCGAAGGAATCGGCCAAGATTTTGGTGCGATTTCTGCGGTCCCGTTAACGGGCCGCCGCGCTCCGCGGGGTTGTTGAGCGGCGCGTCTACCCGGCGTCCGCGCCTCAACCGCGCCGGCTCTGCGGAATCTCGATGTTGAGCAACCGGGCGGCGTTGCGGCCGAGGATGGCGCGGCGCTCGGCATCGTCGAGGCCGGGCGCGCCTTCGATAAAGCCGATCGGGTCGATTTCGCCCATATCGGCCGGATAGTCGGTGCCGACGAGGATATGGTCGGCGCCGTAGAGATCGACGAGATATTGCAGCTGGTGATGGGTGTAGACGATCGTGTCGAAATAGAGCCGCCGGAGATAGGTCGTCGGCATGTGGCGCAGGTGCTCGCAGGTATCGGGGCGGGCCGAGGCGCCGTGATCGATCCGCCCGGAATAGGCCGGGAGATACCCGCCGCCATGCGACAGCACGAGTTTCAGATTGGGGTGCTGGTGCAAGACGCCGCCGAAGATCAGGTGATGCACCGCGACGGTGGTGTCGAGCGGGTTGCCGATGACGTTGGTCAGGTAATGGTCGCGGAAGCGGCTCGCCTCGGGAAACCCGGTCGGGTGCATGAAGAGGACGAGGCCAAGCTCCTCGGCGCGCGCGAAGATCGGCCGGAAGCGCTCGGCCGACAAATCCTCGCCGGCGACGTTGGTGGCGATCTCGATGCCGCGCAGCCCCAATGATTTGTGCAGCCGATCGAGTTCGGCGACGGCGAGCTCGGGGGCCTGGAACGGCACTGTGCCGAGCCCGACGAAGCGCTCGGGGTGCTTGGCACAAATGTCGGCGAGGTTGTCGTTGATGATTCGCGCGGTGGCGATGCCGAGATCGGCCTCGGCGCTGTAATAGGTCTGCGCCGGCGAGGGGGTGATCGCCTGGATGTCGATCCCCATGCGGTCCATGTC
>Ga0182024_10019774_pt1 | contig 12373 bp, 10 predicted proteins | sample P32metaG_FD_120480 | JGI IMG/M metagenome (GOLD analysis project Ga0182024, IMG submission 120480) | Permafrost microbial communities from Stordalen Mire, Sweden - P3-2 metaG (Illumina Assembly) | ecosystem: Environmental > Terrestrial > Soil > Wetlands > Permafrost | place: Sweden: Stordalen...
GCACGGCGCCATCGCCGCTGCCGAGCGAGACGATCGCGATGTCGGTCGGCTGCTGCGCACGCTGGATGATGGGCTTCGGCACCAGTCGGGCCGCCGTCAGCCACTTCTTGCGCAGACGATCCACCACGAACTGATATTCCTTGGAATCCTCGGTGTAGGCGCCGTACTGATTGTGCCCTGAGCCACGCGTGAAGTAGGCGCCCTTGCGGTCGATGCCCGGGAGCGTGCGCAACGGGATGCCATCGAGATCGATGTCGTAGTAGCGCCAGAACTTGTCCAGCTTGGAGATCTGTTCGGCATCGAGCATCTTGCCGCGGTCGGGGCGATAGTTTTCGTCCCACTTGAACTCCGGGCACATCCAGTCATTCATGCCGATGTCGAGGTCCGACAGCACCAGCACCGGGGTTTGCAGCCGATCGGCCATGTCGAAAGCGGTGGCGGCGAATTCGAAGCATTCCTCGGGATTGGCAGGATACAGGCACACCTGCCGCGTATCGCCGTGCGAGGCATAAGCCGCCGATTTCAGATCCGACTGCTGGGTACGCGTCGGCATGCCTGTGGAGGGTCCCACACGCTGCACGTCGAATATGACGGCGGGCACTTCGGCGTAGTAGGCCAGGCCTAAGAATTCCTGCATCAGCGAGATGCCCGGCCCCGATGTCGCGGTAAACGCACGCGCGCCGTTCCAGTTGGCGCCGATCACCATGCCGATCGAGGCGAGCTCGTCCTCGGCCTGGATCATGATGTAGTTCTTGCGGCCGGTCGCCTCATCGATGCGCAGCCGGTCGCAAAAGGACTTGAACGCATCCATCAGCGAGGTCGACGGGGTGATCGGATACCAGGCGCCGACCGTGGCGCCGGCGTACACGCAGCCGAGCGCCGCCGCGGTATTGCCGTCGATGACGATCTGCCCCCGGGTGGCGTCCATCTTCTCGACCCGCATCGGCAACGGACAGGAGAAGTTGGCCTGCACGTAGTCGTAGCCGAGCTGGATGGCCTGCATGTTGGCCTCCACCAGCTGCGGCTTCTTGGCGTAGGTCTCCTGCAGCAGCGTGCGGATGACATCAAGATCGATCTGGCACAGCGCGGCGAGCGCGCCGACATAGCAGATGTTCTTCATCAGGATGCGTGTGCGCACGCCCTGGAAATTCTCGTTGCAGAGCCGTGCCAGCGGCACGCCGATGACCGTGACGTCATCGCGCTTCAGCAGCGCCGGCCGCGGCCAGGTCGAATCGAACAGCAGGTAGCCGCCCGAGGCCACTTCCTGCAGGTCGCGCGCGTAGGTCTCGACGTTGAGCGCCAGCATCAGATCGACGCGGCCTTCGCGCGCACGGTGGCCGTCGCGGCTGACGCGGATCTCGTACCAGGTGGGCAGTCCCTGGATGTTGGACGGGAAGTAGTTCTTGCCGACTACCGGCACACCACTGCGGAAGATGGCCTTCATGAGCAGGCCATTGGCGCTGGCGGAGCCAGTGCCGTTGACAGTGCCGATCTTGACGACGAAATCGTTTACGCGGTCTTGAGCGCTGCGCGACGGCATTCCGGACCCCCATCGACGGCCAATGGCCAGTGAATCGTCGACTTCTGCATGTCCCACGCGGCCGTGGGACAGCGCTCGGCGCACAGGCCGCAGTGCACGCAGAGATTTTCATCCTTGACCATCACGCGCCCGGTCTGTTTGAGGCGGGTGGAATGGAACAACGGCTGGGTCGGTTCCAGCGGCGGCGCCCGCAAGCGCGTGCGCAGCTCGGCCTCGGTGCCGATCTGCGTGATGGTCAGGCAATCGACCGGGCAGATGTCGATGCAGGCATCGCACTCGATGCACAGCTTGGCCTCGAACACCGTCTGCACGTCGCAGTTCAGGCAGCGCGCCGCCTCCTGGGCCGCCTGCTCGGGCGTGAAGCCGAGCTCGACCTCGATATTGAGCTTCTTGAAGCGCTCCTTGAGCGAGACATGCGGCATCAGCCGGCGCTCGAGCGGCGCGTAGTCGTTCTTGTAGGCCCACTCGTGCATGCCCATCTTGCGGCTCGACAGCTTGAGGCCGCTCGCCGGGCGCTGATCGAGCGATTCGCCGTGACAGTACAGATGCATCGACAGTGCCGCCTGGTGCGCCTGTTCCACGGCCCAGATGATGTTCTTGGGTCCCTGCGCGGCATCGCCGGCAAAGAAGACTTTCGGCAGGCTCGACTGGAAGCTCCTTGGATCGACCTGCGGCCGATCGCCGCGAATGAACTTCACGCCGAGGTCACGCTCGATCCAGGGGAAGGCGTTTTCCTGGCCAATGGCGAGGATCACATCATCGCAGGCAATCACGCGCTCGCCGACCACGCGCTCGTGCTTGATCTCGCCGTCGAGCATTTCGTATTCCATCTGCTCGAAGCGCATGCCGACCAGGCGTCCGTGCTCGATCACGAACTCCTTGGGAGCGTGATTGATGATGATCTCGACGTTTTCCTCCTCGGCATCCTCGAGCTCCCAGTCCGAGGCCTTGAAGAACTCGCGCGGCTTGCGCGCCATGACCTTCACGCTGCGGGCACCCAGGCGCAACGAAGTGCGGCAGCAGTCCATGGCGGTGTTGCCGACGCCGATGATCAGCACGCGCTCGCCGATCGAACCGATGTGCGCGAACGCCACCGACTCGAGCCAGGCGATGCCGATATGGATGCGATCGGTATCGTGCCGGCCCGGCAGCTCGAGCTCCTTGCCCTTGGGTGCGCCGGAGCCGACGAAGACCGCGTCATAGCCACCGGTCTCGAGCATCGTCCGCAGGCTCGCGATCGGCGAGTTGAGCTGCAGCGTGACTCCCATGTCGAGAATCATGCCGATCTCCTCATCGAGCACCGTCTGCGGCAGGCGGAACGAGGGGATATTGCTGCGCATGAGCCCGCCGGGGGCGCTGTTCTGCTCAAAAATCGTCACTTCGTAGCCAAGCGGCGCCAGATCGTTGGCCACGGTCAACGAGGCCGGTCCCGCGCCGATACAGGCAATTCGCTTGCCATTCAACTGCTCGGGAGCTCGTGGCAGTCGCCCCGTGAGCTCACCCTTGAGATCGGCGGCCACGCGCTTGAGACGGCAGATCGCCACCGGTTTGTCCTCGACGCGGCTGCGGCGGCAGGCCGGTTCGCACGGCCGGTCGCAGACTCGGCCCAGGATGCCCGGAAATACGTTCGATTCGCGGTTGAGCAGGTAGGCGTCGGTGTAGCGCCCCTGCGCGATCATCCGGATGTATTCCGGCACATCGGTGTGCGCGGGACAGGCCCACTGACAATCGACGACGCGGTGATAATAGTCCGGCTGAGAGGTATCGGTCGCTGTCGCTGGATCGCCGGTCATCTGAGCGCCTTGTATAGCAAATCAACCGCGGGGATGCGAGCAACCGTGACCGAAAAACCGACCATTGCGGCCACCGAGATCAAACTGCGCACGCGCAGCCGCGTGCTCGAAGTAGCGTTTGCCGACGGTCGCCGTTTTGAGCTGCCGTTCGAATATCTGCGGGTTGACTCGCCGTCGGCCGAAGTGCAGGGCCACGGTGGCGGCGAGATGGTGTTGGTCCTGAACAAGGAAAAGGTCGCCATCCAGGCGGTCGAGCCGATCGGCCATTATGCGGTCAGACTGGTGTTCGACGACGGCCACAACACCGGACTTTACACCTGGCAGTACCTGTACGAGCTCGGCGCGCATCACACCGCCCGGTGGTCGGCGTACCTGGCGCGTCGGATAAGTGCCACAGCGGCCGCGCCAGCGGCGCCGCCCGGGAAACCCTGACCTCGCGCGCGATGACATACGGGATTTCATCAATCGTAAAAAAGAAAGGCCGGGCGTTTTCACCCGGCCAAATCTTCACAAGACCCCCACTCGGTTGCGCCTTTTGGGCCACAACCGCGGCCGGATTTTGTGCGAAACCTTAGCGAATTGCCAGTAATTTCGGTTGGCTTGCCGCAACAGCCAATTTCATAAGGGACCAGTTTGGTCCTTTCCGTACGAAATTGTCGCGACTACGTACCATCAAGCGCGTCTGCCGCAAGGGCGCTGCCCGATCCGCAGGTCACGCCGGTTGGCGCTACATAATAGAATGCCCGCCTCAGCAGCCACGCGCGCACCCAGAGGGGATCGTTCATGACCCGCGACAGCCGCGAGACCGCCGATTTCGGCTTCGAGCAGGTGCCTCTGAAGGAAAAGGCCCGGCGGGTGCGTGGCGTGTTCGATTCGGTCGCCGATCGATACGATCTCATGAACGATCTGATGTCCGGCGGCGCGCACCGACTCTGGAAACAGTTCGCACTGTCGCTGACCGGGCTCAAGGCGGGCGGCCGCGCGCTCGACATCGCCGGCGGTACCGGCGATCTGGCGGCTGGACTGGCGCGCCAAACCGGCCGCACCGGCCTGGTGGTACTGGCCGATATCAATGCCCGCATGCTCGAGCATGGCCGCGATCGGTTGATCGATCGCGCGCTGACCTCGACGCTGGCATATGTGCAGGCCAACGCCGAGTGCCTGCCGTTTGCCGACAGCAGCTTTGACTGCGTCACCATCGCGTTCGGTCTGCGCAACGTCACCGACAAGCCGGCCGCGCTGGCATCGATGCGACGGGTACTCAAGCCCGCCGGTCAGCTGCTGGTACTGGAATTCTCCACGCCGGTGATTCCGGTGCTGAGCCGTATCTACGATGCCTATTCGTTCAATGTGCTGCCCTGGCTGGGCCGCGTGGTCGCGGGCGATGCCGATAGTTATCGCTACCTGGCCGAATCGATCCGGCGTCACCCGGATCAGGAAACGCTGCTCGAGATGATGCGCACCGCCGGTCTGGAAGCCTGCCGTTATCACAACCTGATGGGCGGGGTGGTCGCTGTTCATCGCGGCTATCGGATCTGAAATGCCATCGATCGCAGATGGGGTGATCGAGCGCGCGCTGAGCGCCGCCGTGAGGCGTGCAAGGACCGAATCCACGCGCGCACGCGAGTTATTGGCGGCGCTCGCCGGCTGTCGTGTCACGGTGGTGGCGCAGGCGACGCCGTTCGCCGCCGTGCTCGAATCGACCGGCACCGAGCTGCGCTTCGCATCGCTCACCGGCACCGCGCCGGTCGCCGGCGCGCCCAGCGTGGACGCCACCATCAGCGGCACGCCGCTGTCGCTGCTGGCATTGACGGCTGCGGATCCACAGGCGGTGATTGCGCGCGGCGATGTGCGCATCGAGGGCAACAGCGAGATTGCACAGCAGTTCCGCGAGCTCGCGTTGCTGTTGCGGCCCGATCTCGAGAACGCACTGTCGGGCGTGGTCGGCCGCAGCGCCGCGCACCTGCTCATGCGCGGCATGCGCGGCGTGGTGGATTGGGGCCGCGCGACCGCCTGGACCTCGGTGCAGAACCTGTCGGAATACCTGGCGCACGAGCGCGGCGCACTGGTGTCGCGCGCCGAAGCCGAGCATTTTCTGCGCGGTGTCGACGAACTGCGCGATCAACTCGATCGCATCGCGGCGCGTACCGCCCAGCTAGAGCAGAAAACACGTTGATGCAACTGCGGGTGCTGCGAAGGCTGATTGAGATTCAGCGCGTGCTGGTGCGGCATCGACTCGACGACTTCGTGGTCGCGACGCATCTGTACCGGCCGCTGCGGTTCGTCTACTTCGTCTCTCCCTGGACCTGGTTCCAGCGCCGTTCAGGGCTGACGCGCGCCGCGCGCCTGCGGCTCGCGCTCGAAGAGCTCGGACCGATCTTCGTCAAATTCGGCCAGACGCTCTCGACCCGGCGCGACCTGCTGCCGCCCGACATCGCCGATGAACTCGCCAAGCTGCAGGACAAGGTTCCGCCGTTCCCGGGCGAAGTGGCGCGCGCCATCATCGAGCAGGCCTATGGCGCACCGCTCGAAACTCACCTGCAGGGATTCGAACTGCAACCGCTGGCAGCGGCATCGATCGCGCAGGTACATGCGGCGCAGTTGCCGGACGGCCGCGAGGTCATCGTCAAGGTGCTGCGTCCGGGCATGAAGAGCATGATCGCGCTCGACGTCGAGGTCATGTACACCATCGCCGGCATGGCCGAGCGCTGGTGGACCGAGAGCCGGCGTCTCAAGCCGCGCGAGATCGTGCGCGAGTACGAAAGAACCGTGCTCGATGAGCTCGACCTGCTGCGCGAGGCGGCCAATGCCTCGCAGCTCAAGCGCAATTTTATCGGCTCGGATTTGTTGTACGTGCCCGAAGTGCATTGGGACTTCTGCCGCCCTGGGGTGCTGGTGATGGAGCGTATCCGCGGCACCCCGATCGGCGATCTGGCGCGCTTGCGGGAACTCGGCACCGACTTCAAGCGCCTGGCCGAGAATGGCGTCGAGATATTTTTCACGCAGGTGTTTCGTCACAACTTCTTCCATGCCGACATGCACCCCGGCAACATCTTCGTGCTGCTCGACGATCCGGCGCGGCCGCGCTACGCGGCGGTCGATTTCGGCATCGTCGGCACCCTCGACCAGCGCGACCAGACTTACCTGGCGGAGAATTTCCTGGCGGTGTTCAATCGCGACTACCATCGCGTGGCGACACTGCATGTGCAGTCCGGCTGGGTGCCCCCCGATACCCGCGTCGATGAAATGGAGTCGGCGGTGCGCACCATCTGCGAACCGATCTTCGATCGGCCGCTCAAGGAAATCTCCTTCGGCACCGTGCTGCTGCGGCTGTTCGAGGCGCTGCGACGCTTCAACGGCCAGATCCAGCCGCAGCTGCTGCTGCTGCAGAAGACGCTGCTGAACGTCGAGGGCCTGGGGAGACAACTGTACCCCGAGCTCGACATCTGGCACTCCGCCAGTCCGGTGCTGCGCAAATGGATGCGTGACCGGATGAGCCCGCGCAACATCCTGCGCGAGCTGCGCCTTGGCTGGCCCGATGCGCTCGAGATCATCAAGGCGCTGCCACCGCTGACCAAGCGGCTGGTCGAGCAGGCCCAGGACGGCAGGCTGCATCTGCAGTTCGACACGCAGGCGATCGACCAGCTGCGCCAGCAGAGCGCCGCGCAGGCGCGCCGCGGTGATCGCATCGTGATCGGCGCCGCGCTCATGCTCGGCGGCGTGCTGTGGCTTGGCACGCGGCTCAATCCGCGCTGGCTCGGGATCCTGTCCGGGGTCGCGGGTCTAGCCGTCTGGGCCGCGGTGTGGATTTCACGGCGACGCTGACAGTTGCCCGGCCGCGGCCGGCTTCAACTCGATCCAGAGCGCGCGGGCGCGCGCGCACAGCTGGCCATCCTCATCGAACAGCGCCGTACCGACTTCGTATTTGCGTCCAGTGACGCTGATGCGCCAGCCGACCACCACGCACGGCTCGTCGATGTGCACGCAGCGATCGATATGCGCCGTGAACTCGCCCAGCAGCATCGGCGTCATGTCGTCACTCGCTGCGAATGCGCCGGGACAGTCGAGCGCCGCACTGATGAAGACCGGCCGCACCTTGCCTTCGCCATCGGACAGTGACGGATCGGCCACCCACGGCGCCGCCACCACATTGGAGGCGCTCCAGCGGCCGGCAAACAACCGCAGGCCGTCGCCGCGCGCGCGCTCGGTGCCGCAGACGAAGCAACGCGGAATCAGGTGCCGGGTAAAACCGACAAAGTGTCGCGACGCCTCCAGCGCCTGCAGATAGCTGGGCGGCGCAGGCACCTCGAGCTTGAGCTCGACCGGTATGGCACGCGCCAGGGTGGTGCCGGCATGCGTCAATTCCAGGCCGCCACCCGCGAGCGCGGTGAGCTCCATCTCGGTGTTGAGCGGAATGGGGCGCTCGAGACGGATGCGTACGTGCGCGCTGGAGTGCTGCGCCATCAGACCGGCCAGGTAGCCGCCGTTCGCATAGCCCGGCGGCCCGCAGAATCGTCCATCGATGATCATCTTCATCGCCGCGGCGGACGCAGCGACGCCAGGAACTCCTTTGGCGACTCGCCGCGCTCCAGCACCTCCACCAGCGCCGATCCGACGATCACGCCGTCGACCTGGCCACGCAGACGCTCCACCTGCTCGCGGCTGCGAATGCCGAAGCCGGCGCAGACTGGCACGGTTGCCGCGGCGCGCACCCGCTCGAGATAAGCGGTGATGTCATCCGGCGGCCCGAGGGCCTTGCCGGTGGTGCCGGTGACCGTGACCGCGTAGACAAAACCCTGGCTGGCGGTCGCGAGCTTGGCGAGGCGCTCGCTCGGCGTGACCGGCGTCACCATCTGCACCAGGGCGATGTTGTGCGGCGCCAGCACGCCGCGAAATTCCTCGCTTTCATCCAGCGGCAGGTCCGGCACGATGAAGCCGCAGATTCCAGCGCCCATCGCGCGACGCGCCAACCGCTCGAGTCCGAAGGCCAGCAGCGGATTGAGATAGCTCATCAGCAGCAGCGGCGCCTTCACCGGCGACATCAACTGCAGTTCCTCGAGGATCCAGGTCAGGTTCACGCCGGCGCGCAACGCGCCCTCGCTCGAACGCTGGATCGTGACACCATCGGCCATCGGGTCGGAGAACGGCACGCCGATCTCAACCACATCGGCCTCGGCGGCGATCTCGGCCAGATGTTCACGGAACTTGCCGCGATCGGGGTAGCCCGCGGTCATGAAGGCAACCAGCGCCGGCTGTCCGTGCTTGGCCGCCGCGCGCAGTGCCGTACTGATGCGTTCGGTGGGCGTCCTGACCGGCGTCTCGTTCATGGAGTTCTCGCTCGCTCGGCGGCCGCGGGTGCCAGCAAAGTCTGCGACAGCGTCGGCATGTCCTTGTCGCCGCGTCCGGAAAGGCCGATCAGTATCTTGCCGGCCGGATGCTCGACCGCCCAGCGCTTGGCGGCCGCCAGCGCGTGTGCGCTTTCCAGCGCCGGCAGGATGCCTTCGCACTCGCAGCATTCCTTCACGGCATCGAGCGCCTCGGTATCGTTGGCCGACACATAGCGCACGCGACCGAGCGCCAGCAGCAGCGAATGTTCGGGTCCGACGCCCGGATAGTCCAGTCCCGCCGAGATCGAATGCGTCTCCTGGATCTGGCCATCTTCGTTCTGCAGCAGGAACGAGTAACTGCCGTGCAGCACGCCGGGTCGACCTGACCCGAGGCTCGCGGCGTTGTCGCCGAGGCCCGTGCCGCGGCCACCGGCCTCAACGCCGATGATCTCGACGCTGGGATCGCCCAGAAAAGCGTGGAACAGCCCGATCGCATTGGAACCACCACCCACGCAGGCAAACACCGCATCGGGCAGGCCACCGGCCCGCTCCGTTATCTGCCCTCGGGCTTCGCGGCCGATCACCGCCTGCAACTCGCGCACCAGGTAGGGATACGGATGGCCGCCGACGGCCGAGCCGAGCAGATAGTAAGTGCCGTTCGGATCGCCGACCCAGTCGCGCAACGCCTCATCGATGGCCGCACGCAAGGTGCGATCACCGCTGGTGACCGGCACCACCTTGGCGCCGAGCAGTTTCATGCGTCCGACATTGGGCGCCTGGCGCTCCATGTCCAGCTCGCCCATGTAGACCGTGCAGGGCAAACCCACGCGCGCGCACGCCGCCGCGCTCGCCACCCCGTGCTGGCCGGCACCGGTTTCAGCAACCACACGCCGCGCGCCCAGTCGTCGTGCCAGCAGCGCCTGTCCAATGGCGTTGTTGATCTTGTGGGCGCCGGTGTGCGCGAGGTCTTCGCGTTTGAGCCAGACGCGCGCGCTCCAGCGCCGCGAAAGATGCGGCGCCGGACTCAGGGCGGTGGGACGGCCGACCCAATCATGCAGCTCGCGCTCGAGCTCGGCACGGAAATCGCGATCGGCGAGCCAGCGCCGCACGCCGCGCTCGAGCCGCTCGTGCGCCGGTATCAGCGTCTCGGGAACGTAGCGGCCGCCAAACGGACCGTAACGCCCGCGCTCGTCCGGATAGCGTCCGTTGAGCAGCGCCGTCAGCGCATCGGCGCGCTCAGTTTCGGTTTCGATGTTCATCTTCCACACCTGCTTGGGCCGCGCGCGCGGCCTGAACGAATTGCACGATCCTCTGCGGATCCTTCTGCCCCGGCGCCGCTTCGACGCCGCTCGACACGTCCACGCCAAATGGCCACACGGCGGCGATCGCCGCCGCGACATTGTCCGGCCTCAGGCCGCCCGCCAGTACCAGCTGGATGCCGGCCGCCATCTGGGCTGCCTCGGTCCAATCGGTTGCCAGACCGGCGCCGCTGCGTGGCCCCTCGAACAGGATGCGCGGCGAAAGCACGCGAGGCAACGCACCGGGCAACGCACCGGGCACCGCGCCGGGCACCGCTGCACCGGCACGCATCACCGGCAGCACTGCCAGGCTCGCCGGCAGCCTCAGCCCAGCCAGGTCCGCAAGGTCGGTCTGCAACACATCCGGGTCGAACTCGCGCAGGATGCGCTCGATCAGCGCCTGCGTGGGATGCAGCGTCACGGCGACGCACTGCAGCCGACCACGCGCCGGCGCGGCCAGCCGTGTGGCGCGCGATGAATCAAGCTGGCGCACCGAGGGCGCGAACACGAAACCAATGGCGTCCACGCGCTCGCCGACGGCTGCCTCGACCGCCTGCTCGCTGGTCATACCGCAGATCTTTATCCACATCGGCGTCCCTGACGACCCGCTGCGAGCATTTCACGCGCAAGTCCGACTCGATCACCGGCGCGCATCAGCGCGCTGCCGACCAATGCCAGTTGATAGCCCGCTGCCGCGAGCCGCTGCGCATCGGCACCGTTCTCGACCCCGCTCTCCGCCACAGCCGCGATGCCCGGAGGCAAACGCGCTGCCAGCGATTCGAGCCGGCCCGGCACCACCTGCAAGCTGGTCAGATCGCGGCAATTGACCCCGGCCAGCAGGCGCAGGCGCGCGCCATGGTTCCTGACGAGCTGTGCAGCGAATACCAGGTCCGCCTCGTCGAAGGCCTCGAGCAGCACGAACAGGCCGACATCGGCGGCGGCTTCGAGCAGCGCGATCACCTCGGGCAGCTCGAGCATGCGCAGAATCACCAGCACCCCGCCGGCGCCGGCCAGGCGCGCCTCGTACACCTGGTAGGGATCGACCAGGAAATCCTTGCGCATCGCCGGCACTCGTCCCTGCAGCGCCTGCACGACCTGCTGCAGATGGGCCAGCTCGCCATCGAAGCGCGTCGGTTCGGTCAGCACCGAGATCGCCGCGGCGCCCGCCAGCGCATAGTCGCGGGCGCGCGCGCCGATGTCCTCGCCACCGGGGTCGAGCTGCCCGATGGCCGGCGAGCGCCGTTTGACCTCCGCGATCAGGTCAAAGCCGTGGGCGGAGAGCTTAAGTGTCGGCGGCGGCGGCGTCGCGCGTGCCAGTGCCTGCAGCTCGCGATCCGGGCACTGCAGGCGGGCTTGCGCCACGCGCTCGCGGCTGGATTGCGCCATGCCCTGCAGGAAATCGCCGGACTGCGGATGGGCGTTCATGAGGCGATCGCCCGCCGCGATTCATCGCTGCCGAAGCGCTCGAGACGTGCCAGCAATTCGCGCGCTGCGCCGCTATCGATGGCCGCGGCGGCGCGTGCCAGTGCCGCGCGTGGCGTCGGCTCGCGTCCGCTGACTTCGAGCGCGAGTGCCGCCCCGAGCAGCAGCGCATCGCGATGCGGATCGCGTGCCGCGGGCCGCTCACCGCACAGTACCCGTCGCAGCTCGCGCGCGTTGTAATCCGCATCGGCGCCGGCCAGCTCATGCGAGGCGCAGCTCGCCAGACCATAGGCCGAGGGCGAGCGCTGTTCGCGCCGCACGCCGTCCGGACCGACATCGAACAGCGTGAAATCCCCGACCGGCGTCGGCTCGTCCCAGCCATCGGCGCCGTGAATCACGAAGGCGCGCTTGATGTGCGTACCCTGCAGTGCCCGCGCTATCAGTTCGGCGGTGTCGGCATCGAATGCACCCACCACCAGGAATGGCGGTTCAGCCGGATTGCTCAGCGGACCCAAGATGTTGAAAACGGTTCGCACGCCGAGCGCGGCCCGCACCGGCGCGATGCTCCTGGTTGCTGCGTGGTAATACGGAGCAAACAGAAACGTGAAACCCAGCGCCGCGAAGCAGCGACCCGCGGCCTTCTCATCCAGCGGCAGCGGTAGTCCCAGCGCCTCGAGCACATCGGCGCTGCCGGCGCGGCTCGAGATCGAACGGTTGCCGTGCTTGAAGACCGGCAGCCCGCAGGCGGCCACCAGCAACGCCGCGCCGGTCGACAGATTCAGACTGCCTGAGCGATCGCCGCCGGTGCCAACGATGTCGACCGCATCGGACAGCGAGGGCAGCTCGGGACGGCGCGCCAGCGCGCGCATGCGCCGCGCGAAGCCGCGCAGTTCCTCCGCGGTCACACCCTTGGCGCGCAGTGCCGCCAGCAGCGCACCCGCCAGCGCGGGCGCAAGCTGCGCATCGGTCAGCGTCGTCAGCAGCTGCGCCGCC
>Ga0182024_10019775_pt1 | contig 12371 bp, 9 predicted proteins | sample P32metaG_FD_120480 | JGI IMG/M metagenome (GOLD analysis project Ga0182024, IMG submission 120480) | Permafrost microbial communities from Stordalen Mire, Sweden - P3-2 metaG (Illumina Assembly) | ecosystem: Environmental > Terrestrial > Soil > Wetlands > Permafrost | place: Sweden: Stordalen...
CAGCGGAGAAACTGCGCGTGGAATTGGGTTGATTCCGTTCGCCGGCGCCGCTTCGGAAATCCCCTCCGTGCCGGTCACGATCGCGATCGAAGCGGCCCACGTAGCCGAAGCCATCGCCGACGCCGCAATAGGGGGAGAAGACGCATGGCGGGCACGGATAGGTATATGCCGGGATCGCACACCCATAATCGCCACTGTAGGAAAAAAGCGGACCGGGCTGTGCGTAGACCGGGACGGTGGAATAATCGTAATTGTCCCAAGCGGGTGCGGCCGCAGGCAGAGCCTGGGCATAATCGCTTCCCGCAGCAGTCTGACCCGCATCGGCGATTGGCGGTTGTGGTGCGGGACCAACAGAGGATTGCTGCCGCGCGGGTGCCTGGGGAGACATCGCGGCCGCGGCTTCGGGTATGAGCAACGCCGGCGGCAGCGCCGCCATCGTCTGGCCCACAATTGCATCTTCAAGGTGAAACAACTCAATGAGCGGCCCGGTTGCCTTCAACGAACCCAGTGAGCTTTCCGCGGCCACGTTCATCACCTGGCCGGTCAACCTTACTTCTGTACCGCTCCGCTGGACCTGGCCGAACACCACCAGCGAAGCGCCGGCTCGGCGAGCGGCGTCCAAGGCCTCGGCGGAATCGGCCGCGGCCTGCACGGAAGCGGGTGCAACGACGTGTGCTACCGTTCCGCGCAGCAGGTCGGTTTGCAATTCCTGTTGCATGCCCCTTCCGATCCAACTCTCCGCCGTGCCAGGCAGGATCGAGAATGGGAGGACCAGGATTTGGTCATTAGCGGGCGTCGCCGACGATGCCAGAGAGACACCGCAGATCAGGAGGCCGACGCACAAAGAAGTTAGCAGGAGACGCATGATCGTACTCCTTTCTAAAGCTGCATCCTTCGCCCGAACATGCCCTTCATAAGAGTAGTCACGGCATGCCGCCGCCGGTTAGTTCGATTCCTAATCTTCCCAAGCTTTCACCGTTGCTTAACATTCTCACGTAACTTCCGCGGCGGCCGCGGTTTCTCATCCCAGACAATTTTGAATTCGAACGGCAAGAAACTGGGGCTCGATTGGATGATGTTGAAATGGGCAGACTCAATTCCCAGAATCGCTCGATCGGAAGCGATATCCCACGCTGCGGATGGTCTCGATGTGATCCGCGGCGGGCCCCAGCGCCTTGCGGATACCCACGATGTGGGCATCGACGCTGCGGGCGGTCACCGCATCATTTCGCGGAGAAGATTCGATGATCTCATCTCGCGAGAAGACACGGCCCGGATGGGAGGCCAGTAACTCGAGCATGCTGAATTCCGCCGCCGTCATCGGCAATTCCCGGCCCTGGTATGTGACTTGGTGGGCGTGCAGATCGATCACAAGATCGCCGCTGCGGATGACGGCGGGCTTCTCCGCCCGATCACCAGTGCGGCGAAGAATGGCATTCACCCGTGCGACCAGTTCGCGCGGAACAAACGGCTTGATCAGATAGTCATCGGCCCCAAGTTCCAAACCTGTCACACGATCCGATGCACTCGCCCGGGCGGAGAGAAACAGAATCGGCAACTGGGCATGCCGCGGCTCGGCGCGAATTTCCCGGCAAACCTGCAAACCATCCAGACCCGGCATGTTGATGTCGAGCACAACAAGATCGGGCCGATGTTCCTTGGCGATCCGCAGGCCGGAGAGTCCGTCGCCGGCGACAATCACGTCAAACTGCTCCTGCTCCAGGCATCGACGTACCAAGTCGGCCAGATCCTTCTCATCCTCGATCACCAGTATCGTGCGCGCGATCATCGTGGACTAATCATCGCCGCAAGGGGGGAGAAATGGAACTGTCGCCCTACCGATGATACTGGAGCAACCAAATGGAATGCGGGTTGATATCGGCCGGTGCATTGGCCTACAGGCCAAGAATATCGCCTCCGCTCCCATCGCGATTCTGCGAGGGGAGGTTGGCGTACAGGTCATCGTAGAACTCTATTACGTGACGATTTCCTATGTCTCGGATGGATGCGAATTGAAATCCGAGGCGGCGCAGCAGCTCGACGGCTTTGTCGCTATCGAGAGAGGTATGGAAGACGAGCTTGAGGCAGCCATGCAACCGGGCGTGGGAGATGGCGGTCCGCACCAACTCAATCGCGACGCGCGAGTCGCGCTGCCAGGAAGGTGCCACACGCAGACGGCGAAGGTGCGCAACCCGTTCCCGATCTTCGGAGATTGCGATCATCCCGATGACGGAGCGACCCGATTCCGCGACCCAGAAATGATCCTGAGGCCGCTGGAGATACGTCGCGGCAATGTCGTCCAGATCGACAGGGTGCTCAAAAGGGTTGATACGGCCGGTGAGGACACCAGGATGATACAGCCGTAACACGTGCGGCTGGTCAGATGGCTGGAAACTTCGCACATAGAACGATGGGCCGTCGGCTTGCAAGCCGACGTACGCCCCAGCTTCGTTGAATCTGCTTGTTGACATAGGACTCTCCTTTGCGAGCAGTACGAGGACACCGAATTTGCGCCAAGGCCGATCACGCGAGGGGACTGGATGCGGTGGCTCGCTCGCTGACAGGATTAAAGCCGTCACAGCTGGAAAGAGGCAACCCTGCTTCGGACAGGATCAAGGCGCTTTCACGGATGGTTAACAAAACCCTCAGTCTGTCATTCGCTCAACTGCAGGTCATGCGCATTTGTTAACCGGGCGTGAAAAGTGGTCCGAAATCATGGTGAACGAGGCATCTGGGGTTGCCAGCCGGCATTGGGGTTGCCAACGATTAGCGCAGGAAGAGCTGCTATCGCTTGCTGTTCCAAAGCAGCTCGAAGTTGAGACATCATCACTCGGAGACGTTATGCCCGGTAATGATGTGGAAGTTTCTTCGCGGGCTCTGCGCGAATTTGCCCGCCAGGTACTCCGGGACCAGGTCGATAGCGACCATCTTCGAGAATACGTCGGCGGGCTTCTCAGCCGGGATCTCATCGAGCCGCCTGCGTCCTGCCGCTACGAGGCGGCGGTCTTGGCGCGATGCTTCCCTGGCATGCGGCCTCGCGAAGTGGCCAATCATCTGATTGAGAGCGCGCGTCAATTGGAGCGCGCCACTACAAGTGCAAGGTCCGGCACAGCTCCTCTGCGTCCCCTCCCGCAACCAACGATAAGGCCGAATCCCACGGCTCGGACCATCAGAACGAATCACGCCCGCGAACTCGGGGCTGGAGCGGGGCAGGCTGCGCCTTCGTGGTATCCGGAAGCGATCGCCGCCGCCAGTTCTTTCGCGGCGGCTATCGCATTGATGTGGCGTGACACGGGGGATCCCGCGCTTCGACTCATGGCGACAAGCCTGACCACTTTCCTGGGCATCCTGTACATGATCGCGGCCATCATTCTGAGGCGGGGCAATACCCGATTGAGAAGGTGATTACGTCGCCCATGTCGCCATTCCCTTGTCAGAGATTTCCGATCTGGCGGAGCAGGGCATCCAGGTCATTCCGCGCTTGCAAGCGAACGACTGCAGCTGGATTGTGTACTCTCGCCCGAGCAACTTTCCATTACCAACGGGAGGGTCACAGTAAACGTCGCCCCCATCCCCTTCCCGGCGCTGGCGGCGGTGACGGAGCCGCGGTGGGCCTCCACGATCCCCTGACAAATCGCCAGGCCGAGGCCCAAGCCGCCGAAGCGGGCTTGAATATCCGGGCCGCCCTGCTCGAACGCCTGGAAAATCTTCGCCAATTGCGGCTGCTCAATTCCGATCCCGCTGTCGGTAAACTCGATGGCCATTTGCCGATCCGCAGTCATGCGGATGGTGATGCGGATTTTCCCGCCGGCGGGTGTGAATTTGATCGCGTTGCGAATCAGATTCCAGAAAACTTGTTGCAAGCGAACGGCGTCGCCGTTGACGCGGCAGGCTTCCGCTTGCCGGTCCATTCTGAAATCCAGTTCTTTCTCGCGCAGGTCGCCGCCGCAGACTTGGACTGCGGCTTGCAGGGCTTCAGCGGGATCAATCGGTTCGGTTCGCAGATGCAGCTTCCCCGCGCCGATCCTGGTGAGATCGACCAAATCCTCGATGAGGCGAATTTCCAGATCGACGTTGCGGCGAATCGTCCGGATGTCCGCCCGCACGGCATCCGAGAGGGAGGGATCCCGCTCCAGAAGGTCTGCAACCATCAGCACCGGGCTCAGTGGCGTGCGCAATTCGTGGCTGACCATGGCCAGGAACCGGCTCTTGGCGGCGCTGGCGCTCTCCGCGGCTTCTTTGGCCAAGCGCGACGCCTCCGCCGCACGCTTGATCGCGCCGTGCAGGGAACTTGTCAGGAGCGCAACGGTTGTAAAAACACAGAGGCGCAAAATGTGGTCTTCAACCCCCTGGCGCGTAATCGAATGTGGCTCTATCAGCAGGACTGCAGCGGCAGCCCCGGAAAGGAACGTGGCAAGCAGCCCCGGACCGAGGCCGCCATACCAGGCGCTGAGCAATACCGCCGCGAAAAAGAGCGGCGTTATACCCGCATCCCCGACGCCTGCCAGAAAATGAGTGGCGACTGCCGCCGCACCCACCGCGATGGCGGCAAGACCGTAACGAGAGGCAATATTCCCAACAGCACGCCACATTGGTGGTTCAACTTGGAGTGGCACAGGAAACGCCTATTTCAGCTCCGGTATCTATCTTACGCAATTCCCAAAGCCACGGCGCGGATGAGTTCCGACGGTCCACTTGTGATAACGCGGTGCAGTTTTTGCCGCAAGGCGATGGCTGCTGTTATAAGGCCGCCATGGTCAATTTCCTGTCAATCTGTGGACGGGGCTGGGATGTGCGATGGCAGACCGCAATATTTGTCGCGGGTGCGACGATGGCGTTGCAAGTGCACACGCATGACGCTAGTGCGCAAACTGTTTCGCAATCGGCGGTGCAGCCCGCCGCAGTTGATCCTTACGAAGCGAAAAACGCGCTTCTGGAGAAGAAGATTGACGCCATGCAGCAGCAGATGCAAGCGCTGAACCAGGCGATGGCGGAGCTTCGCCAAGAGCAGGCCAACCAGATGAAGGAGGCTGTTCTGCGGGACGCCGAGACCCGCTCAAAATTCCCCGGCGGCGACGTTACCGCCGGCTACGAGGACGGCTTCTATTTACGGCAGGGAGACGACTTCAAGATCAAGGTGAACGGATTGCTCGATGCGCGCTACACCTACGTCAACGCTGAGAATCACACCACGCTGAAGAACACGCCCTTGGGAACGGCGCACACGGGAGACACCAGCGGTTTCAGTCTCAACATGGCGCAGATCGCGATCAGCGGGACCGTCTACCAGCATGTACTGTTCAAGTTCATGGGCAACTTCGGCAGCACCAGTTCGTTCACTGCTCCGACGGCGGGCACGTTCCAGTTGAACGATGCGTGGGGCGCATACAGTGTCTCGCCGGCACTGAATTTCCGCGCTGGGACCTTCATCATCCCCTTCATGCCCTTGAGGTCGATTGCAAATTACGGCGGCCAGGAATTCCCCGACGCCTCCGATGTCGCGACACCCTTTTCGGTCGGGTATGGCTTGGGCGCCGACATCTATGGATTGCTCGATCACGAGAAGCTGACGTACGACTTGATGATCAACGACGGCTCCTCTTCTCAAAATGCTGTTGATTCGGCTGCGCCCGCCGCCGGACGGGACAACCGCTTGGGCGGGTACGGCCGGATTCAGTTTGCCGGCGCTGGCAAGATTTCCGACTTCTACGAAGACCCCGATCTTGCGTTTCACCAGAATCTGGTCTGGATCGTGGGCGGCGGGTTGGGATTTGAGTCGCAGAACAGCGACACAAACGCCTTCCCGGGGCCGCGCACGACTACCACGATTCCGGGCCTCTCGGCGGCCTCTGGGCCGGGATTCGTGCCGACGCGATATGTGCTTGATGGAAATCTCTACCGGGCGACTCTGGACTTCCGCACCAAATACCAGGGATGGTCGACGTCCAGCACAATCTATTATCAGGCAATCAACAGCGAATCGGGAGCGATCATCCCCAAAGCGAGCCGCGGAAGCGTGAGCCAATTGTCGTATTTCGTGCAGAGCGGCTACTTCTTGATCCCGCACAAGTTTGAAGTCGCCGGACGTTTCGGCGAGCTGTTTACGCTCGACTTCCCGCACCATATGGACGAGTACACGATCGGACTGAACTACTACCTGTTCAATGAGAACCTCAAGGTTCAGGCCGCCGAGACGTTTATTCCTCAGACCGCCGCATTCACCAGCGGCTACGGTTCGTTCGTCAATACGCAGGATTGGATCACCGAGCTGCAGCTTCAGATGAAGTTCTAGGCCCAACGCAAACGGGGCTGGCAATCTGCCAGCCCCGTTCGATTTTCAACCAAAACTGCTCCTGCTCAGAGCAGCAATTGAAGCTGGGAGATAATGACAAACTCTCCCTTGCCGTTGCTGATCAGGATGTCCGATCCATCATCGCTGATCGGAATGCCTGTCGGGAGATAGGTGACCATCCCGGTGAATTTGAGGTTGTGGCCATAGAAGTAGTAGTTGAAGCCAGCCGAAATGTCGGTGACGTTGTTCTGGCTCCCGGCGGGGGTGCCGGCCAGATTCATGTATTCGAAGCGCCCAAACGGCTCCAGATGCTGATTGATGAGATACGCGACCAGCAAATCGACCGATGGTTCATATGTGTTCTTCCCGAGATCACTTGGCGAACTGCCGAAGGAAGCTGACGTCGTGCTGGTGTTCGGGATGCCCTGCTGGTTGGTGGTATAGCGTCCGAAGTAGCAGAGATAGGCGAAAAATCCGCAGGGGCTGGCGTAGGTCGCATCCACTGTATGGTTGATCTGGTAACGGCTTCCGGAATAGGAGTAGTCAACACCGGAACCGAAGACGAGCAAATCCTTCTTGTCGCCGTAGGCGGTCAACTGGTCGTAATCTTTCCAATCGCCCATCACCTTGTATTCAACCCGGCCGGCCAGTCCGCCGTCATAGGCAATTCCGTTGTTGGGGAAGTCCTGGAAGTTGGTGTTGGCGGCACGAATGCCGTCAGTGATGCCGGCTTCGACGCGCACCGGACCTTTGTTGTCGTAGATGAAAGTTGCAGCTTGTGTGAACGTATCCACGTTTCCGAAGAGATCACCCTGAAGCGAAGCTTCCGGAGCGCGATATTTGGAGCCGACGATGTTCTCGTGATCCAGCGGATCATGCATTTGGCCGACCTTTACGAAGAACGGCGTATCGTGAAAGTTATACTTGATCCATGCTTCTTCGAGGATCGGCGCGCCGCCGACGGGGGCGGTTGTGGTGCCGACTGTGGTGCCGGCGCTGTTCTTCACCGTCAGCGTCGAGGTTTCGCGGTTGGTGGCCCAGTTGATGAAATAGGTCAGATCCTTCCCGAAGAGGTTGCCATCGAATCCCAGACGTGCGCGGCGGATTTCAAAGCCGTCCTCGGTGTCGGACTCCGTTCCGTTCTGCTTGAAGTTTTCGCGATAGTTGAGGCTGTAGCGCGCCTGAATGTGAATCCACGGCTTTATCATGAAGTTGCCGTCATCGCTGCCGATGAAAAACCGCTTGTTCGCATAGCCCGCGGTGACGCCCTCAAGGTCGAGCATCTTGTCATGCCGGGCGGCGTCGCTCTCCACGCGATTGGCGGTCGCCTGCGCGTTGGCCTTGTCCAGCGCATCCTGCCTGGCCTGCATTTGGTCGACCTTGGCCTGCAGGGCTTTCAACTGTTCTGCCATCTGCTGCTGAGTCAGGTCTGCGGCGGGGCTCGGCGCAGTGCTCACCCCGAGTAGAGTGACGAAGCTTCCTGCAACTACGGCGAAACGTAAGCGGCGGCTGGGGAAGAACATGTATCGCTCCTTTCCTGTAAAATGCGATACGACAAACCGTTGGTTTGGCGGCATTCTTGCCCATATTATTAAGAATCGATGAAGGTTGGCTGAAGGTTGATTTAATGCCGCCTGAAACGGCAGTTTCAGCAGGCGTGACGGGGATAATACCGTGCCACCGCGCAAATTCCGGTTAAGAAGCACGTTTGGCGGGCCGAAATCAGGAGAAGGCAAGGGATTTATCCATGGCAATGAAGTTGTCGGCAGAGCTGTTCAACCAGATCGTCTCGAACCTGCGATCGGACCGCACCAGCACGCGCGGGCAGGACAAGCGAGTCGAGGGCAGGGTTGGATTGCGCTGCACCATCGACATCGTCACGCGCATCCCCTACTCGTTCGAGTCCCCGCATACCAAGGAAGTCGGCGTTTCGGTCAACAATATCTCCGTCAGCGGCATCGGACTGGTGACAGGGAAGCGGATGGAGGATGGCACCGAGTTCATCGCCCGCTTCGTGCGCGACGGCGGCCCGCCAGTTCCAATTCTCTACAAGGTGAAGTATTCACGCCGCCTGGCAACTGACGTCTTCAGCGTCGGCGCCGTTTTGGAGCGCGTCCTGCCCGATGCGGCGGGCGAAGTGCTTCCCATGCCCGCGCCGCCGAAGAAGGGCAAGCAGACCAAGTCTGAAAAGTCTTCGGCCGCGTAATTCGTCATTGCGGGCTGATCTCCCGTAGGGCGGGATTCATCCCGCCGCGGCTTGCAGTCTTGCCGGTTTCGCAGAAAAGACGGCGGGATAAATCCCGCCCTACATTGAGAGCCGCCCCAAATCCCGCGGATTTTCGCCGCCTCACCCCACCGCCGCCGGTTCGAGAACCTGGTTCCACTTTCGCGCTTGCCGGCCTTTCCAATTCGACTTGTGGTAGGCGTACCCGACAATGAGCGGCACCGCGATGGTCGCTTCGCTGTAGACCATCTGCTCGAAGACGGTGTCCACCTTGCCCCAACTGCTGGCTTCCTTGAGCGTGCTGCCGGAGAGAGCGCCGTCACGGACATCGGCGACGGTGATCTGGACGGCGTATTTGTGCATCGGGGCATCGTTGCCGAGCACTTCGGCGGCGACAACGATGTCCTGCGCGAAGTTTTTTGGAACGCCGCCTCCGATCATGAACAGGCCGGTTTCGGCATTTTTGATCTTGAGCTGGGTCAATTCGTAAAAGTCCTTGGCGCTGTCGATGCTGACCTTGGGCTGATCGCCGCGGGCATGCTGGTGAGCGACCAGCCCGAAGCCGGCCGAGCAATCGCTGAAGGCGGGGCAAAAAATCGGGATGTCGCGCTTGTAACACTCGTAGACAATGCTGTCCGGGGTTTTGCAGCCGTGCTTCTGGAGGTATGCGCCCATTTCCCGGATGAATTCCCGGGAGGAATAGGGGCGGGGATCGAGCTCATCGGCGACCTTCTGCGTGGTTTCGTCGCAAAGCCGCAGCTCGTCCTCGTCGATCAGCGTATCGTAGATGCGGTCGATGTGCAGGTCGCGCAGCGTCGCGTCATCGTAGTAAGGGGAGCCGACCCAGTGGCGGAAGCCGAGGGCTTCAAAGAAGTCCTGGTCCACGATATTAGCCCCGGTGCTGACGATGGCGTCGACCATGTTGTTGCGGATCATGTCGACGAAAACCTTCTTGAGCCCGGCGCTGATGAGCGAACCGGCCAGGCAGAGAATGATGCCGCACTCCTTGTCCTTGAGCATGCGATCGTAGATGTCGGCGGCGCGGGCCAGGTCGCGGGCGCTGAATGCCATGCTCGACATCGCTTCCACCACGGGAATCACGTTGTGCTTCGTGATGTCGATGTGATCGATGGTTTTGGTGAGAAAATCTTTTTTGGTTTTGGGAGCAGCGCCTGCCATAAGACACCTCAATTCTGTTTGAAGATCCGGTCGATCGCGGGGGCACGTCAGCGGCCCCATCAACGCAGAAAGCCACCGCGACCCGCTACGGTGTGCGCCCGAAGAGTGGGTCGCACCCGCCATTGCGGCTCGTGGTGGCTTTCGAGAATCAGGGTAAGAAATCGCGCGGCGGTGTCAAGCGCTGCGCGCGCGAAAAAATATCTTCTTCATTAAGAATTTTTGTCGCGTTGTTCTGCGAGCATCGGATGCGTACCATGCCGCGCAGCATGGGAGATCGATTGCGACATCGCGCCGAGCTTTGGCTGCGCAGCGAACGCGCGCTGGGGTTGTCGAGCGTGCGTCACGTTCGCCGCAACCCCGCTGCATCACTGGGAATGAACGCTGCGCGTTCGACTGCATCACCGGCGTCTCCGCGAGTCACCATGCCGGCGGCTCCAAAACGGACTGCTCCGATTGCCGCTGCCGCACCGCCCCTCGTGATTGCGCGGACCGCCTCCGCCAATGCCCTCTTTCAGGCGCCGTTGACCGCTCCGGTTCTGAATACCGCTGAGAAGATCCTGCAACTGCAAGCGATGAATACATCGGAAGTAAGCATCTGCACCAAGTGCGTTTTGTGCAAGACGCGAAAGCAAACCGTGTTCGGCGAAGGAGATCCCGATGCGAAAATATTTTTTATCGGCGAGGGGCCGGGCGAAACCGAAGACCAGACCGGCAGGCCGTTTGTCGGCAAAGCCGGGCAGCTTCTGGACAAGATGATTGCAGCCATGGGTTTGCGCCGGGATCAGGTTTTCATCGCAAATATCGTGAAATGCCGCCCGCCTGGCAATCGCGTTCCGGAGCCGGCGGAAGTGGAAAGCTGCACACCCTACCTGGAGCGGCAGTTGGAAATTGTTCGCCCGCAGGCGATTGTGACGCTGGGGCTTCCCGCCGCCCGGTACATGCTGCAATCTGCCGCGTCGATGGGATCGATGCGCGGGCGATTCCATTCGTGGCGCGGAATTCAGTTGATGCCGACGTATCATCCGGCCTACGTGCTGCGCAGTTACACCAAGCAGACACGTGAGGCGGTGTGGAGCGATTTGCAGCAGGTGATGGCGCTGGTGAAGTTGCCGGGCGCGGCGCGCAAGTCGAAGGAGACAACGTGAATATTTTTCAAAATATTTCGCTCGCGACAGGTTTGCCACAGCCGCGCCATCGGGGAGGAAAGCGCGCACGATGCGATGCACAAGCAACTTGCCGCGCGATTTATTTTTCGCGCGGGCCGACGAAAACAAATCTCTCTCATTGCGGAATAATTCCTTGGCTCGGCGCGACCGGGTCGCTACAGTGCCGCGTCGTTAGATCACATTTGTGCGGTTGATTCTCGCCGCGACTATTTGCAGGAATTTACAAGTCTTCCCCAACGCCATGACCACGACCCAACCGCTTTCGACGCGCGAGCCAATCCGTCGCGCTCCCGAACCTCCATTCGACCCGGCAATCTGGCAACGGATCCTTCAGCACGTTCGCACGCAGCATCCCAGTCTCAACCGCACTTGGTTCGATGAGATGAGCCCGCGGCAACTCACCAACGGCATCATCCAAGTGACGGTGGCAACACCGGCTCAGTTGAACTTCTGCCAGAGTCAGTGCCAGCAACCTTTTACGATTGCCGCCCAGGCCCTGACCGGGCGGCTGATCGCGGTGAGCTTCCACTGCAACAATCTTCCCCGCGGCGGCGTCTTCAACGAGGGAGACGAGCCGCTGCCGCTGAATCCGGATTATGTGTTTGAGAATTTTGTCACCGGCCCGTGCAATCGGCTGCCACATGCGGCATCGCTAGCCGTGGCGGAACAACCAGGCGCCGCATACAACCCGCTGTTTATCCATGGCGGCGTCGGATTGGGAAAGACGCATCTGCTCCAGGCAATCTGCCAGAAAGTTCTGCTGCATAAACGGGACGCGCGCATTTTGTTTCTCTCCTGCGACTCTTTCATCAATCAGTTCATCCTCGCGATCGAAAACGGCGACATGCATCAGTTTCGCCATCGCTACCGCCATCTCGACATGCTCGTGATCGATGACATTCACTTTCTGGCAGGCCGCGACCGGACTCAGGAAGAGTTTTTCCACACGTTCAACACACTTTATCAACAACATAAGCAGATCATTCTCTCCTGCGACTGTCCCCCCAGTGAAATTCCGGAGTTGGAAGAGCGGCTGGTCAGCCGCTTCAACTGGGGTCTTGTCGCCCGGATCGAAAAGCCCTGCTACGAAACCCGCGTCGCAATTTTGCAGAAAAAGGCCCGCATGCGCGGACTGGCGCTGCCGGAGGATGTGGTCTGTTACATCGCCGGCAGAGTGGAAAACAACACGCGTGAGCTGGAGGGGGCGATCACCAAGCTGCAAGGGCTCGGAATGTTGCAGGAGGGCCGCATCGATCTGGAACTGGCCAAGTCCGCTCTGGGGGATCTAATCACCCCCGAACAGAAGCGGATCACGATCCAGCAGATTCTGGACGCCGTCACCAAGTATTACAACGTCCGCCTCAGCGACCTGCAGGGCAAACGCCGGCACAAAAGCATCGCGTTTCCCCGGCAGGTGTCGATGTTTCTGGCCCGCAGGCACACGCGGTACAGCCTTGAAGAAATCGGCGGATATTTCGGCAACCGCGATCACACGACGGTGCTGCACGCA